>Ga0335070_10004528_pt1 | contig 16275 bp, 10 predicted proteins | sample Lox_Sample_13_FD_206722 | JGI IMG/M metagenome (GOLD analysis project Ga0335070, IMG submission 206722) | Soil microbial communities from Loxahatchee National Wildlife Refuge, Florida, United States - Lox_Sample_1.3 | ecosystem: Environmental > Terrestrial > Soil > Wetlands | place: USA... | reverse complement strand
GGCCACACGATCGAGGAAGCGCGCCGGAACCTGCAGCGGCTCGCCGCGGTCGTATTCGACGAAGAGCGCGCCAAGTGCGAGGAGCTGCTCGCCGGCAAGGACGTGGTGCGCGAGCGGTTCCGCCTCACCGTGCCGAGAGGCTGAGCGGGCGGCCGGTTGCGGCCTGCGGGCCGCAACATTCGCTTACAAGCCGGATTTTCGCGTTTCGCCGCGGCGGGTTATAAACCCGCCGATGAAGCGCATCCTTCCCTGGCTGATCGCCCTGGCGGCGATCGGGGCCGCGGCCGGCGTCGGCTACTACTTCCACCAGCAGCGCGCCGCCGAGCCCGCGGGCAAGATGGGCAAGTCCGGCAAGGGCGGCTTCGGCAAGGGTCCCGGCAACGTGCCCGTGGTCGCGGTGCCGGCGACCACCGCCGACGTCCCGGTGCAGCTGGACGCGCTCGGCTCGGTGACCCCGATCGCCACGGTCACCGTGCGCAGCCGCGTCGACGGCCAGCTCATGCGGCTCGCCTTCAAGGAGGGACAGGTGGTGCGCGCGGGCGACCTGCTCGCCGAGATCGACCCGCGGCCGGCGCAGGTGCAGCTCGCCACCGCCGAGGGCCAGCTCGCCAGGGACGAGTCGCTGCTGAAGAACGCGCAGATCGACCTGGAGCGCTACAGGACGCTCTTCAAGCAGGACTCGATCGCCCGGCAGCAGCTCGACACGCAGGAGGCGCTCGTGCGCCAGTACGAGGCCACGCTCAAGGTCGACCGCGCGGCGATCGACAGCGCGCGCCTGCAGCTCACCTACAGCCGCATCACCGCGCCGGTAGGCGGGCGCCTCGGCCTCAGGCAGGTGGACCTCGGCAACATCGTGCGCGCGAGCGACCCGAACGGCCTGGTGGTGATCACCCAGCTGCAGCCGATCACCGTGGTGTTCAGCATTCCCGAGGACAGCCTGCCGCCGGTGATGAAGAAGCTGAAGAGCGGCGAGAAGCTCGCGGTCGGGGCCTTCGACCGGGCGGGCAAGACGCAGCTCGCCTCCGGCACGCTGATCACGGTGGACAACCAGATCGACCCGGCCACCGGCACGGTCAAGCTGCGCGCGCAGTTCGCCAACGAGGACCTCGCGCTGTTTCCGAACCAGTTTGTCAACGTGCGCCTGCTCGTCGACACGCGCAAGGGCGCCACCGTGATCCCGGGCGCCGCCGTGCAGCGCGGCGCGCAGGGCAGCTTCGTCTTCGCCGTGGACAGGGAAACCAAAGTGGTCTCGGTGCGCAAGCTGCGGCTCGGGCCCGTCGCGGGCGAGCGGGTCGCGATCGAGGAGGGCCTTACGCCCGGCACGCTGGTCGTCGTCGACGGCGCCGACAAGCTGCGCGAGGGCGCGGTTGTCGAGCTGGTGGTGCGCGACGACCGGCCGCCGCCGGAGGCGCCCTCCGCCGAGGAGCGGCTGCGGCGCTGGAAGGCGCTCAACGAGCGCATCGACCGGGGCGAGTTCGGCGAGGCGATGAAGAAGCTCCCGGAGGAGGAGCGCAAGCAGAAGATGCGGGAGCTGAGAGCGAAGAAGGGCCGGTGAGGCCGCGGTGAATCCCTCCCGCCCGTTCATCCTCCGGCCGGTCGCGACCTCGCTCTTCATGCTCGCGATCCTGCTCTCGGGCATCGTAGCCTACCGGCTGCTGCCGATCTCGGCGCTGCCGCAGGTCGACTATCCGACGATCCAGGTCGTCACGCTCTACCCGGGCGCGAGCCCGGACGTGATGACCTCGTCGATCACCGCGCCGCTGGAGCGCCAGTTCGGCCAGATGCCGGGACTGAACCAGATGTCGTCGACGAGCTCGGGCGGCGCCTCGGTGATCACGCTGCAGTTCTCGCTCGACCTCGCGCTCGACGTCGCCGAGCAGGAGGTGCAGGCGGCGATCAACGCCTCGGGCTCGTTCCTGCCGAGCGACCTGCCGATGCCGCCGATCTACAGCAAGGTGAACCCGGCGGACGCGCCGATCCTCACCCTCGCGGTCACCTCGACCTCGATGCCGCTGCCGCGCCTGCAGAACCTGGTCGACACGCGCGTCGCGCAGAAGATCTCGCAGCTGCCGGGCGTCGGCCTGGTGACGATCGCCGGCGGCCAGCGCCCGGCGGTGCGCATACAGGCGAACCCCAAAGCGCTGGCCGCCTACGGGCTGTCGCTGGAGGACCTGCGCCTCGCGATCGCCGCGGCGAACGTCAACCAGGCGAAGGGCAGCTTCGACGGCCCGGCGCGCGCCTCGACAATCGACGCCAACGACCAGCTGCGCTCGGCCGCCGAGTACCTGGGCCTCATCGTCGCCTACAAGGCCGGCCGGCCGATCCGCCTGCAGGACGTCGCCACGGCGGTCGACGACGCCGAGAACGTGCGCCTCGCGGCCTGGGCGAACCGCTCGGCGGCGGTGATCGTCAACATCCAGCGCCAGCCGGGCTCGAACGTGATCGAGGTCGTCGAGCGCGTGCGCCAGCTGCTGCCGCAGCTGCGCGCCGCGCTGCCCGCCTCGGTCGAGACGCAGCTGCTCTCGGACCGCACGGTGACGATCCGCGCCTCGGTGCGCGACGTGAAGATCGAGCTCGCGGTGGCGATCGCGCTGGTGGTGATGGTGATCTTCCTGTTCCTGAGGAACGCGGCGGCGACCGCGATTCCCAGCGTCGCGGTGCCGCTTTCGCTCGTAGGGACGTTCGGCGTCATGTACCTCGCCGGCTTCTCGATCAACAACCTCACGCTGATGGCGATGACCATCGCCACCGGCTTCGTGGTGGACGACGCGATCGTGGTGATCGAGAACATCGCGCGCTACGTCGAGGAGGGCGATCCGCCGCTCCAGGCGGCGCTGAAGGGCTCCGAGCAGATCGGCTTCACGATCATCTCGCTCACCGTGTCGCTCATCGCGGTGCTGATCCCGCTGCTGTTCATGGGCGAGGTGGTCGGGCGCCTGTTCCGCGAGTTCGCCATCACGCTGGCGGTGGCGATCCTCATCTCGGCGCTGGTCTCGCTCACGCTCACGCCGATGATGTGCGCGAGGATCCTGCGCCGCGAGCCGCCGCAGGCGCAGGGGCGCTTCTTCCGCGCCACGGGCGAGCTCATCGACCGCGTCATCGCGCGCTACGGCGAGATGCTCGACTGGGTGCTCGAGCGCCAGCGCGCCACGCTCTGGGTGGCGCTCGGCACGCTCGCGCTCACCGTGCTGCTCTACGTCGTCATCCCGAAGGGCTTCTTCCCGGTGCAGGACACCGGGCTCATCCAGGGCATCTCGGAGGCGCCGCAGTCGGTCTCGTTCCCGGCGATGGCCGAGCGCCAGCAGGCGCTCGCCGCCGCGGTGCTCGAGGACCCGGCGGTCGAGAGCCTGTCCTCGTTCATCGGCGTGGACGGCGTCAACGTGACCTTGAACAGCGGCCGCATGCTCATCAACCTCAAGCCGCGCGCCGAGCGCGACGCGAGCGCGACCGAGGTGATCCGCCGCCTGCAGCGGCGCCTCGCGGCGGTCGAGGGCATCACGCTCTACATGCAGCCGGTGCAGGACCTCACCATCGAGGACCGGGTGAGCCGCACGCAGTACCAGTTCACCGTGGAGAGCGCGGACCCCGCGGAGCTCGCCGCCTGGGTGCCGCGCATCGTCGAGCGACTGCGCGCGATCCCGCAGCTCGCCGACGTGGCGAGCGACCAGCAGGACCAGGGCCTGGGCGCCTACGTCGAGATCGACCGCGCGACCGCCGCGCGCCTGGGAGTCACGACCGCGGCGATCGACAACGCGCTCTACAACGCGTTCGGCCAGCGCCTCGTCTCGACCATCTTCACGCAGACCAGCCAGTACCGCGTGGTGCTGGAGGTCGATCCCGGCTTCCAGGGCGGGCCGGGCGCGCTCGACGACCTGTATGTCTCCTCGACCAACGGCGAGCAGGTGCGCCTGTCCGCCGTCGCCAGGGTTTCGGAGACGTTCACGCCGCTCGTCATCGGCCATCAGGGCCAGTTCCCGGCGGCGACGGTCTCCTTCAACCTCGCGAAGGGGGCGTCGCTCGGCGACGCGGTGCAGAAGATCCGCGCCGCGGGCCGCGAGATCGGCCTGCCCGCGAGCCTGCAGCTGCGTTTCCAGGGCGCTGCACTCGCGTTCCAGTCCTCGCTCGCGAGCACGCTGCTGCTGATCCTCGCCGCGATCGTCACCATGTACATCGTGCTGGGCGTGCTCTACGAGAGCTACGTGCACCCGGTGACGATCCTCTCGACGCTGCCCTCGGCCGGCGTCGGCGCGCTGCTCGCGCTCATGCTCACGCGCAACGACCTCGACATCATCGGCATCATCGCCATCGTCCTGCTCATCGGCATCGTCAAGAAGAACGCGATCATGATGATCGACTTCGCGCTCGACGCCGAGCGGCGCGAGGGCAAGTCGCCGCGCGAGGCGATCCGCCAGGCCTGCCTGCTGCGCTTCCGGCCGATCATCATGACCACGCTCGCCGCGCTGCTGGCGGCGGTCCCGCTCGCGCTCGGCTCCGGCGTGGGCTCCGAGCTGCGCCACCCCCTCGGCGTGGCGATGGTGGGCGGCCTGATCCTGAGCCAGGCCCTGACCTTGTTCACGACGCCGGTGATCTACTTGTGGTTTGATCAATTTTCAAGGCACCAGAAAGCGCAATGAACGTCTCCGCACCATTCATTGCGCGCCCGGTCGCCACCACGCTGCTCACGGTCGCCGTGGTGCTCGCCGGGCTGGTGGCGTTCCGCACGCTGCCGGTGTCGCCGCTGCCGCAGGTGGACTTCCCGACCATCTCGGTGAGCGCCTCGCTGCCGGGCGCGAGCCCGGAGACCATGGCGGCGACGGTGGCCACGCCGCTCGAGCGCGCGCTCGGGCGCATCGCCGGCGTGACCGAGATGACGTCCTCCTCGTCCCTGGGCAACACGCGCGTGGTGCTGCAATTCGACCTCTCGCGCAGCATCGACGGCGCGGCGCGCGACGTGCAGGCGGCGATCAACGCCGCGCGCACGCTGCTGCCCACGAGCCTGCCCTCCAACCCGACCTACCGCAAGGTGAACCCGGCCGACGCGCCGATCATGATCCTCGCGCTCACCTCGGACACGCGCACGCAGGGCCAGATGTACGACGCGGCCGCGACGATCCTCGCGCAGAAGCTCTCGCAGCTGGAGGGCGTGGGCCAGGTGACCGTGGGCGGCAGCTCGCTGCCGGCGGTGCGCGTGGAGCTCAACCCGAACGCGCTGAACAAGTACGGCGTCGGTCCCGAGGACGTGCGCGCCGCGATCGCCGCGACCAACGTCAACCGGCCCAAGGGCACGCTCGAGGCGGGCGACCGGCACTGGCAGATCCTCGCCAACGACCAGGCCAAGAAGGCCGCCGACTACATGCCGATCGTCGTCGCCTGGCGCAACAACGCGCCGCTGCGCATGACCGACGTCGCGCAGGTGGAGGACTCGGTGCAGGACCTGCGCAACGCCGGCTCCTCGAACGGCCGGCCCTCGGTGCTGCTGATCGTCTACCGCCAGCCCGGGGCCAACATCATCGAGACCGTGGACCGCGTGAAGGACCTGCTGCCCTACCTGCGCGCCTCGATCCCCGCGGACCTCAACCTCGACCTCGTGCTCGACCGCACGCCTACGATCCGCGCCTCGCTGCGCGACACCGAGCGCACGCTGACGATCGCCATCGCGCTCGTGATCCTCGTCGTGTTCCTGTTCCTGCGCGACTGGCGCGCGGCGCTGATCCCCACGGTCGCGGTGCCGGTGTCGCTGATCGGCACCTTCGGCGTCATGTACCTGTGCGGCTACAGCCTGAACAACCTTTCGCTGATGGCGCTCATCATCGCCACCGGCTTCGTGGTCGACGACGCGATCGTGGTGCTGGAGAACATCTCGCGGCGCATCGAGGCGGGCGAACCGCCGCGCGCCGCCGCGCTCGCCGGCGCGAAGGAGGTCGGCTTCACGGTGCTGTCGATGAGCCTGTCGCTGATCGCGGTCTTCATCCCGATCCTGCTCATGGGCGGCATCGTGGGCAGGCTGTTCCGCGAGTTCGCGGTGGTGCTCTCGGTGGCGATCCTGATCTCGCTGCTGGTGTCGATCACCACCACGCCGATGATGTGCGCGCTGTTGCTGAAGCATCGGTCGAACGAGAAATCCCGGGGGTTCGGCCGCTGGAGCGAGCGCGGCTTCGCGTGGCTGCTGCGCGGCTACGAGGTCACGCTCGCCTGGACGCTGCGGCACAAGCCGCTCACGCTGCTCATCCTCGCGCTCGCGATCGGGCTCAACGTGTTCCTCTACGTGATCGTGCCGAAGGGCTTCTTCCCGCAGCAGGACGCCGGGCGCCTCATCGGCGGCATCCAGGGCGACCAGGGCATCTCGTTCCAGGCCATGCGCGGCAAGCTCGCCGAGTTCATCGAGATCGTGCGCGCCGACCCGGCGGTGGTGAACGTGGTGGGCTTCTCGGGCGGCGGCGGGCGCAACACCGGCTTCATGTTCGTCACGCTGAAGCCCCTGGCCGAGCGGCGCCTGTCGGCCGACCGCGTGGTCGGCCGGCTGCGCGGCGAGCTCTCCAAGGTGCCGGGCGCGAGCCTGTTCCTCGTGCCGGTGCAGGACATCCGCGTCGGCGGGCGCCAGTCCAACGCGCAGTACCAGTTCACGCTGCTCGCCGACGAGCTGGAGCCGCTGCGCCACTGGGAGCCGCGCGTGCGCGCCGCGATGGCCGACCTGCCCGAGCTCGTGGACGTGAACTCCGACCGCCAGGACAAGGGCGTGCAGACCTCGCTCGTGGTCGACCGCGACCGCGCGACGCAGCTCGGCGTCTCGATGCGCGCGATCGACGCGACGCTGAACGACCTGTTCGGCCAGCGCATCGTCTCCACGATCTACAACCCGCTCAACCAGTACCGCGTGATCATGGAGGCGGCGCCCGAGCACTGGCAGAGCCCCGAGGTCCTGCAGAGCGTGTACGTGAAGGGCGCCGGCGGCGCGCAGGTTCCGCTTTCGACTTTCAGTCGCTATGAAATGACAAACACGCCGATCAGCGTCGCGCACCAGAGCCAGTTCGCGGCGGCGACGATCTCGTTCAACCTGCCGCCGGGCGTGTCGCTGTCGCGCGCGACCGACGCGGTGCGCGAGGCGATGGACCGCATCGGCGTGCCTACGGGCGTGTACGGCACCTTCCAGGGCACGGCGCGCGCCTTCCAGGCCTCGCTGGAGAGCCAGCCGATCCTCATCCTCACGGCGCTCGTCGCCGTCTACCTCGTGCTCGGCATGCTCTACGAGAGCGTGGTGCACCCGGTGACGATCCTCTCCACGCTGCCCTCGGCGGGAGTGGGCGCGATCCTCGCGCTGATGGCGGCGGGCTCGGAGCTCAACATCATCTCGCTGATCGGAGTGATCCTGCTGATCGGCATCGTCAAGAAGAACGCCATCATGATGATCGACTTCGCGATCGCCGCGCAGCGCGGCGAGGGCCTCGCGCCCGAGCGCGCGATCTTCCAGGCCTGCCTGGTGCGCTTCCGGCCGATCATGATGACCACCCTCGCGGCGCTGCTCGCCGCCGTGCCGCTCGCCATCGGCTTCGGCGAGGGCGCCGAGCTGCGCCGGCCGCTCGGCATCTCGATCGTCGGCGGCCTCATCGTCAGCCAGCTCCTGACGCTCTACACGACGCCGGTGGTCTACCTGTATCTGGATGGATTGCGAGCGTGGTTTGCGGGCTTGCGACGAATCCGCTTTTCCCCGGTGAAATGAAGAAAATCCATCTCATAAGTGCGGCAATGTTGCTCGCCTCCTGCGCGGTAGGGCCGGACTACGAGCGGCCGAAGGTCGAGGTGCCGGCTGCGTACAAGGAGAGCAGCCCGGCGCTCGGCTGGAAGCCGGCCGAGCCGCGCGACCTCGCGCCGCGCGGCAACTGGTGGGCGATGTTCGGCGAGCCGGAGCTCGACGCGCTGATGGCGAAGGTCGACGCCGCCAACCAGAGCGTCGCCGCGGCCGAGGCGCAGGTGCGCATCTCCGCCGCGCTCGCCGACCAGGCGCGCGCAGGCTTCTGGCCGACGGTGGGCGCTACGGTGTCTGCCAACGAATCGCAGCCCTCGCGCACCACCGGCCCGGTGATCGGCCAGGCGAGCACGCGCCGCACGATCTACGCGCTGCCCGTCAACGTCTCCTGGGAGGCGGACCTCTGGGGACGCGTGCGCCGCCAGGTCGAGGCGGGCGAGGCGGGCACGCGCGCGAGCGCGAGCGACCTGGTCAACGCGCGCCTCGCGGCGCAGGCGGCGCTCGCGCAGAACTACTTCGGACTGCGCGCGCTCGACTCGCAGAAGAAGCTGCTGGAGGCGACCGTAGCCGCCTACGCGAAGAACCTCGAGCTCACGCGCAACCGCTACGCCGCGGGCGTGGTTTCGCGCGTCGACATCGCGCAGGCCGAGACGCAGCTCAACGCGGCGCGCGCACAGATGCTCGACGTCGGCGTGCAGCGCGCGCAGCTCGAGCACGCCATCGCCGTGCTCACGGGCGCGCCCGCGCCCGCCTTCGCGCTCGGCGCGGGCGAGCTTCCCGCCGCGCCGCCGCCGGTGCCCGCGGCGGGCGTGCCCGCCGACCTGCTCGAGCGCCGGCCCGACGTCGCCGCCGCCGAGCGCCGCGTCGAGGCCGCCAACGCGCAGATCGGCGTCGCCAAGGCCGCCTGGTTCCCCGCGGCGACGCTGACCGGCGTCTACGGCTTCCAGACCGCGAACAACTCGCTGTGGTTCACGGCGCCCTCCAACTTCTGGTCGCTCGGCGCCGCGCTCGCGCTGACGATCTTCGACGGCGGCCGGCGCGCCGCGGTCTCGGACCAGGCGCTCGCCGGCTACGACCAGACCGTGGCCAACTACCGCGGCACCGTGCTCACGGCCTTCGCCGAGGTCGAGGACAACCTCGCCGCGCTGAGGATCCTCGAAGCCGAGCAGGCGGTGCAGGACGAGACGGTGCGCGCCGCTCAGCAGTCGCTCGACATCATCCAGAACCAGTACAAGGCGGGCATCGCCAACTTCCTGCAGGTGGCGATCTCGCAGACCGCGCTGCTCAACGCGCAGACCACGGCGCTCGCGATCCGCGCGCGGCGCATCACCGCGAGCGTGCTGCTCGTCAAGGCGCTCGGCGGCGGCTGGGACCAGAAGCCCTAGCGGGACGCCACGGCGCGCGCAAGCTTCCGGTCAGCCCGGGCCCGCGTGGAACAGCGCCGACGCCATCAACACGACGACGAGGACGATGCCGATCGCCATGGCGGCGATCGCCAGCGTCGCGTTCGAGAAACGCGGGGGCTCCGGTTTTTCGCTCATGCGTCCTCCGATACGGTTTCGAGCAGCGCGAGCAGCCCCCTGAGCAGGGCGGTCGGCGACGGCGGGCAGCCGCGGATGTGCAGATCGACCGGCAGCACCCGCGACACCCCGCCGACGCAGGCGGGGCTGCCTCCGAACACGCCGCCGTCGCGCGCGCAGTCACCGACCGCCACCACCCATTTGGGATCCGGCGTGGCGCGGTAGGTCCGTTCGAGCGCCTCGCGCATGTTGTTCGTGACCGGCCCGGTCACCAGCAGCACGTCGGCGTGCCGCGGCGAGGCGACGAAGCGCAGGCCGAAGCGCTCGAGGTCGTACAACACGTTGCCGAGCGCGTGGATCTCCAGCTCGCAGCCGTTGCACGACCCGGCGTCGACCTCGCGGATGGAGAGGGTTCTTCCCAGGCGCTTGCGCGACGTCCGGTCCACGCGCGCGGCAAGCTCGGCCAGCGCCTCTTCGTCCGCCGCCGGCGCGCGCTCGGTGAGCGGACCCTGAACGAAATTTTTCAGCAGCAGCTTTCGCATGCGCGCTCAGCCTAGAGGTCGTGCCCCGCGTAGGAGCAATTGAACGATTTGTTGCACAGCGGGAAATCGGCGACGATGTTGCCCTCGACTGCCGCCTCGAGCAGTGGCCACTGGAACCACGAAGGATCGCGCAAGTAGGCGCGCGCGATGCGCCCGTCGGCCCCGATGTCGACCTCGGCCAGGATGTCGCCGCGGAAGCCCTCGACCAGCGCGATGCCTGCGCGCACGCCGGCGGCTGGCGCGGCGCCCAGCGGCGCGCGCACGGCGCCCTGCGGCAGCTGGCCGAGAATCTGCTCGACCAGCGCCAGGCTCTGCTCGACCTCGCGGATGCGTATCCAGACGCGCGCATTGACGTCGCCCGCCTGGACCACCGGAACTTCGAACTGCAGCCGGTCGTACGGGGCGTATCCGGGCGTGCGCCGCGCATCAAAGCCGCGGCCCGAGGCGCGCCCGACGAAGCCGCCGGCGGCAAACTGCTTCGCGAGCGCCGGCGCCAGGATGCCGGTGCCCACCGTGCGGTCCTTGAGCGAGGCGGTGTTCTCGTAGACCTCTACGAGGTCCGGGAATGCCTTGCGAACCTCTGAAACCAGCCCGCGCAGCAGGCGCTCGCCCTCGGGCGGCAGGTCGCAGCCCACGCCTCCGGGAACGACGCGATCCATCATCAGCCGATGGCCGAAGCAGGCGTCCGCGGCGCGCAGCACCCGCTCGCGCAGCAGGCCGAATTGCGCGTGCATGATGGAGAGCGCGGCGTCGTTGCAGACCGCGCCGATGTCGCCTAGGTGATTGGCGAGGCGCTCGAGCTCGGCGAGCAGCGCGCGCAGCCAGAGCGCCCGCGGCGGAACTTCCGTCTCTAGCGCCGCCTCGACGGCCTGGGCGAAGGCGAGGGCGAAAGCGACCGTGCTGTCGCCGGACACGCGCCCCGCCAGTTCGGCCGCGCGCTCGATCGAGGCACCGGCCATCAGCGCATCGATCCCCCTGTGCACGTAGCCGAGGCGCTCCTCCAGGCGCACCACGGTCTCGCCGTTCGCGGTGAAGCGGAAGTGGCCGGGCTCGATGATGCCGGCGTGCACCGGGCCCACCGGTATCTGGTGCAGGCTCTGGCCCTCCGCCGGCAGGAACGGGTAGTCGCCGCCGTGGCGCAGCCAGGGCCGGACGTCCGGCAGCCCCACCGGCTCGAGCCCGGCGAGGTCGCGCAGCGCGCGCTCCGGCCTGATGGCCGGCGCATGCCATCGCCCGACGGACGGGAACCGGTTGGCCTCGCAAGCGACGCCGAGCACGGCGAACGTGCCCGCGGCGCGCTCCATCACCGCCATGCGCGCGCGGCCCGGCTCTCCCCAGAGTCCGAGCAGGGCGAGCTCGCCGTCGCGCAGGCGCATCGCCGCCCGCTCCCAGTCCCCGGGAGTCAGGTTCGAGCGCTGCCAGCGTGCGAAGCTCATCCCGGGTCAGCTCAGTATCGTCGCGACGTGCGTGAACCAGGCGACGAGCTCGGGCGGCAGCCAGATGCCGGCGGCCATCACGAGCGCGAAGTGGGCGACCACCGGCAGGAAGGAAGCCCTCGCGGGCTCGCTGCGGCCGACCGGGTCGCCGAACGCGAGGTCGTTCAGGCGCAGCAGCAGCGCGCCCAGCGCGACCAGCAGGCTCGCGCCCAGCACCACGGCCAGCGCCGGATGGCGGGCGAACGTGGTCGTGACGATGAGGAATTCGGTCATGAACAGGCCCATCGGCGGCAGCCCGGCGATGGCGACGACGCCGAAGGCGAGGCCCCAGCCGAGCGCTGGATGGGACATCGTGAGCCCGCGGATATCGGGCATGTGCTGCGTGCCCTTGACCTGAGCGATGTGGCCGACGCAGAAGAAGATCGCCGACTTGGTCAGGCTGTGCAGCGTCATGTGCAGCAGGCCGGCGAAGTTCGCGAGCGGGCCGCCCATGCCGAAGGCGAAGGTGACGATGCCCATGTGCTCGATCGAGGAATAGGCGAACATGCGCTTGATGTCCTGCCGGCGATAGAGCATGAAGGAGGCGAAGACCACCGACAGCAGTCCGAGCGAAACCATCAGCGGCCCCGGCGCGAGCGCGGCGGCATTGGCCGACATCACGCTCTTGAAGCGCAGCACGGCGAACAGCGCGACGTTCAGGAGCAGGCCGGAGAGCACCGCCGAGATCGGCGTCGGGCCTTCCGCGTGCGCGTCGGGCAGCCAGGCGTGCAGCGGCACGAGGCCCACCTTGGTGCCGTAGCCGAGCAGGAGAAAGACGAACGACAGATTGAGCAGCGCCGGATCGAAATCCGGCGCCTTCCGCACCAGCACGTTCCAGGCCATCGCGTCCAGGCCCTCGCCGACGACCTCGTGCGCCGACAGGTAGACGAGGATCGTGCCGAACAGCGCGAGCGCGATGCCGACGCTGCCGAGCAGGAAGTACTTCCACGCCGCCTCGAGCGCGGCCGGCGTGCGGTAGATCCCCACCATCAGCACCGTCGTCAGCGTGGAAAGCTCTACGGCGACCCACATCAGCCCGACGTTGTTCGACAGCAGCGCGAGGTTCATGCCGAACATGAGCGTCTGGTACATCGCGTGGTAGAAGCGCAGGTAAAGCGGGGTCAGCCGGCCGCTTTCCAGCTCGTGCGCGATGTAGCTGCCGCTGAACACGGCGGTGGTGAAGCCGACGAAGGTGCTCAGCACGATGAACGCGACGTTGAGGTCGTCGACGATCAGGTAGCGCCCTGGAACGGGGCGCGCGACGAACAGCAGGGCCGCGGCGGTGAAGGTCAGGAACGCGGCGAGCGCGTTCAGCCGCGCGGTCGTGCGGTCGTCGGGCAACAGCGCGAGCAGGGCCGCGCTCGCCGCGGGAATGACGAGGACCGCGACGACTGCGTAGAGGCCGAGCTCAGTCATGGCCGCTCGCCGCGGTGCTCATGCAGGCTGTGGATGTCGACCGATTCGAAGCGCTCGCGGATGCGGAACAGGAACACGCCGATGACGATGAGGGCGACCAGGATCGAGAACGCGACGCTGATCTCCACCACCAGGGGCATCCCCTTGGCGCCGGTCGCGGCGAGGATCAGGCCGTTCTCGATCGACATGAAGCCGATGACCTGGCCGACCGCGTTGCGGCGCGAGATCATCATCAGCAGGCCCAGCAGCACGACCGACAACGCGAACGCGAGGTCCTCGCGCGCGAGCGTGCCGGCCCGCGCCGTGATCGGCAGCATGACCATGATCGACAGCGCCACCAGCCCGATTCCCGCCAACATCGTCTGGCCGATGCCGACCACGGGCTCGATCGCCCGGTGGATGCCGAGCCGGACGATAATGCGGTGCAGCGCGAGCGGGATCACGAACGCCTTCACCGCGAGCGCGATCGCCGCGGTGATGTACAGGTGCGGCGCGAGCTGGATGTGCGCCTGCCATGCCACGGACAGCGAAACCACCAGCGCGTGCAGCGCGAACGTGTTCACCAGCCCGGTCATGCGGTCCTGGTAGAGCAGCATGAAGCTCACGAGCACCAGGCCGCCGGCGAACAGATGCGCGACGTCGAGGGCGATGCGCTCCATCAGCCCGCCTTGGTCACGAACAGCAGCAGCGTCGCGAGCAAGCCGAGCATCAGCGCCGCGCCGAGAAAATCGGGGACGCGGAACACGCGCATCTTGGCGATCGCCGTCTCGAACAGCGCGAGCGCGAAGCCTCCGCCGGCCAGCTTGAGCGCGTACACGCCGAGGCCCGCGGCGTAGGCCGCGGCGCCCTGGCCGGACACCGCGATCCCCCAGGGGAAGAACACGCAGGCGATGACCGAGACGTAGAGCAGCAGCTTCAGGTAGGAGGCCGCCTCGACGAGCGCCAGGTGCCGGCCCGAGTACTCGAGGATCATCGCCTCGTGCACCATGGTGAGCTCCAGGTGCGTGGCCGGATTGTCGACCGGAATGCGCGCGTTCTCGGCGATCGCGACCATCACCAGCCCGACGAGCGCGAGCGCGAGCGAGACCCGCAGGCCGACGTTCGAGTCCTGCATGAACGCGGCGATCGAGGAGAGCTGCGTGGAGCCCGCGAGCAGCGACAGGGTGAAGACGGCCATCAGCATCGCCGGTTCCGCGAGCGAGGCGATCATCATCTCGCGGCTCGAGCCGATGCCGCCGAAGCTGGTGCCGACGTCGAGGCCGGCGAGCGCCAGCACGAAGCGCGCGCTGCCCAGCAGCGCGACGATCGCGATCATGTCGGCGGCGTAGCTGAAGATCAGGCCCGTGGCGAAGGTCGGCACCAGCGACGCTGCGACCCAGGTGGCGGCGAAGATCAGGTAAGGCGCCGTCCGGAACACCCACGATGCCGTGTGCGCGAGCACGACCTCCTTGCGCAGCAGGCGCAGCAGGTCGCGGTACGGCTGCAGCAGCGGCGGTCCCTGCCGGCGCAGCAGGTGCGCCTTGAGCCTGCGGACATAGCCCGTGAGCAGCGGCGCGAGCGCGAGCACCAGCAGCATCTGGCCGAGCTGGACGAGCAGAGCCAGGCCTATTGCCATGCCGCGAGCACCATCAGCAGCACCACCAGCGCGCCGAACACCAGCGTGAGGTAGGCCCGGATCGTGAGGAACTGCACCCTGTTGAGGCGATCGGCCGCGTAGCCGACGAAGCCGGCGACGGGCGCGTAGAACGCGTCCCAGAGCAGGTCGCGCATGCGCACGTGCATCTGCGCGGCCGCGAGGTCGCCCGGCGGCGGCATGCGCACTGCCTCGCTCGCGCGGAAGATCACCGAGCCGAACACCCTGCGGATCGGCTGCGAAAAGCTGCCGGCGGTGTACTGCGTCTCCGGCCTCGGGTCCGGGAAGCCGCAGTCCCAGGGCGCCGACCTGCGCAGCGCCTTCGACGCCCAGCGGTGGATCGCCTCGGCGCCCAGCCCGGCGGCGAGCGCGATGAGCAGGAACAGGACCAGCCCGTTGTACGAGCTGCGGCTCTGCGCGACCGGCACGATGGTCAGCCAGTCGAGCTCCTCCTGCCGCGGCAGGCGCGCGCCGGCGAGAGCCTGCGTCACCGGCGCGAGCGCGTCGATGAAGTAGCCCGGCAGGACGCCCGCGACCAGGCACAGCGCGGCAAGGACGTACATCGCCGCGAGGGACCAGCGGTCGACCTCGGCGGCCTCGCGCGCCGCGTCGCTGCGCGGCCTGCCGAGGAAGGTCACGCCGAACGCCTTGACGAAGCAGGCCGCGGCGAGCGCGGCCGAGAGCGCGAGCAGCGCGCCGATCGCGGGCACGAGGAACTTCAGCAGCCACTGCGGCAGCGCCGGGCTGAGCAGGATCGCCTGGAAGGTGAGCCACTCCGAGACGAAGCCGTTGAACGGCGGCAGCGCGGAGATCGCCGCCGAGCCGATCAGGAACGCGAACGCCGTGCGCGGCATGCGATGGATCAGCCCGCCCAGGCGTTCCATGTCGCGCTCGCCCGTAGCGGTCAGCACCGCGCCCGAGCCGAAGAACAGCAGGCTCTTGAACACCGAGTGGTTGAAGACATGGAACAGCGCGCCGGTCAGCGCGAGCGCGGCCGCCGCGCGCATCCCGTTCGCCTCGAACGCGAGCGCGAGGCCCAGGCCGATGAAGACGATGCCGATGTTCTCCACGGTGTGGTAGGCGAGCAGGCGCTTGAGGTCGTGCTCCATCAGCGCGTGCAGCACGCCCAGGAACGCGGTCACGCCCCCGAGCAGCGCGACCAGCGCTCCCCACCACCACGCCGGCGCGCCCAGCAGGTCGAACACGATGCGCACGAAGCCGTACACCGCGACCTTGGTCATGACCCCGCTCATCAGCGCGGAAACGTGGCTCGGCGCCGCCGGGTGCGCGAGCGGCAGCCAGACGTGCAGCGGCACCACGCCGGCCTTGGATCCCGCGCCGAGCAGCGCGAGGGCGAGCACCGCGCCCGCCATGCCCGCGGCCGGCGGCGCGGCGCGGATGGTTGCGAACGCATAGCTGCCGGCGGGACCGGCGAGCAGGCCGAAGGCGAGCAGCAGCGCGAGCGTGCCGAAGCCGGCCATGACGAGATACAGGAAGCCCGCCGCCGCATTGCCGCTGCGCCTGTGGTGCGCCATCACCAGCGCCCAGGACGACAGCGACATGAGCTCCCAGGTGAACAGGAACGTGAACGCGTCGTCGGCGAGCACCACCAGGTTCATGCCGGCCAGGAACGCGGGAAAGAACGGCAGCACGCGGCCAGGCGCCTCTTCGTGCCTGCCGTATCCCATGCCGTAGAGGCTGGCGGTCGCGGCGCCGAGGTTCACGACCACCAGGAAAAGCGCCGCCAGCGCGTCGAGGCGGAAATGGGCGCCGAGCCAGGGCAGCCCGATCGCGAGCTTCAGCGAAGCTGCAGGCGCGGCGGGACCGAGCAGCGAACCCAGCGCGAACAGCAGCCCGGCCGACGCGGCGGCGAGACACGTGCCGTAGACCATCGCGCTCGACGCGCGATGGCGCGCCGCCGCGATCGCGGCGATGCTCGCCGCGA
>Ga0335070_10004527_pt1 | contig 16277 bp, 16 predicted proteins | sample Lox_Sample_13_FD_206722 | JGI IMG/M metagenome (GOLD analysis project Ga0335070, IMG submission 206722) | Soil microbial communities from Loxahatchee National Wildlife Refuge, Florida, United States - Lox_Sample_1.3 | ecosystem: Environmental > Terrestrial > Soil > Wetlands | place: USA... | reverse complement strand
AAGCTGAACTCGCGCGGGCTCGACGGCGCGATCTTCGCCGGATCCTCGACAGTCAGGAGCTCGAGGAAGTTGCCGTGCAGCTGCACGAGAGAATTCCCGGTACCCCAGGGATGGACGGCATGCGGCGTCAGGGTGAAGCCGAGACGGGTATAGGTGCGGCGCGCGGCCTCGAGGTTGCGCACGCAGAGCACGAGATGATCGATACCGCGCTCGGGTGTCATCCGGCTAAGATGAGCCGACCGCCCCGCCGAGACAAGAAAGGAAATCCGCAATGTCCGAGAAACGCGTGGTCCGCGCCGACGCCCCCGAGACGGGCGGTCCGTTCAACATGGCCGTGACCTTCGGCGACATGATCTACATCTCGGGCCTGCCGCCCTTCACCGAGGACTATTCGAAGGCCATGCGTGACGCGCGCGCCAAGGGCCAGAAGCTGCCGCCCTACAAGGCGCCGGCGTTCGAGGAGGAATGCCGGATCGTCATGGAGCACATGAAGCGGCTGATGGAAGCCGCCGGCTCGAACATGGACTGCCTTCTGAAAGTGACGGTGTGGCTGAAGGACCAGGACCAGCAGGAGACCTTCGACAAGGTCTATCGCGGCTACTTCTCCTCGACCGAGACGCTGCCGGCGCGCACGCGCATGCAGGCCGGCCGCACGCCGCGCGACTGCGGCCTCGAGGTCGACGCGATCGGCTATATCCCGCGGAAATAGGGCGCCGAACGGCGCCTTGGATCAGGCGGCGCGGAGCTCGGCCAGGAAGCGCTCGACTTCGGCCTGCAGATCCGAGCCCTGCGCGGCGAGCGCACCGGCCATTTCGAGCACCTGCCGGGCGCCGCCGCCGGTCTCGGCCGCGACGCGGCTCACCGCCACGACGTTGCGCGACACGCTGCTGGCGCCGCCGGACGCTTCCTGGATGCCGCGCGCGATCTCGCGCGTAGCGGCGTTCTGCTCCTCGACCGCCGCGGCGATCGATCCGGCGATGTCGTTCACCTGGGTGATCGTCTCGCCGATGGTCTTGATCGCGTCGACCGACGAGCGCGTGGCACCTTGAATTTCGCCGACCTGCGCGGCGATCTCGTCGGTGGCTTTCGCGGTCTGGCCGGCAAGGCTCTTGACCTCGGCGGCGACGACCGCGAAGCCTTTGCCGGCATCGCCGGCGCGCGCCGCCTCGATCGTCGCGTTGAGCGCCAGAAGGTTCGTCTGGCCGGCGATCTCGTTGATCAGCTTCACGACGTTGCCGATCTTGTCGGCGGCCGCCGCAAGCCGCTGGATCATGCCGTTGGTCTCCGCGGCCTCGTCGGCCGCGCGCTGCGAGATCGCGGTCGACTTCGTGACCTGCTGGCCGATCTCGCTGATCGACGCCGACAGTTCCTCGGAGGCGGCGGCGACCGCCTGCACGTTGGTCGATGTCTGCGCCGAGGCGTCCGACGCGGCCTGGGTCTGGCGGGCCGTCTCCTCGGCGGTGCCGAGCATCGCCTCGGCCGAATCCTTCATCGTCTGGGCAGACGACGTGACGGTGGTGACGATGCGTCCGACGCTGGCCTCGAGGCGCGCCGCCAGCGCCAGCAGCGCCTCGCGCTTTTCGCCGGCGATCCGTGCGTCGGCGGCGGCCTGATCGGCGCGCAGCCGCTGCATCTCAAGCGCGTTGTCCTTGAACACCTGCACCGAGCGTGCGATGGCGCCGATCTCGTCCTTGCGCGCTTGGTTCGGCACCTCGACTGCGAGCTCGTTCCGCGCCAGCCGCGCCATGATCGAAACGATCGCGCGGATGGTCGCCGAAATATTGCGATAGAGCAGGAAGCTCAGCAGCATCACGATGACGATCGCCGCCGTCGCCGCCGCCGTCAGGTAGGAGGTCGTGTGCTGCGAGTCGACGACCATCGTTCCGAGTTCGTGGACGATCTTCTTATCCGTGCGCGACAGAACCTGCCCCATCTGGTTGACGAGGCGGATGTAGCTGCTGCTCGCCTTCAGCATCTGCCCGGTGGCGAGATTCGCATCGGCCGTGGCCATCTGCACGACGGAGACGATGGTCGAGCGATAGCCGCCCATCTCTTTCTCCGCGGTCGTGAAGACGGAGAGCAGCTCGGGATCGGTCTCGAACAGCGGCCGATAGTCCGAGAACTGCTTGGCCAGGTCGCGGACGCTGTCGATGGCCTTACGGCCCTGCTCGAAGATGACCTCTTCGTCGACCTTGCCGCTCGAGGCCGCGACCAGGATGTCGGAGAGCGCGAGCTGCGTGCCCGACAGAGTGACGAGGAACTGGGTGACCGCGGCCGAGCGCCGGATCTCCTGCTGGCTGACGTTCTCGACGATGCCCTGCTCGGCGGCGAACATCCGCAGGAAGACGACGCACATCGCCAGAAGCACCACGAGCGCCAGGCTCGGGCCCGCCATCAGGCGGCTGCGCAGACTGAGGTCGCCGATTCGCAACGGATGTCTCCCGCCGGTCAGGGTCGCGTCGATTGCGCCGCTTAGTGAGCGGCCGCCTTGTCGATGTCGGCCGGGTCGAAGCTGCCGGCGACGCTGAAGCCGCCTTTGCCGTCGGGCTTGAACACGAACGCACCGCCCTCGACCTTCGGCCACACGCCGGCGGCTTCCTTGATGTTCGAGGTATGGCCGATGAGCACGACGTTCTTGCCGGCCGCGGGCGCCGTCGCAAGGATCTTCTTCAGGTCCGCAACCGCCTTGGCGGCTTCGTCCTTCGGCAGCGCCAGGCTGTAGAACAGCGCGGGCGAGGCCTGCGGGCTCGCCTTCGGGAAGGCCAGCGCCGCCGTCTCCTTGGCGCGGCAATAGGCGCTCGAATACGCCTTCTCGACGGCGATGCCCATCGCGTCGAATTCGGCGCCGATCTTCTTCGCCTGCGCGCGCCCGGCATCGGCGAGGCCGCGCTGGGTCGAGCAGTCGTCGACCTTGATCGGGTCGGCATCGTTCTGGGTCAGATCCGAGATCGAATGGCGGAAGTAGATGATGTAGCCGCCGGACTTGAGCGCCGTCACGAGGTCGGCGCCGGACGCGTCCGCGCGCACCGGCGACGCCGCCGCGACAATGAGCGAGCCCGCGAGGGCCAACGTGGCGGCGAGCGACTTGTAAACGGTCATGGGGTCCTTCTCCGTAAGGTTTCTTACGACCGCTTTTGTCATGTCGCATTTAACAAGCGCTTAAAAACCGCTGCACGAGGACTACGAAAACGACCGAACATGCTTAAGTCGGGCCTATTTCCGGGGCTGGTAAGACTCTTTAATAATGAAAATAAGAGTCTTTAAGGATCAAATTTAACCCGTGTTCAGGCGGCCGGAACCAGCCGGCTCAGCGCGACGCCGAGCGGAGCGAGATCGCCGGCGAGCTTCGCCGGAGCGCCGCCCTGGAACGAGGCGGCGACGCGCCGCCACGCCGCCTCGCCGCAGGTTTCGATGAGCAACGGCTTCAGCTCCGGCGCCGTTGCTAGCGGCAGCTTGACCGTGCGCGCCCCATCCACGGGCCAGCCAACCGGCCAGCGTACCGTGCCGTCGACGTCCTTGAAGGGGTAGTCTTCGGCGGTCTTGCCGTCTGGCATCGCGGCCAACCAGAACGCGCCGATGATGCGCCCGCGATAGGCCTCGTCGCCGAAGCCGCGCGCCGACGCGGTGATGTAGACCGCGACGCCGCTGTCGCTCCCGGCGATCTCGCGGCCCATGTCGATGAGGTGCGCGCGGCCTGCGCGCGTGGCGCTGACGACGGTGCGGCCCGTGAAGCCGTAGAGCGGCTTCAGCCAGCCGATGCGCGGCGCCGCGGCCGCGTCAGGCACTGCCGAAGCAGATCAGGTTGCGGTCTGGATCGCGCACGACGAACTCGCGCACACCCCAGGGCTTGACCACTAGCCGCTCGTGGAAATCGACGCCGCGGTCCGCGTACTCCGCGTACAGAGAATCGATGTCCTCCACCGGCACATAGGCCGACAACCACACTTCGTGCTCGCGCTTTTCGGCCTCGAAGACCGGAGCGTCGACGTGCCGAAGGTTGAGGACGGCGGCGTCGCGCCGTACCTGCCCGTACGACGGTGGCTTGCCGTACGTGAAGGTCGTCGCGAAGCCGAGCTGCTGCTCGTAGAACGCCCGCGCGGCGGCAAAGTCGGTGACGAAGAGTTGCGGATAAGCGGCGACGAGCATGGTGCCCTCCCCGAATATCAGTCCTCAACGCAAGGCCGCGGCGATGTTGCCGCCGTCGACGGTGACGACGCAGCCGGTGGTCTTGTTGGCGAGCGCCAGCGACACGAAGGCCTGCGCCACGTCCGACGCCTTGACCTCGCGGCCGAGCAGGTTGCCGCCCATGTACTCCTGCTCCGACACGCCGCGGGCCTTCGAGCGGCTGGCGATCATCTCGGAGGTGAGCAGGCCGGTGCGCACGCGGTCGGCGTTCACGCCGTTGGCGCGGATGCCGTCCCTGCCGTAGTCGACCGCGTATTGCCGGAGCAGGAACAAGGTCGTCGCCTTCGGCAGGCCGTAGGGCCCGAAGTCGGGTCCCGGGTTCACCGCCTGCTTCGACACGTTGAACAGCAAGGCGCCGCCGGTGGCTTGCGCCTTCATGATGCGCACGGCGTTCTGCGCCACCGCCTGATGGGCGAAGAAATTGAGCTCGAAGCTCTCGCGCAGCAGCTTGTCGTCGACCTCGCCGATGCGGCCCTGCCAGGCCGCACCCGCGTTCGAGACCACGATGTCGACCCCGCCGAACGCCGCCGCGGCCGCATCGAAGGCGGCACGCACTTGTTCGCCCTTGGTGACGTCGCAGCCGAGACCGAGCCCGCCGAGCTTCTTCGCGACCGCGGCGGCGGCGTCGCCGTCGCGGTCGAGCACGACGACCTCGGCGCCCTGCGCCTGGAACGCCGCCGCCACCGCGGCACCGATACCGCTGGCCCCGCCGGTGACCAGCGCGACGTGGCGCGCGAGCGGCTTCTCCGCCTCCTTCCCGAGCTTCGCCTGCTCGAGCGACCAGTACTCGACGTCGAAGATGTCCGCTTCGGGAATGCTCTCGAAGCGGCCGATCGCCTCGGCATCGGTGATGGTGGTGACCGCGTTCTCGGCGACGTCGGCGGCGATCTTCGCATCCTTCGACGACTTGCCGAGCGCGAACAGGCCGAGCCCCGGAATCAGGATGACCCGGGGCACCGCATCGAGCATCTTCTTTTTCGGCACGGCGCGCGGATTGTGGCGCTCGAAATAGAGCTTGTATTCCGCGGCAAAGGTCGCGAAAGCGTCCTTCGCCGCCTGGGCGAACTCGGCGAGCTTGCCGCTCTCTGGTGCCGGCACCAACAGCGGCTTGGCCTTGGTGCGGATGACGTGGTCCGGCGTGATCACGCCCGCCTGGCTGTAGCGGGCGACCTCGGCGCCATTGACGAAGTTCAAGATCGCGGGATTGCTGCGGAACTCGAACACGAAGCGCTTGAAGACGCCGTCCGCCGTATCTTCCGGAATCGCGGCGAGGCCGCGCAGGATCGGCGCGATCTCGGCCGGCGTCGCGAGCTTGCCCGGCAACGCGCCGGGCGCAAACACGTTGCGGCGGCCGCGGGCGAGGCGCTGCTCGGCCAAGGTGACCAGCTCGATCATGCGCGTATACGCTTCTTCGGCGCTCTCGCCCCAGCTGAAGATGCCGTGCTTGTGCAGGACGAGGCCTTCGGCCTTGGGCGCCTTCTTCTGCGCTTCCGACGCCATCTTCGCCAGCGCGAAGCCTGGCATCACATAAGGGACTATGGCGGCGCGGCCGTCATAGACCTCGCGCAGGATGTCCTCGCCGTTCGGCTGGTCGGAGACCGCGAGCACGGCATTGGCATGCGTATGGTCGATGAACTTGTGCGGCAGGAAGGCGTGGAACAAGGTCTCGACCGACGGGTTCGGCGCCGAGGCGTCCAGCAGGTTCAGGCGCTGGAAGTTCACCATGTCCTCGTCCGAGAGCTTGTCGAGCTCGTAGAGCCGGCGCAACGGCTCGAGACGGACCGCCGGCAGGCCCGGCGGCTCGATCACGCCCATGTCCCAGCCCGACCCCTTCACGCACAACACGTCGACCTCGTCGCCCAAGGTGTCGCGCATCCTGGTCTTGACCGAGGTGTTGCCGCCGCCGTGCAGCACCAGCTCCGGCACGCCGCCGAGCAGCCGCGTCGTATAGGTGCGCAGCGCCAGATCGCGGTTGACGCCTTTGTCGGCGTAACGCGCCACGGCGGCTTCGGCATCGGCTGTGGACCACAGATTCTTCATCGGCGTACTTTCAAGATCGTCCCAAGACCCGCCCGGCGACCGCGTCGAGCTTCTTCACCACGGCCGGGTCGCGGGCATGGGCCGCCGTGATGACGGCGGTCTCGAGCGCCGTATGGCAGCCGGCCGCACACGCGGCTTTGCGGCCGTGCAGCTTGGGCGCCACCTTCTTGACCAGCGAGCGCGCGTTGTCGGCGTTCTCGATCAGCACCTTGATCACGGCCTCGACCGTGACGTGATCGTGATCGGGATGCCAGCAGTCATAGTCGGTGACCATGGCGACCGTCGCGTAGCAGAGTTCGGCCTCACGCGCGAGCTTCGCCTCCGGCATGTTGGTCATGCCGATGACGCTGCAGCCCCAGCTGCGGTAGAGGTTCGATTCGGCCTTGGACGAGAACTGCGGCCCTTCCATCACCATGTAGGTGCCGCCGCGCTTGATGCTGAGGCCGAGCTCCTGGCCGGATGCGAACAGCTCGTCGCCGAGGCGGCGGCAGACCGGCTCGGCCATCGAGACATGCGCGACGCAGCCGGTCTCGAAGAAGCTCTTCACCCGCGCGAACGTGCGGTCGATGAACTGGTCGACGACGACGAAGGTGCCGGGCGGCAGGTCCTCGCGCAAACTGCCGACGGCGCTGACGGAGACGATCTCGGTGACGCCGGAGCGCTTCAGCGCGTCGATATTGGCGCGGAAGTTCAGCGCCGACGGCGGCACGCGGTGGCCGCGGCCGTGCCGGGGCAGGAAGACGAGCTTCTGGCCCTCGAGCTCGCCGAACATCAGGTCGTCCGACGGATCGCCCCACGGCGTCGGCACATGCTTCCACTGCACCTTGGTCAGGCCGGGAATGTCGTAGACGCCGCTGCCGCCGATGATGCCGACGACCGGCGGCGTACCTGGGGACGGAGCTGCCATACTCGACTCTCCTGCGAATCTCGCCGCAGTTTCTAGCGTTAGTTCGCGTTCTTCACCAGCTTGCCGCGGACGCGGCGCCGATTCTCGCCGTCGACGACGCGCGTGTAGACGAGGTCCATGCCGGTTCCCGACAGGGTGCGGGCGTAGACCTGGATGTCGTAGCGCCCGTCGGAACGGATCGAAAGCTGCCGCACCGTCAATGTCCGGCCGGCGATGCTGGCCCAGGACGTGGTGCCGCCGGCAAGCGGATCGCCGTTGTCGAGCGCGCGGTACACGCCCGCGCGCGGGCCGGGCACGAAGGTCAGCGACGTCGCTTTGCGCCGCACCTTGGGGGTCTTGGGGTCGCCGCCTTCGCGCACCACCGTCGTCCATGCGACGGTGAAGCCGCCGTCGCCCGACGGTTCGATGCGCACGTCGAGATCGCGCTGCGTCATCCCGAAGTAGTCGGCCTCGTTGGCGTCGACGAAGCCGCTGCCGCCGAACGCGCCGTGGAACGCCTTGATATCCAGCGGCGGCCCGGCCGGACGCGACGGCTGGCGCTGCACCAGCGGCGGCGGCGGCGCCGACGGCGCCGGTTGGCCGGAGTTGAGCTGGATCGTGCCGAGATCGATCGGCGCCGTCATCGGCTGCGCGGCCGCCCCCGACGCGCCGATTGCCGACACCATGGCGACGATTGCGCACGCCGCGAAGACCGCGGCCAGCTTTGCACCCATGCTTCTCCCCCTCGGCCTTACGCTTTGCATCAAGGCCACGCGACCAGCGGCGGCAGCGACATCAGGATCGCCTCGGTATTGCCGCCGGTCATCAGGCCGAACTTGGTGCCACGATCGTACAGCAGGTTGAATTCGACGTAGCGGCCGCGGCGGACCAACTGCCGCTGGCGCTGCTCCTCAGTCCAGGCCGCGTTCATGTGCCGGCGCACGATGCGCGGATAGACGTCGAGGAAGGCGAGGCCGACGTCGCGCACGAAGGCGAAGTCGCGCTCCCACGGATCGCCCCCTGTGTCGGCCGTATGAAGATCGTCGAAGAAGATGCCGCCGACGCCGCGCGGCTCGTTGCGATGCTTCAAGAAGAAATACTCGTCGCACCACTGCTTATAGCGCGGATAGTAGCCCGGGTCGTGCGCGTCGCACGCGGCGCGGCAGGCGGCATGGAACGCCGCCGTGTCCTCGGCGTCGGGCGTCACCGGCGTCAGGTCCATGCCGCCGCCGAACCACGACTTGGTGGTGCGGATATGGCGCGTATTCATGTGCACGGCGGGCACCAGCGGCGAGCGCGGATGTATCACCAACGAGATCCCGCTCGCCCAGAAGCGCGGATCGTCGGCGGCACCGGGCATCTGGCGGCGGAATTCCGGGCTGAACTCACCGTGCACGGTCGAGACGTTGACGCCGCCCTTCTCGAACACGCGGCCGTGGATGATCGACATCACCCCGCCGCCACCCTCCGGGCGCTGCCAGGGCTTGCGCTCGAAGCGGCCGGGCGGCAGATCGGCGTGCGGACCGGTGATCTCGTCTTCCAGATGCTCGAGCGCCGCGCAGATGCGGTCGCGCAAGCTCTCGAACCAGGCCGTCGCCTCGGCTTTGCGCGCTTCTGCCAAGTCTAAGTTCATGACGCCGCCGCCAGGCGCCGCGGCAGTTGGCCGGTCTGGCGCAGCGCCTCGGCCAGCGCGATCGCCGCCGCCAGCGCGACGTTGAGCGAACGCGCGGCCGCGATCAGCGGAATCACCAGCCGCGCGTCGGCCGCCGCGTGCACGTCAGGCGGCACGCCGGCACTCTCGCGGCCGACGAGCAGCACGTCCGCGGGACGAAATGCGAACTGGTCGTAATTGGTGTCGCCGGAGGTGGTCAGCAGCACCAAGCGCGGCTTGGGCACCGCCAGGGCGCGTGCCGCCTCGAACGCCGTCCAGGACGCATGGCGTCGCAGATCGACGCCATCGAGGTAGTCCATCCCCGCGCGGCGCAGCCGCCGATCCGACCACACGAAGCCGCACGGCTCGATCAAATCGACCGCGACGCCGAGCCCGGCGGCGAGACGCAGCATGGCGCCGGTATTCTGCGGAATATCGGGCTGATAAAGAGCAAGGCGCATTGGAACGAGGAGTGAACGGCCCCACAGACCGTATGGCTTAAGCCTTTGCAAGAACAACCGACATGGATTATACCCTGCGACCGGGACGGGGTCATCCCGCGACGCGCGCGCCGGGGTCCCAAGTCCCTTCAGGGGTCGCGGGGTCGCGAGGCATAGTCCCGTCGGAGCGTCGGCGGGCCAGGGGGCGTCAGCCGCTCGCAGCACTCGCGACATCCGCCGCCGCAACAGATGCCTAGAGGACCGTCCGGTCCAGTCAGCAATTAGGGTCTTTCAGAATGGCAAACACCGCACAATCCGCCACCGCCGGTCATGGCGCGGAGGGCTCCCGCCGCGATTTCCTGTATCTGACCGCCGGTGCTTTCGGCGCCGTCGGCGCGGCCCTCACCTTGTGGCCGTTCATCGATTCGATGAACCCCGCCGCCGACACGCTGGCGCTGTCGACCATCGAGGTCGACATCTCGCCGATCGCCGAAGGCCAGCGGATCACGGTCTCCTGGCGCGGCCAGCCGGTGTTCATCGATCACCGCACCGCGGCGCAGATCAAGGAGGCCCGCGAGGTCAACATCGACGAGCTGCGCGATCCGCAGTCCGATCAGTCCCGGGTCCAGAAGCCGGAATGGCTGATCCTGGTCGGCATCTGCACCCATCTCGGCTGCGTGCCGCTCGGCCAGAAGGCGACCGACCCGAAGGGCGATTTCGGCGGCTGGTTCTGCCCCTGCCACGGTTCGCAGTACGACACCTCGGGCCGCATCCGCCGCGGCCCCGCGCCGCGAAATCTTCCGGTTCCCGCCTATACCTTCCTGAACGACAAGACCGTCCGCATCGGCTGAGGCAATCCCCATGGCCACCTCTTCTTCGTCCAAGTTCTTCTCTCATCCCGTGGTCAAGTGGATCGAGTATCGGCTGCCGATCTTCTCGTTCGTCGACCACAGCCTGGGCTCGCAATATCCCGCGCCCAAGAACCTCTCCTACTGGTGGAACTTCGGGTCGCTCGCCGGCGCCATGCTCTCGATCATGATCCTGAGCGGCATCTTCCTGGCGATGAACTACACGCCGCACGCGGCGATGGCGTTCGATTCGGTCGAACGCATCATGCGCGACGTGAATTACGGCTGGCTGATGCGCTACATCCACATGAACGGCGGCTCGTTCTTCTTCATCGCCGTCTACATCCACCTCCTGCGCGGCTTCTACTACGGCTCGTACAAGTATCCGCGCGAGGTGCTGTGGTGGCTCGGCGTCATCATCCTGCTGCTGATGATGGCGACGGCGTTCATGGGCTACGTGCTGCCGTGGGGCCAGATGAGCTTCTGGGGCGCCACCGTGATCACCAACCTGTTCTCGGCCATCCCGCTGGTCGGCGACAGCATCGTCACCCTGCTGTGGGGCGGCTTCGCGGTCGACAACCCGACGCTCAACCGCTTCTTCTCGCTTCACTACCTGCTGCCGTTCGTCATCGTCGGCGTGGTCGTGGCGCACATCTGGGCGCTGCACATCCACGGCTCGAACAATCCGCTCGGCATCGACACCAAGGGCCCGCAGGACAAGATCCCGTTCCATCCGTACTACACGGTGAAGGACGCCTTCGGCCTCGCGGTGTTCCTGCTGATCTACGCCGGCTTCGTGTTCTTCGCGCCGAACTTCTTCGGCGAGCCGGACAACTACATCCAGGCGAACCCGCTCTCGACTCCGCCGCACATCGTGCCGGAATGGTACTTCCTGCCGTACTACGCCATCCTGCGCTCGATTCCCGACAAGCTGCTCGGCGTGATCGCGATGTTCTCGTCGATCCTGATCCTGTTCGTCCTGCCGTGGCTCGACACCAGCCGCGTGCGCAGCGGCCGCTTCCGGCCGGTGTTCCGCTGGTTCTTCGCGCTGTTCGTGCTCGACGCGTTCGCGCTCGGTGCGGTCGGCGCGCATCCGCCGGAAGGCTGGTGGCTCGTCGTCGGCCGCGTGGCGACGTTCTGGTACTTCTTCCACTTCATCATCATCATGCCGCTGCTCGGCTGGTTCGAACGGCCGTTGCCGCTGCCTGCCAGTATTTCCGAACCCGTGCTGGGTGGGGCCCGCCCCGCCGGCGCGGCCGTCCGCTCGATGGAGAAGAACTGATGCGGAAGCTCGCACTCACGCTCGCCGCTTCCGCGGCTCTGGTTGCCCTCTCTCTCGCCGCCCCGGTCCGGGCGGAGGACGAGATCAAGCTGCCGTCGCCCGGCTGGTCGTTCAAAGGCCCGTTCGGCACGTACGACCGCGCCGCGTTGCAGCGCGGTTTTCAGGTCTACAAGGAAGTGTGCTCGGCCTGCCATTCGCTGAACTACGTTCACTATCGCGATCTCGGCCCCGCGGGTCCGGACGGCGGCATCGGCTTCTCCGAAGAGGAGGTCAAGGCCATCGCCGCCGGCGTGCAGGTGACCGACGGCCCGAACGACAACGGCGACATGTTCGAGCGCCCCGGCCGGCCCTATGACAAGTTCAAGGCGCCGTTCGCGAACGCCAACGCCGCGCGCGCGTCCAACAACGGCGCGCTGCCGCCGGACCTGTCGCTGATCGTGAAGGCGCGCGAGGGGTTCGAGGACTACGTGTACGGCATCCTCACCGGCTTCGCCGATCCGCCGGCCGACATGAAGATGATGGACGGGATGAACTACAACAAATACTTCCCCGGCCATCAGATCGCGATGCCGCCGCCGCTGACGGACGACCGCGTCACCTATGCGGACGGCACCAAGGCGACCGTCGCCCAGGAAGCGCACGACGTCGTCACGTTCCTGTCCTGGGCGTCCGAGCCGACGCTCGAGATGCGCAAGCGCATCGGCATGAAGTCGATGATCTTCCTGCTCGTGCTCAGCGGCCTTCTCTACGCCGTGAAGCGCAAGGTGTGGCGCGACGTGCACTGAACGCCGCCGCGACGCCGCAAACGAAAGGGGCGGCCTTCGGGCCGCCCCTTTTTTATTTCTCCGTCCCCGACGTCAAGCCGGCAGATTCACGCTTTCGCCTGAATCGCCCGCTTCACCTTGTCAGGTGTGAGCGGCAGGTCGCGTACGCGCACGCCGACGGCACTGAACACGGCGTTGGCGATCGCGGCACCTGTCGGCCCTTGCGTCGTTTCTCCCGTCCCGAGATAAGGCTGGCCGGGCCGGTTGATGAGCTCGACCGTGACGTCGGGCACTTCGGGGAAGGTGAGGATCGGATAGGTCGACCAGTCGGCGCTCTGGATCCGGGTGCGGTCGTACATGACCTGCTCCTTGAGCGCCCAGCTCGCCGCCTGGATCACCCCGCCCTCAACCTGCATGGTGATGCCCATCGGGTTGATGATCTGGCCCGAATCGTTCGCGGCGACGGCGCGGACCAGTCGCACCTCGCCGCTCGCCCGGTCGACCGCGACCTCCATCGCGACCGCCGAATACGCCGCCTGGTTCTTGTAGCGGGCGAAGGCGAGGCCCTTGCCTTTGCCGTCGCCCGCCTTGAAGTCCTTCCAGCCGAACTTGTCGGCCGCGCGCTGGACAACGTCGCGACCCCGCGGATCCTTGAGATGACGCAGCCGGAACTCGACCGGATCGGCCCCTGCCGCGAGCGCCAGCTCGTCCATGAAGGATTCGAGCGCGAAGACATTGCCGAAGGCGCCGAGGCCGCGCTGCGCCGAGGAGCGCAGCGGGAACTGCGGCAGGAAATGATGCACGACCTTCGATACCGGGAAGTCGTACAGCGGGATCGCGTTGCGGTCGCCGCCGCCCGCCGGCTGCGGGATCATGTCCGTCGGCGGCGGCGGGAACGGCTCTTCGAGATGCCAGGCGGCGATCAGCCGGCCCGCGCTTTCCGGCCGCGTCGAGTGGGTGAAGCTCCACACGTCGTAGTTCCACTCGGCGACGTTGCCGGACGCGTCCAGCGACGCCGCGGCCTTCATCACCATGGCCGAGCCGAACGGCTCCCACGTGTTCTCGTCGGCGCGCATCCATTGCACGCGCACCGGCCGCCCCGGCACTTCGCGGGCCAGCAGCACGGCGTCGCCCGCGACGTCATCGGCGCCGTTATGGCCGTAGCAGCCCGAGCCTTCCTTGTGGATGCAGCGCACCTTGTCCTCCGGCACGCGCAACAGCTCGGCCAGCGACTTGCGCAGCGGATAGACGCCCTGGCTGTGCGTCCACACCTCATAAGCATCGGTGAGACGCGCCACCGCGCAGGAGGGGCCGATCGACGCATGCGCCTGATAGGGGCGCGTGTACTTTGCCTCCACGCGCTTGGCACCGGGCGCCGCCGTGCCTTTGCGGTCGTCGATCACGTAGTCGCGCGACGGCAGCCGCAGCATCATGTCGTGCACGGACTTGGCATCCGGCAACGTCGCCGGCTCGATCCACTTGGCGTCGCCGCGCAAGCGGTCGGCCGCCGCAATCGCCTGCTCCTCGCGCTCGGCGATCACGGCGAGGAAGCTGCCGTCGCGCACGATCTTGACCACGCCCGGCATCTTGCGCGCTCCGGCCGTGTCGAGCGACTGAAGCTTCGCGCCGTAACTCGGCGGCCGCACGACGCGGCCGTGCAGCATGCCGGGCAGGCGGATGTCCTGCACGTAGCTGACGCCGCCCGTCATCTTCGCGGGTATGTCGAGCCGCGGCACCGCCGTGGCGACGACCTTGTACTGGTCCGGCGTCTTCGGCTTCGCCGCCCCGGTGGCTTCGTACTGGAAATAGCGGCCGCCGAGCAGCTCCCAATAGGTAACTTGCTCGCCGCTTTTGGCGCGCACCGTGCCGTCGGCGACTTCGAGCGCGTCGCGCGGCACACCGAGCCGGGCTGCCGCCATCTCGAGCAGGTACTGCCGCGCCTCGGCGGCGGCCTGATGGATCGCATTGCCGCTCTGCAACAGCGACAGGCTCCCCGAGGTGACACCTTCGTCGGGGGTGACCGACGTATCGGCGGTGACCATCTCGACGCGCTTGAGGTCGACATCGAGCTCTTCGGCGGCGAGCTGCGCCAGTGCCGTCTTTATGCCCTGGCCGAGCTCGACCTTGCCGGTGAACACGGTCACCGTCCCGTCGGCGTTGATCCGGAGCCAGGAATCGAGGCGGCGATAGCGATCAAGGCTGCCGGGCAGCTTCGGCTTCGCCGGAGCCTGCGCCAGCACGGCGGCCGAGCCGAGCAGGTTGAACGCCACGACAAGTCCGCCGGTCCTCTTGAGGAAACGGCGGCGCGAGACAGGAGCCATCTCGGTCATCACGCCATCTCCCCGGCGGCGCGCTTCACCGCCCGCAAGATCCGCATATGGGTGCCGCAGCGGCAGAGATTGCCGGCGAGCGCCTGGCGGATTTCCGCGTCGCTCGGCTTCTTTTTCCGGTCGAGCAGCGCCTTGCTCGTCATGATCATGCCGTTCGCGCAGTAGCCGCACTGCGCCGCCTGCTCGGCGATGAACGCCTTCTGGACCGGATGCGGCTTGTCCGCGGTGCCCAGCCCCTCGAGCGTGGTCACCTCCTTGCCCTTCACGGCCTCGATCGGCGTGACGCAGGAACGTACGGCCTCGCCGCCGACGATCACCGTGCAGGCGCCGCACTGCGACAGGCCGCAGCCGTATTTCGGCCCGTTCAGGCCGAGATCGTTGCGCAGCGCATAGAGCAGCGGCGTGTCGGGGTCGGCGTTGACGGCGCGCGAGCGGCCGTTCACGCGCAGCGTGACATTCTGGGCCATGGTCCTCCCTCTGCATCCGAAGCCGCCCCAAGTCGGGGGCGGGCCGAATGTCTTAGACTCTACATTGGGAGCCTAGTCCCCGGCCGCGCGCACGGTCAACGGAAGAGCCAGCAGCGCGGCATCAGCCGTCGAACCACGCCCGCCACGCCATCCACGAGCCGATGGCGGTCGCCAGGATCGCATAGCCTTCCGAACTCGGATGCACGCCGTCACCGGCCGCGAGCGCCCGGCTGAAGGCCGGGTCGTTCCCGATCAGAGAGTAGAGGTCGAGATAGGGCACGCCGACCTCGGAGGCGACCGCTGCAAGGTCGCGCGCAGTCTGCTGCACCCGCTGGTTGCGCCAGTCCCGGCGCACCAGCCCGATGCGGAGCGGCATCTTCGATTCGTCGACGGCTACCGGACCGATCATCAAGGTTGGAAGCCACGCCTTCGCCTCGCCGAGGATCTGGCGGGCGATGCGGATCGTGTCCGCGGGCCGAACGCGCAGCGAGCCGGCCAGCTCTTCGGCGGTGTCATTGATGCCGAACGCAAACATCAGGGCCGCGGGATAGGGCGGCGGCAGGCGCGCCTCGCACTCGGCACGCCAGCGCGCCGCTATCAGGGGGGAGGTGTCGCTGCGGATGCCGAGGTTGTACAGCGTGACGTCATGGCCTTTCGCGCGCTCGGTCGCGCACAACCGCCCCGGCCAGCCGAGATACTGGTCGTCGCCGGTGCCGGCGGTGATGCTGTCGCCGACAAAGCAGATGCGGAGAATGGTCATGAGGGAGACTTGGCAAGCGCCTTCAGCCGTTCAAGGCAGGCGGCGCGGTCCGGCCGGTAATCGTTGGCTTCCCACCAGGCCTCCACTTGCGCGACGAGGGTTCCGACCTCCGGACCAGGCTTGATGCCGAGATCGAGGACGTCCTGGCCGCGCACCGGCAACGCCACCGGTGCCCAGTGGAGGGCCGCCGCGCGCGCTGACTCGCCCAGCGCCGTATCGCCGACCGCTGCCGACAGAAGACCGAGGTCGCGCACCGTCTCCGGCCCGAGGCGGTACAGCGCCCGGCGCAGGGCTCGTGGATCGTTCGCCGGCCACAAGGTCGACGGCGGCGCCAGCAGCAGTTCCACGCGTGCGCGCTCCTGATTGGAGAGGCGCAGGCGCTCCGCGACGGCACCGGCCACGGCCGCATCATCGGGCAAGAGAGCGGCGAGCCGCAGCAGCGGATCGCGCGCCGCCGGATCGGTCAGCGCCTGCAGTCCGCGCAGACGCCCGAGATTCGCGAGCTCCGGCAGGATCGGCGCCAGGATGCCGGCGGCGCGCATCTTCGCGACGATCGCCGCGGCGTCGTCGGCCTCGAGGAGCCGCCTGAGCTCGGCGGCGATGCGTTCGCCGGACAGCCGCGGC
>Ga0335070_10004526_pt1 | contig 16280 bp, 13 predicted proteins | sample Lox_Sample_13_FD_206722 | JGI IMG/M metagenome (GOLD analysis project Ga0335070, IMG submission 206722) | Soil microbial communities from Loxahatchee National Wildlife Refuge, Florida, United States - Lox_Sample_1.3 | ecosystem: Environmental > Terrestrial > Soil > Wetlands | place: USA... | reverse complement strand
AAGCTTGTACGTTTGGCTGGACAATTTGTTCCATATCGGCGCAGAAAAGCCATTCAATACCCTGCTGATAAGCGTTGGCGATCTGCTGGTAGAAGGGTGTTCCCGCAAATTCACTCTGGACATTCTGTTTTGAGCGCCCTGCCGCCAATTGCAGTTGCGCCAAGTCTTCGCTGGCAATCATCAGATCGTTGGTCAAATAAACCATTAGAGGATGGCCCGCCGCCGGAGTTGCCGACCACGGATCGCGAACAATCTGCAAACCGTTCTGCTGCGAATTGCCGCTGAGGCGCTTGGCTTCGCTCACCAGGAAGCTATCCAGCCCGGGCTGCCGCACTCGGGCCAGGATCACAGGAGCCGTGTAGGTGGTTCCGTTCTTACCGACTGCGAATACCACTTCATCACCCAGATAGCTGCTGAAGTTCTTCACCTCATCGAGCATGTCCTGCAGCTTGGGGCCGTTGCCCTTCTGCTGCTGCTTCAACCAGTCGCGAAGCGCGGGGCTCTGCTGCAGGCGATCCTGGAAGAGCCGGTTGGCCTCGCCGATCGTGTTCGAGAGATTCGGAATCGCCGCATAGACCACCGTGTGGTCCGGAACGAGCGGCAGGAGATCGGAGTTGTAGCGCAGACCGGGGCCGGGGATGGCGGCAATCTGCTTCTGGAGGATGGCAAAATCGCCAAGCAGCGCCAGGTACTTCGCGGAATTCCGGCTCCAGGCAATCTCGCTCTGCACGGGAACTTTAGACACCGCGGCGCTGGATGTTGCCTGCTCGCCGGCGGTGAGATCGGTGCTGCTATCGCCGAAATCTGTATGGACCACTCCTTCGATCACGGCCACGCGCGATCCCTTAATTCCGCGGTTCACCGAGAAGATGGTTCCCTTTACGGAGACCAGGCCGTCGTCGGTGGCAACGTATAGGTGGCGACCTGCATGCTGCTTCGCGGCTTGCACGATGACTTGCCCGCCCTGCAGATGGATCGTCGTGCCTCGCCACTGACGCACTACCGAGAGCTCGGAGCGCGGCCCTATCTCGACCAGAGAGCCGTCGCTAAGGCGCACGACGGCCGTCGAAGCTTTAGCAGTGCGAATTTGTTCGCCGTTGGTGATGTGGTACCCGGCGGGAATGACGTGAACATCGTCTCCGGTGACAGCATAGAGCGCGCCATCAACGAGCTGAACTTCGGCGCGGACAGGATGCTGCCCAGGCAGGATCCCGCTCATGAAAGCGAATGTCGTAAACGCGACCACAGCGACGGCAGCTACTGCTGCCATGGAAAACCGCCATCCGAACGCACGCGAGCGCCGCGGCTCCAGCTTCCAGACTTGCTGCCGTTCGCCGTCTCGAGCGCGCTCGAGCGCGTGGCGGCAGGCGACACACGCATGCACATGATCTTCGAAAAGCATGGCGCGGGCGGGGGCCAGGTCCTTCGCCACGTAGGCGGGAATCAGTGTCTGGAAATCTTCGCAGCTGCGAAGAATGTGCGGGCTCGCCGCAGCGGGGGCCGTCTCGGCGATCGACTTCCATACCCGGTCGCCAGCCTGGGCGACAACCTTCTCGTCCACATTCTCATTGCGGATTGCCGACAGCAAGCGATCGAATTTCTCGTTATTCATGGCCTTTCTCCTAGATACTTTGCCAGCTCCTTACGGAGCTGTTGGCGAGTGCGGTAGAGCGTTACAGCCACCAGCACCTGCGAAATGCCCAGCATGCGGGCGATCTCTTTGTTGCCGAGTCCCTCGATGAATCGCAGCGCGAAAATCTCTGCCGAGCGCGGCTGGAGCTTGCTCATGGCTCGCCCCAGCACCTGGCGCAATTCGGTGACTTCGCCGTCGTTTCGCTCGTTGGGAACGTCGACCAGTTCCACTGTGGGATTCGCCTGCCGCGAGCGGATTACATCGAGCGACGCATTGATGGCCGCGCGGCGCAGATAGCTCTCTTCGTTCTGCATTCCGTCGGAGCCGGATGTTCGGCGAACCAGGCGAAGAAAAACTGTTTGCAGCACGTCCTCGGCATCGGCCGCGTTGCCGGTGATCCGGTACGCGGTGCGGAAGACCAGGCCGTGGTGCAACCGAAACGTTCGCTCGAGTTCGCTGGGAATGGCGATCGGCGGTTCCTCTGTCGGTATTAGTACGCTTGGCAGGGTACTCCTCCGTACAGCCGATTTTCATTAATAAAGACGGAAAGGGGACTGGATTATTACAGGGGTCGGGCCTATTTTTGTCCATTGTGGACAATGAGTTACAGCGGCCGAGGCGCAGAGGATTATGTGTGCCAGAGAAATCAGTCCGAAATGATTCCGTCCTTAGGCCACTGCAGTCCTAAAAGTCGGCGGGCGCTCTCGACCGCAGCTCTTTGAACACAGAACCGCTGTTTCCCATACTTGGCCCCGAAAACTTCCGTAACGTATCGGCCGAATGGTCTACGCACAGATAATCGCCGCAGGAGTGTTTGACATGCCCAAGGTTATAGATGTGCCCCAGGTGCGTGAGATTGTCGTCCGCGATCTGTCGGACGACAGCAGGCTGACCCAGTCGAAGCGGATATCGCAGTTCTTTGGCTTCGGAGCCGCCATCAGTGTCGGCGCATTTCTGCTCTTTCAAGTTCAGCTTATCCTGGGCAAGTACATCCTTCCCTGGTTTGGCGGCATGCCTTCCGTTTGGACCGCCTGTATGTTGGTGTTCCAAGTGCTGCTTCTGCTTGGCTACCTGTACGCCCATGTGCTGACCAGTTGGATTCCGCGAAAGTTACAGAACGTTCTGCATTTTGCGTTGATGGGTTGTTCTCTCGCCTTGATGGTTTGGTTAACTTTCCGCTGGAAAACGCCGATTACGCCCGGTGTGGACTGGAAGCCTTCGACCACCGACAATCCCACCTGGAAGATTGTTCAACTCCTGGCGGCCTCGGTCGCCTTCCCATTTTTTCTGCTTTCGACTACCGGGCCGCTTATCCAAAAATGGTTTGCCCGTGCTAATCCCGGTGTATCGCCATATCGTCTCTACGCCCTGTCGAATGTTGGCTCGCTGCTTGGTCTGTTGACGTATCCATTCCTCATTGAACCGAGCTTTCCGATCCGCGCACAGGCATGGGTCTGGTGTGCTGGTTACGCTGTCTATGTCGGCGCGTGCGCTCTTTGCTCCCGAGTCGGCTCTGTTCAGGATGACTCTTCGAGCGAAAACGCTCACTCCGCGCCCGCCCAAAATCCGGGCAACTGGATTCGTCTCCTCTGGGTTGGCCTGCCTGCATGTGCCTCGGTGATGTTGCTGGCCACGACAAACATCATTTCTCAACAGGTCGCGGTGATTCCGTTTCTCTGGGTGATGCCGCTATGCCTGTACCTGGGCTCGTTTATTCTTTGCTTCGATAGCGCACGTTGGTACCACCGCTCCATCTTCCAACCGTTGTTTCTGGTGCTGGCCGGGCTGACTTGCTGGCTGCTCTTTCAGGGTCCCGCAGCTTTGGTTTGGCCACAACTGGTTGTCTATCCCGCGCTCCTATTTGTTTCGTGCATGATCTCGCATGGTGAACTGGTCCGGATCAAACCTGCGGAGCGGCATCTCACCCAGTTCTATCTGCTGATCTCCCTTGGCGGCGCGCTCGGTGGCATCTTCACCGGATTGCTTGCCCCGCACATTTTTACAGGGCTGTGGGAGTTTCATACCGGCATCGTTGCCTCTGGCCTTTTCCTGCTGTTGGCCCTCATACGCGATCGCAACTCGTGGTGGCATGAAACGCCTCGCTGGTTGCCCTCCGCTTTGCTCGCGGCGGTGGCTGTTCTCGCCATCCCCGTGTTGCAGAATTTTGTCCTACAGGGAAGCCAGCAGCTTCTTTATGGCCTGATTGGGATTGCCTTGCTAGGAGCTGGATACGCTCTGTACGCAGCCTTCTTTCCGAAGCGCGTCGCAGCCAGCCATCCATTCGTCACACGCGCCGCCCCGGTCATCGCTCTCTCAGTTCTTGCTTTTGCGCTGTTTGTCGACGCGAATATGAAACCCGAGGACATCCGGCTGCGCTCGCGGAACTTCTACGGCACAATTTCGGTCGTTCGGGAGACGAGCCCGCTTGGCCCTTACTATTACCTGAGGAACCGTATGACGAATCACGGAATGCAGTTCGTTGATCCGCGATTCTCGTTGGTTGCGGCCGGCTACTACGGCCCTGACAGCGGCGTCAGCAAACTTCTCGTCAGCCAACCGCGTCCGATGCGCGTTGGCGTTATCGGCCTCGGCATCGGAACGCTTTCCGCCTACGGCGAACCGGGAGACTACTTCCGCTTTTACGAAATCAATCCTGCCGTGATCTCTCTTGCCTACGGACCGAGGGCCTTTTTCACTTACATGCAGAATTCGAAGGCCAAGACAGATGTAGTGCTGGGCGATGCGCGTCTTCGTTTGGAGCGCGAGGTAGCTACCGGTCGGTCTCAGAATTTCGACGTTCTAATCGTAGATGCATTCAGCGGTGACGCTATCCCTACTCATTTGTTGACCAAGGAAGCGTTCGCGGTCTATCTGCAACATCTACGCTCGTCGGATTCGGTAATCGCGTTGCACATATCCAATCTATCTCTCGATCTCGCCCCAGTGGTCTCGGGCCTCGCCCACGAATTGGGCTTGTATGCCACGCGCGTTCACCACCCAGAGTCGCCGTCATTCTCTGCGAAAACCGACTGGGTACTGTTGTCGCGCAGTCTCACGCGCCTGGAAGATCCACACATCACTGCGGTCGGATCTCCCCTTAGCTACGATGACCACATGCCACTTTGGACGGACGATTACAGCAATCTGCTGCGCGTGGTTCGCTTCAATACAGGCGCCGCGCGGTAGTCGTTCCTTATTCAGTTTCTCCCTTCACACCTGGAGGTTGCGCAGGTAGGGTACGCTCTCCTTCATCATCTCCAGCTTCATCTCGACGTAGTAATTCTTGATCCCCCCGGTCTTCGCGGCGGTGAAGATCTTTTTCCAATCTAGCGTGCCTTGCCCGACTGGCATGATCTTCTTGGTCTGTGCGGACCATCCCTGTACGTGCATGGAGACGAAGCGGCCGGGATACTTGGTGAAGTATTCTGCGGCGTCGAACCCCTGCGCGATCGTCGAAACCTGAAACTGGAACTTCACGAGCTTCGGGTCGAGAAGCTGGAACAGGACATCGTAGGTACGTTTGCCATCGACTGTGGACGTTTCGAACTCCTCGTTATGCAGTCCCTGCTGGATTCCTGCTTTGGCCGCCTTCTCGCCCATTTTGTTGTATTCGTCGGCGGCGCGCTTCACGTCATCCATTGTCGGATGCTTCGGCCCATCGAGGCTGGCAACGAGCATTTGCGTCAGACCGACATCCTTGGCCCAGGCGATGCGAGCGTCCTGATCCTTACGCAGTTCATCCAGGCCGAAATGCGAACTAACGCAGGTCAGGCCGGCATCGTTGATCATCTTCTTGAGTTCTGACCCCTTGTATTTCGCGAGCGCGCCGAAGCCGAACTCGGTGTAGCCGACCGGCGAGCAGAGCTCGATGCTCTGGAATCCGATGTCGGAGAGCATCTTCAGCGTGGCGGGAAAATTTTTGGCGATCATGTCCTTGACCGCCCAGGTTTGGCAGCCGATGGGAAGACCTAGAGGGTTGGCGTGGAGCTTCATGATTCCGGACGATAGTAAGCCAGCTGCGGCGGCCGATGTCGCCGCGGTCCTGCAGAAATCCCTTCTTGTAATTCTCGACATTGAGAGCCTCCAATTACCGGTGAACTTCAGGGGCTAAAGCCCCGATTTCTATGCGTTCGTGGGCGGCACGGCTGAAGCCGTGCCCTTCCCAAAACCACCTGAGTGTGAAATGGTCACGGGCTGGGCCGACTTCCTGAAAACTTAGTTCTAAAGCTCCCAGCCGGCGCGGCGCTCCGGACGAATGTATTTCTGCGCCAGATCCGAATTGTTCACCCGCTGGTTGACGGGGTCCCAAGTCAATCTCTGCCCAGTCAGCACGGCGACATTCCCGAGCAGCAACGTTTGTGTGACCAGATCCTCGAATTGGAAATTTCCCCCGGGAGTTACTTTCTCGCCCTTGCAGGCATTCAACCATTCGCGCTCATTGCCCGGAGAACGGGGCAGGGTCTTCGGCGGCTGCTTGAACGCATCCATCTTGCTTTGCGGAATCAGCCTCGGATTCTTGCCGTTGAATCCGCAGAGAATCTTTCCTTCATCTCCGACGAATAGCAGACCTTCGTCCTCATCTTCGTCTCCACGTAATGGGCGATTGGCCTCCAGCTCTGGCGGACGCGTAGGCTTCAGGCCGGCGTCATACCATGTGAAGCGCAGAGGAGGCATCTCGCCGCGGGCGGGGAAATCATAATGAATGATTTCGGCCTGGGGATATGTTTCATCGAAGCGATCGGTCGAACTTGCCTCGACGGCGGTCGGCACCTCGAGCTTCATCACACGGAAGATCGTGTCATAGCTGTAACAGCCCATGTCGCCGAGCGAGCCACATCCAAAGTCAATCCATCCGCGCCAATTGAAGGGCAAGTAAGCGTGGTTGTACGGACGCTCCGGCGCCGGGCCCAGCCACATATCCCAATCGAGACCTTCGGGAACAGGTTCCGTTTGCTTCGGACGCTCGATCGCCTGCGGCCAGAATGGGCGGCTCGACCAGTTGATGACCTGGCGCACGGGACCGATGGCGCCGGCCCATATCCATTCGCAGAGCAGGCGCGTATCTTCCGAGGCCTGGTTCGCGACGGCGATCTGGGTGGCAACGCCCGTTTCGCGCGCGATCTCGCCGATACGCTTCGATTCGTAGAGAGTATGCGTCAAAGGCTTCTGACAGAAGACATGTTTCTTTTTCTTCATCGCGGCCGCGGAGACCGCGGCGTGCAGGTGGTCCGTGGTGCAGACAACAACCGCGTCTACATCTTTTTCTTTCTCGAGAAGCTCGCGGAAGTCGTTGTAGGCGGTGCAGCCCTTGTACTGACCCGAACGCTTTTGCGCACCGTAGAGGCCTTTGATGATCTTCTGGGCAGGCTCGCGGCCAGCCACACCGCTGGTGACTTGGAGAGAGTGCGTGAGTTGAATGGGATCATCGGGACTCAGCCAATCCCATCCGCTATCGACGCCAATCAGTTTGCGCACAGATTTGCAGAACTCGTGCGTGTCCCACTGCGGGTATCCGGCACTGCCTTTGTTGACGTCGCAGACGGCCACGCCCTGCACATCGGGCTCGTGGAGGAAATGCAGCATCACGCGAAGTCCCTGGGCGCCCACTCCGATGAACGCGATGTTGACCTTGTCGCTGGGTGGAACGTGTCCGGGGCCGCCGAGCACGTGCCGGGGCACGATTGTGAAACCGAGCGCCGCCGTGGCGCTCTGTGCCAGGAATTCTCGCCGGGAGACGGGTGTGGATGAGAGGCTTTCAGTGGAGTCCTTCATGGTTCCTCCTCATGGGCCGGCGTGGGGCCGGGCTACAGTGGCGTACAAAATAACGGGATACTGTAAACCAGAGCAGGGCTGGTAACAATGGCCGAAATCACTTCTTTCACCTGCTGAAACGCGGAGCGGATTGGTTCCGTTACGCTCAAGCCGCCCGGTGTTACTATGGCGTGCTTCCGCCGCGTCTTGCTCGCGCATCGGTCATGTACATCGACGCCCACCAGCACTTCTGGATTTACAACCCGCAAGAGTACGACTGGATTGACGATTCTATGCGAGTGATCCGGCGAGATTTCTTGCCGGAGGATTTACAAACCGAGCCTGATCGCAACGATTTCCGTGGATCGGTGGCCGTTCAGGCGCGGCAAACTCTGGAAGAGACTCGCTGGCTGCTCGAATTGGCTGGGCGATCGCCGAAGATCCTTGGGGTTGTGGGATGGGTGGACCTTCGCTCGCCCGACGTTCGTTCACAATTTCGCGAATTCACACAAAATCCCAAGCTGGTGGGCATTCGTCACATCGTTCAATCGGAGCCGGATGAGCGGTTTCTCTTACGTGAAGATTTTCTGCGCGGTATTTCGCTGCTCGAGGAATTCGATCTCGCCTATGACATCCTTATCTACACCAAGCATCTGCCGGTCGCGGCAGAGTTCGTGGAGCGCTTTCCGCGACAGCGCTTTGTGCTTGATCACATGGCGAAGCCCCCGATCAAAAATCGCGAGATCGATGCCTGGGCCAGTGGAGTCCGGCGCCTTGCGAGCTTTCCGAACGTGTTCTGCAAGATCTCGGGATTAGTCACCGAGGCCGACTGGCAGCATTGGACGCCGGAAGACTTGACGCCCTACCTCGACATTGCGTTCGAATACTTCGGGCCATCGCGGCTGATGATTGGCTCGGATTGGCCAGTCTGCCTGGTGGCCAGTTCTTACGGTCGAACCATGGACGTGATCAAGAGGTACCTGCAGCGCCACACGGCTGAGACACGTGCGGCGGTACTGGGTGGAAACGCGAAGCGATTCTGGCGGTTGAAGTTGTAGTCGCGAGTTGGCTTCCGAACTTTCCTCCCCGCCAAATTGCGGCCAGATGCATTAACGTTTACACTGCCGTGCATCGCGGGCTTCGGCCGCGAACCGACAATGAAATCCCGCGTACTCCAACTCGATTCCCGGGACAATGTTCTGGTCGCACTCACCGACCTGAAGAGAGGTGAGCGCGTAGAGTGGGCGGGCAAGACCTACCTTCTCAAATCTGACATTCCTGCAAAGCACAAGTTTGCGACTGCCGACATGGCGCCAGGCGACCACGTCGTGATGTACGGCGTGCTCGTCGGGCAGGCCGTGAAGGCGATCGCAAACGGAGAGCTACTGACCGTCAGTAATATCCGCCACCAGTCCGCGCCATTTCACCAGCAGTCCGAACCGTTCCGTTGGCCGCAGCCAGATGTTTCGCGTTGGAAAGGCGCGAAATTCCATGGCTATGTACGGTCTGATGGCCAGGTCGGGACGCGCAATTACTGGCTGGTTGTGCCGCTGGTTTTCTGTGAGAACAAGAACATTCAGGTGCTGAAGCACGCGTTTGAAGAAGAACTGGGATTCGCGGCGCCACAAGTCTACCGACAACAGGTAGCAGAGCTGGCGAGGTTATATCGCGAGCAAAAACTCGCGCAATCCTCAAACCGACAACAGCCGCAGAATTCTGAAGCTCCTCAGCAGCGGCTCTTCCCAAACGTCGACGGCATCCGCTTCCTTCTTCATGAAGGCGGCTGTGGGGGAACGCGGGAAGACTCCAACAATCTTTGCGGACTACTTGCCGGCTACATTCACCATCCGAACGTTGCCGGTGCGACAGTGCTAAGCCTCGGCTGCCAGCATGCGCAGGTTGAGATTCTGCAGAACGAAATCCGCGCGCGGAATCCGAAGTTCGAGAAGCCGTTGTTTGTCTTCGAGCAGCAAAAGAGCGGCTCAGAATCGGCGATGATGACGGAGGCCATCCGGCAGACGTTTTTGGGATTGGTGGACGCCGATAAGGCTCGTCGACAACCAGCGCCTCTCTCGAATTTGTGCGTAGCACTACAGTGCGGCGGCTCGGACGGATTTTCTGGGATCTCCGCGAACCCCGCCATCGGACACACTTCGGATCTGCTCGCGGCTTTGGGAGGGACAACCATCCTTTCCGAATTTCCCGAACTGTGTGGCGTGGAGCAGGAGTTGATCGATCGCGGCCGGAACAAAGCGGTGGGCGATCGCTTCATGAAGCTGATGCAGGACTATGCGGCAAGAGCCACCGCTGTTCGCTCGGCTTTTGAAATGAATCCCTCACCGGGCAACATGCGCGACGGCTTGCTGACGGATGCGATGAAGTCCGCGGGTGCGGCGAAAAAGGGCGGTACGTCCCCAGTGGCTGCCGTGCTCGACTATCCGGAATATTCCACCGAACCGGGATTGAACCTGCACTGCACGCCGGGGAACGATGTGGAGTCTGTGACAGCCCAAGTAGGGGCGGGCGCGCACCTCGTTCTGTTCACAACAGGGCTCGGCACGCCCACAGGCAACCCGATTGCGCCCGTCGTTAAACTCTCGACTAACTCAGCACTTGCTGCGCGCATGCACGACATTATTGATATCGATACTGGCCCCATCATCGAAGGGGCGCAGACGATCGAACAGATGGGCGAAAGTATTCTGGATTTCGTCCTGAAGGCGGCGAGCGGGGAGATTCGAACGAAGGCCGAGATGAAAGGGCAGGAAGATTTCATTCCCTGGAAGCGAGGAGTTTCGCTCTGAGCGACGCAAACAAGCTCGATCGCGAATTTCGGCTCGACGGGAAGACTGCGCTAGTGACTGGTGCGGGCAGCGGAATAGGCCAGGCGATCGCGGTGAAATTTGCTGCCCACGGCGCTGCGCTCCGCATTGTGGATGTGAATGAGCAAGGGGCGGAGGCGACCCGGCAGTTGGTAAGCGCAGAGGGCGGGCAGGCCTCAATTCACCTGTGCGACGTCACTGACCAGGCGCGAGTGTTAGAGATCTTCAAGCAACTATTCGCTCGCGAGTGCGTCCACATTCTCGTGAATAATGCCGGTGTTTCCCACATCGGCACCGTGGAGAGCACAACCGAAGCGGATTTCGACCGTCTTGTGCGAGTTAACGTCAAAGGCTTTTACAACTGCATGCACGTGATGGTCGGACACATGCGCGAGCACGGAGGCGGAGTCATCCTGAACATGGCGTCGATTGCCGGCTCTGCGGGACTTCCGGACCGGTTTGCGTATTCCATGACCAAGGGCGCGGTCATCGCCATGACTTATTCGGTGGCGCGGGATTTTCTCGCGCACAACATTCGTTGCAATTGCATCTCTCCGGCAAGAGTGCATACGCCGTTTGTCGATGATTACCTGAAAAGAACGTATCCAGGCCATGAGCTGGAGATGTTTGGGAAGCTGGCGAAAGCACAGCCAATCGGAAGAATGGCAGAGCCCCACGAAGTTGCGTCTCTGGCGCTCTTTTTGTGCTCCGACGCAGCATCGTTCATCACGGGCGTCGATTGTCCCCTGGACGGCGGCTTCTTCAATCTGCGAGGTTAGCGTGGATCTGCAATTGAAAGACAAGGTTGTGATCGTGACTGGCGGCGCGAAAGGGATCGGGGCGGCCATCGTCCGCGCGTGCGCAGCGGAAGGCGCGGTTCCGGTAATTGTGGGTCGTGATGCTGAAGCGGGCGGCAAATTGCAGTCTGAGATCAAGAAGAGCGGTTCACGATGCGGTCTGATCAGTGTGGATCTCAACTCTCCTGAGGCGTGCGAGCAAGCGGTTGCACATACCGTCGAGGAGTTGGGACGTCTGGATGCCCTCGTGAACAATGCCGGACGCAACGACAAAGTGGGCCTTGAGCACGGAAGTCCCGCTGAGTATGTTGCATCGCTGAATCGCAATCTTTTCCATTACTACAACATGGCGCATTATGCGCTGCCGCATCTGAAGCGAGCTCGGGGATGCATCGTGAATGTTGGATCGAAGACGGCGGTTACGGGGCAGGGAAGCACTTCCGGCTACGCTTCGTCCAAGGGAGCGATCATGGCCCTGACCCGGGAGTGGGCGGCAGAGTTGCTGCCCTATGGCATCCGCGTGAATACAGTCATCCCGGCGGAAGTCATGACGGCCTTGTATCGAACATGGCTCGATACGTTCCCCGATCCTGAAGAAAAGTTGAAAGGGATTCTCTTGAAGATTCCGCTCGAGAAGCGGATGACTACCTCGGAAGAAATTGCGTCGATGGTGATATTCCTGCTTTCCGAACAATCGAGCCATACGACAGGCCAGCATATCTTCGTGGACGGCGGTTACGTGCATCTCGACCGAGCACTCACCTGAAAACCAGAGGCTGTGAAGTAATGATCACAAAACCTGCGCCCATCACCGAACGCCGCTACATTGTGCCCCTCGCCATGGTAACGAGCTTGTTCTTTGTATGGGCGATCGGCGTCAACCTGAACGATGTGCTGATCCAGCATCTGAAAAAGGCGTTCGGGTTAACGGATTTTCAATCTTCGCTCATCCAGTTCGCATTTTTTGGCGGATATTTCCTGGCAGCATTTCCTGCAGGATGGCTGATGCAGCGCATCGGTTACAAACGAGGCATTCTGACGGGACTATGCGTCTGTGCAACCGGAACCATCCTCTTTATTCCGGCAGCCTCCGTACGGGTATACGCATTCTTCCTGTTTGCGCTTTTCGTGATGGCGTGCGGGCAGTCCGTGCTCGAGGTTGCGGCGAATCCTTATGTGACGACACTCGGGCCGGCGGAGAGTTCCGAACAGCGGCTGAACCTCGCGCAATCGTTCAACGCCACTGGCGCCTTTCTGGTCGCCCTGCTTGGTTCGAAATTCATTCTCTCGGGCATCGAGTACACGCCGGCGCAACAGGCGGCGATGTCGCCCGCGCAGCTCCTCAGTTACCGAATTTCCGAAGCAAACATGGTGAAGGTGCCCTACATCGTGATCACGGGGATTTTTCTGCTCATCGCTGTTCTGATTTTTTTGACGAAGCTGCCCGAGATTCATGAGTCCACCGATGCGGGCGTAGATGATGCACACGCTAAGCTGAGTGGAGCACTCGCGTTCCCGCATCTTCTCCGGGGCGTGATAGCGCAGTTCTGCTATGTAGGCGCACAGGTCGGAGTGGCCAGCTTCATCATCCGCTTCAGCGAGTTCACATTGGCGGGAACGCACGAAAAACTTGCCGCGCGATTCCTGCAAGCTCATTTATTTGGTTTCATGCTGGGGCGATTCTCCGGCTCTGCCATGATGCACAAGATTGCCGCGAGCCGGTTGCTTAGCATCTTCGCTGCAGGTTCGTTGCTTTGTCTCAGCGTGATTCTGCTCGCTTCAGGTTTGCCGACCGTCGTCGCCTTAATCGTGCTGGGATTCTTCCACTCGATTATGTTCCCCACGATTTTTGCACTGAGCATTAAGAATCTCGGCCCTTATACCAAGCTCGGTTCTTCCTTGCTAGTTATGTCGATTATCGGCGGAGCGCTTTGTCCGCTGGTCATGGGAAGGATCTCCGACGCCTGGAATATTCAGATAGCTTTTATCGTCCCGCTGCTCTGCCACGCCTATGTGTTTTACTTCGGTATGCGCGGATATCGACCCTTAACGTCCGCCAGCGGGAGCACAGTGCCGGTGGCGGCATCAGAGATGTAGAAGAACAATAAAAGAGGTTGGAATGAAACGTCGTTTCTGTCTCACGCTCGATCTGAAAGACGATCCGAAGCTGATCGCTGAATACAAGCGCTACCACGACAGTGTCTGGCCCGAGATCATCCAGAGCATTAAAGACTCGGGCATCGAGGACATGGAAATTTATCTTCTGGGAACACGTATGTTCATGATCATGGAAGTCGGAGAGACGTTCTCGTTCGAAGGGAAGGCGGATGCTGATCGCCGCAGCGCCAAGGTGCAGGAGTGGGAGAACCTTATGTGGAAGTTCCAGAAAGCGCTGCCCGAAGCCAAGCCCGGAGAGAAGTGGATGTTAATGGAACGAATTTTCAAGCTACAGGTTTGAGGCGTATCTAAGCAGTAAACTCCCCTCTGGTTCGTTGCGCCGGTTTCGAAGGCGAAAAGGCGCATTTTACCTGCTCTCACCACATATCCCTGAGTTTGTTCGGGATTCGTAACGCAAAACAGAGTTTCGCGAAGAACTCATGTATTTGGGCGAAAATCCTCTCAACACGAGGGGGAGAAGGAGTGGCTCCGGACGACTGCCCGAACTGCGGCGGTTCTGGATATGTTGCGAAGCCGGTGGACTTGAACGGGAAGTCCGAAGGCGTCGCCTTTATCCGCACAAAGTGCCCCGCCTGCGGGGGTACCGGCCGGAAGCGCCCGATCTCACCTACGACCGCCGGCTGACCGCACGGCCTGCGGTGCTTGCGAAACGTACGGAACCGGACCGTCATACTTCCCGTCCAACGGTCGGCGGTCCGGGCCGGACGTCAATCCTTTCACATTGTTCAGGAAATTCTCAGGCCATACGAGCAGCTCTGGACCGCACCCGCCGCGCCAGGAAAGAGGCAGTCTCAACCCGGTTTCGGCCGTTAGCTTTCGCACGGTAGAGGGCCTTGTCTGCTGATTCCAAGACACTCTCTGGCAAGGACTTCTGAGACGTGGAGGTTGCCACACCGATGCTGACGGTTACTGAAAGTGATGACGATGGTGCGTGGAAGGATTCTGTCGGGCCTTGCTGCTTCTTAGCCTTCCGTCGTTTCCCTGAATCGCGGCGGTCGGGACCGCGAGGCACCTGACGCCGGTCACTGCCGCGCAGCCGGAATTCCGAATTCTGGATGGTGTGCCGAAGTGTCTCCAAATGTGGAAGCGCTTCTGCCGTGCTCTTTCCGGGAAACAAGATATTGAATTCTTCGCCGCCACAGCGGAACGCCTCGCCTCCTCCGGTCACACGAGCTAAATTCGAGGCAACCAAGCGCAGGACCTGGTCGCCCGTATCGTGCCCATAGGTGTCGTTGAAGCGTTTGAAGTGGTCAATGTCGACGACTGCAATTGAATAAGGAGCCTGTAACCGGAGCAGTGCATCATTGAAGGCCCGCCTTGAGGGCAGGCTTGTCAGTTCATCGTGATACGCCAGTAAGTAGGATTTCTCGATCACGGCCGTGGCTAGGATACAGGCCGCAGTCGCCCAGAATGCGGTCGAGACCCGCACGGCAGGCGCGTTCCGCAGCGCGAGAAGGAAGGCGGCAAGCGACCACAGCAAGGCACTGTCGATCGGATTTCGTTTAAGGAGAAATCGTCCAGCCAGGAATACAAAGGTAACAACCATCACCACTTCCGCGTAAACGGGCACTGGAATTGGCACCGGGAGCTTTTGCACTCGAGTGGCTGCTCCGCACAGCACAGTGACGGTGAGAGCCTGCACGAACAGAAACAGACCCGGCCATGCCAGCGATTGGACGCTGAACCCGCTCTCGTGCATTAGTGCAATCAAAACGAAATTCATCGGCAGGAGCACCGCGAGCGCGTGCAGGGTCGAGGGTATGTAGGGCGCCTGCGCCGCTGAAAGGGTGGTTGCCTGCTGTGCCAAAAGGAGCACGGCGAGCGCTAACAACGTGCGGCTGGAATGAAATCGCCAGGCCAGCAGCATTCCTCCGATTGCCGTGCAACAGTAAAGGAAGGTGAGAGCAGGCAGGGCCAGCGGCAACCAGCCGAAGTACACCAGCGCCGCCGCTGCGGCGAGCCAAAGCGCGCCAGGCAGGAATAGCGACTTCATCGTGGTCGCGGTCACAAAGCGCAACAAGTCACTCCGATGGAGCAGACATCCAGTTATCGATTATCCAACCCAGCGAGGCGGCTGAGCATTGGCCGTTCAGGTTCGTAGGGCAGACGGACCCAAGCAGGTGGCCGATCTCCCATTATGAAACGTCCGCCCAATTCTGCCCCTACATACCTTTGGTCTAACAAGTATTCGGCTTAAGTTGAGTCTGTTCTAACTAGACTGGGTCTGATCGATTAAGGACGGTTCACCTTATGCGAATTCTCATTGCGGAAGATGACGAGGCACTGGCCAAGTTTGTGCGCCAGGGTTTGGAAAGTGAGCACTACGCTGTGGATGTGGTCCGGGACGGCGAGCAGGCAATCACGGGGGCGCTTCAAACAGATTATGACCTCGTAATCCTCGACCTGAATCTGCCGAAAGTGGACGGCGTAAGCGTCCTTCGCCACGTGCGATTGAAGAAGCCCAGCCTTCCGGTGCTGGTACTCACCCAGCGAACGAAGGTGGAGGACCGGGTGCAGTGTCTGGACACAGGAGCGGACGACTATCTGGGCAAACCGTTTTCCTTCAGCGAACTCTCGGCCCGGATTCGGGCACTGATGCGGCGCAGTCATCTTCCGTCGGAATCGGTGTTGTCCGTAGCCGATCTGAAACTGGACCGGGTCCAACATGTGGTGGAACGGGCGGGCTTAAAAGTCGAACTGACCGCGAAAGAGTTCACGCTGCTCGAATATCTAATGCGCCATGCCGGGCGCGATGTTACGCGTTCCATGATTATTGAGCACGTCTGGAACCTGACCTTCGACACAACTACCAACGTAGTGGACGTGTACATCAACTATCTGCGACGGAAAATCGATGATGGCCATGCTCTGAAATTGATCCAGACGGTTCGCGGAGTGGGTTACTCGCTCAAGGCGCCCTCCGAAGTCCTGGTGCAAGAGGCGCAGGCATGAGTACCCCTGGAGCACAAGTGGCAGTTGCCCACCCGCCGGGTCTCAGTGCTGGCGAAGGCCTCATGGCACAATTGCTGCACGCTGTGAACCAGCCTCTGACGGGGTTGCAGTGTTCGATGGAACTCGCCTTGACGGGTCAAAAGCCGC
>Ga0335070_10004525_pt1 | contig 16283 bp, 15 predicted proteins | sample Lox_Sample_13_FD_206722 | JGI IMG/M metagenome (GOLD analysis project Ga0335070, IMG submission 206722) | Soil microbial communities from Loxahatchee National Wildlife Refuge, Florida, United States - Lox_Sample_1.3 | ecosystem: Environmental > Terrestrial > Soil > Wetlands | place: USA... | reverse complement strand
GCGAGATCTGCGCCATCGTTTTGGCCGGGATCCCGTTATACGACGCAAGAGTGGTGTCGTCGACGAGCGCGACGAGTGCCGCGCGCTCTTCAGCGGCCTTCGCTGCATCGCCCTTGTTCGCGAACGCAAAGCCGCGGGCCAGGTGCGCGATCACGAGATCCAGCTTCAGATCGGCGGACGGCAGCGGCTCGGCGAGCACATCGTCCCATCTGCCGAAACGCAACAGCGTCGCGATAGGTGTGAAATAGTACAACTGCGCCTGCGGGCCCTGCTTCGCGGCATCTGGACCCACAGCCTTCACCAACCGCCGCGCTGCGTCGATCGAGGACTGATAGCGGCCTTCCATCTCCGACGACGTCCAGAGGAAGTGGATGTTGTGGCCGTAATAACCGACAGGATAAAAGCCCTGCGCGTGGCAGGCGGCGATGTACTGCTCGTCCACAAGCGCGGCGAGCGTGTTGACTTTCGCCGCATCGGCATACCGTCCGACGCGGTAGTAGATGTGCGACGGCATATGGACGATATGGCCGGCACCGGGCATCAGCTTTTCGAGGCGATCCGCCGCCGCCTCGGCGCGTTCGGGTGTCGTCGTCGCTTCGACGGCATGTATGTAAAGATGAAGCGCGCCGGGATGGTTCGGCGACCGCTTGATGATCGATTCCAGGGTCGCGACGATTTCGAGCGCATGACCCTTCGGCGTCACTCCGTCATTCTGCCAATAATCCCAGGGCTGGGTGTCCATCATGGCCTCGGCGTAGAACGTGCCCGCGTCGAGGTCGTCGGAATATTTCTTCCATAGCGCACCCATGGCGTCGGCATACGCTTCGTCGAGTTTGGCGCGGTCGGCCTTGGTATCGGGCGCGTAGCGCTGCGCCAATGCGTCGATCCAGTTGCGCTCTTCGTCGGAGGCGTAGCGCTTGAGGGCGATTGCATTCTGCAATGCGTCCCACGCCGGCTTCACGGCGTCGTCGGGCATGGGCAGGTTGATGTTCGAGCCGAGCGCAAAGGCGACGCCCCACCAGCACATGGCGCAACGCGGATCGAGCCGCGCCGCCTCGCGGAAAGAGCGGATGGCCTCAGCGTGATTAAAGCCGAAACTCAATCGGATACCCTGGTCGAAGAGGAGCTGCGTTCGCGCGACTCGGGTCGTGATCTTGTGATGGTGAGTACCCAGACCCTTGAAGATCGGTGCGCCCGGCCGGTCGGCTTGACCCATGTAAACCGCGGGCATGGGATCGATCATTTTCATGACCATTCCGCCCGGCATGTCCATCGGCATGGACGCAGGCATGTCTGCAGCAGAGGCGAGCGCGAACGTCGCGGCGGCGGCCAGTAGCACGATGGTGAGCTTCATGATTTTCTCCCCCAGAATGCACCAGCATGCTGGGATGCGGCGCCCGCGACAAGATGGCCGCAAGACGTCGGCGGCCGGGGCCATTATCGAGAGGACATGACCTTGGCCGCGACCGGTTCCGAGCCTTCCATCCGAAGCCGTCATGCGGTCGGTATCTGGCTGCTGTCGGTTGCGGCGGTGATTCTCGCGATGATCACCGTGGGTGGCCTGACCCGCATCACGGGATCGGGACTTTCGATCACGGAATGGGACCCGATCCTCGGCGCGATCCCGCCGCTGAGCGACGCGCAATGGCACGACGCCTTCGCGAAATATCAGCGGATCCCGCAATACATCCGCGAGAACCAGGGAATGAGCCTGGCGGCGTTCAAGGGAATATTCTGGTGGGAATGGGCGCATCGCCTGCTTGGGCGGCTGCTTGGCGCGATCTTCCTCGTGCCGTTCGTGTGGTTTGCGTGGACCGGAGCGATCAAGCGCTCGGAGTGGCCGCGCATGGTCCTGCTGTTTGCGCTGGGAGGACTGCAGGGTTTCGTCGGCTGGTGGATGGTGGAGAGCGGATTGGAAGCGCGGGTGAGCGTTTCGCAATATCGCCTCGCGATCCATCTTGGCGTCGCGCTCATCCTGCTCGTCGCCATATTGTGGACGGCGCTCGAATATTTGAGGCGCCCGCTCGGCGCCATCCGTATCGGCGCCGCCCATGCGGGTTGGGCAGGGGCGATGGCTATCCTGGTCTATTTCCAGATGTTGCTGGGCGCGCTTGTCGCCGGCCTGCACGCGGGACTTCTCTATAACACCTGGCCGCTGATGGACGGCCGCGTGCTACCGGAAGACGCGTTCGCTCAATCGCCCTGGTGGCTCAATTTATTTGAAAACCCCGGAATCGCGCAATTCGACCACCGCATGCTGGCCTATGTGATAGCGGTTGTCGCCGTGTTTGTTGGTCACGGTGCACGCCGCCGAAACGGTTGGACGCGGTTCTCCGGCCTGCGCGTGCTGAACGTCACGCTCCTTCAACTGTTTCTCGGAATCGCGACGCTGCTGCTCCAGGCGCCCGAGTTTCTCGCGGCCGCACATCAGCTGACGGCGGCGCTTCTGCTGTGCACCGCCGTCTGGCACGTCTTCGAACTGCGTTACGCCGAAAGCGCCTGATCGAGGTCCGCGATGATGTCCTCGACGCTCTCGATGCCGATCGAGACGCGCACCACATCGTTCCCGGCGCCGGCGGCAGCGCGCTGCTCATCCTCGAGTTGTCGATGCGTGGTCGATGCCGGGTGGATGATCAGGCTCCGCGTGTCGCCGACGTTGGCCAGGTGGCTGAGAAGTTTGACGTTGTTGACGATCTTAACGCCCGTCTCGTATCCGCCCTTGACGCCGAAGGTAAACACCGCGCCGGCACCCTTGGGACAGTAAGTGCGGTGCAGTCCGTAGGACGGGTCACCTTCCAGGCCGGCATAATTCACCCAGGAAATCTTGGGATGCTTCTTGAGCCATTGCGCGACGGCGAGCGCGTTGTCGCAATGTTTCTGCATGCGCAATGGCAGCGTTTCGATACCCGTGAGGACCAGGAAGGCGTTCATCGGAGAAAGTGCCGGTCCAAGATCGCGCAGACCGAGCACGCGGCAGGCAATCGCGAAGGCCATGTCGCCGAACGTCTCCCACAGCTTCATGCCGTGATAGGACGGGCAGGGCTCGCTCAGTGTCGGATATTTTCCGCCACCCCAATTGAACTTGCCCGAGTCGACGATGATGCCGGCCATCGAGTTGCCGTGTCCGCCGAGGAACTTCGTGGCGGAATGCAGCACGATGTCCGCTCCCCATTCGATCGGCCGGATCAGGTAAGGCGAAGCGAGCGTGTTGTCGACGATCAGCGGCACGCCCGCGGCGTGGGCGATGCCGGCAATGGCTTCGATGTCGCTGACGATGCCGCCGGGATTGGCGAGACTCTCGATGAAGAGCGCCTTGGTGCGCGGCGTGATCGCCTTCTTGAACGTCTCGGGATCGCGCGTGTCGGCCCAGTTCACGTGCCAGTCGAACTTGGCGAAACCCTGGCTGAACTGGTTAATCGAGCCGCCGTAGAGCTGGCGCGCAGCGACGATATTGTCGCCCGGGCTCATCAGCGTGTGCAGCGCGATGAGCTGCGCGGCGTGTCCGGAAGCGACGGCAAGTGCGGCGCGACCGCCCTCCAGCGCGGCAACGCGTTCCTCCAGAACCGCATTCGTCGGGTTCATAATTCGCGAATAGATGTTGCCGAAGACTTGAAGGTTGAAAAGCGCCGCCGCGTGGTCGGCGTCTTCGAAGACGAAGGCCGTCGTCTGGTAGATGGGCGTGGCGCGCGCGCCGGTCGCGGGATCGGGCTGTGCGCCGGCATGAACGCTGAGCGTGTTGAAACCAAATTCGGACATTGTTTGTCTCCAGTCAGTAGTCAGAAGGACAAGCGTCCCCTCAGATCATCGAACGGCACCATGACATGTTCACGATACGACGGGCGATCCCTGAGGCGCGCATACCAGGCCTCGACATTCTCCAGGCTCGGCCGGTCGATTTCGAGTTCGAAGTATCGATAGAGCTGCGCGCCGGCGGCGATGTCGCCGATGGTGAGGCGGTCGCCGGCGATGAAATCCTTGCCCTGGAGCTGCCGATCGATCATGCGAAACAGGATCGCGCTGCGAGCGATGCCCTGTCGGATGGCGTTCCAGTTCCGCTGCGCGTCAGGCGTCCGATAAAAGTTCCAGAATACGCCGCCGATGAAGGCGGGCTGGAGGTCGGTCGATGTCCACTCCATCCACATGTCGGACCGCGCGCGGGCGCCAGGATCGTCGGGCCACAGCGAGCCGGCACCGTATCTGGCGGCCAGATAGCGGACGATGGCATGGGATTCCCACACAACGATCCCGTCATCGTCGATGACCGGAACGCGCCGGTTCGGGTTCATCTCTCCGAACTCGTCCGTGTCGAGCCCTCCGAACGGCCCGCCGGCATCGATGCGTTCGTGCGCGAGGCCGAGTTCTCCAACGGCCCACATGACCTTCTGCACGTTGATCGAATTCCTGCGGCCCCAGATCCTCAGCATGTGCCGGCCTCTAGACGCGCTTCAACGTGCCGCCCTTGCCGAACAGGAGCGGCTTGCGGTTGTCGATGACCTTACGATTGACTCCCATCCAGCCGATCTCTCCCGAGAAGCGGCCATGCTCGATCTTGGGACAACGATCCATGACGACGGTCAGGCCGGCCGCGCGCGCCAGCCCGGCAGCTTCTTCGCTGATCACGCCCAGCTGCATCCAGATCGTCTTGATGCCCAGGCGATCCTTCTCTGCGAGAGCTTCCTTCACGATGCCCGGCGCGGCGTCCGAAGTACGGAAGATGTCGACCATGTCGACAGGCGCCGGAACGTCGGCGAGCGAACCGTACACCGTCTGCCCGAGAATCTTCTTGCCGGCCATTCCCGGATTGATGGGACGCACGACATAGCCCTTGGCCAGCAGATACATCATCGCGAAGTACGATGGGCGCATGTCGTTGCCGCTCGCGCCAACCATGGCGATGACCTTCGTCGAGCGCAGGATGGATTTGATCAACTCGTCCGGATAGGTGGGCATTACTCGGGCCACTTCGGTTCGCGCTTCTCGACAAAGGCGCCGATGCCTTCGGCGGCCTCTGCCGCAAGCATGTTTTCGGTCATGACGCGGCTCGCATAGTCGTACGCGTCGGAAAGACCCATTTCGACCTGCTTGTAGAACGCCTCTTTGCCGATCTTGAGCGTGCCGTGCGGTTTCGTGGCGATGAGTTCGGCGAGTTTCATCGTCTCGTCCGCCAGCGTCTCGGGGGACACGATCCGGTTGATCAAGCCGACGCGATGCGCTTCGGCGGCGGATATCATCTCGCCCGTGAGCAGCATCTCCATGGCGTGCTTGCGCGAGACGTTGCGGGACAGCGCCACCATCGGCGTCGAGCAGAACAGGCCGATATTGACGCCCGGCGTGGCGAAGCGTGCGGCGGAGGACGCGATCGCGAGATCGCAGCTCGCCACTAGTTGGCATCCGGCTGCGGTCGCAATGCCCTGTATTTGCGCGATGACGGGTTTGGGGTGCCGTACGATCGTCTGCATCAGCCTGGAGCATTGCGTGAAGAGGGCCGCGTAGAAGGCCTTGCCTTTGTCTGCGTCGCCGCGGCGCGCGGTCATTTCCTTGAGATCGTGACCGGACGAAAACGCCGGACCGTCCGCGGCGATGACGATCACGCGCACGCTTTTGTCGGCGGCACCCGCATCGAGCGCGTCTTGGAGGGCGCTCATCAACGCCTGACTGAGCGCGTTACGCGCCCCGCCGCGATTGAGCGTGAGGCGCAGCACGGCGCCTGACTTTGCGGCAAGAACCAGTGGCTCAGTCGTCGGGGCGTTCATATCGTTCTCCGCCATTCCCGGAACGCGTTTGAAGGATTTTTTCGCGCCGGGTCAAGCCAAGTTCCCGCGCAGGCGGGAGAACGTGCCCCCGAAGGCCGGGAGGACGGCGCCGATGGTCATATTTGCGGTAATATAATACCGTATTGGAAAAATGTAGCAAAACCGGACCTCTTGCTTGACCGGGCAGTGCGCCTTGCGTATATCCCGCGCCCGAACTGAATTTCCTGATAGGCCCAACATGAAAACCTACTCGGCCAAGGCGTCCGAGATCGAGAAGAAATGGATCCTCGTCGATGCCGAAGGCCTCGTCGTCGGTCGTTTGGCCTCGATCATCGCGCTGCGCCTGCGCGGCAAGCACAAGACCACCTTCACGCCTCACATGGACTGCGGCGACAACGTGATCGTCATCAACGCCGCCAAAGTCGTGCTGACGGGCAACAAGCTCAAAGACAAGGTCTACTACCACCACACCGGTTATATCGGGGGCATCAAGGAACGCACGGCCGGCCAGATCATGCGCGGCAAGTTCCCCGAACGCGTGTTGCACAAGGCCGTCGAGCGCATGCTGCCGCGCGGGCCGCTTGGCCGCCGCCAGCTCTCGAACCTGCGCGTCTATCCCGGCGCCGAGCATCCGCACGAGGCTCAGCAGCCCGAGAAGGTCGATATCGGCAGCATGAATCCCAAGAACACCAACTATCGCAAGGCGAGCTAGGCCCATGGCGGAAGACGTAAAAAGCTTCGGCGAACTCAAATCCACGCTGATCAAAGCCAAGGTGCCGGATAAAGCCGAGGCGGGCGAAGCGCCCAAGTCGAACCGCGACTCCAAGGGCCGTGCCTATGCCACGGGCCGACGCAAGGACGCCGTTGCGCGCGTCTGGATAAAGCCGGGCCGTGGCCAGATCACGGTCAACGGACGGGATGAGAAAGTCTATTTCGCGCGCCCGGTCCTGCGCATGATCCTGCGTCAGCCCCTGATCGCGGCCAACCGAGACGGACAGTTTGACGTGATCGTCTCGGTGTCGGGCGGCGGACTTTCCGGCCAGGCGGGCGCCGTGCGTCACGGCATCAGCCGCGCGTTGGTCGCCTACGAGCCGGCCCTGCGTGCCGCTCTCAAGCCGGGCGGTTTCCTGACGCGGGATCCGCGCGCGGTCGAGCGCAAGAAGTACGGCAGGCCCAAGGCGCGCCGCAGCTTCCAGTTCAGCAAGCGCTGATCGCAGCGTTTCGGACGAAATAAGGCCCCGGCTGTTCGGCAGCCGGGGCTTTTTCGTTGCGCCGGTCGGAGCGCTTCAGGCCTTCGGATCGGCCCCGAACTGGTTGGCGCCTGTCGTGCCCGGTTGCACGTACCAATAGATGAGCAGGATCCAGCCGACGATCGGGATCAGTCCGATGAGCAGCCACCAGCCGCTTCGATCGATGTCGTGGAGACGCCGCGCGGCCAGACCCAGGTTGGGCAGCAACAGCGCGAGGGCGAGCAACCCCGTCAGCAGGTTGCCGACGTGCAGAATGGTCTGGATCACGCCGAGAACGATCGCAATGATGAAGTATACGAGTACGAACCACCAAAACTGCTGGCGCCTCGCGCGTCCTTCGAAGTCGAAATAATGCTTGGTGACAATATCGGCGAAGTTCTGCCAAAGCTGATTGAAATCCATCGCGCCCCTCCTGCGGGCATGACCCGCACATACAGGGGCAGGATTGATCCGGACGCATGGCTGCCGGTTTTTGGCGGCTCCTCCCGCCCCAAGCCGGAGTCGCCTTACTTGAGCTAAAGGCGCGGGAACTTGTGAGTCAAGCAATTCGCCTCTAAGGACACGAGCCATGACGAAGAGGATTTTCATCGACGGCGCAGCCGGAACGACGGGATTGGAGATCCGCGAGCGACTCGCATCGCGCAAGGACCTCCGAGTCGTCCAGCTATCCGAGTCGGATCGGAAGGAACGCGACGCGCGCTCGCGCGCGCTCAACGACGCCGACATCGTCATCCTCTGCTTGCCCGACGATGCGGCCAGGGAAGCGGCGGGCTTGATCACGAATCCTGACGTGCGAGTCATAGACGCTTCGACGGCGCATCGAGTCGCTCCCGGATGGGCATTCGGGTTTCCGGAATATGAACCCGGAAACTACGACGTAATTGCAGCGGCGCGGCGTGTCACAAATCCGGGTTGCTATGCGACGGGCTTCCTCGCACTCGTCCGGCCGCTTGTTTTGACCGGTCTCATTCCGTCTGACGCGCCACTCAGCGCGAACGCCGTGTCGGGTTACTCCGGCGGCGGAAAGGCGATGATTGAAGAGTTCGAGAAAAAGGACTCGCCAGCGTACGTCGAGACGGTCGTGCGGACCTATGCGCTCTCGCTTGCCCACAAGCACGTTCCGGAGATGACCGAGCGGGGCGGACTGAAGCATCCGCCGGTATTCGCCCCGAGTGTCGGTCGTTATTATCGCGGCATGATCGTTGAGGTGCCGCTGCAACTCTGGTCGTTGTCGACCGCTCCCAGCGCGAACATGTTGCGTGACGCTCTTGCTGGCGCGTACGCCGGCAGGCCATTCGTCGAAGTGGCCGGTGCAGCCGAAACCGGTGACTTGAAGACAGTCGACGCCGAGATGCTGAAGAACACGAACAAGCTAAAACTCTATGTCTTCGGCAACGACCGTACGCGGCAGGCGCGCCTCGTCGCTGTGCTCGACAATCTCGGCAAAGGCGCATCAGGCGCCGCTGTCCAAAATCTGAATATCATGCTCGGCCTGCCGGAATCGACTGGACTGCTGTGATGTACCGGCCGACCGCGTTTGCCGTCGATGATGTCAAGGCGCTTCACGCGTTCATTCGCGAGAGGGTATTCGCGACATTCGCGCGGGCTGCGGATGGCGACGTCGCGCTGGCCTACGCACCCGTCCTTCTCGATGCAGGCACTGGTCCGTTCGGCTCCTTGCGCTGCCACTTTGCGGCGAGCAATCCGATCGTCGCGAACATCGACGGCGCGCAACTCCGTGTTTCGCTCGTCGGACCCGACGCCTACATTTCGCCGGACTGGTACGAAACGCCCGGCATCGTGCCCACCTGGAATTACCTCGCGGTCGAAGGGAGCGGCCCGGCCCGTAAGCTCGATACCGCCGAATTGCGGCAGCTGCTGGTCGACATCTCCGCCGATCAAGAGCGCCGGCTTTCGCCAAAGCAACCTTGGACGATCGACAAGGTGCCCGCCGCGAAGATGAACGCGCTGATGGGAGCGATTGTCGGTATCGAGCTTCGGCTCGAACGGCTCGAGGGCAAATTCAAGCTTTCGCAAAACATCAAACCGGAGGACTTCGCCGGCGCTCTTCGAGGCCTCGAAGCGCGTGGCGACGCTGCGAGTCTGGCCGTTGCGGCAGCAATGCGGAAAGCTATTGCGCCTTGATCTTCACATAGGAGCCCGGCGCGTTGCCGAGCGTCGGCAATTTCCCGTCTCCGGGCTTGCGTGCGGGAATTTTCTTGCCCGAGAGTTTTGACAGCCACTTGTCCCAATCCGGCCACCACGAGCCCGGATGCTCCGTCGCGCCCGACATCCACTCCTCGACGGTCGGCGGTATCTTGTCGTTCGTCCAATACTGGTATTTTTTCGCAACGGGTGCGTTGATCACGCCGGCGATGTGTCCGCTGCCGGCGATGATGAAGCGTATCGGCCCCCGAAAAAGCTTCGTGGTTTTGAAGATCGAGCGGTAGGGCGCGATATGATCTTCTTTCGCCGACTGCAGATAGACGGGGACCTTCACCTTCGTCAGATCGATCTTGACGCCACCCAGAACCGTCTTGCCCTTGGCGAGATTGTTGTCCTTGTAGCATTCGCGCAAATAGAACAGGTGGGTCTTCTCGGGCATCCGGGTCGTGTCGGAGTTCCAGTAGAGCAGGTCGAACGGCATCGGCTGTTTGCCGAGCATGTAATTGTTGATCACGAAGGACCAGATCAGGTCGTTGGCGCGCAGCATGTTGAAGGTCGTCGCCATCTTGCTGCCCTCGAGCACGCCTCCCGCCGAATCCATCTGCTGCTTCAGCGCCTCGAGCTGGGCGTCGTCGACGAAGACCGTGAGATCGCCCGCTTCGCTGAAATCGGCCTGCGCCGCCCAGAATGTGGCCGAGTTGATGCGCGTATCGTTCGTCGCGGCCATGTACCCGAGGGTCGCAGTCAGCAAGGTGCCGCCGATGCAATAGCCCACCACGTTGGGATCGCGCACGCCGACGGCCTGCTCGACGGCGTCGAGCGCGGCGAAGATGCCTTCGCGCATATAGTCCTCGAAGGACTTCTGGGCGAGGCGCCGGTCGGGATTGACCCACGAAGCGACGAAAACCGTATAGCCTTGGCCGACGAGCCAGCGGATGAACGAATTCTCGGGCCGCAGGTCCATGATGTAGAATTTGTTGATCCATGGCGGAAAGATCAGAAGCGGCCGTTCGTAAACTTCCTCGGTCGTGGGGTCGTACTGAAGCAGCTCGAGCAGCTCATTGCGGAAGATCACCTTGCCAGGCGTGGTCGCGATGTTCTCGCCGATCTTGAACGCGTCGGCAGACTGGCGGATCGACAACTGACCTTTGCCGCGCTCGAGATCGTCGAGCAGATTGTCCAGCCCCTTGACCAAATTCTCACCGTTCGACTGCAGCGTGACCCGCAGAACCTCGGGATTGGTCAGGATGAAGTTGGTCGGCGCGATCGCGTCGACAAACTGCTTCGTGTAAAAATTTACACGCTTTCGCGTGTCGTCATCGATCCCGTCGACCTTGGCCACCGTGCTCTGCATCCAATTCGCGGTGAGCAGGTAGGATTGCTTGATGAAGTCGAAGATCTGGTTTTCCTGCCAGTCCTTGTCCTTGAACCGTTTGTCGCCCGGAGACGGCGTTACGACCGGCTCCGTTTCGCCGCCCATCAGCTTGCGGGCGGTCGTTTCCCACAAGCCGAGGAAGTCTTTCCAAAGCTGGAACTGGGCGTCGATGATCACGCTCGGATTTGCCGTCATCGCCTTGATCAAGGCCATGAACGGCTCGGAAATGTTCAGCGGATCGAGAGGCTCCTTCCCGGAGGCCGTCTGGCGCTTGAAAAAGTCGGTCAGCAGGCGCTGCGACTGTTGGCCCACCCGCACCATGTTCTTGGCGAATTCGCCCGGGTCGCCGATGGCGTAGGGGCTTGCCGGGTCCGATGGAGCCCTGGGCTTGTCGTGCGGCTTGGAGTCCTTCCCCGAATCGCCGAGCTTCTCGTTCATTCTGATCACCGGCCCGCTGCACCGAACTGATAGCGTGCGGCGATACGCGACCGCAAGGCGGCACTCGGACGTGCTTTGGTCCTTTTTTGCCACAAGATTTCATCGATTTGGCAAGGAGTTCTGCTTGGAAGGCACAAGGCGCGCCTGTATACCGGAGCCGTAGGATTCCGATGAGGCTGAGGAACGACAGCATGACCAAGACCTTGGTGCGCCTCGCGGCGGTGCTGGCCGTCGCCCTGTGCACGAGCGCCTGTTCGACCATCGACGATCTGATTGGAGATTCGACGCCTGCCGCACCCGCCGATGCGAACGGCTTTCCACCCGACACCGCGCCGAGCGCCAACGCCGACGGCAGCAAACCTGACCTAGCGGGAATTCCGGATCGGCCGACCGGCACGACAACGCCGGACGCGCAACGCGCCACGTCGGACTCGCTGGCTGCAGATGCGACGCGTTCGAAGTACAGCGCCGACGCGTTGCGTGGCGGCACCGAGGCGGCGGCTCCGCCGCCCGCGGCACCGAGCGCCGCCGACCAGGCTGTATCCGCTGCAAGTCCGCCGCCGCCAGCCCCGGACAATGCCGCGGTTACGGCACCGCCGCCGGACAATACGGCTCCGCCGCCGCCCGCCCCGGTCGCAGCTCCTTCCGCTCCTGTAGCGTCGGCTCCGACGCCACCGCCGCCCGGAGCTCAGCCTGCTGTTCCTACGGTGGGAGGAGTCGCCGGTGCACAGCCTATGGTTGTCGCGGATTCGTCGCTCGGGTTTAAACCGTCGACTGCGCCGCCGCTCGATCCCTCGATCTCGCAATTCGTTGCGTCGCCGATCATCGCTCACTATCAGCAGACGGCAGCGAATGCGGGCGTCGCAACCGGTCCGATCGCGCCGCTGAACGGCACTGCAGCGGCTCCCGGTACGAAGAGGGCGAAGGGCCGTGCTGTGGGCGGACCCGCTGCCATGTCGGGCGCCGTCGTGGCCAACCTCGACGCGTTGAATACGCCCGCCACGCCTTCCGTTTACGCAAACACGGTGAGTGGCAGTCCGCAGGCTGTCGTCCTGTTCCCGGGTGACAGTACGGCGGTCACGGCAGCGGCGAGGGCCCAAATTCGAGCCGCCGTAAAGATATTCAAGCAAAGAGGTGGTTCAGGCTACATCAAGGTCGTCGGGCACTCGTCCAGCCGGACAGCCAACATGCCTGTCGAGAAACACCTGATGGAGATATTCGCCAAGTCTCAGGCGCGGGCAAACTCAGTCGCGCGGGAGATTATTCGCGACGGCGTGCCCGCCAGCCACGTGCTTGTCGAGGCGGTAGGCGACAGTCAGCCCGTCTATTACGAGTCGATGCCCCAAGGTGAAGCAGGCAATCGCCGAGCCGAAATATTCATCCAGGGTTAGTCTGAGGAACGGCCGCAAAGCCATTGACGGCGCAACCTTTTTTTCGCGATGCTGCGGCCGCGAGGCTCTGCTTCGCTCTGAGTCCACGGTCCCGGAACCATGCAAACCGACTTTTACCGCATCAAGCGGCTGCCGCCTTACATCTTCGAGGAAGTAAATCGCCTCAAGGCACAGGCTCGCGCCCGGGGCGAAGACATCATCGATTTCGGCATGGGCAATCCGGACATGCCCACCCCAAAGCACATCGTCGACAAGCTCGTCGAGACGGCGAGGGACCCCCGCTCCAACCGCTACTCCGCCTCGCGCGGCATCAAGGGCCTGAGACGGGCCTACACGGCCTACTACCAGCGCCGTTTCGGCGTGAAGCTCGACCCGGAGTCGGAAGTAATCGCGGCTCTCGGCTCGAAGGAAGGCTTTGCGAACCTTGCCCAGGCGATTACGGCGCCCGGTGACGTCGTCCTCGTGCCCAACCCGGCGTATCCCATTCACGCGTTCGGATTCATCCTTGCGGGCGCCGCCATTCGCCATGTCCCGGCGACGTCGCCCGAGGAATATCTTAGCCGCCTCGGTAACGCCGTAAGGCACTCGGTGCCGTCACCGGTCGCCTTGGTGGTCAACTATCCATCCAATCCGACCGCGCACGTCGTCGGACTCGATTTTTACAAGGAAGTCGTTTCTTTCGCGAAGAAGCACGAAATCTGGGTGCTGTCGGATCTGGCTTACGCGGACATCTACTTCGACGAAAACAATCCGCCGCCTTCGATCCTGCAAATTGAAGGTGCGAAGGACATCGCGATCGAGTTCCAATCGCTGTCCAAGACCTATGCCATGCCCGGTTGGCGTATGGGGTTTGCCGCCGGAAACAGGCACCTGATCGGTGCGCTCGGCCGCATCAAGTCCTACCTCGATTATGGAGCTTACACGCCGATCCAGGTCGCCGCCGCGGCGGCGCTGAACGGTCCGCAGGACTGCGTCGCCGAAATCCGGGCGATCTACAAATCGCGCCGCGACGTACTCGTCGACAGCATGCAGCGTGCCGGCTGGGAGATTCCCGCGCCTGCGGCATCGATGTTCGCCTGGGCGCCCGTGCCCGAACAGTATCGGGAGCGCGGTTCGATGGAATTCGCAAAACAGATGCTGATCCATGCCAAGGTCGCGGTCTCACCGGGCATCGGGTTCGGTGAGTATGGCGAAGGCTATGTGCGCGTCGCACTTGTCGAAAACGAGCACCGTATTCGCCAGGCTGCCCGCAACGTGAAGAAGTTCCTTTCGATGCGGATGAACGAGCCGGCCGAACTGGAATCGGCGAAGTGACCGATCCGCTACGCATAGCGATCGCCGGTCTGGGAACGGTCGGCGGCGACGTCGTCAAGGCGTTGCACCTGCATGCCGCCGAGCTCGCGCAACGTGCCGGTCGCGAAATCGAGATCGTCGCGGTTTCCGCTCGAGATCGCGGCAAGCTGCGCGCCGGGGACGTTTCGAAGATTGCCTGGACCGCAGACGCCAAGGATCTCGCCAAAACAAGCGCCGATGTCGTCGTCGAACTTATCGGGGGAGAGGAAGGAATCGCGCGCGAGGTTGTGGACGCTGCCTTGCGGGCGGGCAAGCACGTCGTCACCGGGAACAAAGCGCTTCTCGCGCGCCACGGCGCGGCGCTGGCGGAAATCGCGGAAGAGAAGGGCCGTGCGCTGAAGTTCGAAGCCGCGATCGCCGGCGGCATCCCCATCGTCAAAGCGCTGCGCGAGAGCCTAATATCTCACGGCATACTCGCCGTCCGCGGAATTCTGAACGGTACTTGCAATTTCATTCTCACCAACATGGAGGCGACCGGTCGCGGCTTTGCCGAAGTCCTGAGCGACGCGCAGAAGCTCGGTTATGCAGAGGCCGATCCGACGCTCGACGTCGGCGGCGGCGACACGGCGCATAAGCTCGCGCTCCTCTCGAGCCTCGCTTTCGGCACCAGGCCCGACATGCGCCATATGACCGTCGAGGGCATAGAGCGCATCACGCCTGATGACATCCGCTTCGCGCGCGAATTTGGATTCCGCATCAAGCTTCTCGGTGTGGCGCGACGCATCGGCGACGGCATCGACCAGCGGGTGCAGCCGTCGATGGTGCGCGCCAGCACCCCGCTTGCCGATGTCGACGGCGCGTTCAACGCGGTCGTGGCCGACGCGGGCGCCGCCGGTCCCTTCTTCTTCGAGGGCCGCGGTGCAGGTGCGGCGCCGACGGCGTCCGCCGTCATCGCCGACATCATGGACATTGCGCGCGGCTCGATCGGGCCGGCATTCGGACTGCCCGCGCGGCATCTGAAGAACCTGGAGCCGGCCCAGACGACGTCCGTTTCCTCAGCCTTTTATCTCCGCTTCGAGGTGCTGGATCTGCCCGGCGTCCTTGCGGAAATTGCGGGCCATTTGGCGCAGTCGCGTGTGTCCATCGAAAGTATGATCCAGCGCGGCCGCGCCCACGGCGAACCGGTTTCCATCGTGATGATTACCCACGAAACGCCCCAGACTGCGGTCGAACGCGCCTTGAAGGTGATCGCCACCTCGGACAAGGTTCGCGCCCGTCCGTGCATGATTCCCATGGAGGCCGCGTAGGCGACCTCGAACGTTCAAGGAGTAGGGATGACGAGCAGGCCATTGGATCGCGCGTTCGCACTCGAAGCGGTGCGCGTGACCGAAGCCGCCGCGATTGCGGCAGCCGAGCAGATCGGCCGCGGCGACGAGCACGCGGCAGACCATGCCGCGGTCGAAGCGATGCGTACCGCGTTCAACTCCTTGCCGATCTCAGGCACGGTGGTGATCGGGGAGGGCGAACGCGACGAAGCGCCGATGCTCTACATCGGCGAGAAGGTCGGATCGGGCGGACTTGCGATTGACATCGCGCTCGATCCGCTGGAGGGAACGACGTTGACCGCCAAAGCCCTACCCAACGCGCTTGCCGTCATGGCCATGGCCGAGCCGGGCACGCTTCTCAACGCGCCTGATACCTATATGGACAAGATCGCCATCGGCGGCGGCTATCCGGACGGCGTGATCGATCTCGACGCGGATCCGAAGGACAATATTCTCGCGCTCGCCAAAGCCAAGGGCGTCAAGCCGCACGAAATCACCGCATGCATCATGGACCGGCCGCGCCACGAAAAGCTGATTGCGTCGGTTCGCGAAGTCGGCGCGGCAGTCAGGCTGATAACCGATGGCGACGTGGCTGGCGTGATCGCCACGAGCGATCCGGCGACCGGAGTCGACATCTATATCGGAATCGGCGGCGCGCCGGAGGGTGTCCTCGCCGCGGCCGCGCTGCGCTGCGTCGGCGGACAGATCCAGACGCGTCTGGTATTCCGCAATGATGACGAGCGCGAACGTGCCGCGAAATGGGGCATCAAGGATCTGAAGAAGAAATACTCCCTCATGGACATGGCGTCCGGCGACGTCGTGTTCGCCGCGACGGGCGTAACCGACGGTTCCATGCTGGAAGGCGTGCATAAATCGGGTAACTTCATCACCACGGAGAGCGTGGTGATGCGATCGGCGACGGGTACGGTGCGCTGGATCAAGGCGCGGCACGTGCGCTCGCGTCATCTCAAGGATGGACGCTGAATTCACTTCCGGGGTGTCTGGCGCGGCATTCGGAGTCGCGTGTTCGATGTCGCGACGTCGGTGGCGACTGACCGAAACCGACGAGAACGCCGTGACGGCGCTGCGCCGCACGGCCGACATTCCGGAGGTGCTTGCAAGGCTCCTGGCCGCACGCGGCGTCGCTCCCGAATGTGCACTCGACTATCTGAGTCCGACGCTGAAGCAGTTTCTGCCCGAACCGTTGACGCTCAAGGACATGGATCGCGCGGTCGCGCGGACGCTTCGGGCGATCAAAGTCGGCGAGCGGATCGCGGTGTTCGGCGACTATG
>Ga0335070_10004524_pt1 | contig 16284 bp, 10 predicted proteins | sample Lox_Sample_13_FD_206722 | JGI IMG/M metagenome (GOLD analysis project Ga0335070, IMG submission 206722) | Soil microbial communities from Loxahatchee National Wildlife Refuge, Florida, United States - Lox_Sample_1.3 | ecosystem: Environmental > Terrestrial > Soil > Wetlands | place: USA... | reverse complement strand
GATCACCCGCCTGCGGGCGTGATCCGACAGCGGCCCTACCAGTGGCGTCGCGGCGGCTTCTGACGAGTCTCGTGAACCACGCGGAGGTAGAGCGCCTCGAGACGGGCGATGCGCGCGTCGGTCGAGAAGTTCTGCCGCACCCGCTCCTGGCCGGCAGCAGCGAGACGACCCGCAAACTCGGGATCCCGCAGATAGCGGGAGACCGCGGCAGTCAGCATCGGGACGTCGCGGGGCGGCACCAGGATCCCCGAGACGCCGTCCTCGACGAGCTCGGGGTTGCCGGCGACCGCCGTCGCCACGACCGGCTTGCCCAGCGCCATGGCTTCGCGGATCGTACCGGTGATCCCGGTGCCTGCCCACGAGGGGTCGACGACCACCTCGCACGCCGCCAGGACGTCGGGCATGTCACTTCGTTCAAGGGTGGCGGTCACCGCACCGGCGAGGCCCAACTCGCCGGCGAGTTCGAGTACCCCCTGGCGCTGCGCCTCGGTCCGGCACGCCACCAGGAGCAGGTGCGCCTGCGGGTGATCCGCCCGCACGGCTGGGAAGGCCTTCAGTAGTTCCTTCCAACCCTTCCAGTCGCGCATCCCGACGTGTCCGACCACGCGTGCCTCGGCCGGGATGCCCAACTCCGCTCGCACCGCCTCGGCGTGGGTCCGGCTAGGGTCAAAGCGCTCCACATCCGTCCCCGCGTAGATGACCCCGACCTTGTGGGCGGGGACCCTGCCCGTGGCGATGACAACCCGCCGAATGCTCTCGGCGACGCACACGATGCGGCTGACCCTGCGCGCGCGGTACTTGAAGCCGGAGACAAAGTCGATCGGGAACGACACTCCACGGTTGACCACCAGACCGTAGTGCGCGCCGAGAAAGGTCGCGTACCAGGCCACGGCGTGGGCGATCCCCTTGTGCACGTGAACCACATCAACCTTGTGGCTGCGCGCGAGACGGGCAAACCTTCGTGCCGAAAACACGTCGAACTCGTGACGCAGTCGAAGGTCCACGTGTTCGACGCCGGCCTCAGCACAACGGCGGGCCATCTCCGTGCTGGGCCGCGTGACCGCCAGAACGCTGTGGCCTCGCGCAGCTAACCCGCGCGCGGCCTCGAACATCTGCACGACCGAGCCGGTGGCGAAGGCCGTCTTCTCGAGCATCTGGACGATGGTGAGGGGTTCCATCGCACCCGGCTCTCGTCGTTGCCTCTCTACATCACTGCCGTCGGCGGTGCCGGTTCGTCAGGTGCTCCCGCCTTGGAGAGCGGCACCCAGATGAGGTAGGCAACCAGCACCAGGGCAATCGGGATTGCCAGGGGCCTGGCGAAAATCCAGGTGATCGACGGGAACCCTTCTTTGCGGAAGAAGACCACCGCTGCGACCAGCAAGCCCATCAGCGCCTCACCGGCGATCAACCCCGAGGCCGCGAGCACGCCTGCGTTCTCGACGCGTGCCTTTTGGGCGGCGTTGTAGCCGCGCTTTTCGCGCATGCGATCGACGAATCCGCGGATCACGCCGCCGACGAAGATCGCGAACGTCGTCTCCAGCGGCAGGTACATCCCAACCGAGAAAAGCATCGGGGAGCGGACCTTGATGAGAATAAGGGAGACCCCCATCGCAATGCCGACCATGACGAGGGGCCACGCCATCTCGCCGCCGACGATTCCCTGGGAGAGCGCCGCCATGAGACCTGCCTGCGGCGCCGGAAGGCGAGGGCTGCCAAAGCCGGCCCCGGCGCCGAACTGCTTGATGTCCGCGAAGTGAAGGACGTAGAGGGGGAAGAACATCACCGCTCCCGCGAGGACCACGCCGATGAGATCGCCGGCCTCCATCTTCCACGGGGTTCCTCCCAGGATGTACCCGACCTTGAGGTCCTGAAGCATCTCGCCGGCGACCGCCGCCGAGACGCAACCGACGGCCGCGACCCCGAGCGTAGCCGCGATCCCAGCCGTGCCCTTGGCGCCGACGATCACCATGGTCAGGGCTGCGACGATGGTGGTAGCCAGCGTCAGACCCGAGAGGGGGTTGTTCGAGGAGCCGATCATCCCGACCAGGTTTCCGGAGACGGCCGCAAAGAAGAAACCGGTGATCAGCATGACGAGCGCGGCGACGATGGCGGGGCCGATCGCCTTGGTGAAGTACGCGTAGAGGACAACCATGAGGGCAAACGTGAAGAGAAGCCCGACGATCACGGTTTTGAAGTCGATGTCACGGTCAACTCTGCTGGTTGCTGCATGGACCTCTGCGGACTTCTTGAGGTCGCCCACCGCGCGGCCGAGGGCGGCGGCCAGGTTCTTGCGCATCTTGTAGAGCGTGTAGCAGGCACCCACGAGCATGCCGCCGACCGCGATCGGGCGCACGATGAAGCGCCAGAGATCACCCACCATCGCGGCCCACGCCGCGGGCTCGTTCCCAGCGGCGGCGCCCAGGTACCCGTCGATCAGGTGGGGTCCCTGGAAGAAGATCAGAAGAGGCACGAACAGTCCCCATGCGAGCAGGCCGCCGGCGAAGTTGAGGGCGCCGAGTTCCGGGCCGATGATGTAACCGACGCCGATGTAGGCCGGGCTCACCGCGGGGGCCGAGAAGTTGGAGACGCCACCCGCGGTGATCGTCTTCGCATCCCTGGAAAGCCCGAGGCGCACGAGGCTCTCCCTGAGCTTGCCGACCGCCACGCTGAATGTGTTCGAGGACGAGAAGATCCCGAACGCGTCGAGGAGCCTGACGGTCGCGCCGAGGGCCATGCCGCGGAAGAGCTGCAGCGCGGCCTCGGCGCCGCGCTGCCCCGCCTTGTGGATCTCGGAGGCCGCGACCGATTCGGGGAACGGCAACTCGCGGTCCTCGACCATCACGCGGCGGAGCATCGTGACGAACATGATCCCGAGGATGCCGCCCAGGATCATCAGCGCGGTGGCCGTGAGGTAGTCGGTCAGCGTACGGAACGTCCACAGGTTGAGGATCACGAACGCCGGGATCGTGAAGATGGCCCCGGCGGCCACGGACTCGCCGATCGAGCCGACGGTACGGGCGAAGTTCTCCTCGAGCAGCGAGCCCTTCATGAGGCGCAGCACCGCCATACCGATGACGGCGGCGGGGTAGGTGGCCGCGATGGTCATCCCGGCCCGGAGGCCGAGGTAGGCGTTGGCGGCCCCAAGGATGACGCACATGAACAGTCCGATGACGAGCGCCCGCAGGGTGAACTCGCGCATCTCAGAGTCGGCGGGCACATATGGTGTGTGGTGCTGCTCGCTCATGAGGTGGTCTCCTCCGTCTTTATGCCGCTCCTCGCCGGCGGCGGAGGAACGGGGGTGGTTGCCGCATTCTACATGGCACCCCGGCCCCGAACCCGGGGTCCCGCACGCGCTTCGGGCGAGGCGGAGGTTCGCCTCCTTCTCCAGTCCCAATGCAGCCCCGAGGGCGCCTTTTTTTATAGTACAAGGCTAAGATATCAGCACAACTGACTTGACAAAAGAGCGCTAAGATCCTATGTTGAATGGGTCTGGTGGTGCCAAGCCAGCGCCAGGTGAGGAGTGTAAGATGCCTTCCAACAGTAACTTCACAGTGAAAGCCGGGGAAGCACTCCAGGGTGCCCTCCGGCTCGCCAGCGACCGCGGTAACCCCGAGGCGACCCCCGCGCACCTGCTGCAGGCGCTCCTCGAACAGCCGGAGGGGCTGGCACCCCGGCTGCTCGAAAAGATCGGCGTGCCGGTGGCGCGCCTGCAGGGAGACCTGGCAGACGCTCTGGGCCGTTTGCCCTCTGCCCGGGGGGGTGCGGAAGCACAACCCTCTCGTGAGTTCCGCAAGGTTCTGGAGGCGGCGACGAAGCTCGCACCCCAGTTCCAGGATGAGTACGTCTCGGTCGAGCACCTGCTGCTGGGCATCGTGTCGCTGGCGGGGAGCGCCGCGGCGCAGCTCCTGGGGCGTTACGGCGTGGACCGTGACGCGCTCCTGTCCGCCATCCAGGAGCTTCGTGGATCGCACCGTGTCACCGACGAGAATCCCGAGGGCAAATTCGAGGCACTCAAAAAGTACGGCCGCGACCTCACCGAGCTCGCCCGGGCCGGCAAACTGGACCCGGTGATCGGCCGCGACGAGGAGATCCGCCGCGTCATGCAGGTTCTCACCCGTCGTACCAAGAACAACCCCGTTCTCATCGGCGAGCCCGGCGTCGGCAAGACCGCGGTGGCTGAGGGGCTGGCCGGGCGCATCGCTTCCGGGGACGTGCCGGAGCTGCTCAAGAGGCGCCGGATCGTGGCGCTCGACCTCGGCGCGCTGATCGCGGGCACCAAGTATCGCGGCGAGTTCGAGGACCGCCTGAAGGCAGTGATCAAGGAGGTCGTCGACTCCGAGGGTCAGGTGATCCTGTTCATCGACGAGATCCACACCCTCGTGGGCGCCGGCGCCGCGGAGGGCGCCATCGACGCCGCCAACCTCCTCAAGCCCGCCCTCGCGCGCGGCGAGCTGCGGGCGATCGGCGCGACCACTCTCGCGGAGTACCGCAAGCACATCGAGAAGGACGCCGCGCTCGAACGCCGCTTCCAGCCGGTACTCGTGGGTGAGCCCTCGGTGGAGGAAACGATCGCAATCCTGCGCGGGCTGAAGGAGCGCTACGAGGTGCACCACGGAGTCCGCATCACCGATGCGGCAATCGTGGCCGCCGCCACGCTTTCCAACAGGTACATCACGGACCGTTTCCTGCCCGACAAGGCCATCGACCTCGTGGACGAGGCAGCCTCGCGCCTGCGTATCGAGATCGACTCGCTGCCCACCGAGATCGACGAGCTGGAAAGAGGCGCCCTCAGGCTCGAGATCGAGAAACGGGCGCTCGCCAAGGAAAAGGACAGCGCGTCGAAGGAGCGTCTCGCTGACATCGACAGGGAGCTCGCCGAGGTCAAGGAACGCATCGCCACCATGAAGGCCTCGTGGCAGCGGGAGAAGGAGCTCATCGGGCGCATCCGCAAGGCCAAGGAGGAGGTCGAGAACACCAAGGAGGCGGCCGAGCGGGCCGAGCGCGACGGTGATCTGGAGCGCGCGGCCGAGCTCCGCTACGGGGAGCAGGTGCGGCAGACCCGCGAGCTTGAGCAGGCGACCACCGCCCTCAAGGAGCATCAGGCGGCGCACGGCTCCCTGCTGGCCGAGGAGGTCACCGAGGAGGCGATCGCCGAAGTGGTGGCGCGCTGGACGGGGATCCCGCTGAGCAAGCTGCTCGAGGGGGAGAAGGCGAAGCTCCTGCAGATGGAGGATCGCCTCACGGCCCGTGTGGTGGGGCAGGACGAAGCCGTGGTTGCGGTCGCGACAGCGGTGCGCCGTGCGCGCGCCGGCCTGAAGGATCCCAACCGCCCGGTCGGTTCGTTCCTCTTCCTCGGCCCGACCGGCGTGGGCAAGACCGAGCTCGCGCGGGCTCTGGCCGAATTTCTCTTCGACGACGAGCGGGCGATGATCCGGCTCGACATGTCGGAGTATATGGAGAAACACGCGGTGGCGCGCATGATCGGGGCTCCGCCGGGGTACGTTGGGTACGAGGAAGGGGGCCAGCTGACCGAGGCGGTGCGGCGCCGCCCCTACTCGGTCGTGCTGCTCGACGAGGTCGAGAAGGCGCACGCCGACGTCTTCAACGTGCTGCTGCAGATCCTTGACGATGGCCGCCTCACCGACGGTAAGGGGCGTACGGTCGACTTCCGCAACAGCGTCGTGATCATGACCTCGAACATCGCCTCCGATGCGATTGCGGAGTTTACCGAGGCACAGCGCGCGCGCATGCTCGATTCGGTTCAAAGGGAGCTGAAGGCGCACTTCCGCCCGGAGTTCCTCAACCGCGTGGACGAGGTGCTCGTGTTTCACCGGCTCGGGCCGGAGCACATCAAGGCGATCGTCGCGATCCAACTCGAACGGCTCAACCAGCTCCTGGCCGACCGACGAATCCGGGTCGAGGCCGACGAGGAGGCGGTGGAGCTCCTGGCGCGCGAGGGGTACGACGCGGAGTTCGGCGCGCGGCCGCTCAAGCGCACGATCCAGCGCCTGGTGCAGGACCCGTTGGCCCGCATGTCGCTTGCCGGCGAGATCGCAGAGGGTGATGTCGTTGCGCTGGGCGTGAAGGACGGGGCGCTCGTGCTTGCGCCGAAGCGGGCGGGGGCTCCGGTCGCATAACATTTCACGTCCCCCTGGTGCGGGCGGCGGGGCAGTGCCCCGCCGCTCGTCTTTTTAGGTTATTAGGCGCGAGGCTATGATCGCGGGCGGATGAGCACGCGCGACGCGGCCGGTCTGCGGGTGGAGGGGTTGTCGGTGCGGCTGCCCGGGCAGGCTTTGCCCTCGCTGGTTAACGTCAACCTCGAGGTGCAGCGCGGCGAGGTCGTGGGGGTGTGCGGTCGCTCCGGGTGCGGGAAGTCAACACTCCTGCACGCCATCGCCGGCCTCGTACCGTGGGCTCAACCGGCCGAGGTTCGTGGGGCGGTTGCCCTGGCGGGCGAAGAACTGGGCGAGCTTGATCCCGGGCAGCGCGCCCACCTGCTCGCCACGTGTCTCGACAGGCCGGACGCCCAACTCTTCCTCGGCACGGTGGGCCAGGAACTGGACGCCGCACGGCGCCTCCACGGCGACGCGCCGCTGGCTCGGCGTATCGCACGGACCCTGGGGCTCGAGCCGCTCCTCGACCGACGGGTCACGGCGCTCTCCTCAGGAGAGCGGCAGCGGCTGGCGCTGGCAGTGACGCTTGCGGGTGCGCCGCGGCCGGTGCTGCTGGACGAGCCGACGGTCCACCTGGACGAGCCTGGCGTCGCGGCGCTCCTGCAGGTCCTGAGCGAGATCCGCTCGGTAGGGGGCTCGGTGCTGCTCGCCGAGCAGGCTGGTTTCCGGCTCGGCGGAACGGTGGACCGCTGGCTCGAGCTGGAGGGTGGCACCCTTGGCCCGTGCCTGCCGCCGGTCCAACCCACGCTGCCGAGCGCGACCACAACACGAGGCGAGACGTTGCTGGAGGCGGCGGAGGTTCATTTGGTTCGCGGTGGCCGCACGCTGCTCGAGGGCGTGAGCCTGACCGTGCGCGCCGGGGAGATCGTGCTGCTCTCGGGGGCCAACGGTGCGGGGAAGTCCTCGCTGGCGCGCGCGTTGGCGGGGTACGCGGAGGCTGCCGGCGGCGGGCTTGCTATGCCAGACGGTCGCGTGCGGCGTCCCCACGGCACCGCACTCTTGCTCCCCGAGGCCGGGGTGCAACTCTTCACGGCCAGCGCGGCTGAGGAGGTCGCACTCGCAGGTCTCGACGCACCCGGAGTCGGCGCGGTCCTGCGTCGGTACCGTCTGGAGTCGCTGGGAGGGCGGGCGCCGTGGACGCTCTCGCGCGGCGAGCAGCAGCGGCTTGCGCACGCAGCGGTGGAGGCGCTGCAGCCCGCGGTGACGATCGTCGACGAGCCGGGCCAAGGGCTGGATCCGGAAGACCTCGTGGATTTCGCGGAGCTGATCGTCGGGCGTGCCAAGCGTGGGGCCGCCTACCTGATCGTGTCCCAGCGGCCGGAACTCGCGACGCTGGCGCAACGGCACCTGGTGATCGCTGACCGTCGCCTGGTGGCCGCCGAGAGCCGTCCATGAAAGACGCTCGCGCCTGGACGCACGCCGCGCTGTTCGGCAGCCTTTGGGGAGCCGCGGAGGCCTCGCTGGGGACCGCGCTGAAGGCCGGCCACGTTCCGCTCTCGGGGCTCATCATGGCCAGCATCGGAGTGCTCTGCCTCCTCACGGTACGCCGGCTGCAGCCTACGGTGGGTATCAGTCTGGTGACAGGGGCGGTGGCGGCTTGCCTCAAGATCTTCTCACTCGGCGGCCTGGTGGTTGCCCCAGCGGTGGGAATCCTGGCCGAAGCAGCGCTGGTCGAGCTCGCGATGACCGCCACAGCCAACTCGGCGCTCGGCGCGATTGCCGGCGGCGCGCTCGCCCTGGCCGAACCGCCGCTGCAGATGGTTTTCACCGCGGTGGTGATCACGGGGCCCGAGGCGGCCGCGGCCATTGAGAAGGCCGCACGGGCGCTGGCGGCGCAGCGGTGGTTCCCGGCAGCGTCGCCCCTCGGGGTGCTCGCCGCGGTGTCCACCGTCTCGGGGCTGCTTGGCGCGGCGGTTGGCGCTCTCTCGTGGCGGGTCGCGGGTCGCGTGGTGCGCCGGGTGCGGGGTAGCGCATGAGGCGCGTGGGCGGGCTGCTCGCGCTGGTCGCCGTGGCGCTCGCGTTTGTTCCGCACGCCGTGGCGCCGGCGCTGACCCTGGTGGCGGCGCTCGCCGCGAGCCTGGTCCTCGAGCCGGCGGCCGTGCGACGGGCCTGGAGGCTACCGGCGCTGCTGCTGGTCCTGACGGCTGCAGCCGTGACCGCCGCCCTGGTGGGGTGGGCGACCGCCCCCAACCGGGGCGCAGCCGCGGGCGGTGCGGTGCTGCTGCGGTTCCTTGCACTCCTGCTGCTGGCTGCGCTCGCCTCCCGGCACGTGGACGCCGAGGCGGTTCAGCGGGGGGCGCGGCGCCTTGGGATGAACAGGGTGGGTTTGGCAGCGGGGCTTGCCCTGAACGCGCTTCCCCACCTCGGGGAGGCGGCACGTGACGCCTGGACGGCGCTTGCCGTGCGCCGGAGACGGTCGATCCCGCGCCTCCGCGACCTGCCGCGCTTGGCCGAGGTGCTGCTGGCCCACACCGCGCGCGTCGCGGAAGAGGCGGCGGCTGCCGCCGCGCTGCGCGGCCACCACGCGCTCGCCCGGCCCGGAGCGCCGCTGCCGCCTGTCGCGCTGCTCGTGGTTGTGACCGGGAGGCCCGGCGTCGGCAAGACCCCGGCCTTGCGAGGCACGGCAGCCGCTCTGCAGGAGCGGGGGATCCCCGTGGCCGGCTTCGTGCAGATCCCGGTCTGGAACGAGTGCGGCAAAGGCGGCTACCTGGTGCGGGATGTGGCGTCGGGGGAGGAGCGCACACTCGCCGTCAAGGTCGGTGAGGAGCGCGGCGAACACGGGACGCCCTTCCGCTTCGAGCCGGCAGGGTTCGCCTTCGCGCGCGCGGCCCTCGGGCGGGCAACGGTCGGCTCGGTGCTGATCCTCGATGAACTCGGCCCGGTTGAGTTGCGCGGCGGCGGGCACATGCCGGCGGTGCGCCGCGCCTTGAGACGCCGCGGCCTCGCCGCGGTCCTCGCGACGGTCCGCCCTGCGCTCATTCCCTCGTTTCTCTCACAGCTTGCCGTTCCCGCGGTGGTGATCGTGGACGTCGAGGGGGCGAGCCACCCCGTCTCGGCGTTGCTCGATGCCCTCCGACCGGTGCTGCCGCCGGCGGACTAGAATGGTGCGGGGCGCGCCTGTCGTTGCGGCGGCGCGCGGTTTGCGGGCGGAGAGACGCCTGATGCCAGGGGTCACTTTCAGGCTCAACGGACGGATGACCACCGCACACTACGAGGAGGGGATGCACTTCCTCGAGGTGCTGCGCGAGGAGTGCGGGCTCGTCTCGCCCAAGGACGGCTGCTCACCCCAGGGCGTGTGCGGCTGCTGCACGGTGCTGGTGGACGGCCACCCCGCGCTCGCCTGCCTAAAGAGGCCCCAGGAGGTCTCCGGCCGCGAGGTCGTCACCCTGGAGGGGATCCCGGAGGCGCAAAGGCAGGTGCTCGCGCGCGCATTCGTGCAGGAGGGTGCGGTGCAGTGCGGGTACTGCACGCCCGGGATCGTAATGCGCGCGTTCGCCCTTCTTGAGCGTGGCAGGACCTCCGATCGGGAGGCGGTTGCCCGGGCGCTTTCCGGGCATCTGTGCCGGTGCACCGGGTACCAGCGCCTCTTCGATGCCATCCGCAGCGCGGGGGAGGCGTGGAAGAACGGCGGCGCGTTTGCGGGGGATGGCCCGCGTCGAGTGGATCTCTTCGGTGAGCGCTACGGTCTCCACCGCGCGTCGGTCGGCAGCGCTCACGGTGTCGGCGCGTCCGCTCCGCGGTACCGAGGCCTCGATCAGGCGCTGGGCACGAAACCGTACGTCGCGGACCTGAGGGAACCCGGGATGGTCCACGGAGCGGTCGTGCTCGCCGCGCACCCGCGTGCCCGCGTGCTGGGGATCGACGCTCACGCCGCGCTCGCGATGCCGGGCGTCGTGCGGGTCTTCACCGCGGCCGACGTCCCGGGTGACCGCTTCGTCGGCTTGGTGATCCGAGACTGGCCGGTGTTCGTGGCGGTGGGGGAGATCACCCGGTACGTTGGGGACGTTGTGGCGCTCGCGGTGGCGGACACCCAGTTTCACGCCCGGCAGGCGGCGAAGGCGATCAGGGTCGAATACGAGGTCCTCGAACCGGTGACGTCCCCGGACGCCGCGCTCGCCCCGGACGCACCGCCTATTCACCCATCCGGCAACCTGCTCGAAGTGACCGCATTCACGCGTGGCGATGTCAGTGCGGCGTTGGCAGCTTCCGCCCACGTCGTCGAGAAACGGTTCACGACACAACGCATCGAGCACGCTTTCCTTGAACCGGAGGCGTGTCTGGCCGTGCCGCAGGGGGAAGGCCTGAGGGTTTTTTCCCAAGGCCAGGGCGTGCACGACGACCAGCTCCAGATCGCTTCGGTCCTCGGGGTGGCGCGCGAAAAGGTAGAGGTGGAGCTCGTTTCCAACGGCGGCGCATTCGGCGGCAAGGAGGATCTCTCGATCCAGGCGCAGACCGCGCTTGCCGCGTGGCTGCTGCAAAAACCGGTGCGGACGGTGCTGACCCGGGAGCAGTCGATCCTCCTGCACCCCAAGCGGCATCCCCTCACGATGCACTACACGGTTGGATGCGATGTCGATGGCATTCTGACCGCGGTGCGTGCCCGCATCGTCGGAGACACCGGCGCCTACGCCTCGGTGGGCACGCAGGTGCTGGAACGCGCGGCCGGGCATGCGTGCGGACCGTACCGTGTGCAGGCGGTGGACGTCGAGGCGAAGACCGTCTACACCAACAACCCCCCTTCCGGTGCGATGCGAGGCTTCGGCGTGCCGCAAACCACCTTCGCCATCGAAAGCTGCCTCAACATCCTGGCTGAGGAAGTCGGGCTGGACGATTACGAAATCCGCGAGCGCAACGTCCTCGGCCCGGGCGACCGCTTTGCGACCGGGCAGATCATGACGTCATCGTGCGGCATCCGGCAGACGCTCGAGGCGGTGCGGGCGGTTTACAAGGCGAACGCCGGGCGCTCCGGGATCGCCTGCGGGATCAAGAACACCGGGATCGGCAACGGGGCGGCCGACATCGGCCGGGTGGCGATTCGCGTGCTCCGCGCTGGGCGCGTTGAGGTGCTCACTGGTTTCACGGAGATGGGACAGGGACTGTTCACCCTACTGCGGCAGGTCGTCGCTCACGAGACCGGGATTGCGCCGGCGGCGATTGAAGTAAGCGCGCGGTCCGATCTCGCCGTGCTGTCGGGGATGACCACCGCCTCGCGCGCCACGGCGCTCGCCACGATGGCCGGGCAGCGCGCTGCGGAGAAGCTCGCGGCCGATCTCGCCACGGCGGAGTTGGAAACCCTGGTCGCAAGTGAGTATCTCGGCGAGTACATCTGCGACTTCACCGTGGCTCCCGGCACACCGGCGGACAACCCGGTGACCCACATGTCGTTCGGCTACGCAACCCAGGTCGTGATTTTGGACAACGACGGCCGGATCGCGAAGGTCGTGGCCGCGCACGACGTGGGCCGCGCCCTCAACCCGCTCGCCTGTGCCCAGCAGATCGAGGGCGCAGTGCACATGGGGCTGGGCTACGCGCTCTCGGAAGAGTTGCCCTGCACCGACGGACGGCCGAACTCGACGCTGCTGCGCGACCTCGGCATCCTGAAAGCCGGGGAGATGCCCGAGGTGGAGGTGATCCTCATCGAGGTGCCCGACCCGGTTGGGGGGTACGGTACGAAGGGCGTCGGCGAGATTGGCCTGGTTCCGACGGCCGCGGCCGTGGCTGGAGCGATGGCGAGCTTCGACGGGGTGCACCGCACGGCGCTCCCCATGAGGGATATCCCTGCGCGGCGCGGCACCACCTCGTCACACTAGAGAACTCTCCCGCGCCCCAAGGTTGTTGGTCGCGGGCTCGTACTAGAATTGCGATCGTGAACGGGTCCGTTCCTGCGGGCCCGGTTTCGATATTCGGGGGAGGCGACATGGGCGGACGGCACGAGGGGCTGACCAGGCGGAGACTTTTCACCGGGATCCTGAGCGGGGCCGCGGCTGCGGCGTTCGGAAAGCGGCTGGCGCTTGCGTCCACGGACACGGTCCGCGTGGTGAGGGTCGAGTCCGGCGACGTCTGGAGGGGTGACGCGCGCGACCCTCAGGTCGTCGCCCGCATGGTCAACGCAGGGGTGATGACCTTCAGCGGTGGAGCGACGCCGGAGGCTGCATGGCGCTTCTTCTTCAAGCCGGGCACCCGGGTAGGCCTGAAGATCAACCTGCTCGGGAGGCCGCTCAGCTACACCGCCCCGGAGGTGACGGATGCGGTCGCTGCCGGCGTGCTTCTGGCGGGCGTCAAGTCGGAGGATGTGATCGTCTGGGACCGCTGGAAAGACCACTTCGGGCCGACCCGGTACAAGTTCGGGCGCGGCACGTTTGGCCAGAGCGTCGAGCACGGGGGCAGCTACGACAGGGTACTGGCGCTACGGGCCTCGGGCGGGGTGTGCCCCATCGACACGATTCCAGTGAATCGCACTGATGTCACGGTGAACCTGCCGGTGCTCAAAGATCACGAGACCTCCGGAGTGACACTCGCGCTCAAGAACATCGCCTTTGGCTGCTACGACCACCACCGCAGCGCGCACGAAAACTATTGCGACCCGTTCATCGCGGAGGCGTGCGAGCACTTCGCCGCCAAAACCAGGGTGCCCCTCATCGTCATGGACGCGACCGAGGGTTGCTTCGACAATGGTCCGCGCCCTTCCGACCGCTCCCGCCTCTGGCGCGAGAACGCGATCTACGTTGCGACCGATCCGGTGGCGCTCGACGTGGTGTGCCGCAACGTCATCATGCGCAAACGCTCCGAAAAAGGTCTTGCCGACAAGACCCGGCAATGTCGCCACATCGAGACCGCCGCCCGCAAGGGGCTCGGCATCGGTGATGCCTCCCGAATCGAGGTGACGACCGTACGGGTGTGACGCGGGCTGGACTATGGGCCGCGCTGCAGGTCGATACGCTTGAGCTGCTCGAGTTCCTCGCGGACGCGCTTAAGCTGTGCCTGCGTGTCGGCGAGCGTCAGCCGCAGCCGTTGCGCCTGCTCGTCCCTCTCCTTGAGCGCTCCCTCGAGCGCGGCGAGCTGCAGGCGTGCCGACGCGAAATCGTCCGACAAGCGGCGCTCCTGCTCGAGCAAGGGCACGAGAAGCACGGCCTGCGCCGCCGCCGGGGTCCTCGGAAAAAGGCTTGGGACGTCGCGCAGGACCTCTACCGCCCGGGCAGGGTCGTGGGCGGTGCTCGGCATCGCGTAGGCTAGCCCGAGGTGGAGGTGTAGGTCGGGGTCGCGTCGGGCCGCAGGTTGCGAGCGCAGCGCCTCCTCGTACGCCGCTGCCGCGGCGGCGTAGTTGCCGGCCTCGAACTCACGGTCGGCCACGCTCTTCACGGAGGCGCAGCCGGCCATAGCGAGCGCGGTGAAGGCGAGCGAGGTGAGGCGCCTGCACCCGGTCACGCTTTTCCTCCCTCCCGCACCGTCGCCCCCATGCCGCCACCCCTGTGCGGTGCGCGAGTTGGAACGAGCACAGAGGCGATAGTACCCGACGGTCGGTTGTCCGCGACCCAGACTGTCCCTCTGTGGGCACGCACGATCTCCCGGGCGATGGCGAGGCCAAGCCCGACCCCTGCGCCGGTCCTTCGGGACCCCTGCGCGGCCTGGTGGAACTTCTCGAATACATGACTCTTCTCACGGTCGGGAATGCCGGGTCCCGAGTCGTGGATCCGCACCACCGTGTACGGGGGAGGGGCGACATCGCTGTCGGGCGGAGCGTCGGCAGGGAGCAAGGCCTCGTTCCGTACGGCCACGGTCACCGAGCCTCCCGGCGGGGAGAACTTCACCGCGTTGTCGAGGAGGTTCTCGAGCACCTGCATGAATCGGTCGCCGTCACAGTCGGCCACCACCGGCTCGGGTGGTGGATCGAGTACGAAGCCGACGCCACGCTCGGTGGCCATCGCCTCGAACTCGCCCGTAGCCGTGCGCACGAGAGCGACGATGTCGTGGAGACGAACGTCGTAGCTCATGACGCCCGCTTCGAGGCGGGCGAGGTCAAGAAGGTTCGCGATCATTGCCGAGAGCCGGCGGCCGCCCTGCAGATTGAGCTCCAGGAGTCTTCGCTGCCGGTCGGTGAGCGGGCCGGGCAGTCCGTCCAGCAGAAGCCGGTTGGTCTCCTGCATCGCCACCAGTGGTGTCTTGAGCTCGTGGGAGACGTGCGAGACGAACCCACGCTTTGCCGCGTCGAGCTCACCGAGGCGACGCACCATGGTGTTGAAGTCCTCGGCGAGGGCCGCAAACTCGTCTCCCTCGGTGGCGTCGAGCTGGTAGGTGAACGATCCGCTGGCGACGGCGCGCGTACCGTCAGTCAGCCGCTGCAGCGGCTCACGGATCGAGCGCACGGTGAGCGCTACGATCAACGCCGCAAGCAGCGGAGCGACCGCCGCCACGGCTAGCGAGAACCGCACGGTCTGGCGCCCCGCCTCGTCGGTGGCGGCGACTCGCCGGGCAATCCCGTCCCGGGAGGCGTTCAGGACTGCCCACGTCTGACGGTGGAGGCCGTCGAGGGGCGCCGCCACGACCTCGAGAAGCTCGGCGTCCGAGGTGGTCGTCAGACGCGCCGCCATCTGGTCCCTCGGAACGGTCGTCAGGGCGAACGTGCGCCAGAGAGCGTCTAGGCGGTTGATGCTGTCACCGTCCGCCCCCCGTGCCGCGAGCTCGGTGAGCTCGGTCAGGCCCTTGGCAAAGGCGGTGCGCGAGTCGCTGACGAGGTCTGCATACCGGGTGTCGCGGGTGACGAAGAACTTGCGCGCGTCCAACTCGAGTTGATCGAGCTGTCCGAGCATTTCGAGCGCCACGTTCGTGGTGCGGAAGTGAACCTCCGTGAGTTGCCGGTTGACAGTGACGAGTTGACGCACGAGGAACACGAAGTAGAGGAGCACCCCAATGAGCAGTGCGGCGAGTAGCCAGGAACCCGTGGCAACCTTGGTGGCGACCCTCATGTGTCATCCGCCGTACCGCCACCGTAGGCCTTGAGCTTGTTGCGGATCGTCTTGACGTCCATGCCGAGCTGGCGCGCCGCTTCCGCTTTGTTGTTGCCCACGCGGCGCAGCGTCTCCAGGATGAGGACGCGCTCTGCCTCGGCAGCGGTGGCGCCCGGCCGGATCACGATTGCGCCGGCGGCCTCTCCGGCGGGCCCCTGGAGGAACGGCGGCAGATGGTGGGGTTCAATCCATCCGGAGCGAGCAAGGATCACGGCGCGCTCGATCACGTTGCGCAGCTCGCGGACGTTGCCGGGCCAACCGTAGTCGCGCATGAGGCGCTCGGAGTCACCGGCGATACCCTCGACGGTCGTGCCGTGCTTGGCGTTGAACTGGCGGACGAAATGCTGGGTCAGCAGCGCGACGTCCCCCTCCCGCTCCCGCAGCGGCGGCAGGGTGATCATGAACACGTTGAGGCGGTAGAACAGGTCGCGGCGCAGAATGCCCTGTTCGACTGCGGCGAACGGGTCCCTATTGGTGGCGGCGGTCGCCCGAACGTCGAAGTGCGTCTCACGGGTTCCGCCAACCCTCCGCACGGCTTCACCCTCGAGCACGCGCAGGAGCTTCGCCTGCAGGGTCAGGGGCATCTCGGTGATCTCGTCGAGGAACAGCGTGCCGCCGTGCGCCAGCTCGAAGCAGCCGGGGCGGGCCGCCACCGCGCCGGAGAAGGCCCCCTTCTCATGGCCGAAGAGGTCGCTCTCGGCCAGGCCCTCTGGGATTGCCGCCACGTTGACCGCAATGAAGGGGCCGTGCGCGCGCCTGCTCAGGTCGTGCACCGCGCGGGCGACGAGCTCCTTGCCTGTTCCGCTCTCCCCGCAGATGATCACGGCGGCGTCGCTGGCCGCGACCGCCTCGACCAGCCTGAACACCTCGCGCATCTTGGCACTTCGCCCGACCAGCCCGGCGAGGCGCGCGCCACGCTCCAGTGCGGCCTCGAGGCGCCGAACGTGGCCGCGCCGGGCAATCTCCTTGGCGACGGCCGCGAGCGTGGCCTGGAGCTTTCCGTAGTCGAGGGGCTTGGTGAGAAAGTCGTGAGCGCCGAGCTTCATCGCCTCCACGGCCTCGTCGATGCTGCCGTACGCGGTGATCAGCACGACCGGCCGTTCGCG
>Ga0335070_10004522_pt1 | contig 16287 bp, 12 predicted proteins | sample Lox_Sample_13_FD_206722 | JGI IMG/M metagenome (GOLD analysis project Ga0335070, IMG submission 206722) | Soil microbial communities from Loxahatchee National Wildlife Refuge, Florida, United States - Lox_Sample_1.3 | ecosystem: Environmental > Terrestrial > Soil > Wetlands | place: USA... | reverse complement strand
CACACATCATTCCCACCGATCCAGCCAAGAGCGGCAAGAGCAATGACGCCCGCGCTGACGCCAAACAGCACATTGCTCGTAACGCGATCCGGCACGCGTCCCATCTGCTTTCCCATTTCAAAGTGGAACGCGACCACCCAGACAATCATGCACAAGGTCGCGACATCCTGCATGCAAGAGCCGAGCCGCCCCAGGGGAGCCACCAAGGGAGTGCCGAATTCAGATGGCGGGGGCTCTGGACTTGATTGCCGGGCCTGCCGGAAGAGGGCAACTGGGTCGGAGTCGCAACGTCGCCATGGCGCCGACGGGTCGATCGGAATCGTGAGGCAGGCACTTATTAAGCAGGAGCATAGGAGAACCAACGGACACAGGCGCGCCCAACCTTGACTATACCGAATGATCGCCCACGCAACAAACCACAGGCTTGCACACGCCACAACTGTTGCTGCACACGACCAAACGTATTGCAGCACGTTTAGTCGTGTGTTCACAACCAGAAATCCGATGGGCACGCCGAGAACAAACATGAGCAGCCATATGATCCACAGCCGGATGCCCACTCGCATTCGCCTGAGCAGCCGCACGTCCACAAACACGAGTCGTTTCGGATCAACTGACCGAATTGCTACGGCACCACATTCAGGACAGCTTGAAGTCGCTTCGACGCCGAAAAGGTCATAACCACATTGGAAGCAAGGCACATGTTCGAAGCGGGAGCCATCTCCGGTGGGCATGGGCACATGTGACGGCTCGGATTGCATGCTTCAATCGCCTCTCTGCGATGTCAGTTGGCCCAGCCCACCACCCTTGCGAACGACTGTCCTGCTTGCAGCGCCGTCCCGTCCGCGAAATCTATGCCCCAAGTCCGAAGACTTCAGCCAGTCGTCCAGCAATTCACTTCCGCGGATGTCCGATCGCCACCAAATACAGCACGCGCCGATCCTTCGGCAGCTTCAGCGCCGCCGCGACCTTGTCGTCGTCGAACGCGCCCATGGGCACGCCGGCGAGGTTGAGGCTGGTCGCCTGGAGCAGGATGTTCTGCCCGACGTGACCGGCCTCGACGTAGCAGAAACGCTCGGCCCGCTCGCCGTACTTGCGGCTGGTTCGCTCCATCACGGCGGTGATAACCACGCAGGTGCCCGCCTGACCGATCGATTCCTGGTCGTTCGCCGCGCTCTTGAGGGCCGGTCGCAGATCGCTGCCGACATGCCGTTCGAGCTTGTGGCCGTCGGGCAGATAGTGATCGACGCCGTCGGCCGTCACGATGTACAGCTCGATGGGATAGAGGGCTCCGGCGGACGGGGCGGTCCGCAGGCCGCGCTTCGGTTCGGTAATGCCCTGGCCCGCCCAACAGAGCTGGCTGATCTGATCGAGCGTCAGCGGGGCACCGGTGAACTGGCGGACCGACCGTCGGGCGACGAGTGTCTCCTCAAGGGACATCGGCCCGGCCAACTGGGGCGAAGGCAGGGCCTTGGCGTCGTCAGCGGCGGAGCGAGACGCCGCCGGGGGCTGCGCACCGCCGACCATGGCAAGGGCTGCGAAAAAGCTGAGAAATGCAGCGAGTTTCATGGATGTAACCTCCTCGTCATTTGCGGCGATCATCGGCTGTTCAGATTCAGAACCGCCCCATGACGGTCGCAGATCGGTTTTGATCGGTTCTTACGCCGGCACTCCCATCTCCGCCAGCAACCGCCGGGCCTCGGCCACGACCTGCGGCGGATAGCCTTCGGCCTCCAGCACGTTCAGGGCGTTGCGGCTCCGGGCCGGGCCGGGGCGGAGCTTGTAGTCGAAGACCATCTGTCCCTGATCCAGCGATTCCTGAAAATGGCGGTTCGCCGCCCGGGGCTTCTCGCCCAGGATGGTCAAAGCCGCGTCGTGCGTGGCGACGAGCTGGAGCCCGCTACCGTCGATCAGGGCCGAGATCACGGCACTGGCCGCGGCGACGCGTTCCGGCGAATTGGTCCCGCGAAACGGCTCGTCGATCAAGGCGAAGAACCGCCGCCCGGCCTTCGTCGCTTCGACCATCCGCCGGACCTGCCGCACCTCGGCCAGGAAGTAGCTCTCCTGCCGCGAGAGATCGTCGCGGATCCGCAGGTCGGTCAGCAGATCGATGGGAGCCAGCGTAGCGCGGCCGGCCGTCACCGCCGAGCCGATGCGAGCCAACAGGACGTTCACGCCGGCCATTCGCAGAAAGGTCGACTTGCCGGACATATTGGAGCCGGTGACGATCCAGGTGTTGCACCGCTCATCCAGCGAGAGCGAGTTGCACACCGCCGTCTTGGACGCGATCAGCGGATGGCGACCGTTTTCAATCTCGATGCCGCACCGATCCGGCACGAACCTCGGCCAGACAGCGTCGCCTTCCTCGGCGGCAAAGCTCGCCAGGCTGGAGAGCAGCTCGCACTCGGCCAGCGCCGCGAATACATCGATGAGCGGCGCGCGGTGCCTTAGATAACACCGCTCCAGCAGCCAAAGCACGTGCAAATCCCAGAAGATGAGCAGATCGACGAGGGCGTGCATCATGCCCGAGAGCCCGAAGTAGAGCAGCGGGATGCGGCTCGCCAGTGAGGGCAGGCACCCGCGGCCCAGCGCCGCCCGCAGCCGCCGATGCTGCTCGCCGAGCAGGCCGTCGGCCGGCACGGACTTTGCCGCGACTTCCGTGAAGAAGAGCAGCCGCTCGACAGCGTCGCCCAGGTCCAGCCAGGGGCGGATTCGTACACGAACCTCGCGGAGGAAAGTCTGCACGAGCACCGCGTTGATGAGGAGCACCACAACAAGCGGCATCCAGGGCAAGGGGATCTCGATCCACCCGTACCTGGCAGCAACACCCAGAAAGATGCCAGCAGGCCCGGCCAGACTCCACAACCGCAGGGCCACCGCGCGGCGCGGACCGGGCAGCGGCGTGGCATCACGGATGACCTCATACAGCCGCGTGCAGGCAGCGCGGAAGACGCGCAGGCCGGCCGCCGCGGCCATCAATTGCAGCCGCTCAGCGGCGTGCTCCGCCAGCCAGCGGACCGCGGTCTGACGCGACTGGATCGGCTCGACGGAGGAGAGCGGATGTTCCAGGGCGTGCGCCAGCCGCGCCTCGCCGACCGGCGTGGAGGTGCGATTCAAGATGCCGAACAGGCTGGACGGTTCGCCGTAGAGATCAAGGTCATCGATTTCCTGCGGGCTCAGCGATTGCGACGGCGCGTCACCGTCAAGGCGTCGGCAGATCTCCTGCCAAACCTCCGTCGCGGCGGGTGCCATGCCGGTGCGGATGATGACCGGCCCGCCGGCGATACGCTGTTCGGATTCGGCGATGATATCCCGCTGCAACCGCAGGCGGAGGGTCCGCGACAGACAGGTGTGATGCCGGAGGACGGCGACGCAGAACAAGGCGAAGCCGCCGACGGCCAGCCAACTGCCCCAGTTGGCGCTCTGGGCGAGGTAATAGTATCCACCTATGGGGATACACAGAAATGTGAAGAGCCGGGTCCAGGACCAGGCCAGTTCCCGTGATCGGCTGACGGCATGCTGTTCTTTCGTCAGCGCGGCGACTTGCTGTAACCAGGCCGATCGCCGAGAAAAATCGGCAGGCAGCGGCGGCAGATTCGAGAAGGCCATGCTTCTCAGGATAATCGTCCGAGACGCTGCCGCAAGTCGTCAAGCTGCTGCCGCACCTCCACGAACGGCCGCGAGACGCCGACGACGATCTCGGCCACCAGCAAGTCGTCGATCCGTTCGGCCAGTGCCTGAGTTTCGCCGTCCCCGGCCGAGTCGGCCGAACTCCTCCTCGCCCGACGAACACGACCGACGCACCGCGCATACATCGACGCCAGAATGATCGTGTAGACGAACGCGACGAAGACCAGCCCGGTCAGAAGGTGCACGGCTCCCATGGCACTGACGACCGTCAGCATGCCGCCGAGGATATCTACCTTCCCCTCTGCGCCGACCAGTTTCAGGAACCCATCGGCCAACGGCTGGCCCAGCGGAAACCAGATCAGGATGAGCCAGAGCAGCCAGCGGGTCACAAATGACGGACCGCGATAGGCCTGTCGAAGCAAGGCGAGGATTTCGTCGTCGATCTCGGACACGAGCATCGCGGAGCGGGCGGCAACATGCCGGGCCATCGGGGCAACATCCGGCAGCCTGGCCGCCAGGTTGAATCGTTGGATGACGCGGCCGTGGTCGCCGCGAAAACGGTCCAGGTAAAGCTGTAACCGCTCCTCCAGCGATTGCCCGCGAACCGTGAAGATCTCCTCACCCGCGTCACTTGTCGTCCAACGAAGCCCCGCGAATCGGGCTCCAACGCGGCGGACGAGCCATCGCATGGGCCAGAAGATGATCGGCAGGATCGGCCAGAGCCCGACGTGCTCGGCGAGCAATTCGTCGGCCAGCTCCGTCTCGCTCCGCCGGCCAAGTGCCAGCCGCCGGCCCACGGTACCGCAGAACTCAACACCGAAGGCTTCGTTGACTAACTGCTGATGGCGATCTGCGTCACAGGCGGCGTCGAGCCTTCGTGTCCAATCGTCGAGCCGGTAGTGGGCGGAGATGCGATCGGCGTTGTGCCGAAGCTCAAGCTGTCGATTGGCTCGCTTGATGGCTTGGGCCCGATCGGCGGCGAGCGGGGCCAGCACGCATTCGCGGAGGCGGGCAAGCTCTTCGACCAACTGTTTTCCGATCGCGGAAACGGCGTTCCGATCATTGCGATACTTCAACCATCCGGGGTCGCCCCAGCGTTGTGATACCAGGCTGGCGAATGCCTCGACGGACGGCGCCCTGGCCGCAAGGACGAACAGGTGATCGCCGTCGTACGGGCACTGGGACTGCTCAAGGATGCCGCAAGCCCAACCAAGCTGCTCCTGCAACCACGTCGGCGGAAGGCCCCTGGCGTAATCGTCGTCGCCGAGAAGCTCGTCGGCCTTGTTCAGCACGCAATGGACGTTGTCGCGAGCCTTCACGGTATCGCGAAGCAGCCGCACCCATTCACGGTCGGCGATTTTGCGGGGCGTGACCACCCAGATAATGCGGTCCAGCAGCGGGAGCAATGCCTTTACCGTCTCCACATGGCGCGGCAGATCGCTGTCGAAATCGGGCAGATCGACGAGAACGACGTTGCGGATGGCATCGGCGGCATGCTCGCAGATTTCCAGCGAGCCGATGAGTTCGGGCCTATCCGCGAAACGGCCCCGGTATGAGGAAACCGCGTCACGATGGATATAGGCCATCGGGCGGATCGTCCCGTCGCCGACCTCCTCATGACCGCCGGAGACGGGTCGCTCTGCCAGAGCGTTGATCAAAGTCGATTTACCGACATCCTTGCCACCGAGGATGCCGCAGATGATCAGCGAGTCGCTGAGGCTTCGATCAGCGCCGGCGACGAGCTCGGCGGGCGGGCACTGCATCAAGGCGGCCAATTCGGCGTTGATGCGCCCAAGCTCCTCTGCTGCCTTGCCGGCCTGCGGCAATGATGTATTGCCGGCGAGCGACATCAATCGGCCTCCACGGCATCGCACAGGACTGTCAGTGCGCGGGTCAATTCGTCATCATCCGGCAGCACGAGCGCCTGGGCGTGGGCAAAGCACCCGGCGGCAGCCGCCCGCCCGAATTGGGCAATGGCCTGCCGGTATTCCTCCACGGCCTCGCCGACGGCCAGAAATTCATCGCTGCCGAGCAGCTTCTCCTGAATGACGACCAGCAGCCGCGTGAGCGGCCTGCCGGCGACTGCTCCGGCACCGGCGCTGGCCAGCAGGGTCGCCACCGCCTTTCCCAGTGCGACACTGATGACCGGCCAGGTCAACGCGGTCACCGGCCCGGCGACCGCGATCAGGACGATCGCACCGGCCAGGGCCGTGGCCCCAACCGCGCCAAGCAGATGCGGGGCGACGCCTCGGCATTCGGACTCGACTTTGGCAGTCCAGGTCTTGATCGCGGCGTCGAGCCTGGTCATAAGAGCGTTGATCCGGTCACGGCACTGTTCGTTCAGCTCCTTGCGGCTGGGCGGCGGCTCAATCGACGTCCAGCGCCGGATCTCGCTCCAAAAATCGCTGCCTGACACGGCTTCGTCGATGGCGGCGAGCTGCCGGCGGCAGCGGGCGCAGAAAACCTCCCACCCCACCGTCGCTCGATCGGGCGCGTCGGCGGCCGGGCCGGCCACACTCGCCGAAGCGGGCAGCATGCCGCCAATGAGGGGCACGCGCCGACGCAGCGCCTGCCGGATTCGATCGGCCTGGCGTGCCAGCCACTCCCTGGTCTCGCGGACACGAAGCGTGCGGGCAATGACATCGAGATGCCGTTTTTCGTCGCTGGTCATCAGGGAAGCGATGCAATCGGTTCGCGAGGGTACGGCCGACAAGGCGGCCCTCTCCAGGGCGACAGAGAGGCCGGCGAGCCGCGAGCGTCGTTCGCCGTTGTTGTTCAACACGCTCGTGGCGGCGCGGCCAAGGAATCGCAGCAGCGGAGCACGGCGCGACAGAATCGGTTCGGCGAGCCTCTGCAGCAGGGGCGCCAGTGTGTTTGGTGGAAACGTGCATCGACCGCGGCCCTGACGAAACTCGATCATCTGGAAGCCGTCGGCGGCAAGCCGGCCGGCCTGCTGGGCCAGTCTTTCCTGTTGATCCTCGGCCATCGGACCCGCCTGGCCGCGATTGAACACCACGAAGCGTCGCTGTCCGAACCGGGCGGACTCGTCGCGGAGGTGGCCGATGGCCTGGCGGTCGAACCAGCGTTCATGATCGATGATCACGATCAGCCGGTCATACCAGGGCAGCGTCGTCAGGGCGATATCGCCTTCGACCCGGGCGGGCTCGGAGGTGAAATCCGGGGTATCGAAGAGGGCGACATCCCGCAGGGCATCGACGGAGTGATAAACGACGTGAAGAGCATCCGGTTGGCCGGCGATGTCATCATCAAGCAGCGAGGTGCAGCGGGCGAAGGCTGGAAACAACAGCCCCGAAGCAAGCATCGCCTCGACCCGGTCCCGGTGCCGCTCATGCACGGCGGCGATCAGGCCCCGGGTGGCGTGCCCCCGGGCGGTGACACGACTGACAGCCCGACCGCCAAGGAGATTGTTGAAGATGGTGCTCTTGCCGGAGGAGGCGCCGCCGACAATGCCGACAAGTGACAGCTCCCCCGCGATACCGGAAGCGCGACCGCCGCCCAGACGCGACTGCAATTCGAGCAGGAAACGGGCGGCCCAGACGGCTTGCTCGGTCTGCGAGGTCCAGTCGAAACGAAGAACCCGTCGCAAACGGTCAGCGGCCCCGCCGAGCCGGGCAAGGACATCGAGGAGGTTCGATTCGATCATGTTCCCGTGATGCACCAAGCATGCCAAGTGTACCCGACGCCGCGGCCACAGCCCAGCCTCTGCGGCGACGTTATTGGTGGGAATGTACGAGTGGGGCGCTTATCAGGGAGACGAATCTCACACTGCATGTGCGGGAGCGGTCAACGGGCCGGCCCGCCCGTACCCGGCCTGGTCAGGCAGTGGTGCCGGTCGGAAGCGTGAAAGCAAGCTGCCAGAGCGTCTGGATCGGCAGCAGGAAGATCTCTTGCATGATGCCGAAAGCGGTCGCCGGGATACTGTTGGCAAAGTTGGCGAGTACCTGGTTCGTGCCCGTCTGGCACGCGGATAACTGGAGAAGCGGCACGGCGGCCAAAACGAAGGCCGCTTTCCTGATCCATCGATAGTGAAGCAAAGAGCGGTTGGTCATAGTGCGGTACTCGCGATCAAAACACCAGCGTCTCCGTTGGGCTCAAGCGATGCCTGCGCCGCGCACATCAGCCTGTGTAAAAGAACGGGAAGGGATTGCCGCCCAGGAGTATCTGGAGCATCTCCGACGACGGGTACGTCTGGAGCAGCACCCCCGTCGCCGAGCTCACCAGCGTACCAAAGGTCGCCGCTCCGAACTCCGAAAAAGCGCCGCTGATGATACTGTTCAGATCGCAGGTGCCAGTCGTCTGGAACACGGGCAGCGCTGCCGCCAGTATCAACAATCGCTTGCTCCATTTATAAAGGCGAATGGTCATCGACGCTCTCCCACATCGCGAGGGATAAGTCACCGTCTCAGTGTCGGCGTCTCGCGGCGGCCGGCTGTCCTTCCCCTTCGACCTTGTATGACCGACGCCCGCGGTCGCGAGCAACGAAGGGGAAGTCTACCGACGGCCCGTACCGCATGCAACTACATCGGCGTTTTTTACGCCGGCCGGCCAATCCGGGGCATCCCGCCGACGTTCCCCAGGGCCCAGCCGCATCCGGAATGCTGATCCGGCTACAATGCCCTGATACCATCGTGACCCCGGATGCCAAATATCGCCGCTGGATTCGCTCCACGTTGCTGGGCTGGTACGGCCGCTGCAAACGGGACCTCCCCTGGCGTCGGATCAATGATCCGTACGCCATCTGGCTGAGCGAGGTCATGCTCCAGCAAACGCAGGTCGCGACGGTCATCCCCTATTACGAACGATTCCGTTCTCGCTTCCTCACGGTGCAGGACCTGGCCGAGGCCGATCTGCAAGAGGTGCTGCGGCTGTGGGCGGGCTTGGGCTACTACGCCCGGGCGCGGAACCTGCACCGGACGGCGCGAAGAGTGGTCCAGGATTTCGGCGGGCGGTTTCCGGAAACGGCGGCCGAACTCCGCAGGCTGCCCGGCGTCGGACGGTACATCGCCGGCGCCGTAGCTTCCATGGCGTTTGAGGAGCGGGCGCCGGTCGTCGACGGCAACGTTGTCCGCGTTCTGGCCAGGCTGTTCGGATCACGACAGAACGCCCGGACCACGGCGGGACGAGAGGCCTTCTGGCGGTTGGCCGAGGTCCTCCTTCCGGAGACTCGGTGCGGCGACTTCAATCAGGCTCTCATGGAGTTGGGGGCGACGGTATGCCTGCCGGGCAGGGCGGCGCGATGCGAGGCCTGCCCGTTGCAGAAGAAGTGCGTCGCGTACGCGACAGAAGCCGTGATCGACCTGCCGAACAAGCCGGCAAAGCGAGCCGTGAAATGCGAAACGCACATAATCGCGGCGATCGGACGCTCCGGGCGGTGGCTCTTCGTGCGACGCCCCGCACGAGGCTTGTGGGGTGGGTTGTGGGAAATGCCCAGCGCAGTCCTCGACTGCAAGACGACGGCTCGGGAGGCAGCCCGCATCGCCCGAACGACCGTGGCTTCGCCGGCGTGGGCCATCGATCCACAACCGTTCTGCGATTTCCGCCATCAGTTGACGCACCGAACGATCCGGCTGGTGGGCCATGTTTGCAGGGTGCGGTCCGGGGGGAATCGACGGGCCGCGGTCAAGGCGCGGGCACTTGGACCGAGGGCTCCGGAGGAACAGACCTCCGAGCCGCGATGGTTGCCATTGGAGAAGGCCGGCCTGCTGGGACTATCGAGGGCAATGCAGAAGGTCATCGCAATGCTGCAAGCATCGCTGGCAACGAGTCCGCCGGTGGGCAAGCTCCGGAGATGGTCCCCTGAATGATGTCGTGGCGACCGCTCAGGCCAGTCCGGCGGTCGGCTGGAGGTCCGCGACCCGTTCACACCCGCAGGGCTGTCTGTCACCCGAAGCGGGGACCGACGGCGAAGGGGCGGCTTTGGGCTCCTGATCCAGGGAGGGTATGTACTCGATTGCCCAGTTCATTTCCTGGCCGGTAGCGGCGTCCACCATGGGAATCCTGGCTTTTTGCAGCCCGTCCCACACCTCGATCGGACCGCGCTTCAGTTTCCGCGCCCACCACAGCATCTTCGGGATCGACATGCAGAGCCCGATGTGGCCGATGAGCTGGAAAATCGCTCGTTTACCAGCGTGATGGTCACGGCCGATCGCGAAAAGGCAGCGCAGCAGATTGACCGGATTGTAGAAGGTGATGTAGGCGCGGAGAAGGTTGATCTCCTTTTCCCACGGTCGAGGGTGCTTGCTGGCGACGACGTGGTTCCCATCCTGGAATGCCTGCGGAACCGGGTCCCCGCCAACGGCCTTGTACAGCTTGCGGGCCTTGGCAGCCTCCTCGAAGTCCCGCGTGCCCACCGCCGGGCCGAGATAAGTGCATTGGTAGGAAACCGCGCCATGGTCGAACACGTACCGGGCCTGATTAACCACACCGGCGAGGCTGCCGTTCTTGGACCGCAACGGCTGGTCGTCGTTGTGGATCATCATCACCATGGGCTCGACGCCCATGTTGGACATCGCACGGAAGAGCTCCGCGGTCTCGTCGGCATCCTGCGCCTTGTTGACCACTTTTCCGGTCAGATCCTCGATTCCGAACCAGATGGCCCGCATCCCGCCTTTGCGGCACAACGGCAGGATGTCGCGGTTCTTGTACACGTCGTAGTGCGTGCCCTCGGTGTAGAAGCGGATCCGATGGGCCAGCCGGTCGCCGCCGGTGGTCGCCAGTGCCAGCTCACTCATCAGAGCGATAACGGTCTCGCGCCTGTTGAAGAAATTGTCGTCGGTGCCGAAGAACTCCCGAATGCCGAAGTTCTCGTAAATGTGCTTGATCTCCGCGGCGAACCGCTCAGGGCTCTTGTGCCGCCAGGTCCGCTGGTTGGCCGCCGGGATCGGGCAGAACGGGCAGTTGAACTTGCAGCCCTGTGAAGCAATGATGGAGGCGATCAGCGAATGCCTGCGGACCTTGTTGGCCGGACAAGGCTTGAGGGAAAGCGTCGTTTTCTTGTGCGGAGGGTCGAGCAAACGGTAGCCCGCGTCGGGCATGGGCAGCTCGTCGAAGTTGCGCAGAAGCCGCTGGACACCGGTGTGGGCCGCGATGGGACGTTGCGGCGAGGAATCGGGCAACAGGTAACAAAGGCCCAGTACCTCCTTGAGGGCCCCGCTGCGGCGCGCCCGCTCGAATGCGGCCCTCGCCGACTCGCCGTTCTGGCGCCGCCGGAGGATTGCCTCCAACAGGTGGAGCAGCACATAGACTTCCCCGGTGACGACGCAGTCTGCGCCGACGCCGGGCTCCGGTCCAAGCTCGAAATAATCGGTCGGCTCGTAGATCGCCTTGGGGCCGCCCGCGAGGATCAACGGACGCCGATCACCCAGGCGGCAGGCGTCGCGGACCAAGTCGTAGGAGGAGTCCGCATGCACCTGCATCGAGGAAACCAGGAGGATATCCAGCGGCCGCCCGTCGAGGACCGCCTCGCTGGGTCGAAAGTTCGGGGCCCACTGCTGAAGGATTATGCGGACATGCTCGAAGCCCGCGGCGAAGAGGGCATCGCCGAGCGTGCGGACCGAGCACGGCGCCATCCGCTTGTCGGCGTACCAATACGGCAGCATCCGCGTGCGGAAATCAAAGGCGTAGGCGATGCCGATGCGAAATTCGTGAGCGTCGTGATACTGACGCAGACGCTCGAGGATGGCGGTGAATTCGCCATCCGGAAGGTACATGTCGTCAGGCTTACGGCGTGGCAGTTCCAAGGCTATCTCCCGCTGGGCCAGATTCGCGGAATAGTCACTGTCGACATCCTGGTCGAGTACCCGCCCGGCCTCTTGCCGGGTCTCGAAAACAAGAAGGAGATTGCTCTAGAGTCGCCCAATCAGCCGGTGGAGCCGGATTTCCGCCGGTTCGGCGCAGGCCAAACCGTTCGGCTGCGGCCCGTTTGTCCACAGTTGACCGAGATCGCATCCTGAGCGATCTTCGGCGGAGGGTCATCCTCATTCGCCCGCGTCTCCGCGAGGTCCACGCCCGCCGCGCGGCCGCCCGCCGCCTCGTCCACCTTGCGGCTTCGCGGCCTGAGGCCGGGCCTCGTTGACCTTGAGGGCACGCCCGTTGAGATCCTTGCCGTTGACGGCCTGGACGGCCGTCATGGCTTCAGAGTCGTTGTCCATGTCAACGAAACCGAACCCACGGGATTCACCTGTGAAGCGATCTTTCACGATCACCACTCGCTTGACGGCTCCATGCTCGGAAAACAGTGCTTGGAGCTGGTCCTCGGTCGCGTCTGCCGGCAAGTTTCCTACATAAATACTCTTCACAGCACACTCCCACAAATCGACGGGCACCCCTCCCTTCCGCGGTGGCATGAGGGTGCCATCGCGGGCAGTCGGGGCCACGTTCTTGCTGCCAATAGAAGGATTCAGTGCCACATGGCTGCTGCGGTTCCGATTGGCAGCCGACGGGGTATCAAAGGCGATTTAACCACGACCGTCAAGGCGAAATCGCCACTCCGCCGCTAGCACAGGCTGATTTAGGCTGGGTCAGCGGCGGCGATTTTCGGCCATTTTCGGGCCGGGGGGCCGCTTTTCAGGTGCACTTTTGACGCTTTGCGGCCCGACTTCGGATAGGGAGATTCTTTGAACCGGACTCCCAGCGCTGAAAAGCCTGATTGCCGGCGGGCACTGGCCCGCCGCCGGACCTCCCGGCCCTGAAGGGGTCACCTTGGCGCTCGACCCGGCACTTTTCCCCGCCTCGCGTCAAAAAGGGCGAGGTCGGCCAACACCGACCTCGCCCCATGATCAGCTACCACGCCACTGACTCGTAGAACCTATCCGGAGACCAGTGTAGCACCGGCTAATAGCCGGTGTCGTTGCTGATCTCTGGAATACTCTCTCACTGCCCGCCCGCGCCCCGCGCTGGCATCGGCCAATTGCGCACCGGCAGACCCAACTCCTGCATCTTCTCCGCGATCACCTGGAATCGCTCGCTGCCGGGCAACTCTGGGTCCGCCAGCCACTGCTGCCCAGCCAGCCACTCGAAGTACTCCGCGCAGGCCTGCATCAGCTCCTCTGGATCTTCGAAGTCACCACCTAACTCCCCCCTCTGTCCACCCTCGCATTCATCGGGGATGCCGTTCTCGTTCTCATCCAGGCTGACATTCGCGGCGATGTCGCACTCGTCGGGGATGCCGTTCTCGTTGCAGTCCTCGCTCGTGCTGAATGCGATGTCGCACTCATCCGGCACCTGGTTGTCGTTGCAGTCCAGGCTGCCCCGCGGAGGCGCGAACTGCATGTCGCACTCGTCGGGCATCCAATTGCCGTTGCAATCTTCGCTGGTCTCGTCGGCGATGTCGCAGGTTCGGGCACGCCGTTGTCGTTGCAGTCTCTCTCGCACTCATCCGGCACGCCATTCGCGTTGCAGTCCTCGCTGGTCTGCTGCGAGATCTCCCACGCATCCGGTATGCCGTTGGAATTACAGTCCGGCTCGCACTCATCCGGGATGTCGTTGCTGTTCACGTCCTCGCTGGTCTCATCCGCGGAAATAAAAGGGAAATAAAAGAAATAAAGGGGGACATTCTACTTTTTCGAAAAAGTAGAATGTCCCCCTTCATTCCAATAGCGCGCAAAATCCCCACGCGACACCAGTGTGTCTTCTCATTACATCACTCCTCACGCCGGATTAGGTTGTTCAGGCCTGCGACTGCAAGCCTCGTCATATTCGCTGCTCGTGTCCTTTTGAGATCATCGCCGCGCCAATGATCAGCAAAACCAACGATCCCGGTTCGGGAAGCGTTACCACGTAGCCCATCGTGTATCCGCTAAGGTACGGATTGAAGCCCACACCGACAATCGTGTGACCGTCAGCAGATATCGCCGTCGCGTTGTTCAGTTCCCAGCCCATCAAGTCCAAATGGTAATCATTGATCAACACGTCGCGCAAAGAACGCATCCCATGAGCGGCGTCCCAGATGAACGCAGGCCCGCCGCTGCTGTAGCCCACAACGATCGATCCATCTCCCGACACGCCGTAGGCCTTGCTGTAGTACGAGCCGCCTGGCAGGTCTCCCAGGCCAGTCATGACGCCGTTACGATAGATGAACGCCTCGGGCCCACCCGCCGACGTGCCCGTGCCCACGATCGTGGAGCCGTCCAGCGAGATGGCGTTCGCCTCACTGCCGAATGCGCCACCCGGCAGGTCGCCCAGACCCGTCATCTCCCCATTGCGCCAGAGGAACGCCTCGCGACCCGCCGCCGACGTGCCCGCGCCCGCGATCACCGAGCCGTCCGCCGAGATGGCGTTCGCCGTGCTGTCGAAGGCCCCACCGGGCAGATCGCCCAAGCCGATCATAGTAAAGTTCGCACAACGAAAGGCCTCGTTGCCTAAGGCCGAGTGGCTGTTGCCCACGATCACCCCGTTGTCTGATACGGCCCTGGCAACGCCGTAGCGATCACCGCCAGGCAAATAGCCATAGACCTGGTAGAGTCCGCCACCTCGCCATTCGGCGGCTTCACAACCGTACTCCCAGTCGACCGAGCCCACGATGGAAGTGCCACTCGAACTCATACCGTACGCGGCGCTGCCCGGCTCCCCGGCCGATGGACTGCTCTGGCCCGGTAGGTCGCCCAGGCCGACCACTGCCCCCCCCTGCCAGCGACAGGCCTCGCTGCTTAGCGGGAACTGCATTGTGCTGTACCCGGCGATGATCGAGCCATTCGCCGAGACCGCGGTTGGCCAACTCCGCGCAACTCCGTTGTTAAAGACCGGCATCAATGGGGCAATCGTCGCCGCATGCGCGGCCCCCGCGCTAGCCGCCGTCGCGGCCAAAACCCACGCTAGATGCGCAATCCCCACGCTGTTCTTTCCTCTCGTTGAACGCCGCCAAGGCCAAGATGTGCCAAGTTCGCGGTTCATGTGCCACCTCCTTGGGGCCCGTTCTCAAGGCCCTCGCCCTGTCAGCGACAGGGCGTAGTCGCGAGAGGGTCTCAAGCTGTCAGCTCCGATGCCGGAGTCCCGCGCGTGCAGGACGGCCAGGAGCATCCCTCATCCGATCCCATCGTCTGACGGCATGCGGACCGCAGGCGCGCGACTGCTCTCATCGCCCGGTGCGATAGACGGGTACACTGAAGACGATGCCGACGTGTCGCTCGCCCTGCGTGGGCAAATCAACTCCCCAATCTGCCATCCCGACGAGTGGCTCATCTCCCGACGGTTGCCGATGGTGTGTCTCACCTCACACAGTAACAACGTACATCCTACATCCACGGTGTCGGATACGCAAGCATTTTTCTAGGTTTTTTTTCAGCCTCCCGGATTTCCGGACGTCTTTGATTTGGTTGTCCCGGGTCGGCTCTGCAACTCCCGTCATACTCGCCGCTTGCGGCCTTTTGAGATCATCGCCGCGCCGATGATCAACAGGGCCAAGGATCCTGGTTCGGGCATAGTCACCACATACCCGATCGTCCAACCACTGATGTAGCGATTGAACGCTACACCGACAATCGTGTGGCCATCAGCAGAGATCGCCGTCGCGTTATCCAGCTCCCAGTCGGTCAGATCGAGGTGGTAATCGTTCATCAGCACATCACGCAGGCAGCGCATCCCATGCGCGCTGTCCCAGATGAACGCTCCCCCGCCTGAGCTGCTGCCTACCACGATCGAGCCATCGCCCGACACACTGTAGGGATAGCTATAGTAGGAGCCACCGGGGAGATCCCCGAGGCCGGTCATCACACCGTTGCGGTAGATGAACGCCTCCTGCCCACCGGCCGACGTGCCCATGCCCACGATCGTGGAGCCGTCCAGCGAGATGGCCGTCGCCTCGCTGCCGAATGCGCCGCCCGGCAGGTCCCCAAGGCCCGTCATCACCCCATTGCGCCAGAGGAACGCCTCGTGGCCCGCCGCCGACGTGCCCGCGCCCGCGATCACCGAGCCGTCCGCCGAGATGGCGTTTGCCGTGCTGTCGAACGCGCCGCCGGGCAGATCGCCCAGGCCGGTCATCGTGCCCTCGTCCGTCCAGCGAAAGGCCTCGCTGCCCAGGGCCGAGTGACTGGTGCCCACGAACACCATGTTGTCCGTGACGGCCTTCGCAACACTGTAGAAATCGCCGCCGGGCAGATCACCCATGTCGGCAGGCCAGTCATGCCACCAGGGGGACCAGAGCGCTGCCTCATAGCCGCGCGGCGAATTGACGGAGCCCGCGATGATCATGCCGCTGGGGCTGATCCCGTAGGCGGCGCTGCCTGGTTCCCCGGCCCAAATATCACTGTAGCCCGGCAGGTCGCCCAGGCCCACTACCGTCCCCCCCTGCCAGCGACAGGCCTCACTGGCGTATCCGTACTGTCTCGTGCTGTACCCGGCGATGATCGAGCCATTTGCCGAGACCGCAGTCGGCCAACTCCGCGCAACTCCGTTGTTAAAGACCGGCATCAACGGGGCGATCGTCGCCGGCTCCGCCTGTGCTTCCGCCGTAATGACAACCAGTATTGCGAGAATCCTGGCTATGTGCGTGGTTTGGGGCCTGCGCCGGTCGCTCGCCGAACACCGCCGGAACCAGGATGTGTGAGGTTCACCCGTCATGTGTCACCTCCTTAGGGCCTATCCCCAAGGCCCTCGCCCTGTCAGCGACAAGGCGCGGTCGCAAGGGGCTCTCAACCTGCA
>Ga0335070_10004521_pt1 | contig 16287 bp, 20 predicted proteins | sample Lox_Sample_13_FD_206722 | JGI IMG/M metagenome (GOLD analysis project Ga0335070, IMG submission 206722) | Soil microbial communities from Loxahatchee National Wildlife Refuge, Florida, United States - Lox_Sample_1.3 | ecosystem: Environmental > Terrestrial > Soil > Wetlands | place: USA... | reverse complement strand
TATGTGCGTTACGAGCGGCCGCCGGTGGTCGAGTCGATTGAACCGCTGGTACTGGAGAGCGGCGAGCGCTTGGAAGGTCAGATCAAGTATTACGACTATGGCGTTGTCAGCATGATCTTCGAGCTGCCGTTTTCAGGAGATTGGGAGAAGCTGGTACAACTTGCCAGCCGCTGGGTGTGGAACTCGGATTTCGACCGCTTCGCTTCGCGAATTGCCCGGCAAAAGCTCGAGCGAGCTGCACCCGCGATCGTCAAGCCGTATAAGGATTGGCTCAGCGAGGACTACTTCATCTTTCATGTCCGCGAGGTGGCCGGGTCGCCTTCCGCGGCGGATCTGCTGGCCAGGCAGGGGGCCCAGATCGCGCAGATCGTTCGCGGTGAAACGGCGGCATTATCCGAAGGCGAGCGCCAGGAGATCCTGCAGGGCCGCATTTCCTACTACCCGAATGACCTGGCGGTGATTGGCTGGAACGGAGCTTTCATTTACGACACCGCGGCTGGCGCGGAAACTGCCATTCAGCTGCTCGAATACGCTAATTCCCAGTTGCTTGAATTTCGTCACTACGACGAGTTCATGACCCGGCAGCTGGCTACCGTCTACGACTCGCTGGAGGAGGGCAACGGCATGCTTCGCCGGTGGCGTATGGCGCGGCGCGCATCACGTCTACATACCGTGCTGTTGGATGTTATGGAACTGACCGAACGCGTGGACAACGCGATCAAGTTCCTCAGCGACATGTTTTCTGCCCGTTTCTACCGGCTGGCGGCGGCCAAGGTCGGAGTGCCCGATTACAAGGATCTGGTTAACCAAAAACTGCGTACTGCTGAAGAGCTCTACCGCTTCATGGTGGATCAATTCCATCAAGGGCGTGCCTTCGCGCTGGAGTTGATGGTGGTCGTGATCCTTATTGTAGAATTCATAGCTCTGTTCTACGGCAAGCCACTCTGATTTTCATAAAAACGGCCCACGTAGGGACGGCCGCTTCGGCTGTCGACGTGTACATTAGGAAGGCCCAATGCGAGGTCTGGAAGGGAAACGTGTCCTGGTCACGGGCGGTGCGAGCGGCATAGGTGCTGCTACGGCCGCACGATTCCTCGAAGAAAGCTCGGCGGTGTGCGTTCTCGATCGCGATGTCAAGGGCCGGGAACGCATTCGTCACGAACTCCCCGATTTGGCTGAGACGCTGGACGCTGACGTTTCCAATCTCAAGCAAGTTGAGGCCGCCATTGACGATGCGGTTCGCATCATGGGTGGACTTGATGTGGTGATCAACAATGCGGGCATCAGTATCCGCCACAACTTTCTTGAGATCACGCCAGAGGAGTGGGCCAAAGTGATGGCCGTGAACTTGACCGGAGTCTTCTATGTGGCCCAGGCAGCGGCCCGGCACATGATGCGGCATGGAGGCGGTGTAATTCTGCAGACTGCATCTACGAATGGATTGGTGGGACAGCCGTTCTACGCCGACTACAATGCCACCAAGGCCGGCGTGATCGAACTCACGAAGAGTATGGCGTTGGAGTTGGCGCCCAAGATTCGGGTGTGCGCGGTCGCGCCTGGCTACGTGCTCACACCTATGCAGCGGTCCGAGTACACCGATGAGATGCTCGAAGAAGTCAATCGCAAAGTGCCGCTCGGACGCCATGCCAAGCCGGAGGAGATTGCCGCCCTGTTTGCTTTCCTTGCTTCCGACGATGCTGCCTACATTACAGGGCAGGTGTTTACGATTGATGGCGCCGAAACCGCAGGCGGACTGGCCAGCCGCTAAGCACCTGAACTACTTCAAGTATTTTTTCGGAATGGGAGCCTCCGGTCTCTCCCGCTCCCAGAAGATGTTTACGATCCACCACCGTTTACCGTCGTTCGCCAGTTGAAAGCTATTGATGCCGCGCTCGAAAGGTTTTGGATCATCGGCGTTGTGCCGCGACTCATAGGTGCTGAAGACGTGCGCGATGCGGTCCCAGCGCTCGACACGATTCGCTACGCTCCTCTCGTAAAAACCCTCTTTCTCGAGAGCTTTCTGTGCAGCGTCGATGAAGGCGTTTAAGTCGTAGGAGGCGACTGGATCAGCACTGCCGGGTTTGGTCACAACGATGAAATGAACTTCCGGCACGCATAGTGAGCGTAGCCGGTCCCAGTCGCGCCGCTTGCCGGCGGGACCGGAGATCACGTCGTAGGCGGCTTTCAGGATGGCGTCCGGGCTAGCGACATCCTCAGGGGCTGCTTCGTGCTTGCTCGGTTCATTTTCTGTTTGAGCTTGCAATCCGAGCGCAAGTGCAAGAATGCAGGTAAGGGCTAATGCTTTCATCATCCCTCCTTGTCAGTTTTGCTCTCCGCCGCCATGTTTCTGCTGACAGATCTTGCATTCGGACAAGCTTTCCGAATTGTCCACGCGGTGTTTGACGGGCTTGACCGTCCGCAGGTAAGCAAAGATGGCCTTCAGGTCGTCATCTGTCATGCGTCCGTATTCCCAATAGGGCATGATGGGCTTCAACTCTCTGGCACGCACGTATCCGGTACGCAGGGTCTGCACAAACAGCGCCTCGTCGTAGTACTTGATTCCGGAGTCGTCGGGGGTGATGTTCGCCGAAGCGACGGTGCCCCAGGGCCCGGTCAGCGGCATACCGCCAGCAAAGTCCATGCCGGCCACCGGTTCGCCGCGAACTTGCGCCGTATGGCACGAGGTGCAGTCGGCCAGCCTCACAAGGTAAGCTCCACGTTTAATCGGGTCCGGGCTGGTGGCGTCATCCGATGAGACCGGTTCCGTAATCGGCGCGGGCGCGTTTCGCATGAGATATTTGACGGGAAAGATGATTTCCGTTTTCGGCAATTCGCGGCGGACGGGCGCGACCGTGCGCAGAAAGACAATGATCGACGCCAAGTCTTCATCCGACATGTACCGGAAATGCTCGTAAGGCATGATAGGGAATAATGTGTGGCCATCGCGGCTGATGCCCTCGCGAATGGCGCGGGCCAGTTCGTCGTCGGTCCATCCGCCGACTCCCGTGGCAACGTCGGAGGTGATGTTAGGCGCTACCACGTGTCCGGGCAGGTCGGCAAAGGGCATCACCTCTCCCGCTCCTTGCGTACCAAGTACGAGCGGTGCTCCGTGGGATCTCCAGTCACGCTCGGAATGGCATCCGAAACAGCCTGTGACTGACGTTGCGAGATAGCGTCCTCGTTCTAAACGTTGCGGGGTTGATTCAAATCGCCGGCTTGTAACCGGTCGGGCCTTGGGCCCGAGAATCGGACGCCAGCCGACAGTGGCGCTAATTGCCGTTGCCAGGAGTATTGCCAACACGATTGCGCTGATAACTGTCCACTTTAAGAATCGCATTCAAATTTCCTCATGGAGCACACCAGGTCTCGGTCGTCGTGCGGAAGATTCTTTTCAATTCGGGGGATCACTATTCTGCCAGCGCTCGAGCGACGCTTGCAAGTAGAAGGGACCTAGGAAAAAATGCAGGCTGAACGACAACGAACTACAGGCGGTTGATCAGAGAAGCTACGTAGCCTGCGCCGAAGCCGTTGTCGATATTTACGACACTCACGTTTGAGGCGCACGAGTTCATCATGCCGAGTAGGGCGGCCAGGCCGTCAAAGGCAGCGCCATAGCCAACGCTAGTGGGCACTGCGATGACCGGTACTCCGACCAGTCCACCTACCACGCTGGGCAGGGCGCCTTCCATGCCGGCGCAGACGATTACGACGCGGGCTTTGGTCAGTGCTTCGCGATTCGCGAACAGGCGATGGATGCCCGCAACTCCGACATCGTATAAGTGCTGAACATCGTTGCCCATCATCTCGGCGGTGACCAGAGCTTCTTCTGCAACCGGGATATCGCTGGTTCCGGCAGACACGACGGCGATCAGACCCTTGCCATATTTTTTGCGGTCACGCTTGAGCACAATGGCGCGGGCGAGTGGGCGATACTCTGCTTTTGGAACCGATTTTTGGACGGCGTGGAGCTGCGCGTCGTCCGCCCGCGTCGCCAGGATGTTGCCCCCGTGTTTGGCGAGGCGGGCGAAAATCCCGGCTACCTGCTCGGGAGTTTTGCCCTTTCCAAAAATCACCTCCGGCATGCCGTTGCGCAGCGCGCGATGGTGGTCCACTTTGGCAAAGCCCAAGTCTTCAAATGGCAGATGACGCACGCGCTCGACGGCTTCATCCGGCGAGAGCCTGCCCTGGTGCACTTGCTGGAAGAGCTTGCGGATGGAATCGGAGTTCAAAGAAGGCAGCTTTCAGTTGTTAGTCTTCAGTCGTCAGCGAAAACAGATTAGCACTTGGGCTGCGTGTTTGCTTCTGGCGGGGGGAAAGCAGATCCCTCGCTGCGCTCGGGATGACAATTCAATAAGCTAGCGCTTTTTGTCGTGGCGGACTTTTGCGGCCAGAGCGAAGTACGCTTGGGCGGGGACGCCGAGTTCATCCAGATGCGCCAGGAATATGCCCTTTAGGAAACGGCGAGTTACCTCGCCTTCCAGGTAGGCGTCATACAGATCACTGCCCAGCATGTAGCCGAGTTGAGCGGTGACGTAGTCAAGTTTCTCGCCCGTGTAGCGGAGGCCTTCCTCAATTTGTCTGGGAACCTCGATGTAGCGGGTGGGCTTGATTTCATAGCCGCGATGAAGCGCCATGAAGTCCAGCATCTCGATAAATTCGGCAAACCCGAAATTCGTTTGCTGCTCGACATCTTCGCGGGTCTGATCGTAAAGGGCGTAGAAGTCGGCCTCGCGCACGGCGGGGCGCGCCGGGTAGAGCACGCGTGACCCGAAATACGCGAGTGCATGTTCCAGGGCTCGCGCATAGAAGAGATCAGCCGACCCAGCCTGCACCTGGTTTTTGCCGTTCGCCCACAGGGGCAGGTTCCGGCAGGCATGATGCAGAAAGCGCGCAGCTTCCTCGGCGGCATGAGCCATGTTGAATTCGGAGATGTAGAACGCGTTCATGTGCGGCAGGTAAACGCAGCCCTGCTTTTCAAAGCGACGCCCGAGCGATTTCTTAAGTTGCTCGTCCAGGCCTTTTCGCGCGAGTAGTTTGCGCAGAACGCTGTCGGTGGTTCGGCAGTAGACTTCAGGCAGCGAGTCCACGAGAAATTTCGGCTGAGTCGTGTTGTGAGGAGAATAGGCGTTCATCCCCAGGAAGCGCAGCAGTCCATCGATCAGGTTGTAAATCGTGGGTCCGAGGTCGGGATTGCCGGCTCCCTCGCGGCTCCAACGATCGAGACACAGCCGGTAGCTTTCATATTTTTCGAGCGGCGTGGTGTGAAATACGCAAACCACGTCATCCGTTACCTGGACCGCTTCTACGCGGTCGCAGCTCTCTCCCGCAGCTTTCCAGTAGAGAGCGTCCACATTCTGCAGGATCGTGAGCACGCGATCGGTGCGCAGGCGTTCATAGAGGAGCCGAGGCAGATGATTGGGCGCGAGGTGAGACTCGCCGAACAGCACCACAATCAGAGCTTCCGGATGGAGCTGGCGCATTTCGGCGATCTTGATGGCGGCGTGGCGGTCGCGGGCCCCGATCTTCCGCAGATCTTCACGGGGCATGCAATCCAGTCCGTAAATCGCGCTGGTATGCTCGCGAGCTGCGGTCAGAACCTCATAAAACGGCTCCCATTGATAACCCCAATCGAAGTCGAAGCGAATGCGTTCGCGCAGTTCCGATTCGCCAATCTCCTCGCGCATCCATTCATCCACGATGTGCTGGTCGCGTGAAAACACGGTTTCTACGCCGATAACAACTTCGCGCGGCCCACCCTCCCCTTCCGAAAAGGGCAGGGCACTCAAGCCAGTGATCAGAGAAGCTGCATAGCGTTGGGAAGCGGGAAGCGCGTGGTAGTCGCCGATCAGGAGAATGTCAGCTTGCTGAATCAGCTCGGGCAGCTTGTCAGCCGGGAGAACGGATTCGTAGGAGCGGAATGCCTCGCTGAAATCCAGCAGGTACTTGCGGCGCCCATTATGATCGGTGGCGCGGATTTCGCGCTCGACACCGGCAATGGCGTGCAGCTGAGCTGCACTTCTTCGCGAGCGCAATGTGTCCATGGATGCCATCGCTATGATTTCGATGCCCGGTCGGCGGCTATTCGCCACGCATTACCTAATCGTCCGGGCTTCTCTCCTTGACTTGCCTGAGCCTGCCTCCCTATGCTCAAGAGCTCCTGCTATTCAGGACCCAACACTTGGCCCAACAACAACATCCAACCAGGAACTCTGAACGGTGCATCGGTCGAAACCTGACGGTCGCAACTACCGGCGCCAGCGGTTCCCTGTTTCTGCAGCAGCTTCTGCTGGCGGTCGAGCACGACGACCGCGTTGCGGTCGTGAACTTCATCGCCTCTGATAGCGGTCTCCGCGTCATGGCCGAGGAACTCGGAATCCGCGGCCGCAACAACCTTGTCGAGCAGCTACTCGGTCACAATTCCCGCAAAATCCAGCAACAAGCGAATGCCGATATCGGAGCCAACGTGGCCAGCGGTTCCTATCCGACTGACGCCATGATCGTTATCCCGTGCAGCGTCGGCACCCTGGCGCGGATTGCCAACGGGATCGCCTCGCACCTGATCGAGCGAGCTGCGGACGTCAGCCTGAAGGAGAAGCGCCCGCTGGTGCTCTGCGTCCGCGAGACGCCCCTCAACAAAATTCACATCCGCAACATGTACCGGGCTGCCGATGCCGGAGCCACCGTCTTTCCTCTAATACCCGCCTTTTACAATCGGCCGACGACTGCCGAAGTTATGGCACGGGAGTTCTCCTATCGCGTTCTGGCTCACCTTGGTCTGCTGCAACCCGATGCTTATCGCTGGAAATCCTGAAAGATCTTAAGTTTAGGGGCACTGAGCCGCTAGGGGGACGTCTCAGTTTAAGTAGGGAGCATGCAAGCAGCCAGATTGCGGGCGTCCATGAACTAGCGGAGTTGACCATTATTCTTGACTATGGTCAAATAGATGTGTGAAGGAAGTAGCAATCTCGGAATTCAAGGCGAAGTGCCTCGCACTAATCGACGGGGTGAACAAGACCAAACAGCCCTTGCGAATTACGCGTCGCGGAGAGCCGGTCGCCGAAATCGTTCCTGCTACACCGAAGCATGAGAGCAATCTGCTCGGTTTCATGAAGGGTCGAGGCAAGATTCTGGGCGACATCGTGTCACCTGCCGCAGATCCGGATGAATGGGAGGTTCTGCGGGATTGAGACTTCTCTTGGATACACATATATGGCTTTGGCTTGCTCTGGAGCCGTCGCGTTTGGGACCCAGAGTGCAAAGAGAAGCGACCGACCCTGAAAACGAAAAGTGGCTTTCTCCCATAAGCGCGTGGGAAGCGCTGCTGCTTCATCGGAAGGGCAGGATTAACTTAGAGGCCGATTCCACAACATGGGTATCTGAAGCAAGGCATCGGTTCCTGGAAGCTCCGCTGACCCATGAGATTGTGCTGGCGGCGGAGCGACTTCCCCTCGAGACGCGAGATCCTGCTGATCGGTTCATTGTAGCTACGGCGTATGTTCTAGACCTGACGCTGGTGACGGCAGATCGTAATCTGCTGGGTCTAGGCGAGATCTCCACCCTGGCAAACCGGTAGACGCTGTTAATTTCCCAGGTACATCACCTTCCTGCGGTTGACGCCGTAGTAATTTTGCGGTTAAGGTGGATTTAACACCGGAAAGGAGGTGGTCCGATGACAAGTTCTGACTGTAGTGGTAAACGACAAGGTGAGGTGGCTGAGGCTTAGGGCTGTTGCTCTAATCCCTCGCATAGCTTACGGTGAGTTTGGGAACTACCCGCCGGGCGTGAGTCGCGCCAGGAACCCGGAGTTAGCCGCAGAGAGTCACCAAGGATAGAGTGACTGCCTCAGGCCAATCCCAACAGTCTACCGGCGACCCGCAGATGAGAGTCTGCGGGTCGTTTTATTTGAGCTGCTAGCTACTAGCAACCAAATACTGTCATCTCGGCCGCGCGCTTAAGCCCGAGTGGAGAGACCTTGCGTTTTCGCCGCCTAGGGTGAGCAACTTCAATGGCTCGACCCCACATTCGCAAGCCCTTTTCGGATTACGTCGGCTGTATCGGGCGCCAGATTCAAACTGGGGAGTTCCTCGGCTTTGAACCAGCGCACCTCGTCGGCGTCGCTGCCTGGCTTCAATTCACCTTGCAACCGCTTGCACAGGAAATCAATGAGAACGTAGTGATACTGGACCCGGTCACCAGTTCGGATAAGGCGATCGAAAACGCCGAGAATCTCCCCGGGCTCAACGGTCAGGCCAGTTTCTTCATTAGCTTCGCGGGCGGCTGCTTCGCGCAGCAGTTCGCCAATCTCGAGCACGCCCCCCGGAATCGACCATTCGCCGGCGAGCGGAGGATGTCCGCGCTTAACCAGGAGTACGCGGCCTTCCTCGACAATGATGGCGCCTACGCCGATCAGCGGAGTTTCGGGATATTCGCGTCTTAACATCAGTCGTTGATCGTTAGTCGTCGGCAAAGGCAGCTTTTCTGCTGCGCGCTTGCCAACCACGAACGACTAACAGCTAACGACTATTCAAAGATGCTCCTGGGACTGAGGTCCACGATCTTCCATTGCTTCCCGCTCCACGCCACGACGATCCTCAACTGAGTGTGGCGGCGAAGGTCGAGGGTGTCATTTTCCGAGGACGTGGCGTCCACGCCGAAGTCGGCCAGCACCACGCCATCGTCATTCTGCATGGCACTCTCTTTTAAATGATAAGTGACGGTGAAGGAATCGTATCTGTCGAACAGGGCTTTGATCTCCGTTCGGAACGCCGAGAAGTTGGGCATCTTGGCCGAGTCGAACTGTCCCAGAAATTCCTTACGGTTGTAGCTTTGTAGCGCAGCCTGCAGGTTGTCGAGGACGAGAGTGGCGTCTTCGTCTGTGAAAGTGGGCGCCGAGGGTGGAGCTTGTGCTGGCTGCTTATCTGTCCCCTTCTCTTGCGCGCTTCCCGGCTGAGTTATCGCAAGCAGACCTACAAAGACGAGCGTCCGGACTAGAAAGTCGAAACCACCTGTCAACCGTGAGCGGCGTCTCCTTGCAACCATTGCTTATCTATTGTAGGGGACCATGGAGTGCTGGCGCAGGATGGCGCGAGTTGTGCAAAAGCGAGAGCGGCCGCGGGAGTATAATTTTGCCACTTCTAAGATAGCCGTCACGCGACCAGCAGTCGCTAACGGCGGGCCGGCCCCTTCAGCTTCCATCAACTGCGAAAGGAGATTCCAATATGTATACGCGCATTGTGGAATGCCATGTGAAACCGGGAAGAAAGCAAGAAGCTACAACGAAGATGAACAACGAAGTACTGCCGATTCTCCAGAAGCAACCAGGCTTCGTAGACATGATCGGCCTCACTGATGAGCACGATCCGGAGAGGCTCCTAGCGCTCAGCTTCTGGACAACCAAGGAAGACGCGGAGCGCTATCATCGCGAGCAATTCAGCCACATAAGCGACTTGCTGAAGCCCCTGCTGACGACCACGCCCAAGGTCGAAACCTACAACGTCGAAAGCTCAACGACTCACCGCATTGCTGCCGGAAAGGCTGCATAACCGAGTTTTCCCCGGCGGCTCCGATCGCCGGGGATTTCCCCCTCGCAAGTGCAAATGGGCTGTGGAAAACTAATGCAGCCGATCTTGCGGCGCCGCAATCTAGAACGTATCGCACAGTTCAGACTTCATCCAGCCATCAACTGACTCCCGGCCGCACTCCGTTCCTACCAACGTCCTGCAGCTGCGAGTCGTAACGCGAACGAAAGGAGATCGCATGTCCTACGTCAAAGTTGGCAAGGAAAACTCCACTGATATCGAGCTGTACTACGAAGATCATGGCTCGGGCGAGCCCGTGATTCTCATTCACGGATATCCGCTGAGCGGATCGTCGTGGGAGAAGCAGGTTCCGGTACTCCTGTCGTCCGGTTATCGCGTAATTACGTATGACCGGAGGGGCTTCGGAAAATCCAGCCAGCCAACCACCGGCTACAACTATGACACCTTCGCCGAAGATCTACACAAACTTGTGTCTCACCTGAAGCTGCGGAACTTCGTTCTGGTGGGTTTCTCGATGGGAGGTGGCGAAGTGGCACGGTACATCGGGAAGTACGGATCGAAGGATGTCAGCAAAGCTGTCATTATGGGCGGCATTCCGCCTTTCCTGCTGAAAACAGCTGATAACCCGGAGGGTGTTGACGCCAGCGTCTTCGAAGGCATTGAGAAGGCCGTCACTACCGACCGTTACGCCTTCTTCACTGAGTTTTTCAAGAATTTTTACAACACTGACCTTCTCCTTGGGAAACGCATCAGCGAGCAAGCGGTTCAGGCGAGTTGGAACGTGGCGGTCAGCGCTTCGGCGACGGCCAGTCGCGCGTGCGTGCCGACCTGGCATGAGGATTTTCGCAAGGACGTGGAGCGCATCGATGTGCCCACGCTCGTGATTCACGGGGACAGCGACCGCATTGTGCCGTTTGCGGCTGCGGGAAAACGCACCGCTCAACTGGTCAAGGGAGCGCGACTGGTGGTCATCAAAGATGGACCGCATAATGTTGCGTGGACCCACGCGGACGAAGCGAACGCGGAATTAGTCAGCTTCTTGGGGAAGGCTACCGCACAGCAAAAACAAGCGGTGGCCTGAGGGCCGAAGTGACGATTTGCCGAACCCTGGGTGCCGGTTTCGAACCGGCACCCTTTACCTTCTAAGGCCATTCCATTGGTGTAGCAACCGAGCATGTTTCACGCGGTTGACGCGTGGTTATGCGTGCGCAGGCGGATGCCCACCAGATAAATGTAGTGCAGGGCGGAGATAATCGTGAACGTGAACGTCGCACGCAGCCCCGCCCAACGTACTATGTAAACCCAACGTGCGGGGTAAATCGCCATCAACATGACGAAAACGATAGCGACAACCTGTGCCAGCGTATTTGCCTTTCCGAAAATGCTGGGCCGGAAGTCGCGCAAGCCGGCGATAGCATAGAGAACGGTGCCGACGCCGAGTATCGATACGTCGCGGCTGAAGACCAGTACCGTGAACTTCCAGGGAATCTTGTGAAGAATCGACAGCACCATAAACATGGTGCTCAGCAAAAGTTTGTCGGCGATGGGATCGAGGTATTGCCCCAACATGCTCTGCTGGTGCAGGGTGCGGGCGAGAAAGCCGTCCAATCCGTCACTCAGGCCCGCCAAAATGAAGAGGATGAGCGCGGTACGATAGTGATTGTCGACCAGGCTGTTCACGATGAAGGGCAGGAAGACCATCCGCAGCAGGGTCAGCTGGTTCGGAGCGTAGAGCAACTGGGAGAACTTCACACGCCCGCTCTCCCGGCGGCAGCATTTTGGGCGATCTGGGCCAGAGCATCGCGTGCCTCCATACCCGTGCGTAACTGAAAGCGTTGCGACAATGACGGCAGATTGCCTTCCGGTAGATCCATGGCGATGCGCTCCACCCGATGCATGGGAAAGAACAGAACGGCGGCATTGAGCGGTTCTCCGCCGATGGCGGCGCTGGTCGCATCTTCGAACGAAGACAGTTCAATACCTTGCAGGCTGACGCCCGCCGGATCCAACGCCAACAGGGCGCCCCAGATCTTTTCCCTTGGTTCTCGGAGAGTTGCCAGCACGATGGAGCCGGCCGCGAACGATGGTGCGGAGTGCAGTGATGATGTCGCGCTTTTCGTTGCAGGGCGGTCGCGGTCTTTGGCTCTTGAAATAGATTTCCTCTTCACCATCTGATTGTCGCTGGCATGGCTCGGGTTTGCAACTGAACGCGTCGGCGCCTGAAGGTTTGGACCTGCGCGTTAATGCGCGTAAGGGGACGGCCGCCAGCCGTCCTGTGAAGCGTAGCTCCGCCGTTATTTGTGACGATCTCCGCAGTTGCATACGAGACCTGAGCGAGGCGAGCTTCGCTCGTCTGGGCCGCCAGAGCCGCCCCTACGTGAGCATCGGCTTTTCAACGAAGTACCGCAGCGGAAGCGCTGGGCCCACCCAGAACCGTTCCCGAACCCCCATCAATTTCATGGATATCAAATTTCCAGCAAGGTATCTGGGCGGGTTACACTGAGTGAAGTACATGGTTGGGCTACTCTCCATCATCGCCATCGGATTCTTTTTAGGCATGCGCCATGCCACTGATCCGGATCACGTAATCGCGGTAACTACTATCGTCAGCCAGCAACGCAGTGCCGGCCGAGCCGCCTTAATTGGAGCTTTCTGGGGACTCGGGCATACTGTCACCATCTTCGCCGTGGGTAGTGCCATCATTCTTTTTAATCTCGTGATTCCGGCGCGTGTCGGCTTGGCGATGGAACTGTCGGTTGGGGTGATGTTGATTTTGCTGGGAGGATGGAACCTCACCAGTTTTCTGCAAGGGCTCCCGCCAAAGCCGGACAGCGACACTGTTCCGGTGGTGCACTCGCACGCACATCACCATGGTGATTTGCTGCATAGCCACGCCCATGAGCACTGGCACGGCGATCATTCCCACCCGGAACTGGACACAAAGGTCGCGGAACTTGACAAGAAGTTTGGCAAAAAGGGCGCTTACCAGATGCTCCGCCCGCTGATGGTTGGAATTGTCCATGGCCTGGCCGGGTCGGCGGCGGTGACATTGCTCATTCTGGCCAGCATCCGAAACGCCCAATGGGCTATCGCTTACCTCGTCGTGTTTGGCGTCGGCACGATTGCCGGCATGATGCTGATCACGATGAGCATCGCTTCCACCTTTCGCTTCTTCGGCAATCGTTTCGAAAATCTGAATCGCAAATTCGGATTAGCGGCAGGACTAGTCAGCCTGTGCTTCGGAGTATTTGTCGCTTATCAGATTTGTGTCAGCCAGGGGCTTTTCAGTGCGAATCCGCAATGGGTTCCGAAGTAGGGCGGCCTAAGCTTCCAGCAGAGCGTCACTTACGAATCGGTTGGCCAGGAATTCCTTCCCCTTCTCTGTGATAGTCACTTTGTTGTATTCCGGACGCCAGCAGACGAGGCCTTCACATTCGAGGAATTGCAGCCATTGCACAAATTCACAACCGTCGTAAATCTCGGGAAAGGTCGCCGATGCGCGCCGAAAAATCGGCAGGAGGCGAGTGACTGCAATGCCCGTTGCTGCGGAGTTGACCAATTGCAAGGCCGCGATGGGTGCCTCCCACAGCGGTGCATAAATGGGCTCAAACGCTTGGGTAACAGAAAGCAGACACACTGGGCGGTGCGTCCATACATAGCGCTTACGAGTGATCTCTCGCGATTCCAGAGTGTGGGCAACGAAGAGGCAGGCGAGGATCGCGATGAAAACCAGAAATGAACCGGCAGCGAAGATGAGAACCAACATGGCCGATTCCTTTCTTCTATTGTCGCGCTATTTCGAACTGGAAGGCGACAAAAAAATAATCGGCAAATCACGGGCGGCCTTCAGCCAGCTTCAAACGTCCACGCCTTCGCCAACAGAAGTGCACGCCTCAGAGAACGGAATTGTTCGTGACGAGTGGATCTTCAGGATGACTACTCCCGTCAATACCGCGTAGGCCAGCAACCCGATGCGAAGGTACTGTCCCGGGGGGAAGGCGGCGTCGCCAGCAATCGCTCGCCATAAGCCGGTGCCTGCGCTGGCAGTGCAGAAGGCAAAATAAACCTGCTCCGCGGCGCACCTGGAGATAGTCAACAGGTACGCTAGAATAACGGACACGATCACATACACGACCGCAAATATCCTACTGCGGGTAGACCCTGTGGTGGCGGCCAGGATCCCGCTAAGATGGGCAGAGACGACGAAGTCGCGAATAGCCAGAACCAGAAAAGCGGCGGCATGAATCAAAGCCACCAGCGCGCGCTTACGGTTGGTCAGAATAGCGAAGGCGGGCATCGTGCTTCGACTCTAATGTTCCTGCGGCACTCAGGATGTGAGCGGCATCACAGATCGTTACAGTTGGCCCTGCCGCGCCGAGGCAGCCTGTGTGATCCACATCACATATATCTGTGATTGCAAGTGCTGTTGCAGGCGGTGCCTTCCCTTAACTTAAGAAGGCGCGAGGGTGGCGGAGGAACATTCACCATGCAAGCACAGTCGGCCAGGCCTGGTTGGGAAACAAAACAGGTTTACGTGTTGTCTGCCATTTGCCTGCTACTGGGCGCGATGCTCGGGTATCTGCTGCGCGGTTCGGCGTCGCCCCAGCCCCCGGCGGTTCCTGCTGCCCACCAAACACATGCTAACGGGCCGGGAGTGCCTGGGCATTCCGGGCTGATGCCCACACTCGAGCAGATGAAGCATATGGCGGACACGCAAGCCGAACCCCTGCTCGCCAAAATGCGCGCCAATCCGAATGACGCTAGTGTGCTGATACAGATCGGCAACGTTTATCGGTCCGCTCACCAATTCAAGGACGCTACCGATTATTACAGCAAGGCGCTGCAGCTCGATCCAAGAAACGTCGCCATCCGCACCGAGCTGGCTTCTTGTCTTTACTACACTGGCGATGCCGATGGTGCGCTGGCACAGCTTCGTCAGGCGCTGCAGACTGATCCCAAAGATTCGAACTCGCTCTTCAATCTGGGCGTGATCGAGTGGCGAGAGAAGAAGGATGCCGCTAGCGCGATAGCCGCTTGGAACCAGCTGCTGAAGTCGAATCCGAGCCTCGCGGCCGAGAAGAGAACACAAGTGCAGAAACTTATCGCCGAAGTCAAAGAGCAATCCAAGGCGGTCAAGAATTAAGAACAGAAGGGGAGTAGCAACCGATGTCTGACAACAAGAGTCAAGCAACAACGTGGACCGGCGTGCAAGCCTACACACTAGCAGTGGTATGCCTGCTGCTGGGGGTTGCAGGAGGATGGTTCATTCGCGGATCGCAGTCTCCCGCCGCGCCTGCCGCGAATGTTGAAAGCGCGGTCCCGGCGAATGTCAACGCACAACCCACTCCTGAACAGATGAGAAAAATGGCGGATACCCAGGCAGCTCCACTTTTGGAGCAGCTGAAAAGCAATGCCAATGATCCTCAGCTGCTGGGGAAGATTGGCAACATCTACTACGACGTGCAGGATTACGCCACGGCAATTTCATACTATTTGCGTGCGCTGAACATCCAACCTGCGGACGCCGACGTGCGCACCGATCTGGCAACTGCGTACTGGTACACGGGGAATCCGGATTCAGCCATCCAGGAATTCAACAAGGCGCTCAGCTATGCGCCCAACAAAGCCAATACCTTGTTCAATCTAGGGGTGGTGCAGTGGCAGGGCAAGATGGACATCAAGAGCGCGGTTGCGACCTGGCAAAAATTATTGGCGACTAATCCGAATTACGAGAACAAAGACAGGGTAAAACAGCTGATCGCAGAAGCGGAAAAGCATACCAACGTGAAACCCGGCACGGCGGCCAAGCCCTTGTCCAACTAAATAGGGGACGCACTCGCGTCCCCACTTCTTCTTTCTACAGACCGTTACCGAAGTAAGCAAAGGCGAAGCGCTGCACTAAGATCACGCGAGAATCTGCCGATGGCCAAGGCATGAGATATCCGTGTCTTGCGCTTTGGATTTTCTCTATCATTTTTCTCACCACCACTTCCGCGGCCGAACACATCGGGATCTACAATCACGGTACGATCGTGAGAATGCACATGGGCGATTGCCTTCCCAATACTGGCATTCTAGGTACCCTGTCGGGCAATTCGCGGCCGCAGGCGACCGAGGTCTGCCCCGAGTACACGCTCATGAGTGATAGAGTCGTGTATGTGATTGTGGGTAGGCCATCCAAAGATGTACTTCCGCTCGCCCAGGAAGTCGACTTTCGTATTCGAAAGAACGAGATCGCGGTCCGGGTGGATGACGGCACCCGTGAAACACGCTTTCTGGTTCGTGAAATGATCTTGCGCGCCGAATGGGACCGCATGCCCCAGCAGAGCGGACCAGCCCGCAGGCACTACAGCATGCCTGTGCTCGAAGATCAGTAAAGCGCTAGTAAACTGACCCAGACTGACCGATCCCGCGACCCGAGTGGGTTGCCGACGCCGGCTAGAATCGTCGTCGAATCAGCGATTCCCCCCACAAGCCGGGTGTTTTGCCCCTTCCGCCGCCGGGACGCGCCTTGCCTGCTGTTCCCAAGTAGTTGAAACCGTTACCTTTAACGATGTCGGAGCTGGCACTCGGATTGCCCTATCCTGTTCGAGGGGCTTGCCTTTGTGAGCACAGTGGATACACCGGCAGCGAGGGCCGTAATCGTCGGCGCCGGACCGGCAGGTCTCACGGCTGCGTACGACTTGAGCAAAGCAGGAGCCCCGGTTGTAGTTCTCGAAAGCGACCCACAGTACGTGGGCGGGATCTC
>Ga0335070_10004520_pt1 | contig 16288 bp, 17 predicted proteins | sample Lox_Sample_13_FD_206722 | JGI IMG/M metagenome (GOLD analysis project Ga0335070, IMG submission 206722) | Soil microbial communities from Loxahatchee National Wildlife Refuge, Florida, United States - Lox_Sample_1.3 | ecosystem: Environmental > Terrestrial > Soil > Wetlands | place: USA... | reverse complement strand
GATGCGCAGCGAGGCGGGCAGTCCGATGAACGAATAACGCCCGAAGCGCTCGCCGCCCACCACCGATTCGAGCAGGAACGTGTAGGGCGCGTTCGCGAGCTTCACGTAGAGCGACAGCGGGGTGTCGAGGTCCGCGAACGATTCGAGGACGAGCGGTATGCGGTTGAATCCTTGCGCGGCGAGCGCGCGAAATTCGGCTTCGGTCATGATGCTGGTACCCTTCGATTCACGACGGTGCAGTCGGGGAAACTGCCCGGACCCCGCGCGACTCGGCGCCAGAGGCCGTGCTGCGGACGTTCTAGCGCCCGCGGCGCTCGCAGGTCGTACGCCATCGCCGCGCGGGAGCGGCGGAATCGAGGAATGCGAAAGCGTCGAAGCTCATCGGTCTGTCGGCGTTTGCCGGTAGCGGCGGCCTCGCGCCCCGGCGAACGGGACTATACCATCGGCCGCGGGCCACCGTCGATTCGCGTCCCGAGGAGCGGCCGGCGCGACGTCAAATGCGCGCGAGCTCGTCGCGCATTTCCGCGATCGTCGCCTTGTAGTCGGGCGCCCCGAAGATCGCCGAGCCGGCGACGAACGTGTCGGCACCCGCTTTCGCGATCGTCGCAATGTTGTCGATCTTCACGCCACCGTCGACCTCGAGCAGGATCTGCCGTCCCGTTCTCTGCTGCGCGGCGTCGACCCGCGCACGGGCGGCCGCGAGCTTCGCGAGCGATCCGGGAATGAACGCCTGCCCTCCGAATCCCGGATTGACCGACATGATGAGAACGAGATCGAGCTTGTCGATCGTGTAGTCGAGCCAGTCGAGCGGCGTGGCGGGATTGAACACGAGCCCCGGCTTGCAGCCCGATTCCCGGATGAGGCCGATGGTTCGATCGACGTGCCCGGATGCTTCGGGATGAAAGCTGACGATCGACGCGCCGGCTTTCGCGAAATCCGGAACGATGCGGTCGACGGGCTTCACCATCAGGTGGACGTCGATCGGGACGCTCGCATGGGAGCGGATCGCTTCGCACACGAGCGGACCCACGGTGAGGTTCGGAACGTAGTGGTTGTCCATCACGTCGAAGTGGAGCAGATCGGCGCCGGCGGCGATCACCGCGCGCACTTCGTCGCCGAGGCGAGCGAAGTCGGCCGAGAGCAGCGAGGGCGCGATTCTGTACTCGGGCATGGGTTTATAATCGGTTCAGGATGTGCGGGCGATGAGCGACAGGAAATACGACATCACGGTCGCGGTCAAGACGGCGTACCTACCCGAGCAATCGGATCCTGCGCGCAGCACCTACGTTTTCGCATACACGATCACCATCACCAACACCGGCGAGGTCGCCGCGCAGCTTATCAGTCGGCACTGGATCATCACCGATGCCGACAGCCAAGTCCAGGAGGTGAAGGGGCTCGGTGTCGTGGGTCAGCAGCCGCTGCTGCAACCCGGGGAGAGCTTCGAGTACACGAGCGGAACGAGCCTCGCGACCGCCGTGGGCACGATGCGCGGCACCTATCAAATGGTTGCGGGCGACGGCAAGGCCTTCGACGCGCAGATTCCGCAGTTCACGCTGTCGATGCCGCGCGTGCTGCATTAGCGCGGACGCTTGTCGTCCGTGCCGTTCGTAGAGTCGCGCGGCGGCCTGCGGCGTCGGGGGCCCATCGTCCACCAGACGATCGCGACCGCGACGACCAGCGCGAACAACGACTCCAGCAGGAACCACCCCATCGCCTCGCCACTCCTTCGCCCGTTCGCGCTGCGCGGGACGCTCGCGGCGGCGCTCCTCGCGACGATCGCCGGATGCGTGACGGCACCAGCACCGCCCGCGCCCAAGCCGCCGCCGGTTGCGCCTGCGCCGCTTCCGTCACTCCCGGCGATGTACGTACGTGCTGCTTGGGCCGCGCTTCCCGGCTGGAACGACGATCGCGTCGACGAGGCGTGGCCCGCGTTTCGCGCCGGGTGCACGGCGCTGGTCGCTTCCGATGCAACCCGGTCGCTGTGGGAGCCTCCGTGCAGCGCCGCCGAGGCGCTCGCGCCGATCGACCCGCGTACGGTGCGCGAATTCTTCCAGGCAAATTTTATCCCATACCAGGTCGAGTACGCAGACGGACGCGACACCGGCATGGTCACCGGGTACTACGAGCCGCTGCTCGACGGAAGCCGCGTGCGCTCCGAGCGCTACAGCGTGCCGCTGTACGCGGCGCCCGACGACCTGCTGACGATCGACCTGAGCGACCTCTATCCGGAGCTCAAGGGCAAGAGGCTCCGCGGACGCGTCGAAGGAAAGCGCGTCGTCCCGTACTGGTCGCGCGCCGGCATCGAAAACGGGGATGCGCCGCTCGCCGACAAGTCGCTCGTCTACGTCGAGGATCCGGTCGACGCGTTCTTCCTGCAGATCCAGGGCTCCGGGCGCGTGCGTCTCGCCGAGGGCGGCATCATGCGCCTTGGCTACGCCGATCAGAACGGCCACCCGTACGTCTCGATCGGGCGAATCCTCGTCGAGCGCGGCGAGATGCCGCTCGAGCGCGCGTCGCTGCAGGGAATTCGCGAGTGGGGCCGGCGCAATCCGCAGAAGCTCGGACCGCTGCTCGATGAAAATCCAAGCTACGTGTTCTTCCGTGAGGTCGCGCCACCGGCGCCGGGCACGCTCGAAGCCGAGATCGACGGCCCCTTCGGGTCGCTCGGCGTGCCGCTGCTCCGCGGGCGGACGATCGCCGTAGATCCGCGCTCGGTGCCTCTCGGCGCGCCGGTTTATCTCGCGACGACCTATCCGTTGTCGACGCAACCTCTCGACCGCCTCGTGCTCGCGCAGGACACCGGCGGCGCGATCCGCGGTGCGGTGCGCGCCGACTTCTTCTGGGGGTTCGGAAACGAAGCGGGACGCGAAGCGGGAAGGATGAAGCAAGACGGCCGCATGTGGATCCTGTGGCCGAAGGACGCGGCGCCACCGACGCCGTCGCGCTGAGCGGGCAGTGCGCGACTCGCCTGATTCAGCGCGAGCGAAGTCGCATAGCGGCCGCGCAGCCCGCCCCCGGCTACTGGGAGTGCAGGACGTCCTCGGCCTGGGCGTCGGCGTGGTACGACGAGCGGACCATCGCGCCGACGGCGGCGTGCCGAAAGCCGATCGCGATCGCCTCGCGCTCGAACGCCGCGAATTGATCCGGGTGCACGTAGCGGAGCACCGGCAGGTGATCGCGCGTGGGTTGCAGATACTGGCCGATCGTCAACATGTCGATCGCATGCGCGCGCATGTCGCGCATCACCGCCAGGATCTCGTCGTCGGATTCGCCGAGCCCCACCATCAGCCCCGACTTGGTTGGGATGTCCGGATGTCGCTCCTTGAACGCGCGCAGCAGCTCGAGCGAGTGCGCGTAGTCCGAGCCCGGCCGAACCTGGCGATAGAGCCGCGGAACGGTCTCGAGGTTGTGGTTCATCACGTCCGGCGGCGCTTCCGCGAGGACTTCCAGCGCGCGCTCGTGCCGCCCGCGGAAATCCGGGACAAGCACCTCGATCCTGGTCGCAGGCGAATGCTCGCGCACCGCGCGGATGCAGTCGACGAAATGGCTCGCGCCGCCGTCGCGCAGGTCGTCGCGATCCACACTGGTCACGACGACATACGAGAGGCCGAGCGCCGCGATCGTCTTCGCGAGATTGAGCGGCTCCTCCGCGTCGAGCGGCAGCGGCCGGCCATGGCCGACGTCGCAGAACGGGCAGCGCCGCGTGCAGATGTCACCCATGATCATGAACGTCGCGGTGCCCTTCGAGAAGCATTCGCCGATGTTCGGGCAGGATGCTTCCTCGCACACCGTGTGGAGGTTGCGCTCGCGCAGGATCTTCTTGATCTCGCCGAAGCGCGGCGACGAGGGCGCCCGTGCGCGGATCCAGTCCGGCTTCTTCAGCCGTTCCGCCGGGACGATCTTGATCGGGATGCGCGCGGTCTTCCCTTCGCCCTTGTGCTTGACGCCAGGGGCGTTATCCGGGGGAAGTGGCAGGCTCATGGTCGCGGCATCGCTTCGAGGTCTGCGGCGAGGATCGTCGCCAGTTCGGCGCCGGCCTCGCCGACGGTTCGCTTCACGCCGAAATCCGCGAGCTGCGCCACCGCGAGGCCAGCGTAGCCGCAGGGATCGATGTCGGCGAACGGCCCGAGATCCATTGCGACGTTGACGGCGAGCCCGTGGTACGTGCAGCCGTTCCGGACCTTCAGTCCGAGCGCGGCGACCTTCGCTTCGCTGCCGCCGATCGATACATAAACACCCGGCGCCGACGGCTTGCCATGCGCAGCGATCCCCAGCCTGCCGAGCCATTCTACCACCGCGGCTTCGAGCGTCCGGACGAGCGTACGGATGCCGACCTTGGTCCGCCGCAGATCGACCAGCACATAGAGGACGAGCTGCCCCGGGCCGTGGTAGGTGATCTGGCCGCCGCGGTCGACCTTCAGCGTCGCGATGCCATTGTCGCGCAGCAGATGCTCGCGCCGCCCTGCAAGACCGAGCGTGTAGATCGGCGGGTGCTCGGTCAGCCAGAGCTCGTCGGGCGTCGCCGCGCTGCGCGCCGAAGTGAACGCCTGCATCGACCGCCACGTGGCCTCGTACTCGGTGGGGCCCAGCGCCCGGATGATCACGTCGACCGCTGCCCGCGCGGCACGAACGGTGTCGGAGGGGTTCGCGTGCGAGCGCATGCATCACCATAAGCACGCACGCGAATCCCTCCGGCACCGGCTCAAAGCACCATCGCGACCATCGGGTGCGACGTGAGCTCGCGATAGAGATTATCGAGCTGGTCCCGCGACTTCGCGTGCACGGTGCAGGTGAGCGACAGGTATTTCCCTGCGCTCGACGCGCGCATTTCTAGGGTGGCCGGATCGAAGTCCGGCGCGTGCTTCCGCACGACCGTGACGATCGCCTGCGCGAAGCCGTCCTGCGTGCGCCCCATCACCTTGATCGGGAATTCGGTGGGAAACTTGAGCAGCGATTCTTCCGGTTGTTGCATCGTCGTTATGTTCATCGCGCCAACATGGTGCCGACGCGCGCCCTATGCAACCCGCTAGCGCCCGGACGCTGCGTACATGTAGCCGCGGGTCAGCGGATGCGGCAGCCGGCCGTCCGGAAGCGGCTTTCCGGCCAGCAATTGCCACAGCGACAGCCACCCCCGGTCGAACGCATGCGCCGATCCGGCGAGATAGATCCTCCAAACGCGATAGCGCTCCTCGCCGACCTCCCCGCGCGCCGCGTCCGCCGCGCCTTCGAGGCGCTCGCACCAGCGCCAGAGCGTCTTTGCGTAGTGCTCGCGCAGCGCCTCGCCGTCGATCACCTCGAGACCTTGCGCGGCCATCCCCTCGATCACGTTGGCCACATGCGTAAGCTCGCCGCCCGGGAACACGTACTCCTCGACGAAGTCGCCGATGCCGCTGCCGAGACTGTCCGCGCCGAGCGGATTGTGCGTGATCCCGTGGTTCAGCACGAAGCCGCCAGGCTTTAGGATCCGTGAGATCTTGCCGAAGTATTTCGGGAAGCGCTTGACGCCGACGTGCTCGAACATGCCGACGCTCGCGATCTTGTCGTAGAGCGCGTTTTCAGGGAGGTCGAGGTAGTCGCGAAGCTCGACCTTCACGCGTCCCTCGAGTCCCCGCGCGGCGATCTGCCCGCGCACGTGCTCGAGCTGGTTCTTCGAGAGGGTAATGCCGGTCGCCTCGACGCCATAGCGCTCCGCCGCGTGGAAGAGCAGCGCGCCCCACCCGCAGCCGATGTCGAGGAAACGCTCGCCCGCTTCGAGCCGCAGCTTGCGGCAGATGTGATCGAGCTTCGCGACCTGCGCGTCGTCGAGCGTCTCGCCGTCGGACCGGAAATAGGCGCACGAGTACACGAGCCGCGAATCGAGCCACATCCGGTAGAACGCGTTCGAGACGTCGTAGTGATGCTGGATGTTCGCGCGATTGCTGCGCAGCTGATGTCGCCATTGCCTCAAGCGCGTACCGAGCGAGTCGCGGCCATGGGAGACCTCGCCGACCATGCCTTCGGCGATCGCCAGAACGCGGCGGGCGCCTCCGGTGAAGTCGATGTCGTTGTGCACGTAGGCTCGCGCGAGCGCGCCCATCGCCGGCGCAGCCAGCGCCTTCAACCCGCGCCACGTCCGGGCGAGGATTTCGACCTCGGCGTCCGAGGATAGCGGCACACGGCCGCCATCGGGCAATACGAGCGTCACGGGCAGATTGCGCCCGCCGTACCGGTTAGCGATGATCTTCTGCAGTGGTTCGGCCATCGTCTGGGGTAGCGCGCGGCTGTCGAGCGGCGGCCCGTCGCTGCCGGGCGTGCGCCAGGATGGGGCGACAGCCCATGGCGCCGCTGCTCGGGTTCGCGTCCAGTGTAGCAAGAAGGCCGAGGCTTGCGGCAGGCGGCCCCGCGCGACGTCGATCGCATGCGGGGGGCCCGGCGCTGCTACCATCGCAGCTTTCCGGCACCCCAGTCGAGCGCGCGCTCCGTGACCAGGCCCTCCGACGGCGACCGCGCTGCCGCTCCCGCAGCCTTCGGCGAACGCGACTTCCGCGACGCTCTCGCGCAGTTTGCGACGGGGGTCACGGTGATCTGCGCGTCCGGGCCGCCGGGCCGCTACGTCGGCTTCACCGCGAACTCGTTCAACTCCGTCTCGCTCGATCCGCCGCTCGTGCTGTGGAGCCTGCGCCGGCGGGCCGCCGACCTCGCGTACTTCGAGCGCGCCGAGCGCTACACCATCAACGTCCTCGCGCACGACCAGGTCGAACTCGCGAGGCGGTTCTCACGGCCGCATGCCGACCACTTCGGCGGCGTCGCCTATCGGCTCGGGGCGGCAGGCGCCCCGCTGATCGAAGGCTGCGTGGCAACGTTCGAGTGCCGGCACCACGAGCGCCACGTCGCCGGCGACCACGTGCTATTCATCGGCGCCGTCGAGACCTGCTCGCGCACCAAGGGCCGCGGCCTCGTGTTCCATCATGGCCGCTACGCGATGACGCACGCGCTCGACTGAGGGTTGCGGGCCCGCGGGCTTCCGTCACGCAGCCCGAACGGCGCGTTTGCACGCTCTGGCCTGGCGCTGCGGCTCTCGGGCAGCGACGTGATTCACGACCGTTTCGGGCGTCCAACCTCACGCCGCTCGCGGCTTGCGCGCCTGGAAGAGCGCGTGCATTTTGCGGAACACGGGGCCGGGAACCCCGGTCGAGAACGGCCGGCCGTCCATCGTGGTCACGGCGAGCACTTCCTTCGTCGACGACGAGAGCCACATCTCGTCGGCGACCTGCGCCTCGGCCCGCGAGACCGTGCGGATCTCGAAGGGCATCCCGGCCTCGCGTGCGAATTCGTAGACGGCCCCGTAGGTGATTCCCGGCAGGATCAGATTGTCCTTCGGGGGCGCAACGATCACGCCGTGAATCACCACGAGAACGTTCGACGCGGACGCCTCGGTGAGATTGCCGTCGCGAAACATCACGGTTTCGACGGCGCCGGCGTCGGCAGCGAGCTGGCGCATCAGCACGTTGCCGACGAGCGAGATCGTCTTCAGATCGCAGCGCTGCCAGCGGTTGTCGGCGGCGGTCACGACCGCCACGCCCTTCTCGACCTGCTCGGCCGACGGCGTGGCCAGCGGATTGCTCATCATGAACACCGTCGGTGCAACGCCGGCGGGAAACGTGTGGTCGCGCTTGGCGACGCCGCGCGTGACCTGGAAGTAGACCCCTTGGTCGTCGAAAGGCTGGCGCGCTATCAGCTCGCTCACGATCGCCGTCCATTCGACTTCCGAATGCGGGTTTGCGAGACGGATGCCGTCGAGGCTGTGCTGGAGGCGCGCGAGGTGCTGCGGCAGGCGAAACGGGCGCCGCTTGTACACGGGAATCAGCTCGTAAACGCCGTCGCCGTAGATGAAGCCGCGATCGAGTACGGGAACCCTTGCATCTTCGATCGGGAGGAACTGGCCATTGAGGTAGACGATCATCGCAGACTTTCGCGCGCGGCACGGGAGCGCGCTATTGGAACCACAGCCGGATCGTATCCCATGCGCGCTTGAAGATGTTCGCGATGGGGACGTCGTCGAGCGCGACGAGCGGGAACTCGGCCATCGCCTTGCCCTCGAGCGAGACCCTGACGGTGCCGAGTCGCTGGCCTTTGACGACGGGCGCGACCAGCGGCTCGATCGCGATCATCGACAGCGTGAGCTTGTCGGCCTTGCCCTTCGGCAACGTGAGGTACTGGTCGGTGGAGAACCCGGCGGCGACCTCGCGGGTCTCGCCCTTCCACACGCGGAGCGTCGACACCGCCTTGCCGGATGAGTAGAGCTGGACGGTGTCGTACGCCTGGAACCCGTAGTTCAGGAGCTTCTGCGCGTCGCTCGTGCGCGCCGCGTCGGAGGGCGCGCCGAGGACCACGGCGAGCAGCCGCCGGTCGCCGCGCTTCGCCGAGGCGATCAGGCACCACCCCGCGGCGTCGGTGTGTCCGGTCTTCATCCCATCGACGTACGGGTCGATCCAGAGAAGCCGGTTGCGGTTCGGCTGCGTGATGTTGTTGTAGCGATACTCGCGCAGCGAATAGAGCGGGTAGAACTCGGGGAAGTCGCGGATGACCGCGGCTGCGAGCTGGGCGAGGTCCGCCGCCGTCGAATACTGTTGCGGGACCGAAAGGCCGGTCGCATTGACGAAATGCGTGTTCGCAAGACCGAGGCGTGCCGCCTCCCCGTTCATCCGTTCGGCGAAGGCGGCCTCGCTTCCGGCGACGAGCTCGGCGAGCGCAATCGCCGCGTCGTTGCCCGATTGCACGATCATCCCGCGCACGAGCTCGTCGACGGATACCGCCTTGCGCGGCTCGATGAACATCCGCGAGCCCTCGGCGCGCCACGCGGCGTTCGACACGGGGACCATCTGCGCCGGCGCGATCGTCTTGTCGCGCAGCGCGGCGAAGACGAGATACGCCGTCATCAACTTCGTCAGCGACGCGGGCTCGCGCCGCTCGTCGGCGCTCTCGCCGACGATTCCCTGGTTGCTCGCGTAGTCGATCAGCAGATAGGCGGGCGCGCCCATCGCCGGAGGCGGCATTGCCGCGGCGACCGGAACCGGAGCGGACAACGGACGCGCGGGCGCGGTGCAGGCCGCGATCGCCAGCGCCAGGGCCGCGAGCAGGCGCATCCCGCGATTCAATGCGCGCCCAGCACCGGCGAGCGGAATTCGCCGGACGCCTTCTGGAGAGAGCTCGCGTCCACGCCGATCAGCAGCAGGATCCGCATGTCGTCGCCCGTTGCCTTCGAATAGGGCCGAGGGTGCCAGACGGGAAGCATCAGCGTGCCGACAGCGAGCCGATCGCGGCGCCGGTTCCGGGGCAGATCAGCGAGGCTTTCCAGCGATTGCGCGATCCGAGTTCCATGGCCAAGGGCGTTCACCTCGAATTCAACAAGCGTGCAATTCTATTTCGCTTTGCGCAAATGACAACCGCGATCGAGCGGCTCCGTGCGGCCGCCGCGGTGGAGGCCGATTTCGGCGCTCAGGCGCGCGTAAACGCGAAATCGACGTCCGGCTTGCGACCGGCGACCAGATCGGCGAGAGCCTGTCCGGACCCGCAGGCCATCGTCCAGCCGAGCGTTCCGTGCCCGGTGTCGACGAAGAGATTGGGGTAGCGGGTGGAGCCGACCAACGGTACGTTCGACGGTGTCGCGGGGCGCAGCCCCGCCCAGAACTGCACGGACTCGCGCTCGCCCGCGTCGGGAAAGAGCTCGAAGGTCCGCTTGACGAGCGCCTCGCAGCGCACGCGATCGAGCGCCGTGCCGTATCCCGCGAGCTCCGCCATGCCCGCGATCCGCAACCGATCGCCGAGGCGGCTGAACACGAGCTTGCGCGCGGGATCGGACAGCGAGACCGTCGGTGCGCCGCGATGGGCGCCGATCGTGACCGTCGCCGAATACCCCTTGACGGGATAGATCGGAGCGGGCACGCCGATCGGTGCCAGCAGCAGCGGGCTGTAGCTGCCGAGCGCGACCACGTAGATGTCGGTGTCGATCGACTCCCGGCCGCGGTGTTCGGCATCGCTCGGGGTGAAGCAGCGCGCACCGCGCACCGAGATTCCGTCTGTCACCAGCGATTCGACGCTCGTGCCCCAACGGAACGCGACGCCGCGCGCCGCAGCGAGCCGTGCGAGCTCCTGCGTGAAGCGATGCGCGTCGCCGGACTCGTCGCCTGGGGTGAAGATCCCGCCGACGAGGCGCTCGCGGCATGCGCCGAGCGCCGGTTCGATCGCCACGCATTCGTCGCCCGTCTTCGCTTCGCGGCGGCCACCGTGCTCGCGTACGAGCCCCGCGGCCCTGGCGGCGTCGGCGAAGCCCGCCGCATCGAAGTGGAACTCGAGAATGCCGCGCGCGAGATGATCGTATTCGATTCCGGTGGTCGCCCGCAGCGCCTTGAGGCAGTCGCGCGAGTAGAGCGCGAGGTTCAGGCACTGGATCGTATTCGCGAGCGTCCGCGACGGCAGGCACTCGACCAGGAATTCGATACCCCACCGCCATTGCCGCCAGTCCATCCGGGGCCGGAAGAGCAGCGGCGCGTCGGCCCGGCCCAGCCACTTCAGGATCGTCAGCGGCGCGCGCGGATTCGCCCACGGCTGTGCGTGCGCGGCGGAGATCTGGCCGCCGTTCGCGAGCGATGTCTCGAGGCCCGGCCCGGGTTGGCGATCGACGACGGTGACCTCGTGCCCGTCCGCGGCGAGATACCACGCGGCGGTGATGCCGACGACACCGGCGCCGAATACGACGATGCGCACCTGTGAGAACGCGGCTCGCCGCTAGGCCGCCGCGACGGGCGCCGGCGACTCGCGTACCGGATCGTCGGCGTAGTCAGCGAGCGGCACGCAACTGCAGAACAGATGTCGATCACCGTAGACATTGTCGACACGCGCGACGGGCGGCCAGTATTTCGCCGCCCGGAGCGATGCGGTCGGGTATGCGGCATCCTCGCGCCGGTACGCATGGCGCCACTCGTCCGCGGTCACGGCGGCCGCCGTGTGCGGCGCGTTCTTGAGCGCGTTGTCGATGCGGTCGGCGCGGCCCTCTTCGATCGCCCGGATCTCCTCGCGGATCGCGATCATCGCCGCGATGAAGCGATCGAGCTCCGCCTTCGACTCGCTCTCGGTCGGCTCGACCATCAGCGTGCCCGCTACGGGGAAGCTCATCGTCGGGGCGTGGAATCCGTAGTCCATCAGCCGCTTCGCCACGTCGTCGACAGCGATGTCGCTCGTCTCCTTCAGCGGCCGGAGATCGAGGATGCACTCGTGCGCGACGAGCCCGCCGGGCCCGGAGTAGAGGACCGGGTAGTGGGGCGCGAGGCGCGTCGCGATGTAGTTCGCGGCGAGGATCGCCGACTCGGTCGCCGCCCGGAGGCCTTCCGCGCCCATCATCGCGATGTACATCCAGGAGATGGGCAGGATCGACGCGGAGCCGTAAGGCGCCGCGGCAACGGCCCCGATCCCGTCCTGCCGCTGCGGCAGATAGCGATGGCCCGGAAGGAACTTCGCGAGGTGTGCGGCGACGGCGACGGGCCCGACGCCCGGCCCTCCGCCACCGTGCGGAATGCAGAACGTCTTGTGCAGATTCAGATGCGAGACGTCGGCGCCGAATTCGCCGGGCGCCGCGAGGCCGACCAGTGCGTTGAGGTTCGCTCCGTCGACGTACACCTGTCCGCCTGCCGCGTGGACGATCTCGCAGATGCGCGTGATCCCCTGCTCGAACACGCCGTGCGTCGACGGATACGTGACCATGATCGCTGCGAGATTCGCGCTGTGCGCGCGCGCCTTCGCTTCGAGATCGGCGAGGTCGACGTTGCCGTCGGCATCGCAGGCGACGACGATAACGCGCATGCCGGCCATGTGCGCCGACGCGGGATTCGTCCCATGCGCGGACGCCGGGATCAGGCACACGTCGCGATGACCCTCGCCGCGGCTCGCGTGGTACGCATGGATCGCGAGGAGCCCCGCGTATTCGCCCTGCGACCCCGCGTTGGGCTGCAGCGACACCGCGGCGTAGCCCGTTGCCGCGCAGAGCATCCGCCCGAGCTCTGCGACGAGCTCCGCATACCCTTCGGCCTGCTCCTTCGGGGCGAAGGGATGGAGCCCACCGAACTCCGGCCACGTGACCGGAATCATTTCGGAAGTCCCGTTGAGCTTCATCGTGCACGAGCCGAGCGGGATCATCGCGCGATCGAGCGCAATGTCGCGGTCGGCGAGCCGCCGCAGGTAGCGCAGCATCTCGGTCTCGGAGTGGTAGCGGTTGAACGTCGGGTGCGTCAGGAACTTCGACGTGCGGGCAAGCCCGGCCGGCACCGCGTCCGCCGTCTCGGCGAAAAGCGCCGCGCGGGTGCGCGCGTCGGGCGCGTCGCCGAAGGCGCGCCAGATCGCCTCGACGTCGCCGCGCGTCGATGTCTCGTCGAGCGACATTCCGAGCGTGTGCGCGTCGATCGTGCGGAAGTTGATCCCCGCCGCCAGCCCTCGCTCGACGATAGATCGAGTCGCCTCGCCGGTCGCCACGGTCAGCGTATCGAAGAACTGCGCCGTGGGCACCGTATGGCCCATCCCAACGAGCCCCGCACGCAGGATCGCCGTCAGCCTGTGGATCCGGCGCGCGATCGTCACGAGTCCCGCGGGACCGTGATAGACGGCGTACATCGCTGCGATCACCGCGAGCAGCACCTGCGCCGTGCAGATATTGGAAGTCGCCTTCTCGCGCCGGATATGCTGTTCGCGCGTTTGCAGCGCGAGGCGGTAGGCGGGACCGCCGTCCGCGTCGATCGTGACGCCAACGAGCCGGCCAGGCATCGTCCGCTTGAATTCGTCCTTCGTCGCGAGGTAACCCGCGTGCGGACCGCCGCACCCCATCGGCACGCCGAAGCGTTGCGCCGAGCCGACGACGACGTCCGCGCCCCATTCGCCGGGCGGTGCCAGCAGCGTGAGCGCGAGGAGATCCGCGGCGACGACGACGTGGCCGCCCTTCGCATGCACGGCCGCGGCGAGCGCTCGGTAATCGCGGATCTCCCCGTCGGCGCCGGGGTATTGCAGCAGCACGCCGAAGTGCTCGCCGTCGGCGGCCTGCGCGGCCGGGCCCGTGACGACCTCCAGCCCCAGGGGCGCGGCGCGCGTGCGCACGACGTCGACTGTCTGCGGGAACACGTCGTCCGCGACGAAGAAGCGCTGCGATTTGCCGTGGCTCGCGCGCCGGACGAGCGTCATCGCCTCGGCGGCGGCGGTCGCCTCGTCGAGCATCGACGCGTTGGCGATCGCCATGGCGGTGAGGTCGCAGACCATCGTCTGGAAGTTGATCAGCGCCTCGAGGCGCCCCTGCGATATCTCCGGCTGGTAGGGCGTATACGCGGTGTACCACGCGGGGTTCTCGAGCACGTTGCGCAGGATGACGCCCGGCGTGTGCGTCCCGTAGTAGCCCTGGCCGATGAACGACCTCATCACCCTGTTCTTCGCGGCGATCTGCCGCAGCCGCGCGAGCGCATCGGCTTCCGGGATCGCGGCGGGAAGAGGCAGCGGCTCGCGCCGTCGAATCGACGCGGGAACGATCGCGTCCATCAGCGCGCCGCGCGATGAGTAGCCGAGGGTCTTGAGCATCGCCGCCTGATCCTCGGGCGAAGTTCCGATGTGGCGCGCGATGAAGGCGCCGCTCTGCTCGAGGGTCGCGAGCGCGTCGGGCGCTCCGTGTGGGCTGCGGGATCCGCTCATGGCTTCGATGCGAGGATCGACCCGGCGCGGGCGGGCCAGAGCACGCGGATCGCAATCATCGCGGTCGACCTCACTCGTCGCCGATCGACGCTTCGTACGCGCGCGCGTCGAGGAGGCGGCCGACCGCCGCCGGCTCCGCGGGTCGCAGCTTGAAGAGCCAGGACCCGTAGGGATCCTTGTTGACCTGCTCCGGCGCTTCCGCGACCGGCTTGTTCGCTTCGATGATCTCGCCCGCGACGGGCGCGTAGATATCGGAGGCCGCCTTGACCGACTCGACGACCGCGCATGCTTCGGCCGCTGCGACCTTGCGGCCTGCCTCGGGGAGCTCGAGGTAGACCAGGTCGCCCAACGCGGCCTGCGCGTGGTCGGTGATGCCGATGGTCACCGTGCCGTCGGCCTCGGAGCGCACCCATTCGTGCGACGCGGTGTAGCGGAGATTTGCGGGAATGTTCATCACTTACTCCTTCGTTCGAATTCGACGGCTGGAACGGCCGTGATTCAGGATGCAGGCGGCAGCAGCGACTTGCCGTTGCGCGCGAACGGCGGCTTGACGACCCGGGCGGCGAGTTCACGGTCCCGCACGAGCACGCGCACCGTCTCGCCGGGGGCGACACCCGCGGGCAGGCGCGCGAGCGCGATCGACTGGTTGAGCGTAGGGCTGAACGTCCCGCTGGTGATCTCGCCGTCGCCGCGGTCGGTGCGTACGGCCTGGTGCGCGCGCAGCACGCCACCCTTCCCGACGAGGACGAGGCCGGTGAGCTGCCGCGACGGCGGCCGCGCGAGGAGCGCCGCCTTGCCGACGAAGTCGCGGGGGCTCGCGAGGTCGATCGTCCACGCGAGTCCGGACTCGAGCGGCGAGACATTCTCGTCCATGTCCTGGCCGTAGAGATTCATCCCGGCCTCGAGGCGCAGCGTGTCGCGCGCCCCGAGCCCCGCGGGACGCACGCCGGCAGCGACGAGCGCCCGCCAGAGATCCGCCGCATGCGGGGCGGCGATCGCGATCTCGAAGCCATCCTCGCCCGTGTAGCCGGTGCGCGCGACGAACAGCTCGCCCCATCCGCTGTCGACGCGGGTGGCGACGAAAGGTTTCAGCGGCGCGGTCGCCACCTCGGCGCCCGGAAGCGCGCGCCAGACCTTGGCACGGGCTTGCGGACCCTGGACCGCGATCATCGCGAGATCGGTTCGCGGCCTGAGCGAGAGCCGGGGAGCACGCGTGGCAAGCAGCCCGCGCAGCCACGCGATATCCTTTTCCGCGGTGCCTGCGTTGACGACGATCCGGAAGAAGTCCTCGCGCAGAAAATAGACGATCAGATCGTCGATCACGGTGCCCTCGGGCTTGAGCAGGCACGAGTAGAGCGCCTTGCCGGGCACCTTCAGCTTGTCGACGTTGTTCGCAAGCGCGTAGCGGAGAAAGTCGCGGGCGCCCGCGCCCTCGAGGTCGACGATCTGCATGTGCGAGACGTCGAACATCCCCGCGTCGGTGCGCACCGCGTTGTGTTCGTCGATCTGAGAGCCATAGTTGACCGGCATGTCCCAGCCGCCGAAGTCGACCATCCGGGCGCCCGCTGCGCGGTGGCTGGCGTTGAGCGGTGTCTGCTTGAGCAAAGGCGCCTCCCGTCGGAAAAAGATAAGGGGCGAGCCGCTCGCCGCGCCTCGCCCCGTCTGTCCTTTTACCTGAGAGATTGCGGCGCATACCTCACGCGCCGGTGCCCCTTCGGTGGACCGCCACCCGATCGTCACGGGGCGGTCGCTCTCCAGATGCGAACCAACGTCCGCGCAGTCCTCTTTGCCTGAGCGATTGCGGGAGTTACGCCTTCGGCGGCAGCGCACGATCCGGACCCGGCGCCGCACTCTCCTGCACGGACGAGCGCAAAGCGTACCGTCGCACTCCTCGACTGTCAAAGAACCTGCGGGTTATCGAAGCAAAACGACGGCGAATCGGCGAGGTAGCGGGCGCTGCGCCGCGCAGGGCAGCGGATGCACACCGCCGCCCGCCGCGGGCGCGCAATCTGCCAGCGGCGGGCGCAATATGAAGAGTGACCGCTTACTTCTTGAGAGCGAGGACGTAGGTGATGATGATCTTCAGGTCGGCATCCGAGACGTTCGGATTCGGCGGCATCGGCACCGCGCCCCAAACGCCCTGTCCACCCTTCTTCACCTTTTCCATCAGCTTCGCGGCGGCGCCGGCGTCCCCCTTGTACTTCGCGGCGACGTCGACATACGCGGGCCCGACGATCTTCTTGTCGTTCGAATGGCATGCCGAGCAACCGTTCTTCTTGATCAGGTCTTCGGCAGACTGGGCGAGCACGGCGCCGGAGGCAAGCAATCCGGTTGCCGCCAGGGCAATTGCAACGATTCTCATTGTGGCTCCGTTGAGCAGGTGGGGAGAAAAGCGGCGGCAATGGTACCGGAACCGATCCCGGTGCGCCAATAGCGTCGCCGCGGCGGTCGCGTCGACCGCGCGAAGCGTCCTTGTATGTTCAGCCCAGACCGGCGCGGTAAAGTTCGATTGCCGTTGAGGCAACCGGACCGGACCGTGCAGCCTGGTAGCGCCTTGGGCCGGCGAGCGCACTTGCAAGCCCGT
>Ga0335070_10004519_pt1 | contig 16290 bp, 29 predicted proteins | sample Lox_Sample_13_FD_206722 | JGI IMG/M metagenome (GOLD analysis project Ga0335070, IMG submission 206722) | Soil microbial communities from Loxahatchee National Wildlife Refuge, Florida, United States - Lox_Sample_1.3 | ecosystem: Environmental > Terrestrial > Soil > Wetlands | place: USA... | reverse complement strand
TAAGGGAAACGTACCAATGATGAAACCATCATGTTTCATAAGTCTCATTTATGAAACGCAGATCTACTCGCCCGATTAACCCCTCTTTTCCAACAAAATTCCCTAATTAGTTAAAATCACTATACTTCTATCTGTTTCCCGTTCTTGGCACTTTTTTTGTATTTAGTATCTTCAGACATGAAGATCGCAATACCTATTTTTGGAAATCGGATTTCCCCGCGCTTCGATTTCTCCCCGGAGATTTGGGTCATCGAGGTTGAGAGAGGCAAGGTGGTAGGGGAAGCGAAGCTTTTCACTGCAAACCTCAACCTCCCCCAGCGTCTTGGACAGATCACCTCAAACGGGGTGGACAAAGTCATCTGCGGCGGAATCGATGGTCTTTCTCGGAATCAACTTGGAAGTCGAGGCATTGATGTTGTCCAAGATGTCATAGGAGATGCCGATATCGTTTTTGACCTCTTCATGAGAGGAAGGCTTCGACCAGGCTTCTGTTGTGAAAGAAGGGGAAGAAGAGGTTTTTGCCGCTGGAGAAGGGATTCTGTTGGGAAGAGGACATAGACTAAATCCCAAACGTGAAGCTCAAATTCCAAACTTTAAAAGAAAGATCTTAAGGAAGGAGAACCTAATGGCTGAAGAAAAATGTGAAAAAGATGCAACCTGTGAAACCTGTAACCAATCCAGTTCTTGCAATCAGCAGGAGAAAGAGGCCCATGCCCAGGAGAGGTTGAAATTAAAACTCTCCCACATCAAGCATCGGATCATGGTGATGAGCGGGAAAGGCGGTGTTGGAAAGAGCACGGTCTCTACAAATTTGGCTGTTGCCCTATCTCGGGGTGGCTTCGACGTGGGGCTCCTCGATGCGGACATTCATGGCCCTAACATTCCTAAGATGCTTGGAATTGAATTCAGCCATGTGGAAGGATCAGGCCGGGGTATGATTCCGGTGGAGGTCTTCCCTAATTTAAAGGTCATTTCCATGGCTTTTTTCATCGGAGATCGAGACAACCCAGTGGTATGGCGAGGCCCTTTGAAACACAGTGCCATCAGTCAATTTCTTGGCGAGGTGGATTGGGGAAACCTTGATTTCCTCGTTATCGATCTTCCTCCTGGAACTGGAGATGAGCCCCTGAGTGTCGCCCATCTTGTTAAGAATGTGGATGGCTCTATTATCGTAACCACTCCTCAGGATGTTGCCCTTCTTGATTCTCGAAAGTCGGTTAATTTCAGTCGGATGCTCAGCATTCCAGTGATCGGGATTGTTGAGAACATGAGCGGGCTGATTTGCCCTCACTGTCACAAGGAGATTCCTCTCTTTAAGAAAGGCGGCGGTGAAAAGGCAGCACGGGATATGAGGGTTCCGTTCTTGGGAAGAATTCCCATTGATCCGGATATGGTCACCGATTGTGACAGGGGGATGCCCTTTGTGATGGCCCATCCGGATTCTGAGGCAACCAAGGCATTTGAGGAGATAGCCCATCGCTGTAAGGAGTATGTGGGGTTAAAAGAACTAGAGAAACAATCGGAAAGGGGAAAATTCCCCTATCATTTCAAAGAACAGGAGGTAAAGAGATGAAGAGAATTGCATTGGCTTCTGAAGATGGTTCTGGTCTCGAAGGGGCACTCAGTGCCCATTTCGGAAGGTGTCCCTTCTATACCTTTGTCAATGTGGAAGGAGATCGGATTCTGGGATCTGAAGTAGTCAGGAATCCTCACTATCCTAACCATCAACCTGGTGTCATTCCCAAGTTTATCCATTCTCAAAAGGCAAATGTGATGATTGCAGGGGGAATGGGCCCAAGGGCTATTGATCTCTTTGGGCAGTTAGGGATTGATGTCGCCACAGGGGCTCAGGGGAAAGTGAAGGATATTGTTGAGGCCTATTTGAGAGGTGAAATCCAGGGAATCGTTGCTTGTGAACATCATGGGCATGATCATGGATGTGAGGAGGAGGGGTGATGAAAATTGCTGTCAGCGCAACAGGAAAAGATGTTAATTGCCAGATCGATCCGAGGTTTGGAAGGTGTCAGTATTTTATCTTTATCGATCCTGAAACGATGGAGTTCGAAGCCTCGAAGAACGAAGGTTTAATGGCCTCGGGCGGGGCAGGCGTGCAGGCTGCCCAGTTGGTTGTCCAGAAAGGTGCAAAAACGGTGATCACGGGGAATCTCGGACCCAATGCGGCGTCGGCCCTTTCAGCATCTGGTATTAATGTATATCTGGTACCCGGTGGGACGGTCAAAGACGTGGTTGAGGGATATAAATCGGGCTGTCTCAGTGAGGCCAGCGGAGCCACGGTTCCTCCTCACTTCGGTATGGGAGGAGGCCGCGGAATGGGCGGCCGCAGAGTTTAAAGAACGAATATTACGAATAGCGACAAATAATTCGAATGAATTCAATTCGGTACCATTTGAATAATTCGTTTACGTAAGAAAGGAGGGATCATTATGCCATACGGAATGGGACCGGCAGGATGGGGATACCATCCTTACGGTTATGGCAGAGGGAGGTGTTGGAACCCCGGGTGGTATGGAGCATCCGTTCCACCATGGGCGCCTCCAGCCAAAGAAGACGAGATTCGGTTTCTTGAAGAAGATGCCAATTTTCTTCGAGAAGAGCTGAGTCAGATTGAAAAAAGGCTCGAAGAATTAAAGAAGTAGATTCACTCATTTTAAAACTCTTAACGCTCAATTTAGGAGTCGGGATGGTTGGGGAAAGGAATTTCGGACACGAGACACGTGACACGGACACGTCATTTCTTACCTGAAAGGAGGTGTTTCTTATGCCAGGATTTGATGGAACAGGGCCACGAGGGATGGGCCCGATGACAGGTGGAGGAAGAGGTTTCTGTGCTATGCCATATAGAGGCTATTCAGCTTATGGATATGGCTTCCAAGCACCCTATTATCCACCTACCGGTACGTACCCATCTTATGGTCGGCAGTTTTATGGTCCTGTCTTTGGAGCAGGCCGTGGTGGCCTCCCGTGGGGCGGAGGCCGTGGCAGGGTATTCGGTGGTGGGCGAGGGTTCCGTCGTTGGTAGTGATAAAGAATGAGTTGCATGGGGGCCATCGATGGAACTCGGGGGATCGGCCATTTCTAAAGGCCAACTGAATCTCCTCTTGCGTTTGACCAATGACCGATCCCCCTCGCCCGTAATTCTAACGAATAGTTTGAAAAGGTGGTGATCAGGATGCCAAGAGGTGATGGGACAGGCCCTCCTTGGGGTAGTGGAGCGGGTTCTGGAAGAAGTGCAGGAAGGTGTCTCAGCCCGCGAAGCTCCAACAGCTTTAAAACGGGTGGAAGTCGAGTTCAAAGGTATGCTACCTTTGTTGAAGCCTTCATTCCATTTGTTGCTGTAGTTTCCGGTTTAGTGAAACTATTTAAGAAACCCAAAGGCCCGAATACATTATTAAATGACACCAGTGTCGAACCAAGTGGTCCTGAAAATTTAAAAAGAGGTGATGAATATGCCGAGGGGTGACGGAACTGGCCCGCCCAGAGGCGTTGGTCCAGGGACAAGCAGAGGCGCAGGAATGGGTGGATCTCGGAGAGGAAGGATTGGTGGTTCCAGAGCCGGAGCAGGCCCGGGCGGGGAATGTATGTGTCCGAAATGTGGAATGACGGTTGCGCGTGAGGCAGGAATCCCATGCTATTTTGTGAAATGCCCCAAATGCGGAGAAAAGATGGTAAGGAAATAAATGTCGAACGTCCGATTTAACGATCAACGAGGACAAGCCAGGCTATGAAATATCATTTCGGACAGAAGCTCATTGGAGATATTCTTAGAGAATATCCTGAGGCATCTAAAGTCGTGAGGCAATATTTCGGCGAAGATCGTCTGAAAAGATCGAGTTTCAAAATTAAAACACTCGAAATTGCGTGTATGTTGTTTGGTGTGGATCAGAATCGCCTAATTCAGGAAATTGAGAAGATGGAAAATTCACGGACATGAGCAAAAAATTGAATGGCCCCAAATATATCTTTGGCCCAGTGCCCTCAAGGAGATTGGGGAGATCCTTGGGAGTTGACCTCGTCCCATATAAAACCTGCACCTTCGATTGTATCTATTGCGATCTGGGAAGGACAACTCATAAGACCGTATCTCGGCAACCTTATGTTCCTCCGGAAGAGATCCAGGCGGAATTGGAGCTTTATCTGTCAGTTTCGGGAAGAGAGCCAGATTACATTACGATATCGGGCTCCGGCGAGCCAACATTAGACACCGGCATTGGAAAAATAATTCGAAAGATCAAAGACATCACCTCCACTCCGTTAGCTGTCTTAACAAATAGCTCTCTTCTCTCATCAGATGAGGTAAGAAAGGATCTCTTGGAAGCCGATGTCGTCCTCCCCTCCCTCGATGCAATCACTCCAGCCCTTTTTGAATACATAAATAGACCGCACACGTCCTTAAGAATTGAGGAAATCATTTCGGGTCTCATTCAATTCCGGAAACAGTATCGAGGCCAGATTTGGCTGGAGGTTCTCTTTTGCAGGGGTGTGAATGACAATAGAGAAGAGATTGAAAGACTCAGAGAAGTCATCAAAAAAATCGAACCTGATAGGATTCAATTAAATACACTATCCATGCCTCCGGCTGAAGACTTTGTCTTTCCCTTAACTCAGCACCAACTCGGGGATATCAGAGAAAGATTCGGAGACAAGGCGGAGATCATCAAAGAATTTAGTGCGTTTACAGGAAGCAACTTTAGCTCGATTGATGATTCGGAAATCCTCAATCTTATAAAGAGAAGGCCCTGCACAGCGGAAGATATTTCCAGCGCTCTGGGACTGCATTTAAATGAGGTCGTGAAACATTTGGAGAAACTCATGAAAGAAGGGGCCGTTCGTGATCAGATGTATGAGCGCCGTTGTTATTACGAAAACGGGCCGACCAATTAAAAAAGCAGATAGCATCAAGAACAGGTAATCACCGCCATGATCATTTCAATTGCAAGCGGCAAAGGGGGGACCGGAAAGACCACCATCGCCGTTAATTTAGCCCTTTCGCTCCCCAAAGGGACTGTCCAATTGATTGACTGCGATGTGGAGGAACCAAATTCCCACCTTTTTCTTTCCCCCTCTATCCACCAGGTTACCTCCATGGGAATTCCGGTCCCCCACATTGATGAATCCAAATGTACTTACTGTGGCAAATGTGCAAAGGTTTGTGGATATCATGCAATTGCAGTCATTTTGAAAAATGTTCTGGTTTTCGACGAGCTCTGCCATGGATGCGGAGCTTGTTCTTATTTATGTCCCGAAAAGGCCATTTTTGAAGTGGAAAGGGAAATCGGGATTGTCCAGGAAGGAAGTTCAAATGGAATTCCTTTTGCCAATGGAGTTTTAAATGTTGGAGAACCAATGGCTTCTCCGCTCATCCGAAAGACCAAAGAAAAGATTCAAAAGGATAAGATGGTGATTCTTGATGCGCCTCCTGGAACAGCCTGCCCAGTTATTGAAACCGTAAAGGGAAGTGACTTCTGCATTCTTGTTACAGAACCAACACCCTTTGGTCTGAATGACTTGGAATTGGCAGTGGGAATGTTGGAAAAACTCGATATCCCGATGGGCGTAGTGATCAATAAAGCGGATATAGGAGATCGAAAGGTATGGGATTATTGCGACTCACAAAATATTCGCATCCTCATGGAGATTCCGATGGACAGGAAAATAGCTGAATCCTATTCACGAGGAATTCCAATCGTCGTTGAGGACCCTTCCTATATCCAGAAATTCGAAGGCCTTTTTGGAAAAATTAAAAACCTTATAGATGTTTCAAATGAATCACCCGTGGCAGTTAGGCCAACCACGACTCAATGAAAATGTGTAATTCCCCCTCGTCCCCCTTTAGCAAAAGGGGGGATGGGGGATTTTAGGAGAAACTCCATGAGTCAAATCGAAGAGACAGAAGAATTGAGTGATGAGGTCGGTTATCTCGTCTATAACGAAACGCTGATCGACCATTTCATGCATCCTAGAAATGTCGGAGAAATAGAGAACCCTGACGCCATGGCTGTGGTAGGCGATCCAACCTGTGGGGATTATGTCAGGGTTTATCTCAAGGTGGAAGACGGGAAGATATCCGCTTTCAAATTTTTAACCCAGGGATGTCCTGGGGCCATTTCCACTTCCAGTATTGCCACGGAATTGGCCATTGGAAAAACCCTCGAAGAGGCGCTGAAGCTTACAGACAATGATGTGATCCATTCAGCCGGAGGCATCCCGGCAAGGAAGGCCCACTGTTCTCTACTGGCAATCAAAGGATTGCACCAGGCGATCACAGATTATCAGTTCTCTCTGCCTTCCTCTCCCCAAAGAGGGAGGGGGAAAGGGGGGGGATAAGAGCAATTTATGGACCACTCCGAAATTAAACAATTGGCCATCGTCAGTGGAAAAGGTGGGACAGGGAAAACCACGATTGCTGCTGCCTTTGCCGCTTTAGCCAAGAATAAGGTGATGGTGGACTGTGATGTGGATGCCGCTGACCTCCATCTCTTGCTTCAGCCCAAAATTTTGACTCAAGAAAAATATTTTGGCGGAAGGTCTCCACATATAGATCTGCAGAAATGCACTCAATGTGGCCTCTGTACCGAGATTTGTCGCTTTAATGCAATCGATAATGGGGTTGTCAATCCTATTGCGTGTGAAGGCTGTGGCTTTTGCAGCCACGTCTGCCCTGAAGGGGCAATTGTCATGGAAGAAGCCTTTTCAGGAGATTGGTTTGTTTCCGAAACAGTCTATGGCCCTTTTGTCCATGCACGGTTAGGGATCGGGGAGGAGAATTCAGGGAAACTGGTCACCGTCGTTCGAAAGAAAGCGGTTGAAATTGCGAGAGAGAAGAATCTTGACCTCATCCTGATTGACGCCCCCCCAGGCATCGGTTGTCCGGTCACAGCCTCGTTGACCGGAGTGAACTTAATTTTAGCCATCACCGAACCTACGCTTTCGGGGATTCACGATCTGGAGAGAGTTCTAAAACTCGCAGAACACTTTAAAATTCCCTCAATGGTTTGCATCAATAAGTTTGACATCAACCTGGAAAATACTCAGCAAATTGCCTCATATTGCAGAAACAATGGTTCCAGAATCATCGGTCAAATTCCATATGAACCCAAAGTTGTCGAGGCACTGGTGAACAGGAAGACCATCATGGATTATCCCTGCAATGGAGTCCAGGAGGTTGTACTTAAGATGTGGAATCAAGTGGAAACCACTCTATTTGCCCCTCCCTCCACCCTTGGGGAGGGCGAGGGTGGGGAGTAAAGGCCGAACAATGTCTGAATACAAAAAGTTTTGCTACTGGGTAGATTTTCACAGTTTCAAAGCGGTAAGGAGGGGTCTTGAGGAAAGGGAGATTGAATTGCCCGATGAAGCCCGTATCCCATGTCGGGTATTAAGGGCGTCAAAGGAAATTGCCTTTTTAGCTCCTCCCGCCTGGAATGGTTTTTGTAAAAGAAGGACATCATGGTACCGGAAATCGAAAATGGCAGGGAAATTCCTAATTATTTCCAACTCTCCCCTGGACGTTCCTGACCTGGAGAGCCCGATCATTATTATGGGATCGAACTTTATGCCTGATCGGCTCCCGAATCCTGACGAGTTTTCTCAATTGGTCCGATCCAAGGAATATCAAAAGAGAAAACCTTCTGAGTGGGATAAGCCTGATCCTCTTGAAAAGGAATTTTATCAGAGATGGTTTGAGCGTCAACAGAGAAAGGAACCTTTCGATTTCGGCAAGATCCTCCTGAGCCATTCGGCCAACCACGCCAACTTTCTTGATCCTAAATATTTTGCCACCCTGAATGGATGCATGGTCCCCTATTCCATCGCGGATAGCATTCATGTGTGTTCTTCCTGTCTCGAATTTTTCAACATTCTGGGAGAACAGTGGCCAATAAAATATGTTGTCCCTTGCATTGGTGCTGTCCAATTCGCCCATCTCCCCATGGATCAGTATTTTGAAGTAAAGACTCAAAGGGCGGGCGACAACAATAAGAATGAAGATTAAACTGCGAGATGAAAATAGTCCCCATTGAGCTGAAACCCGATCTGTCATGTTGTATTGAAACCCCGTCGAAAGGAGAATACGAGAGAACTCTCAATCTTCTTCTTAAAGAAGGAAGTGTGAACGGGGAGCTTGGGGAAAGACTTGAAGTCTTGAGGCTGTTTCTGGAGTCGGCGGATTTTGGTCACCTTCGAAGCGAATACGAAGGGTATCTCGCGGAAGGGAAAAAAGTCACATTTCTGATTTATCCCAAGGAGAGGAAAGTGAGCTATAGGTGGATAGTAGAATGATATGCTTTTACGACGAGCTAATATAAATTGACGCTTTTCACTTTTTTTCAGTTTTTAGAAGGAGGATTTTAGATGCCGATTTATGAATATCGCTGTAACAGTTGTGGAGCCGTTTCAGAATTTTTGGTGGGGATAGGATCAAAAAGTAAATCTCTGTCATGTAAACAGTGTGGAAGCTCCAAATTGGAAAAGATAATTTCCGTCTCTCACTTTCCGAAAAGTGAAAAACAGTTACCTGGGCACACCTGTTGCGGCAGAGAGGAACGCTGCTCCACACCTCCCTGCTCTACGGGGAGTGGATGTAGACGAGATTAAATTTCTGTAAGGAGGGAAAAACAAGATGAAAGTTAAGATCGAGATAGGAGGATTACCCCTTTATAAGACTTTTGGAAGGAGCAAGAAAATAGAGTTCGAATTTCCCGGTAAGACTTTAAAGGAATTGATCGACGCCATGGTAAGAAAATTTGGATTTGAAGTGAAAAAGTTTCTGCTAGATAAGAATGGGGACGTAGATATGGAGATTCGGGTGCTTCTTAATGGAACAACCTATCTCTCTGAGAACCGTATGCAGACATCCTTAAACGATGGAGATACACTCATCTTTAAGGCTCCCGTTTGAGGATGAAAACAAAACAGCCAGGATGGCTGTACATAAGGGCAAGAGAATATGGATCTTAAATCCATTGGAAGCATTCATTCACCATACAAAGACAGGAAAGAATCTCCGTCCCAGGGGCGAGAGGAAATTTGCTGGATTGAAGTATCGGAACAATATGCAGAAGGACTGAAGGATATCGATGGGTTCTCCCATCTAATTCTATTCTATTGGCTTCATTGCTCCAAGAATTTTTCCCTTTTAGTAAAAACACCCTGGGATTCTGAGCCTCACGGAGTATTTTCCACCCGATCACCGGATAGACCTAATTCATTGGGCTTTTCCGTCGTGGAGTTAATTGAAAGAAAAGGTAACCAGCTGAAAGTAAAAGGATTGGATGCATTGGAGGGGACCCCTCTGCTGGACATCAAACCCTATTTGCCCCCAATCGATTCGAAGACGAAGGGAAAGATGGGGTGGGTGGAGAAAACAGATTTTTCAAAAGTCTATGGCAAGGGGTTGAAGGAGTTAAAGCATGTCTAGTGATTTTGAAAAGACGGTAAACGAACTTCAAGCATCCATCATGGAGGACGCCAAAAAGACCTATTCTAAAAAAGTGATCGAAAGATGGTTAAATCCAAGGAACTTGGGAAAGACCAGAAAGCCGGATGGTTTTGCAGAGATTAAAGGTCCTTGCGGGGACACGATGCAGATTTCCTTCAAGGTCAAGGACGGGAGACTTTCAAAAATTAAATTCAGGACGGATGGATGTGCCTCCAGCATAGCCGCAGGCAGTATGGCAACCGAATTAGCTCAAGGGAAGAAGATTGAAGAGGCGGCGGAGATAAGCCAACAAACGATACTGGATGCTTTAGATGGGCTACCAGAGGAGAGTGTCCATTGCGCTCTTCTGGCATCGAATACCCTAAAAGAAGCTATCAAAAATCACTTCGATTCTAAAAGGAAGGATTCTGTTAAGCAACGGGATAAGGAATAATGGAGAACTATAAGGTTCGATACAAGAATTCCAAATTTTCCAACGAGAAAATCGAATTGGATGGAAAATCTTTTGTTCATTGTGAATTTGAGAATTGCATCATCATCGTTGAAAGAGGAGAGACAGAAGTTTCCAGATGCTCTTTCAAAGATTGCAAATTAATGCTTAAAGGAAATGCTTACACCGTCGGAAAGATCATCAAGCTTTTTACCGGAAAGAGCCCCTTAAAAGTTCTGGATATGGAAGAGCCTTTGTCTGAAAAGGTTTCGAAATCGGGAGAAAGTTAGGGAGGATTAGGATGCCGATCTATGAGTATGAATGTCAAAGCTGTAAGGAAAGATTCGAAGTTTTGCAAAAGATGAATGAGGATAACAGCCATCTTCGCTGTCCAAGGTGCCAAACCGATAGACCGGAGAGGGTCTTGTCCTCTTTTAGTTCAGGCTCTGTCAAATCTTCTGACGGATGTTCAACCGGATCCACCTGAGCAATCCATTAGAAGGGTGGGACACCTCTTCAGAAGATTGCGTATAGGAAAAATTAAATTCAAGCGGGGGTTGGAGGAGCCATTCAGATTGGGGTTCCTAACGGATGGAATGGAGGAGAGCCATGAAGAAAATCTCTAAGAAAAACCAGAAGGTAATGAAAACAGAGTTCAGTTTATTGGCACCCGAGGCTAAAAATGTATTTATGGCTGGGAGTTTCAACGAATGGAATTTATCTACGCATCCGTTGACACAGGACAAGAAGGGGGTTTGGAAGATTTCTTTGGCATTAGGTCCGGGTCGGCATGAATATCGCTTTCTTGTGGATGGAGAATGGCACAATGATCCCAGCTGCTCTTCCTTTATTGAGAACCCTTTCGGCACATTAAATTGTCTGAAAATAGTGGAATAAAATTTTGGATATTCTCCAAGTTAAAGAAAGAAATGACTTTGGAGGAAGAGAGATGGACGATATTATTCAGGTAAATGAACTGACTAAGTTTTATGGAAAGCTCCTTGCTGTTGACCATATTTCATTTAGCATAAAAGAAGGGGAGATTTTTGGTTTTCTGGGACCTAATGGGGCGGGGAAGACGACCACCATCCGAATGATGGTGGGACTGACCCAACCCGGCTCGGGCACAGCATTGGTCAATGGCCATGATGTTTTGAAGGAGTCGGTGGAGGTTAAAAGGACAATCGGCCTTGTCCCTGAAACCTCAAACCTCTATGGAGAACTGACTGGACTGGAAAATCTTATCTACCAGGCCGAACTCTATGAAGTTCCGAGAAAAGAGCGAAAAATACGAGCTCTTAATCTTCTTGAGGAATTCGGTCTGAAGGAACATCAAGAAAAACCCTTCCAGGCATTATCCAGAGGGTTAAAGCGGAGGCTAACGATTGCCGCTGCACTTGTTCATAAGCCCAAAATCCTTTTCCTCGATGAACCCACAACCGGTCTCGATGTGATGAGTGCAAGGGGGCTGAGAAAGCTTATCCTTGATTCGAAAAAAAAGGGGTTGACCATCTTTCTCACCACCCATTACATCCCTGAAGCAGAGAGTCTGTGCGATCGGATTGCGGTTATTGTGAAAGGCAAAATAAGAGTCATCGATACTCCTGAAAACATCAAAGCCCAGGTCAAAGAGACGGAGATCCTTGAAATCGGATTGGATCGGATTACAGAAGACTTGAAGAATAAGCTCCTTTTGATGGAAGGAATTGGAAAAATTTTGATTGCGGAAAACCGAATCCGTTTTCATACTAAAAGGCTTGATCAAATCACTCCTCCGGTTATTAAGGTTCTTGAGGAACAAGGGGCAAGAATCGAAATGATCAATACCTTAAGCCCCACTCTGGAAGATGCTTTCATAAGCATAACCGGCCTCGATTCAGAATTAATGAAGATTGATAAGCCCATGAAAGCAGGGCCTGAGTAGGCCTGAGGTTTGAGGTTGGAGGCAGGAGGTAATATGATTGAGGAAACAAGAAAAGCTTATTTCATAGCTAAAAAAGATATGGGGGCCTACTACCTTAAGCCTCCCTTAATCAGTTGGGGATTGATGCTTCCCATCGTTTTCGTCTTTGCTTTCTATTTCAGAAATCCAACGGGGATAAAAGAGGTTGTCCCGGGATTGATTGGTTTGACCCTCCTCTTTTCATCCACATCCATGGCCGCCATTGTGATCACATTTGAGAAAAGAATAGGTGCTCTGGAGAGACTTCTTCTGGCTCCTTTAAGTATGAGAACCGTCCTTTTTGGCAAGACGCTCGGAAGTGCTGTGTTCGGTTTAATCATTACGTTTTGTATCACAATCTTTTTAATCCCAATCATGGGCCTTTCTATCAGACACTTTCTCTCTTTTGTTTTAATCATCATCCTTTCGGGCCTTGCTTTTTCGTTGCTCGGAATCCTTATCTCGGTAGGAGTAAAAGAAGTTTTTGAGGCCATGACTATGTCCAACTTCTTCCGTTTTCCTATGATCTTTCTCTGCGGAGTCTTCTTCCCGGTTTCTGCTATGCCTTTTCCTCTCCCCGTTCTTTCATATCTTCTTCCATTGACCTATACGGTAGATGGCCTAAGGCATTGCTTGCTGGAAGGAATACCGATGGTACCTTTATCCCTTGATCTGTTAATTCTTTTGGGGTTCGTTGTGTTGATCTTTGCCCTTTCGCTCTCAATTTTCAAAAAGAGAATCCGTCAAGAATTTTGACCCCTCACCTTAATCCTCTCCCCAAGGGGAAGAGGGCAAGCCTACCTGCCGGTAGGCAGGGGAGAGGGGGAAAGGAGGTGAAAAATATGTGCCAAAGCGAATCTGGTTGCACTCAACCCGAAAATCTGAAAGGAGATCCAAAGGACTGTTCAACCGAGCAGATCGCCATCTGCCATCCTGAAGAAAAGAGACACCCTTGCGAAACGGAAGAATCTGGGAAAAAGTAGTGCACCTCTCTTTTACAGATTGGGAAATTGGATTTAGGAAGGAGGTGGCAATGAGCTAATAAAATAGGATTTGGTGGGGAATAATTCAAAATTCAAAGGAAGGTGGGATTTATGTCAAAAGAGATGAGTCGTAGGGAATTCATTAAGGGAGTAGCAATTGGAGGAGCCGCTCTTTATGCCTCCGAAATGTTTGGGAACCACTCCAAAGGTTGGGCTATGGAAAAGCGGACATAGGAGAGTGTAAAAGCGTTAAGATTCGATGTATCACCGAAACGAGTTGGTTTGATAATGCGCAGCTAATGGCTGATATCAACAATGCAGGAGGTGCGAAAGCGAATCAGTATGAGATCAAATGGTACCACAAGAATTCAGGGGGATACAGTGCATTGGTCGAAGTCGAAGCTTTAAATGGGACATGGAGAAGATTTCTGTTGGATACAGGTTGGAATCCAGCCTGGATGGAATATTCATTTCAGCGAGAAGGGATTGACGATATGCTCAGAAAGGGGGATATAGAGTTTTTATATGTATCCCATGAGCATATGGATCACTTCTGGGGTCTACCAATTACCGTAAAATATCGTCCAAATATTAAGGTAATGGTATCTAACCGATATTACCCTGAAGGGAGAGCCATGGTTCAAAAAAGTGGGCACAAGGGGGAACTTGTAGAACTTGAACCTGGGAAAATCCATAAACTCTTTCCGGGTTGTCCTCCGTCACCTTTGATATTCCCATTCTTATTCGAGTACAGGGAGAACACGGGCTCTTTTTCAATGTTAAAGACAAAGGATTGGTTACAGTAACTGGTTGTTGCCACATGGGTGTTCTGGATTTGATGAAATTTGGGATAGAGAATATTAGAGGTGGTGAGAAGCCTTATGGACTTTATGGTGGTCTCCATATTGCTCCATTTGAGCAGTGGGATCCTAAGTTGGATGCGGTGATCACTGGTCTTGAGGCGATGAAATTGCAGAAGGTGGCAGCCAATCACTGTACTGGGTCGATTACTATTCAAAGGATGTTAGCAGCCAACATCCCAGTAGTCAAAGGGACAGCCAAGTATGACAGCCGAAGTGATCTTTATGTGGGCAATGGAGATGAGGTTGTTTTCTAATTCAGGTATTGAATGAGGGGCGTTAAGGTTTTATTTGCCTCAACGCCCCTCATTTGTAGGTAGTTTTGAAAATGAGATTAAAATTCTGTTGAATGATTTCGGAGGCATTGGGTAAAATCATTTTATCTAAATCGAAAGATACGACGAGGGGCATTTAAAATGAAATCTTTTCTCAGACCGTGCATTAGATTATCTATTTTTGTGTTTCCTTTATTTTTTTGTTCTTTTTTTACTTTATCAATCTCTCACGCTTTAGACTTCGCCCCCATTCGAACGCCTTCCACAGGCTATCAGCCGCAGTTTCAGGTCTCGGGGAACAAAATCTACTATGTTTGGCATGAATATGATGGCCCTTTCAGGCAAATCTTCACTGCCGAAATGAACACTGATGGGACGGGCTGGAAGGCCGAAAAGAGAACTTCCGGTCAGTATGACAAGGTCTTTCCTCAACTCCATGTTGCAGGAAACAAGATTTATTATGTTCGTCAGCAGCCCGATGCTTCAAAGAGCCGTCAGATCTGGACCATGGAGATGAATGTGGATGGAACAGGATGGAATGAGGCTCAGAGGACGAACACCCCTTTTGATAAACAATTTCCACAACTTCAAGTGGTCGGGAACAAGATTTACTATGCTTGGAACGAATTCGATGGGAAATACCGGCAGATCTGGACTGCAGAGATGAATGTAGACGGTACAGGCTGGAATGCAGTGAAAAGAACTTCAACACCATTCGACAAATTTGAACCACAACTTCAGGTTGTAGGCGACAAGATCTGTTTTGTCTGGAGGGAATTTGATGGATCTCATTTCCAGATCTGGACAGCCGTGATGAAACGCGATGGCTCCGCATGGGAAGCTGTGAAACGAACAAGTACCCCTTTTGACAAACATAACCCTCAATTCCAAGTGAACGGAGGAAGAATTTATTTTACCTGGCATGAGGCGGATGGTCCAGATTGGCGAAAAGCCAGATACCAGATCTGGACTGCCGAGATGAATGTCGATGGAACAGGATGGCAAGCCACCAAAAGAACAACGAATCCGTTCGATAAGTATACACCTCAATTACAGTTGCATGGCGAGAAGATCTACTATGTCTGGGAGGAATCGGATGGCAAATATCGTCAAATTTGGACCGCTTTGACAGGGAAAGATGGTACAGGATGGAGGGCCGAAAAGAGGACAACATCTCCTTACGGAAAATATGATCCCCAATTTCAAATCGTTGGCGATAAGGTTTTTTACGTCTGGCACGAAGACCACGGACCTACCGAACCCATCTGGGTGGCTGTAGAGACACTAAAATAGAAAGGAGGTTAACTATGGCTGAAGCAAAAGATGGATGTGTGAAGCCGGCAAAAGGCCCAATCATGGCGGGGAGATCAGAACCATCTCAATCATCAGGAATTCAGAAGGAGGGAATAAAAATGATGGCTCAAGTTGGAAAACCAGCGCCAGATTTTGAAGCAAGTGCCTATATCGACGGAGGTTTCAAGAATATCAAACTCTCCGACTACAAAGGAAAGTGGGTGGCCCTCTGCTTTTACCCCGGTGATTTCACTTTCGTCTGACCGACTGAATTGTCGGCAGTTGCCGTCAAATACGAAGAGTTCAAATCGCTTGGAGTCGAGGTTTTGTCATGTAGTGTAGATAGCCGCTTCATCCATAAGATCTGGCAGGAAGAAGAACTCTCGAAGATGGTGAAAGGTGGGGTTCCCTTTCCGATGCTGTCAGATGCAGGAGGCCGCATCGGGAGTGTCTACGGCGTCTACGATGAAGATGCAGGAGTAAACATTCGGGGTCGTTTTTTGATCGATCCGGATGGGGTCATTCAGGCAATGGAGACTGTCGCTCCACCGGTCGGCAGGAACGTTCCCGAACTGATCCGGCAGGTCAAGGCTTTTCAGCATGTGCGTGCAACGGATGAGGTTATGCCTTCCGGATGGCAGCCAGGCAAGCCCACATTAAAACCTGGCCCAGACCTGGTAGGAAAAGTGTGGAAGGTCTGGAAACCGGAGATGGCTTTTTAACACTCTCACCTCACCCCCGCCTACTGGAAGGCAGGCATCCCTTTCCCCCCTGGGGAGAGGGGAAGGGTGAGGGGTAGAGATGTAGGATGAATAAGGAAGCTCATCAACTCAAAGATGTTTTAGGGTCGAGGGGTCTAAAAAATACCAGGGAAAGAGATACGATTCTCAGAGAACTCGAAGCTCGAAAGGGTCATTTCAACGCTGAAAAACTGTTCTCGGTTCTTAATCGAAAAGGAGCGAAAGTCTCCCGGCCCACGATTTATCGGACATTAAAACTTCTTGAAAGATATCATCTCATCGATCGATTGGATATCAAACAGAATTGCTT
>Ga0335070_10004518_pt1 | contig 16290 bp, 16 predicted proteins | sample Lox_Sample_13_FD_206722 | JGI IMG/M metagenome (GOLD analysis project Ga0335070, IMG submission 206722) | Soil microbial communities from Loxahatchee National Wildlife Refuge, Florida, United States - Lox_Sample_1.3 | ecosystem: Environmental > Terrestrial > Soil > Wetlands | place: USA... | reverse complement strand
TCGAGTTGCTCCGGTGACATGTAGGCCGGAGTGCCGAGCACACGGCCCGGCAGAGTCATCTGCGTCAGATCCAATTGCGCGATACCAAAATCGCTGATTTTTGCCTGTCCATCTCGTGTGATCAGAATATTTGCCGGCTTGATATCGCGATGAACCACTCCTTGCGAGTGCGCATAGTCCAGAGCCTCGGCGATTTCTTGAGCGATTCGGAGCGCTTCATGGACGGGAAGCTTCCTGCCTTTACTGGCGAGCAATTCCCGCAGGGTCAAGCCTTCGATGAACTCCATCACGATGTAGGGATCGGAGGTCTCCGGATCCTCACCGACATCGAATACAGCAACGATTCCGGGATGAAGCAGGCGCCCGGCAGCTTGAGCCTCTACAAAGAACCTGCGGCGAAATTCTTGTTGTTCCTGGATGACCGCTTGGTGAAGCAAGACGGTTTTGATAGCGACAAACCGGTCGATCTTGGGATCGCGGGCCTTGTAAACAGCACCCATTGCACCGCGGCCCACTTCCGCCACGACCTCGTATCTACCCAGCAGCTTGCCGTGAGGGCTTTCCATGAAGTCTATAAAGACCCGTGTGTGAGTGTATTGTCAGGTTCAGGGTACCCCGATTGATTTCACGGCCATGCGGATATTCGGAGGCGCGCTGTTACCCCCGTAATCGGGAGTAATCCGTATGAGAGCAGGCATTTCGCGGTTAGAAATGGGGCTGTACGGTTAACGAGGATGGATCTGGAAGCACAGGGTTTTTCTCGGCCGATTTGATCGGCGCCCCTTCACTCCCGCCGGTGATCTGATAGTCCGAGTAGCTAATGTTGAGGACTGCCTTGCCGCCCAGCCTCACATTCGTCACGGAATGGTTGGTCACCGGCAACCAAAACCCACCGAATTTCGCCCACTGATACTGCACTTCGACGTTCTTGACCCAGAACGAAGGATTGCTGGCGGGAGCGCCTTCCATCCGCCTCACCGCAAAGTCCTTTGCGTCCACCCAAATCTTTCCGTTATAGACATACTTACTCTTGCTCTTCGGTTTGACACTCAGCACGTAGAAGTCGCCATCCGCCGCGTGCTCCATATTTTCCAGCTTGAACACGTAGTTCGCCGGGCTGATCTCGAGTGCTTTCCGGTTCTTCTCCTCCTGGGCCTCACGTTCGCTTTGCAATAGCTTCAACAGCACCTGCCGGATCAGCAGTTTCGATCCTGTCTCTGAGATAATTCGAAAATTCTTGTCATTCGGCGCATGATAGCTGGCTTCCACCTGTAGCTCAGCGTGGCCGCCAAAGAGGCCGGTATAGTCCAGCTTGTAAACCCGCTTGCCCTGATATGCACGCAGCGCCGCGGCGCGGCGGGTATTCGCCGCGATGAGATTCTTGACGATAACATCCGTTGAGAGTCCGGTTTGCGCCGCGCCATCCTGCCCCGGACTCGCCAGCGCAAGGGCAAGAATCAGCACGGTCGAGGCCGCCACAAACAGCACTTGCTGGTTATCGCCTCCCCAAAATTTTTGCATTCCATCAATCCGTCTGATGCATCCGTTAGATGCGGGCCGGATACATCGGGTGCTTCGTCCTCGCTCTCGATGGTGCAGCCTCGCGGTGACGCGTTAGTCATGGTTGGTTGCCCCACTTCTTTAGAAGACGGCAGGAAGACATCGGTAAGAATGGGTAGAGTGTAGAGGAACTGCGCTTGGAAGCCAAATCCCATCCGCCCGTGTGGCAAACGGTTGTCGCTTTCGCGATGATCTACTTCGTGTGGGGGTCGACCTTCCTCGCGATTCGCATCGGCGTCTCCGAGGTACCACCTTTTCTTTTTGCTGCCATGCGTTTTTTGACGGCAGGCCTGGTTCTCTACCTCTGGATGCTCGTGCACGGCGAGCCTTCCCCGCGAATTCGCGAGTGGCTGTCGGTCTTTCTTATCGCTCTCCTGATTTTCGTCTTCGACTATGGCCTGCTTTTCTGGGCCGAACGGCGGGTTCCTTCCGGCATCGCCGCTGTGATGATGGCGACGATTCCCGGGTTCATGTCGCTTTCGGAAATTACGATTTTGCGCACCCAGCGCTTGACGTTAAGACTTGCGCTAGCTTGGCTGATGGGCATTGGAGGTGTGTCCGTGTTGGTGAGCAATTCCGTAAATTTCAGAGGAACGCCCGTAGATCGCGCTGGCGCGATCGCTCTGATTGTCGCTGCCATTAGCTGGTCGATTGCGTCCGCTCTCTCGCGCAAGCTGCCCCTCCCCGGTTCTAAGGTAATGAGTTCGGGCACGCAGATGCTCGCCGGAGGGCTGCTGCTCATCGTTGCCTCGGCCATGTTGGGAGAGTTTCCCGGTTTTCATCTCACGGCTGTTTCCCGCGGCGCATGGTTCGCTCTCCTCTACCTCATCGTGGCTGGCTCCATCGTTGCGTTCACCGCTTACGTGTGGCTTTTGCATCATGAATCACCCACCAAAGTTGGAACTTATGCTTACGTAAATCCCGTGATCGCCGTTTTGATTGGATATTTTCTGGGAGGCGAAGCTCTCGGCCCGCGAACCCTCCTCGGCACTCTTTTCGTTCTGATCAGTGTCCTGGTCATTACTATAGCGCCCGCAAGAAAGACGAATTCGGCCATTGGCGCGCCCGCCGAGGGAGAAACTTAGACCGAACCATCCGCGTAGACTTTCTCTCGCGTACGAGATGCTAAGATTCGGCTCATGGCGACTCGAAAAGAACCTCTTGCGGCGCACGCGACGGTAAAGCATTTGCGCCGCAGTGCAAGCAGGCGCCAAGATGCCAGCAATGTCGGCAGGCAATCCTCCGAGTTAGTCGTCATCACCGGCATGAGCGGCTCCGGGAAGGCCTCCGCACTCAAGGCCTTCGAAGACCTCGGATATTATTGCGTCGACAACCTGCCCGTCGAACTGATCCCCCGCTTTGCCGAGATCGCGCTGAGATCGGGCGAGGTTCCGCGCACCGCCCTGGTCGTCGACGTGCGCGAAGGCGCGCAGCTCGAAAAACTCCCCGCCATCCTGAAGTCCGTCAAGCGCCTCATCCCCACGCGCGTCATTTTTCTCGAGGCTAGCGATCCCGTCCTGCTCCGCCGCTTCAGCGAAACGCGTCGCCCCCATCCGCTCGGAACCAGCACCACCGTCCGCGCCTCCCTCACCGCCGAGCGCCGCCATCTGCGCGCTATCCGTCGGCTCGCTGATCTTGTCATCGATACCTCGAAGTTCAACGTCCACGAATTGCGCGCTCACCTCACCGACCAGTTCCAACACACCTCCGGCGCGCAGCAGAAGATGCTGGTTTCTTGCGTGAGCTTCGGGTTCAAGCACGGCGTGCCGGAAGATGCCGATCTGATGTTCGACGTCCGCTTCCTGCCGAATCCCCATTTCGTTGCCGAATTTCGGCCCCTCACCGGACGCCACCCGCGCGTCGCCAAATACATCCGCTCGTTTCCGCAGACCCAGGAATTCATCGGCCGCATCTCCGAACTCTTGGTCTATCTGTTGCCGCACTACATTCACGAGGGAAAGAGCTACCTGACCATCAGCTTCGGCTGTACTGGTGGACAACATCGCTCCGTCATGATCGCGGAGGAGGTCGGAAAGCGTCTGCGCAAAGCTGGATATAAGGTAAAGATCGTGCACCGCGATAGCCCACGGTAACCCGAATACATCCGCGATTGCCCTCGCCGCGCACTGAGGGTGACGTCCCCGCAGCCAAACGCTACGCGGCACTGTAGAATTGACCCTACACGCATGGCAACCACCACACTGGCGGGCGCTAACACCTCCGAAGCACCAGTCAAGCCCCGCCAACTGGGCCGCGTTCTTCGCTATCTTCTTCCCTATTTGTTGCCATTCATCGCCTCCGTCCTGCTGATGGCTCTCGTCGGACTGCTGGAAGCGTTTCGCCTCTTATTGATCGGTCCGATTTTCGACAGCGTGCTCAACCCGGCCTCTCAGGGAAGAAGCCTGCAGCTATTCAAGATTCCCGGCACAGACCGCGTCTTCGAACTGCAGCAGGTCATCCCCTCACACTTTCAGAACCCCTGGACCGTTGTCGCTTTCGCACTCGTCGCCTCCACCGTATTGAAGGGGATTTTCGACTACACGGGGACCTATCTGGTGAACTATGCCGGTTACGGCATGATCACCGACCTGCGCGACGATCTCTACAATGCCTTTCTTCGTCGCTCGGCCGCGTTTTTTTCCAAGCACACTACAGGCACTCTGCTCTCGACCATCATCAATGACATCGAACGTGTGCAGTTCGCAATGTCGACAGTGCTCGCCGAATTCCTGCAGCAGTTTTTTACTTTGATCTTCACCGTCGTTGTCGTCATCTTGCTCGGCGGATGGCTGGCACTGGTGTTGCTTGGCTTTGTACCGATCATTATTTATTCCTCGCTGAAAACCGGCCGGCGCGTCCGCTCCACAACTCGCTCAGGCCAAGACAAGCTCGCGGAGATCCAGAACATTCTGCATGAGACCATCACCGGCAATCGCATCGTCAAGGCCTTCAGCATGGAGCACTGGGAGATGCAGCGCTTCCGTGCCGCTGCGCGCCGGTTGTTCCGCGCCAATCTCAGGCTGGTAGCAGCATTTGCCATCAGTTCTCCCTTGATGGACATTCTGGGTTCGGTCGCAATCGCTCTTCTCTTACTCCTCGGCCGCAATCAGATCAATCACCACGTGTTCAGGGAAGGCACATTTCTTGCCTTTATCATTGCCGTCTTCAAGCTCTACGAACCCGTCCGCAAATTTGCGCAATTCAACAACAACTTCCAGCAAGCCGTCGGCGCTTCGTCGGAAATCTTCCGCTTCATGGACATGGAAGACGAGGTTCGCGAGAAACCTGGTGCCAAACGGCTAGCCAAGTTCTCCCGCAGCATCCAGTTCGACAGCGTCGCCTTTTCCTATCGCAATGATGACGATTCGCGCGACGTGCTGCACGGCATCGATCTGGAAGTGAAAGTCGGCGAGGTTCTCGCGGTCGTGGGCTCGAGCGGTGCCGGCAAAAGCACTCTTGTTCACCTGATCCCACGTTTTTTCGACGTCACCGGCGGCCAAATTCTGATCGACGGCAACGATGTCCGCGACGTGACTTTGGCTTCTCTTCGCTCGCAGATCGGAATCGTCACGCAGGAAACCGTGCTCTTCAACGACACCCTGCGCAATAACATCGCCTACGGGCAACCGCATGTCTCCGCCAAGCAGGTGGAAGATGCAGCCCGCGCCGCCCACGCGCATGAATTCATCTCCGCACTTCCTGAGGGCTATGACACGATGATCGGCGAGCGCGGGGTTCGCCTCTCAGGTGGCGAGCGCCAGCGTATCGCCATTGCGCGTGCGATCCTGAAGAACGCTCCGGTCCTAATTCTCGATGAAGCGACCTCGGCGCTTGACAGCGAGTCCGAAGCCCTCGTTCAGGCAGCGCTGCAAAATCTCATGAGCGGGCGTACTGTGTTTGTGATTGCGCATCGCCTTTCGACTGTCCGCCGAGCCGATCGCATCGTGGTCCTCGAAAGCGGAACCATCGGCGAGATCGGCGCGCATGAAGAGCTGATTCAGAAGGGCGGTACTTATCGTCGCCTGTACGAATTGCAGTTTGCCGAAGCGGAAATTTCTAAAGATGTGCCGAAGGTGGTCAATAGATAAGATTTAGCCGCCGAGATGGAACGATTGCTGTTTTACGGAGAACTGAAAGCTGAGAGCTGATCTTCATGCCCCTTCGCTCCATGACGGGATACGCTCAGGTCCGAGGCCAGGCCAATGCTCGCCTTGCCTTTGCCCTGTCGCTCAAGTCAGTCAACCATCGCTTCCTCGACCTTCACTTCCGCCTGCCGTCCGACACGGACGCGCTCGAGATGAAGCTGCGCCGTCTCCTGAAAGAGAAACTGGTTCGCGGCCACGTTGAAGTCACGTTGACCCTCGACTATGCCAGCAGCAACGGAATTGCCCTGAACCGTCAGTTGATCGGCGGGTACGTGCAGGCATTTCGTTCGGCGGCCGAGGAGTTCGGCGTCTCCGGCGATCCCGATCTGAACGTCGTGCTGCGCATGCCAGGAGCGATGGATTCCTCGAACGAGCGCTCCAGCGAGGAATTGGAAGGCGCTGTGATGGCTTCGGTCGAAGAGGTCCTATCTCGGCTTAACCAGATGCGCGAAGAAGAAGGCCGCGGAATAGAGCGCGAACTGCGCGAGCGCATGAAGCATCTGCGTGAAGCGGCCTCTGGCATCGAGGTGCATCGCAGCGCAGTTCTCCGCACTTACGCCGATCGCCTGCAATCGCGCATGCGCGAGATGTTCGGCGCGCAGATCGACAAGGACCGCATCTTGCAGGAAGCGGCGGTTCTCGTCGATCGCAGCGACATCCAGGAAGAGCTTGTTCGTCTCAACACCCACGTCGATCATTTCGTCGCATTGCTCGGCGAGAGCGGCGAAGTCGGGAAGAAGATGGATTTCCTGCTGCAGGAGATGAACCGGGAAGCCAATACGCTGCTTTCCAAGACCTCGGGTTTGGCTGGCGAAGCTCTCAAGATTACCGAAGCAGGGTTACTGATGAAGTCGGAGATCGAGAAATCGCGCGAGCAGGTGCAGAACCTCGAATGAGCATCGTCTTCATCGTTTCGGCGCCGTCGGGATCGGGCAAGTCGACGCTCGTCAACGAGTTGTTCAAGATGGTGCGCGGACTCGACTTCTCCATCTCCTACACAACGCGTCCGCCGCGCGGCAGCGAGCAGAACGCCAAGGAGTACTATTTCGTCTCCACAGAGGAATTCGAGTCGATGATCGCCGCGAACGAGTTCCTCGAACACGCTTGCGTCTTCGGCTATTACTATGGAACTGCCAAGCGCTTTCTGCGCGAGACCGAGGAACGAGGAACTGACCTTCTGCTCGACATCGACGTGCAAGGCGCGGCGCAAGTGAAGGAGAATCTTCCGGAAGCGGTCAGCATATTCATTCTCCCTCCTGACCGCGAGAAGCTCGAATGGAGGCTGCGTTCGCGCGGCACGGATCCTGAACCTGTGATTCGGCGGCGGCTCGACACGGCTCGCCGGGAGATTGAGAATTATTCCAAATACGACTACATTCTTGTTAACAACCTGCTCGAAGAATCCGCCGACGAACTCAAGGCTATCGTGCTCGCCGAGCGGGTAAAGAGAAGCGGGAAGGGCCCAACACTTCAAGAGAGACAATTGCTCGAGACCGCGCGTGAATGCGAACTCGAACAGGCGCGCGATCGAGTGCAACCGATTCTGGCTTCTTTTGGAGCAGTACACAGTGGTAACTAGGGCTGATATTCGAATCAAGGTAAGATTGTTGTTAGGGGAGAGCTTATGAAGTTGATCGAAGGATTCGATAGCAACTATCGCTACATTCTCGTGGCAGCGCGCCGCGCGCGCCAACTGCAGGGCGGCGCTCCGCCAGTCATCGAAACCATTTCCCGGAAACCGTGCCGCATCGCGCAGGACGAAATCAAAGCCGGCAAGGTGAAATGGATCATTCCTGAACTGCCCTCGATCGCTTCCCAACCGACAGTCGAGGCGAAGGCTTTCGCTGAAGACGCGTAGGCTTTTCGAGCATCTATATAAACGATGAAGATTGCGCTGGGCGTCAGCGGCGGAATTGCGGCCTACAAAGCGGCGGAGATTGTGCGCCTCTTGCAGGATCGCGGAATTCGCGTGCAGGTTGTGATGACGCGAGCGGCGCAAGAGTTTATTCGTCCTCTCACCTTTGCGGCACTCTCGGGCGAAAAGGTCATCACCGATCTCTTTGGATCGGATGAGTCGCAAGCCAACGTCGAGTCGGCCATCGAACATATTGCGATTGCGCAGTCGATCGATGCGCTTCTCGTTGCGCCAGCGACTGCCGATGTGATCGCCAAGTTCGCACAAGGCATTGCCAACGATTTCCTCTCCACTCTTTATCTCGCCACAACTGCTACTGTCGTTGTCGCTCCTGCAATGAACGTCAATATGTGGAATCACGCTGCCACGCAGGCGAATCTCGAAGTTCTGCGCAAACGTGGAGTTCGCATCGTCGATCCGGGAAGCGGTTATCTCGCTTGCGGAATGACTGGAGCAGGAAGGCTCGCGGAGAACGAGACGATTGTCGCTGCGGTGCTGGAAGCACTCGGAGCAGTGCAGGATTTTGCTGGAGAAACTGTTCTTGTCACTGCGGGACCGACGCGCGAGAAGATCGATCCGGTTCGTTACCTGACGAATCGTTCGAGCGGACGAATGGGATATGCAATCGCCGAAGCCGCGTTGCGGCGCGGAGCGCGGGTTCTGGTGGTTAGCGGGCCGACTGCGATCAATGCTCCTGGAGCGGCGGAACTTACTCGCGTGGAGACTGCCGAAGAGATGCGCAATGCTGTTCTCAAGCTGTTGCCTGAGAGTTCGGTGGTTATCAAAAGCGCGGCGGTCGCGGATTTCCAGGTGGCGAATCTGGCCGACAAGAAGATCAAGCGCAAGGGTGCAATGACGCTTCAGCTTGAACCGACTGCTGATATTCTTGCCGAGATCGCGCGTCACAGGAAGCCTTCGCAAATTGTCATCGGCTTTGCCGCAGAGACCGACAATGTCCTCGAGAATGCGCGCAAGAAGCTGGCGGCGAAATCACTCGACGCCATCGTCGCCAACGACGTTTCCCGCGAAGGCATTGGCTTCGATTCGGACCGCAATGCGGTTACGATCATCTCGCACGACGAGGTCGTCGAGGTTCCTGAAACCTCGAAGTGGGAAGTCGCGCAACGCGTCCTTGACCAGGTCGTGAAACTCCGCAAGCGGAGCGAGGTTCCGAGCCGCTGATTCTTTCCTCCTTAGACCATTTTTCACCGCTGAGACGCCGAGAAAACCCGTTTCCTTTCTCGTTTTCGCATACCTTCGTTGCGATTGCCGCGAACTGCAGATCCCTCGCTTCGCGCGGGATGACAAGGCTTAGAGCGGAACTTCGTGGGTAAGAATCCGCAGAGTGTTATTCTGATTCGCGATGCCTCGCACTTTGGATCCTGAGGTTCGTCGCGCGCTTGCTGCTCGCATTCGCTTCTATCACGATCTTGGTATTTACGACTTTTATCGACAGCCAGTGCGCAAAGCTGCGATCGCGCCAAATGGCGCTCCTGTCGCGGAGATTCGAGCGAAAGAAAAGTTTGGAGACGAGATGAGTCCACGCAAATCTGCAGCTGCTCGCGCCACCACGGTCGAGGAAGATATTTTTGAGGGGAGCGACTCGAACTCCGAGTTTCCGGTCGGTGATCCCGTTGCGGCGCTCAAGGTCATCCGCGAGGACCTTGGCGACTGCACGCGTTGCCCTCTGCACAAGCAGGGACGCAAGCAGATCGTCTTTGGTGTCGGCAATCCGACGGCCGAGCTCATGTTCGTGGGCGAAGGCCCTGGCGCCGATGAAGATGAGCAGGGCGAGCCTTTCGTAGGCCGCGCTGGGCAACTGCTCAACAACATGATCAGGGCGATGGGCATCATGCGCGAGCACGTTTATATCGCGAACATCGTGAAGTGCCGTCCGCCGAACAATCGCACGCCCGAGCGAGAAGAGTGCGAAACCTGTTCGCCATTTTTGATGTGCCAGATCGCCGCGATCAAGCCGAAGGTGATCGTGGCGCTCGGGGCGACTGCGGCGAAAACATTGCTGGCCATGAACTCGTCGATGTCGCAACTTCGCGGCCGCTTTTACGATTTCAAACCCGCAGGTGTCCGCAGCAACGATCCCAACTGGCAAGGCTGCAAGCTCGCCGTCACCTACCACCCGGCATTTTTGTTACGCGATCCGCGGCAAAAGGGCGAGGCTTGGAAGGATCTACAAATGGTGATGAAAGAACTAGGGTTGAAGGCGCCGGTACAGCGGTGATCTGACCTTAAACCTCTTCACCACAGTGGCTAGGGAATTCTTGATCGGAGGTCGAAGACAAAAATCCGCCCGCTAGAGATACAGGTGTCTGGGCCAGTTGGTTACCGGTATTTTGCGGCGGATCGTGTAGCGAGTCCATTCGATCCAGAAGATTGGCCAGATTGTACAAGAGAGGAGCCATGTCCACATCATCGCGTCTTTGCCGAAAACAAGCGCGAAGGTGGCGGCTAGCATGACGTATTTCGTCCAGCGGAAGATGCGGGCGCGGGATGCGGTGTAGATGGGAAGGAAGGGAACTCCGAAGGCGACGAGAAGGGTTAGGCCTCCGACGAGCAGCGTGCGGGCGAGGTCATGGGAGCCGCGGAGGAAAAGCGACGCCGAGGACCAGAGTGCAGCCGCGGGCAAAACCAGCAGCAACGCCTTCAGCCACGGACGGGCGCAGATGGCTGTTGTTTCACGCTGGCCCTGGCGAAGAATCCGGGCTTCGGCAGAGGTGAGGAGGACGCGGCGGTACTGGCAGTTGGCGGCCTTCGCGTTGCCGAGGGCGGCGATGGCGGAGCGATCGGCTTCATCGGCGGAGGCGCCTTTCACCAAGGCGGCGTTGCGCGCGGATTCGTAGTGTTCGCTGATTTCGGCGCGCACCTGCGCCGCTGAGTCACTGGAGAGTTTCGCCGTTGCCTGGTTTAACCATTGGTCGAGTTGCGTCATGATGTGCCTCCTTATTATGCCTCGGCTTGGTGCGTAGCCTTTTATGCTTCTCCCAAGATAGCGGTGACTGCGTGCGAAAGCTGGCGCCATTCGGCGCGATCGGCGGCTAATGTCTTGCGGCCGGATTTCGTGATGCGGTAGTAGCGGCGCGGGCGGCCGTTTTCGACGCTCTCGTAGGACTCGACCTGACCCTCATTTTCGAGCTTGTGGAGCGCGGGATAGAGGGTGCCTTCCTTGAAGTCGAGCACGCCCTGGGAACGCTCCTTGATTTGCTGGGCGATGCGGTAGCCGTGGGTGGGTTCGTGGGCGATGGCTTCGAGGATCAGGGTGGGGAGCGTGCCTTTGAAGTTCAATTTATACCTCGGAATACTATGCATAGGATAGGCGAAGTCATTGGGGCTGTCAAGCGGAGAATAGGCGGCGAAGATTACGGGTTCAGGATTCGCCTGCCATTCGCCAAAAAATATTCTTTTGGAAAATGGAATACGAAGGAATCAGGCTCGATTTTCCCACAATGGGAAATGTAACGCATTCTTTTGAAAGGACTTATTTTCCCTGGGTGGACAAGCATGTATTGTCAAGAGCATTGTGGTTATTAACTAATGGGTAATAAACAGGCGAGACGTTGAAGTAAGTGGTTTTGATAACAATAGCTTCGCTATTACGCCGGGTCTTGAATAAGGTCGCTTGTTGAAAATAGCCTGTTACATATTTGGTAAAGTCCGAGCGTTTTTTTGAGAATTGAGTTATCGATTGAGTGTTCAGAAGAGCCGGCGAACTGAAAGACGAGTGCGATCAGTCTTGACCGGCTGCTTTTCTCACTTCCTCAAATTGGTTAATTTCGACAGTCCCGTCCGGGAATTTGGCAGTGATCTTCAATTCCCCGCCCATGGCTTTGACGAAATCCTGGAGCGTGCTTACGTACATATCCGCGCGACGTTCGAGCTTGGAGACGGCTGCTTGATTGACGCCGAGGATTTTGGACAAGTGCACCTGAGTCAGTTCGCGGGCCTGGCGGAGTTCATCGAGGGCCATGCCTGAACGGTATTTGGCCGCTAGTCGACGGGAACGTTGCTGAGCGCCCGGAGACATCCGGGCGCGGAGTACGTTGAAATTCTTGAGCATCTCGATCCTCCTCTAATTCACTTCCGCCGCTTACGTGCCAGTTGCTTCAAGTGTCGATCGAATAAATCGTCTGCGATCGGAATGAACTTCTCATACCAGTTGGGGTCGCCAGTCTTGTCACCGCCGAGCAAAAGCAAGGCGGTGCGGCGAGGGTCAAAGGCATAAAGAACGCGCAGATGACGCTCCGCGACCTTGCCTCGAAGTTCTTTCATGTTGGCGTGGCGGGAGGTTGAGATCACGTCGGCGTGAGGGCGCGGAAGCGTTGGGCCTCGCTCCTGCAACAATTCGACCTTGGCGCCGATTTCGACCTGCTCATCCTCGGAAAGCGAGTTCCACCAGATTTCGAACTGGCTGGTGAACTCGACATCCCATGCCATAGGGCTATTATTCCTTATGAGGAATAGTCTGTCAAGGGAATAGTTATCAGTCGCGATTGCAGGATATAGCGCTTCGAGCCGCGAGCCTCGAGCTTTCATCCTTTCCACCACGCGGTTCAGGTGGCATTGGGGAAAGTCAAAAGCGCTACCACGGAGGGCACGGAGCGACACGGAGATTCTTGGCCGGGAGGTAGGGGATTGCGGATTTCAAAAGTCAGATTGCAGAAGTGAAATCAAAAGGCCTTGGGTGTCGGCGGTCGTCGTGTCCACCCTTCGAAAACCGCGAAGGATGGGGCACACTCGGTCAGCATGGTGCAAACGAAAACCAATTTCAAGGGTGGGGCAGCCGCCTACTGCGCTGGCGGGGACGATCGTTTTTTCTTGCTGGTCTCGACGTTCTTCACTAACTCGGCTACGTGGTGAAATTCGTCGCTGTCTTTCTTTAACTTTGAGTAGTCGACGGTCGAGTAATTGTTCTTCAACTCCGACATCAGATACGAGCGGCGCGTTGTGTAATTGTCGTGGGTGCTCCAGAAGGGATTGACGTCCACGTCGTCATCCTTTTTTATGGCGAGCGCTTTCCAGGAGGCGGGCGCCTCGCGGATGTCGTAGCCGGCCGCGAGCATCCATTCCAATCCGACGCGATCGGCTTGATTCTCCAGGGTGCGGATGTATCGGTTCTGAATGGCGGATGCGGTCAAGCCGGTGGCGATGCCGCCGCCAAATGGGATAAAGGCTCCGCTCAGTCTGAGTGCGAGCAGTTCGTTCCGGTGATATTGATGTATTTCCCAGGCGTGCTTTTCGACGGCGTGCGATATCTCGTGGGCCATGACGAAAGCGAGCTGTGCCTCGTTCTGCAAAATATCGAAATCGGCGGAGTGAACCACGACGACGCCGTTGGGATAAGCGGCGGCATTGAAGACCTTGGCCTGTACCAGATAAAAGCGGAAAGAGATTTTGAGGGGGTTGTCGGCAGGCATCTCCTTCTGATGGTCAGGGACGAGACTCTCGCCGAGCTTTGAAATATAGTCTTGCGCCTCTTTGCTGGGGACTATCTTGTATTTCTTCCAATGCATCTTGAGTTCGCCGGGAGCGAGGGCGAGGTAATCCGGGTCCTTCACTTTCGGTTCAAGATGCTTCAGCATTTTTGCCTCGCCATTCTCGACTTCACCATGCTCGAACTCGACCTTGTCTGCCTTGATGGTGCCATCGGCCTGGCGCTTTCCTTCGTAGTGGAGAAAGGTATCGAGGTTCAAGGAGTCTAGCGAGGTCAACTTCACTCCCTCCAAGTCAACTTCATTGTCCTTCTTACCGCGCTGGCTCTTTCGCTCGAGAGTGTTGGGCTTGATTGTGACGATGGTTGTTGGAGCGACGGTTATTGTCTGGCCGTCGGCATGAAGTTCTCCTTCCCAGGAGAAATCTTTTTGAGCGAGCGCAGGGGGCGCTTCGAGAAGCGCAGTTCGCCGGATGCGATGGGTATTGTCGAAAAACACCTTGACGGACTTGGCTTTCAGTTGGCCGGACGGTTCGTCTAGTTCTCCTTTGACCTCCAACTCTGTTCCTATGCGGATGTCTTCGGGCGAGAATGCGGGTGGCGTCTTGTCGCCTTCGGGCGCGGAGAGGTCCAGCGTAACCTTCTGGTCGCGCGTGATTGTGTAGTCGTCGATGGTGAAAGTTGTAGGCGATTTAACGTCGGTTACAAAGCCGTGAATGGTAACTTCTTTGGCGGCTGCCAAGGGAAGGAGAGATACGAGGGTGATGGCCAGAGCAATAAGAGGACGCATAGGAGATTAAAGATCGAACGGCGTGATGGTAACACAGGGGGTCGGGAATACCGGAGTACAGGTTCAGGCTGATACTTGGCCCACTCAAGCCAACAGAAGGCTTGAGCGGGGCACCTTCCGTTGGGATCTTTCTATCTGGGTACACTTCCCTTGACATTCGCTTCTTCTTCGCCTAGGCTGGGCGCATGGCGATCACTCGGCGGCAACATGAGGTTTATGACTTTCTCTCGCGGTTTGTTTCCGAGAAGGGATACTCCCCTTCATTCGAAGAGATTAAAGAGGGGATGAAGCTCAACTCGCTCGCGACGGTGCACAAGCACATCACCAACCTTGAGAAGAAAGGCCTGCTGACGCGCGATTACAATCGCAGCCGGTCGATCGATCTGCTGCCACCGCGGGGCAAGCTGAAGACTTCGATGGCGGTGAATACTGGCGTGGTGCTGCCGCTGCTGGGGCGGATTGCAGCGGGGCGTCCGATTGAGGCGGTGGAGAATCCGGAGACGATTTCGCTGGCGGACTTTGTGCGCTCGAAGGAAGTGTTTGTGCTTGAGGTGCGCGGCGAGTCGATGCAGGATGAAGCGATTTTGAGCGGTGATTATGTGCTGGTCGAGAAGACGAAGACCGCGCACAACGGGGATATTGTGGTGGCGCTGGTGGGTGGCGCGGACGCTACTTTGAAGCGATTTTTTAAAGAGGGAGAGAATATTCGGCTGCAGCCTTCGAATGCGACGATGAAGCCGATGATTTTTCCGGCGGCGGCGGTCGAGGTGCAGGGGCGCGTGATTGGGGTGCTGCGGAAGTACTGACGCCGCGGGGAGGTCAGAGGTTAGAGGTGAAAGGCCTATTGCAGAAGTTCGAAGTCAGATTGCAGAAGTGAAACCCCTGGGGGTCGAAACATTGATGGACCCTAAGGGATCTTATTTCTGCAATCTGACTTCTGCCTTCTGACTTTGCCTCTACGCCAGGTGCTTGTCTAGCGCCTTCTGAATGTCGTCTTTCGAACGATAGCCTACGAGCTGCTCTACTACCTGTCCGTTTTTGAAGACCAGCAGGGTGGGGATTCCGGTTACTTTGTAGCGCATGGGCGTGGCACCGTTGCGGTCGACGTCCATTTTGCCGATGGTGACTTTGCCCTGATATTCGCCGGCCAGTTCTTCGACGATGGGCGCGATGGCGCGGCAGGGGCCACACCAGGCGGCCCAGAAATCCACGAGTACGGGTTTTTCAGACTTCAAAACATCAGAATCGAAATTGGCGTCGGTGACTTCGACGATGGCGTTGCTGGCCATTCATCCTCCAGAGTTGACGAAATAAAGTTGCCCGGATGGCGCGGTGGCCCGTCGGGGCGAACCTTCTATCCTAGCACTGAAGATTAGATGCAGGGCGGGCTGGGAGGTCGCAGAGGGCGGCTCTGGGCTTTGGGCACTGGGCGCTCGATCCAACCACAGGGTACACAGGGTTTCACTGCGTAACGCTTGCTTCCGGGATGGCGCTTGCAAAAAGCCTTTAAACGCAAAGATCGCTGAGAAAGGCCGCAGAGGTCGCAGAGAAAAGCGCAATACACTGAGAACGATTCTCTAGTTCGGCTACGGGTTCCGTAGGAAAAAACGGAAATGGTACTCTACCTGTTCGCATGACGATTCTCTTCTTTACTGTGCTGGTGGCGGGCGTTTCGTTTGCCGCGGGATTGCTGGGGTCGCTTACCGGGCTGGGCGGGGGCGTGGTTTTGGTGCCGCTGCTTACTATCTTTTTTCATGTCGATATCCGGTATGCGATCGGGGCGTCGCTGGTGTCGGTGATTGCGACTTCTTCGGGGGCGGCTGCGGCTTATGTGAAGGAAGGGATTTCGAATATTCGCATCGGGATGTTTTTGGAGATGGCCACGACTTCGGGGGCGCTGCTCGGGGCGTTTTTGGCGACCTGGATTCCGGTGCGGGCGATTGCTGTGATTTTTGGGGCGGTGCTTTTGTATTCGGCTTATATCTCGCGGCGTGTGCGGACTGAGGCGCAGAGGAATTTGCCTCCGGATGAGCTGGCGACGCGGCTGCGGCTGAATGGGCATTTTCCTGACCGCGAAGGAGTTCGAACATACAACGTGCAGAATGTGCCGACGGGGTTCAGTTTGATGTTTGGGGCGGGGACGTTGTCGGGGTTGCTGGGGATCGGGTCGGGGGCGGTGAAGGTGCTGGCGATGGACCAGGCGATGCGGATTCCGTTCAAGGTTTCGACGACGACCAGCAACTTCATGATCGGAGTGACGGCGGCGGCTAGTGCGGGAGTTTACTTGAGCCGGGGGTATGTCGATCCGGGGCTTTCGATGCCGGTGATGCTGGGCGTGCTGGTGGGATCGCTCTTGGGGACGCGGATTCTGGTGAAGGCGGAGACGGCTTCGCTGCGGCTGGTGTTCAGCATTGTCATTCTCGTGCTGGGATTGCAG
>Ga0335070_10004517_pt1 | contig 16291 bp, 17 predicted proteins | sample Lox_Sample_13_FD_206722 | JGI IMG/M metagenome (GOLD analysis project Ga0335070, IMG submission 206722) | Soil microbial communities from Loxahatchee National Wildlife Refuge, Florida, United States - Lox_Sample_1.3 | ecosystem: Environmental > Terrestrial > Soil > Wetlands | place: USA... | reverse complement strand
CAAATCCTGTGTCAGGTTGGAAAGCTACTCTGTCTGGTCTCATCAATGGACCCTGTCGAGTCCCCGCAACCTGAAAAGCCTCTCCGAAGAAACCCGTTGGTGGCGAACGTTGCTACTGCCCAGCAGGTGTCCGAGGCCATGTTCCAGGTGTCCCGGCGGCTAACAGAGTCTTTGGAAGTCGCCCGAGCTGCTGTCCCCAAAGATACATTCAAGGCATATGCGCGGGGAGTTGGAGAGACCCTCACGGACATCATGTACGAGGTCCTGAACCCGATTTTTGCAATGCATCCGTCTATCGAACCGAAAGGATGGAAATAGCGCGGCATTTTTATCTCTGCTGGGGGTGTTCGGGGCGGGGTTCCTGTAGGCAAGGAACTGGAAGACGTAGCTCACAACGGAAGGCAAACTGCCCTGAGCCGAGAACAAGCATGATTGGAGATAAACAAAAAGCAAAGGCTGCCCTTGATCAGATGGAAAGGGCACATAAGCTGCTAATGGGTTCGCTTCAGTTTGTGAAGGCAAACTGCTCAGACGCCGAATACAAGTCATATCGAGCAGGAATGGCTCAGGTTCTGGGGCAGCTTTTCTTTCTCGTGATGGAACCGATCTATCGGCAACACCCGTCGCTTGCCCCTCCCGATACTCCGCAGGAGTTCTTGACCGATTGGGGCAAAGCCTCAGGGCAGAAGGAGAATGGCTGAGTGCAGAGTCCAGCCAGGACGCTTGCCCTAACTCGGCGAGAGCAATGGCGGCCTGTCCTGGAGGCAGAGCTGAAGCGGTGGAGTGCAAAGTCTTGTGAGCAGCTTCTTGCCGAGCTGGGCGAAGTGCAGGCATACGAGACTGAGTTCGAGAGCGGGAAGTACCAGGTTGAAGTGGAAATCCTGGAGAACACGGAAAAGTATGTTCACGTGATGGTGGCGGTGGACGACGGCGCTCTGCCCGCATCGATCCGCCCGTTGAGTGAAAGCTTTATCTGTGAGAAGTAGGAACTGGTTCTAAGCTGGCGTGCCAGCGGATGAAGCGGAGCTTGTCTTCAGCGAGGCCGTGTAACTCTTTTTCGGAGAGGCGGCCTTCGCGGATCAGGTTCCCGAAGACGAGCGGCAGGACGGAGTAGCGGAAGTCGAACTGGCGGTCGATCTGTTTGCGGCGCTGGGTCAGGTAGTGTTCCAAATCCCATAGCTGGGACGGCTGTTCGATCTGAGCGGCCCGTTCTTTGGTTTCGCGGATCGAGGCGTCCAGTTCCCGGTGCAGGGCCAGGTCGAAGGCTTTGCGGCGATGGACTTTTCTGCCGGGGACCACTTCAGGTTGCGCATGTCGGTGTAAGGGTCGTGGCTGGGTAAGCTGGCCATGTGCCGGTTCTCCCGGTGGCATTTTATCTCTGCCGAGGGTTCGGTTGGGCGGGGTTACTGTGCGGTATCGGGGAGGATCAAAAGCGCGCCGCCGACGGCGTCGGGTGTAGGGGTGACACGTCACCAATCGAAGATGCTTCCTGCAAGAAAACGGTCAACGAAAATTCGCTCGGTCACCCCATTGTCCAAAGACACTGGGCAGAGGCATGGTGAACCGCAAGGTGTAGACGATATTGAGGCGGTGAAAGCACTCGAATTCACGAAAAAACCTCGGCTTTCAACAAGCGGCCTGTAACAGGCTCCACAACAATGAGTTGGTAGCCACAGACTTCCACAGATTCCAATCATCTCTCGAATCTGGTTCGGGACCAGGGGGTCGGAGGTTCAAATCCTCTCTCCCCGACCAATCTTTTCAAGTAGATACAAGCCGTTTCGACGCTGCCGAGAAATCGACTGTAGGTGCTCGGGTCGGCGAGCAGCCGTGACTTATTTCTGCAGATCCTGGAGGAGACGCGACAAGCTATCGGTTCGTGGTCGTAGGCTGCGTGGTCATGCCCGAGCACTTTCACCTGCTGATGAGCGAACCCGAACGCGGCAGAACTTGGCAGTGCGCGCTACAAAGCTGGAGCAAGGTCAGGTATGGCAGAAGCGCTTCTATGACTTTGTGGTGGAACCCGCACAAACGAGCGGAGAAGTTGCGCTACATGCACGGCAATCCAGTGAAGCGGGGTCTGGTACAGGAACCAGAGCAGTGGGTCTGGAGCAGCTATCGGTATTATGCTTACGGCGAAGCCGGGCCCGTGCTGGTGAACGAGCAAAAAGCGGCAGTGATGAAGGTGCGAACGGTGGAGGCAACTGGGAGGACTGCAAGCTAGACTACTCTTATCCCACCCTTCGAAAACCGCGAAGAGTGGGGCAGCCGCAGAAAGTCGAAAACCACAGTAACGAAAAGGCTGGGCCAGCCCCCAACCCCTTTCGTCTCCCTCCCCTTCTTTCGATGGGCCGTATAATACTCAGGCTAACTTGCTCCCTGGCAGTTTTCGATTGCATTCATCTCACTTCGCACCGAGGAACGACAATGCGCCAGAGCCTAGTTCCTAACTTTCAGGCCAGCCGCCGAGATTTCTGAAAACGTCCGGAACCGTGCTTGCCGCCGCCGCTGCTCCGACGGTCTCTTCTGCTTTCGCGGCACAGCCAAGACAGTCGTCCTCCAACGATCCTTTGCCGGACTCCGTCAAGCGGAAGATTCCTATTGGCGTCTTCGACGCCGCATTTCCAAAATGGTCCACCGACGAAATGATCGACAGATTTGCGGCCTGGGGCGTAGAAGCGGTTGAGATTGGCGCAGGCGGATATTCGGGATCAAACCATTGCCCGGCACAGGAATTGCTCGACGACCCGGCGAAAGCGCGGGCTTGGAAGAAGAAGTTTGAAGACCACAACATCTGGGTGGCAACGCTCAGTTGCCATGGAAATCCCCTGCATCCGGACGCAAAGATTGCGGAGCGTGATGCGGAAACCTTTCGCCGTACGGTGCTTCTGGCGGAGAAGTTGGGCGTCAGCGTGATTGTGGGATTTTCGGGTTGTCCCGGAGGAGGCCCGGCAGACACGACCCCTAATTGGGTGACGTACCACTGGCCGCCCGAATATGCGCAGATGATCGAGTGGCAGTGGAAGGAAAAAGTCATTCCCTACTGGAAACAGGCTGCAAAGTTTGCCCGCGATCATGGCATGCACAAGCTTGCCCTTGAAATGCACCCTAACTTCGTCGTGTACAACCCTATGAGTTTGTTGCGACTGCGCGACGCCGTGGGCGAGGAGATTGGCGCCAACTGCGATCTGAGTCATCTCTTCTGGCAGGGTTGCGATCCCCTCGAAGTGATCCGCATGCTGGGCAAGCAGGGCGCCATCTTCCATGCGCACATGAAAGACACGGTCCTCTATCAGGACAACATTGCCAAATATGGCGTGCTGAATTTCGCCTTCGAACCGCAAGACCTTCCGCGCGCCTCGGAGACATTTCGAGCCGTGGGCTACGGGCACGGCGCCAGTACTTGGAAGGATGTTGTGCGCACGTATATGGAGGTCGGATACCAGGGCATTCTCTCCGTGGAAAACGAAGACCCGATTCTTCCGGGCGAGGTCGGAGTGCAACGCGCCCTATATGTGCTGAAGAATATTCGCGCCGAATTGCTGGGGACGGCCGCGTGATACAACCCTAGGGTGGCCGTCCGGAACGGTCCGGACGGCCTGTGGGGACAAAACGCAGGATACCCGGCGGCAGGAGACAAGCCTCCCGAGAGAGTGGCTTCGAGCTCTCCTCGCACCAGTTATCTTGACCGGATGTACGTTCGCTTCTTGGCGGGACGTTCCTTGACCGGGCCGCGATTATCGCACTGAATCCCAACTTCGCAGCCAGGAATTTTTTCGATTGATGGCATCTCTTTTGATTTTCCAACGCGAATCGCCATCAGGGAGCCTGCGTGCTTGGAGAGACTTACAGATAGCCTGTGACTTTCGTCACAGCGAGCGCGTCAAAAATCACAGAAGACACGGACAAAAGGCTCATACAGTGGAGTGTGCCGGAGAGGAAGACATGTCAACCGCATGGACCTCGCGTTATGCTCTGCGCCTCAAAGGTGTGAAGAGTTCGACCATCCGCGAACTCCTGAAACTCACGCAACGCCCGGAAGTCATTTCCTTCGCCGGCGGCCTGCCCGCCCCGGATGTATTTCCCACGCAGCGTTTTCAGGAAGCGTGCCGCAGAGTTTTGGAACAAAGCGCGCGCACTGCGCTCCAGTATGGCGCATCCGAAGGGTACGAACCTCTGCGGGAAATGATCGCACGCCACATCGCCCGCTACGGAATCAGGGCGCACACCGAGAACGTCTTGATCACCTCCGGCTCGCAGCAGGCATTGGATCTGATCGGCAAATTGCTGATCAACGGCGGCGACCGCATTCTGGTGGAGGCCCCAACCTACCTGGGCGCGCTGCAAGCTTTCAGCGTTTACGGAGCCGACTACGTTAGCGTTCCTTGCGATGACGACGGCCTGCGCACGGACTTGCTCGACAAACCGCTGCGTTCCGGCCCGAAATTCATGTATATCCTGCCGAACTTCCAGAATCCCGGCGGCACGACGCTGTCGGAAAAGCGCCGGCACGAACTGGTGCTACTGGCCGACCGCTACGGAATCCCGATCATCGAGGACGATCCTTATGGGCAGCTTCGCTACGAGGGGGAGCACATTCCGCCGCTGGTGGTGATCGATCGTGAGAATCTACGACGGGACAACGGCTATTCGATCGGCAATGTCATTTATCTGAGCACCTTCTCCAAGACCCTCGCCCCGGGATTGCGTCTCGGTTGGATTGTCGCCCCGCCCGACGTAATTGCCCGATTCGTCCAACTGAAGCAGGGCGCCGACCTGCACACCTCAACCTTCGGCCAAGCGGTGGCTTACGAAGTGGCCAAAGATGGCTTCCTCGACCAGCACGTCCGGCTGATTCGTAAGGTGTATGGCGAGCGCCGGGACGTGATGCTGGCTTCCCTCAAAGAGTTCTTCCCCGGGGAAGTCGCCTGGACCCATCCACGCGGCGGTCTGTTCCTGTGGGTCACGCTGCCCATCGGAATGGACAGCACTAAGCTGCTGGAGACCGCGCTGAAAGAAAACGTCGCTTTTGTCCCCGGGGATTGCTTCTATCCCCATAGCAGCCCGGAGAGCAGCCGCCACATGCGCCTGAATTTCTCCTACGGAGAACCGGAATTGATCCGGGAAGGCATTCGGCGACTGGGAATAGCCGTGAAGCACCAGATGGCCGAGCTGCATGCGGTACACGTTGGGTAACGCATTTCCGCGAAACGAATTGCAGTTTCAGCCGTACAATTTCCCCATGAAGTCCGGTTTCCAATGTGCCGGATGTGGGGAATGGAATGAGGTCACGGTTGATGAATCCGCCGGACTGCGGCAGCTCTACGTGGAGGATTGCCGGGTCTGCTGCAAGCCGAATGTGCTGCACATTGACTGGGACGACGATATGGGGCAAGTGATCATCCAGGCAGAACTAGAGTAAGAGGCCCGCCTCACACGGGCAGATCGAGCCTCAGCACAAAAGGACGGAAACAACCATGGCCACAACCTACGGCACTCCGGGACGAATGGTCGCCCACAACATGGTGACTACGCAATTCGATATTGATGGCTACCGCGTGGTTCGTACCCTCGGTGTGGTTCGCGGAATCGTAGTGCGCTCGCGCTCCATTTTCGGGACGATAGGGGCTGGCCTTCAAACCATCCTCGGTGGAAACATCACCCTCTTAACGCAGCTATGCGAGAAGACGCGGGCGGAAGCCTTCGATTTAATGCTGCAACACGCCGCCGAATTGGGCGGTAACGCCGTGGTGGGCGCGCGTTACGACGCGACCGAAGTGATGCAGGGCGTGACTGAGGTCCTGGCCTACGGAACGGCGGTAGTGGTTGAACCGGCGAGGTGAATGCGCGTCCGCCGGTGAAGAAGCGGCGATCTACCCGCTATGCCGAATGTGCATGACGTCTCCGTCCTGCACGATGTAATCCTTTCCTTCCAAACGTAATGTGCCTTTAGCCCGGGCGTTAGCTTCGGAGCCAGCCTCCAGCAGCTGATTCCAGCGAATGGTTTCCGCGCGAATGAAATGCTTTGACAGATCGGTGTGGATGGCGCCTGCGGCTTCCACGGCGCGCGTATGTGCTGGGACTGTCCATGCGCGGCACTCATCTTCGCCTGCCGTGAAGAACGAAATCAGGCCGAGCAGGGCGTAGGTCGTGCGAATGAGGCGGGCCAAGCCGCTTTCTTCTAGTCCGTAGCTGGAGAGAAATTCCGCGGCATCGGCGTCGCTCATTTCCGCCAATTCCGCTTCCACCTTGCCGCAGATGGCAGTAGCTGCGGCATTGGGCCGTGAGGCTAACTCGGCCATCTGGTATTTGCCGATCGCACCCTCCAGGTCCTTACCTAGCTCCGCGCTTTCGCTGACGTTCAGGACGTAGAGCATCGGCTTCTCACTAAGAAACATGAAGCCGCGGAAGCGTTTCTTGTCTTCGGCGGTCATTTCCATTTCCCGCAGGGGCTTCTCCGATTCGACGTGCGCTTTGGCTTTCTTGAGCAACTCAAATTCTTTTTCCAGATCCGCCGAGCGCATCTTCTTGAGGTCTTTCTCTACGCGCTCCAAACGTTTCTCGATCTGCCCGAGATCGCTCACCATCAGATCGAACTCGACATTTTTGATGTCGCGCAGCGGATCAATCGGGCCAACATGCGGAATGGATGCATCCTCAAATGCCCGAACGACGTGAGCCAGAGCATCAACGTTGCGTAAGTGCCCAACGTAGGTGGTTTCCTTCAGTGCCTCTTGCCCGATTGCGCCGACATCCACGTACTCCACCGAGGCATGGGTAAGTTTCTTGGGGTTGTACAACCCTGCCACACGGTCGAGGCGGTCGTCCGGCACCTGTGCCACCCCGACATGAGCTTCTCGGGGATTAGCGTATGCGTGTTCGGACAAGTGCGTCTTAGTCAAAATGCGGAACAAAGATGTCTTGCCCACCTGGGGCAGACCAATGATGCCAGTTTTCATAGGAAGGCTTGGCTGTCAGCTCTGAGTTTACGCTGGTGCAGAATAAATGATTGCGCGAACAATCGCCAAAGCTGCTGACTCACGACGAGAACGAATTGGATGCGGTCAGGTACGTAACGATCAGTCCGAGCACGAGCACGGCAACTTCCAACCTGGTTGACCAGGCGTGCAGGGCATTGAACTCCACCCGCGCGGGATCGGTGACGGGCACATTGCCGATTGCGCCAATGGAAGTACGAAGTGCGTCCATTCTCGGCGTGACGCCGAACTGCGAGATGAGGGTCAAGCCGAGCATGATGACGAGCAAAACATTGCGCGCAGCAAAAATGTGTGGAGCTCCGGTGGCAATGCGTGCATAAGCGATGGAACTGGCCAGAAAAACGATGCCCGAAACCAGGCCCATCCAATGCAGGATGCTCAGCAGAGGAGCAATGACGGACCCCGCAAGGTGATGAGTTGGCAGGGCTCGAAATACTGTCGGGGCGAGGACGGCGAAGAAGATGATCCCGCCTAGCCACACGATTAGTGACAAGAGCATGAGAAAACGAAGGAATGCCATGCGGCAATTATGTCCTGCTGGAGAGTTCTATTCCAACAAGGAGAGAGGAATGACGACAACAACAGGTGGTCACACTGGCACGGCCACGCTCTCCACGATCTCTTGAATGATCTGATCGGCCTGTTCGGACTTCTTTAGAGTGGAAGCGTAGGTTGCATTCACCACTACGCGGTGGGCAAACACCGGCACTGCGAGAGGCTTGAAGTCTTCCGGCGTACAGAAGGTGCGGCCGTCGAGAAAGGCCATGGCTTGAGCTGCGCGGTAAAGCATCTGCGAGCCGCGCGGCGAAACTCCCAAGGACAAGTGTTCTGACTCACGGGTCTTGCGAACGATGGCCAGCGTGTAATTGACCAGTGAATCGTCCACCCGGACGCGGGTGATGGCTTTCTGCATTTCCGACACATCCGGTCCAGTCAGGACCGGTTCCAAATTCTCCAACTGAGCCGCTCCGGCCTCGGAACGAAGGATTTCGCGTTCCGCCTCGCTGTCGGGGTAGCTCATCCGTATGCGCATCAGGAAACGGTCCAGCTGCGACTCGGGCAGAGGATACGTACCGTGATGTTCCACAGGATTCTGCGTAGCGATCACCAGAAACGGTTGCGGCAACGGGTAGGAGCGCGCATCCATGGTGACCTGGCCTTCATTCATGGCTTCGAGCAAGGCGGACTGCGTTTTGGGTGTGGTGCGGTTGATCTCGTCGGCCAGCAGGACGTTGGCAAAAATCGGTCCGCGTTTGAACTCGAAGCGTTGTTCGAGGGCGGAGTAGATGGAGATGCCGAGGACGTCGGAAGGCAGCATGTCGCTGGTGAACTGCACGCGCTGGAAGCTGCAGTCCAAAGCCCGCGCCACCGCTTGACCCAGCGTAGTCTTGCCGACGCCGGGGACCCCTTCAATCAGTAAGTGTCCGCGAGCCAGTATGGAAACCAGGGCGAGGCGGACCACGTCGTCCTTGCCGCGGATGACCTTGCGCAGGGCGTTTTCCAGTTGCGCCGCACGGGAGGCAGCGGCGATAGCGGCTTCAGAGGACATCAGAATCGGATTCTACTATGTGGACCAGCACAGAATCTGTTACGGAGGTACCAAAGGATAGCTTTCAGCTTTCAGCTCTCCGCCGTCAGCTGGTTTCTTCAGCAGCATTGACCGATAGCTGATGGTTGAGAGCTGTCAGCTTCTACTGCATGAACTCCGCCGGCCGCCCGGTCAACCGCTCAATCCGCTTCGCAATCGGCGGATGCGTGGAGAACAGGTTGGCAAGGTTCATACCCAGCAAGGGCTGAATGATGAACAGGTGCGCCGTCGACGGGGTAGCCATCATCGGGAGCCGCCGCGAATATGCGTCCAGTTTGGAAAGCGCACTGGCCAGGGCATACGGGTTTCCGGTGAAATGAGCGCCCGTAGCGTCTGCCTGATATTCCCGCGACCGCGAAACCGCCAACTGAATCAGCGACGCCGCTATCGGCGCCACGATGAGCATGAGCAGAGCAGCCAAGCCTCCTCCGCCACGGTCCCGGTTATCGCGTTCCATCCCGCCGAAGATCAGTGCCCAACGTCCCATGCTGGCCAGCATGGTGATGGCGCCCGCGATAGTCGCAGCCACGGAGCTGATCAGAATATCCCGGTTGTTGACGTGTCCTAACTCGTGCGCCAGCACGCCTTCGAGCTCTTCGTCATTAAGGAGGTTGAGGATCCCCTGCGTCACTGCTACCGATGCGTGCGAGGGATTGCGCCCGGTCGCAAAAGCATTTGGAGAGTCGGTGGGAATCACGTACATCTTGGGCATCGGCAGCCCGATCTTCTGTGTCAGGCGCTCGACGATCTGGTATGCCCGCGGCAGTTCCTCCCGCGTGACGGGTTTGGCGCGGTACATGGCCAAGGCGATCTTGTCGGAAAAGAAGTACGAGACGAAGTTCATCACCACGGCCAGAGCCAGAGCGATCACCATTCCGTTCTGGCCGCCAAAGACCCGGCCCAGAAACAGCAGCAGCAGCGTCAGCAGAGTAAGCAAGAATGCAGTTTTGAATGTGTTTCCCATGCTAGTACCTATACGAATAGATGCGGCGTCGGACCGTAGGACTCCGTGCAAGAATACGGAACTGCAGGTGTGCGAGTTCTAAGCCACCAAGCGCAACCGGATGAACAAGTTAGACCTTACTGTGTTGCCGGGCTTCGCTTCAGGGCCCGCTGCAGAGTCTGATCCATGGCAGCCTTGGCTTTATCGTATTCCTGTTGCGTAATCCTCCCCTGCTTATGTTCCAGCTCAAGCTGGAACATCTCTTCCTTCAGGGCCTCGAGCAACATCGAGGACGATGCGGCGCTTTTCGGTTTGGAAACGGTCTTGGCGGCCGGAGCTGCTTCCTCCATCTCTACATCCGAGAGTGCGAAGTCGGGCGCGGCCGCAGCTTGCGGCCGCTTGGCGATATAGATTGCGCCGGCCGCCAGCACAAGGGCAAAACCGCCGAGAATGTACCAGCGATACTCGGCCAATGGGTCGGGAGCATCGATCGGCGGACCGAGACCTCCGCCCGGACGAGCATCGCGGCCCGCAGCCGAGCCTCCGCCTCCTGCTTCGTCGCCGCCACCCTGATCGCCTCCCGCACCTTCGCCGGTTAACACTCCAGTCCCGGAAATATTGAATGCCAACGAATCTCCTGCCTGGGTGTTGGAGGCCACCTGCACGACCGCATCAGATTGCCGCGGGTCTTTCATGGGCTGGAACGAAGTACCGGGAGCCGCCGTGAACTGCATCGTCTTGGGCAGCATCACCACGAAATGTTGCGTGCCGTATAGAGACTTCGGATCGATGCTGGCCTGGCCGCTGTAAGGCAAGTGAAAGGAAATCTGGAACTGTGTCGTGCCCGGACGCAAGGGAAAGATGAAGGCGTAACGATTCTTTTCTTTCTGCGGTACCGGCATCGTGTTGAGCGGCTGACCACCCGCCGTCATCGCCATGCCTTGATCCACTTGAGTGCCGTCGGGCAGATAGAACTCGAGATTCTGATCGTTCATCTGGGTGCGCGGCGGAGTGGAGTTGTTGTCGATGGCGAACAGACGAATCCCCTGCAGCTGATCACCCTGAGCCTGAAACCGCATCACATCGGCCGTAACCTTGATGCCCGCCAGCTTCTTGCTGACGTCATAGACCTCTACATCCACGGAGGTGGATCCGGGAGGCGCCATGCGATGATAGGTCACACCTTGGTGGATGACGCGAACTAAATGCGGGCCGTCGTCATCCAGCTTGAAACTGAAATTGCCCGCCCCGTCGGTCTTTGTGCGTCCCGCTTCTTCCATGCCCTGTCCGAGCTTAATGAGCACGACCTCATCGCCAGAAGACGGCTTGCTCGTGGTGCCGTTCTTCACAGTTCCCGTGAGGGTTTGAGCGGAGGTAAGAGAACCCAAAGAAAGAACTAGGACAACAATGAGGCTTCTGGGGCAGAGCTTCAAACTCGGGCTCCTTTGCGGTTGCGGATTGATAAAGTGGCGGCTTCTTCCAGGCGGTCAATTTCTGCCAGGATCGCGGCGGCCTCTTCTTCGAGCGACGCCTTCATCGCCTGATAGTCGCCATCGGGGAACTTGCCCGCTTTGAACTCGAAATTCAGGTCGCGCAGGTTGTCGTAGACTGCTTCCTTGCGCTCGCGGAGATAGGCCAGGCGCGTCTTTTGCGGCCCGAGATGCAGCCGACCTGGCAAATAAAACACATAAACCAGAACCCCGGCGGTAACGAGAGCGCAGATGAGGAAGATCATAAGTCGGTTTCCTTGCGGGCCTGCGCGCGATAACGGTCGAGTTCAGGACCTGCGACCGGACGAATGCCATCCGCCAAGGCCGGCGCCGGAAGTTTTCTCCAGGCTCTCACCACCAGGTAGACAGCAATTACGCCCACAGTCAGGACCAAGTACGGCATGATCCAGGCAATGCGGTTGAAGCCCGTCGTGGTCGGAGCCAGCAGCACGGTAGGGCCGTATTTCTGCACGAAGGCCTGCAGCACTAGGTCGTCGCTATCACCGCGCTCAACATACGAAGCCAGTTCACGACGCATCCCATCCGACAACGGGCAACCTACGTGGTTGCATTCGAGCAACACCTGGTTGCAGCCGCACTGGCACATCAGTCTGTGGCCCAGAGTCTGGAAACGGGCGTCGGGGTCAGCGCCCGTAAGCATAAGGAGTGCCGCGAACAATAAGCTGAGTTGAAACACCCGGCGCGATCTTGCGAAGGCGGAAGTCACCGGCATCAGTCCCCTGCTCCCACGGGAACTGCCTCCGTTCGAGCCGGGGCAGGCACCCGGACGGGAACGCTGTTCGGAATGAGAGCCAGGATGGTTCCCGCAATCATGATCCACACGCCTGCCCATACCCACATCACCAGCGGATTGAGGTGCGCTTTGATGATGGGACGCCCCGCGTCCTGACTCTGGCCTTCGTAGACTACATACAGATCTTCCTTGAGCGTCGAACGATTGGCCACGATCGTGGAGGTTTGCTGGCTGGCCTTGTAGAAGCGGCGTTCGGGATAGATGGTCGCAATCTGCCTGCCGCCCTTTAAAACGTTAATCACTGCCCACTCGCTGCCGTAATTCGGATTGTCGTCCTGCGTGTAGGACTGGCATACCAGCGTGTACGAGCCGATGGTCATCTTGCCGCCGAAGGCCATCTCCTGCTCTTTGTCCTGGTTGAAAGCCGCTCCAGCAAATCCGATCACCAGAACAGCCACGCCGAGGTGCACAATGTAGCCGCCGTAGCGCCGCGTGTTGCGATGGCCAAGCTGGACCATCGAGGCCAAAAGACTTTGGCCGGTGTGGCCGCGGATGACGCGACCACCACGCACGAATTCCGAGGCCACCGTCAGGATGACGAGAACGCAAAGCGCAATGGCCATCAGCGAGTAGAAGGCTGAGATTTCACTCCAGGGACGCATGCCAAAGACGGAGCCCCAACTTGGCGGGGTGATCATCAGAAACGCTGCCACCACGAGGGCGCCTATGGCTGGCCACAAGAAATTCCGCTTCAGGCTTTCTACCGAGGTCTTGCGCCATGCGAGCAACGGGCCCACCGCAGTCAGCAGCAATAGCAGCAAGGCGATGGGAATGTTGACGCTGTTGAAAAACGGGGGCCCCACGGTGATCTTGTGACCCTGCACCCACTCTGAAAGAACCGGAAACAAAGTTCCCCAAAGCACGCTGAAGCAGGCGACCAGGAAAAGCAGATTATTGAACAGGAAGCTGGATTCACGCGAAACCAGCGATTCCAGCTTGTGTTCACTCTCCAGGTGGGAACGATTCCTTACGAAGAAGGCCACACACACGGCGAAAGTGATTGCCAGAAAAGCGACGAACCAGTTGCCAATCGAAGACTGCGCGAAAGCATGCACCGAATTGACTACTCCGCTGCGAGTAAGGAACGTGCCGAGAATAGAAAGCAAGAACGTGGAAAAGATCAGCCACATGTTCCAGACCTTCAGCATGCCTCTCTTCTCCTGCATCATCACGGAGTGCAGGAAGGCGGTGCCGGTAAGCCACGGCATCAGCGAGGCGTTCTCCACCGGATCCCAACCCCAATAGCCACCCCAACCCAGCACCGAATAAGCCCAGTGCATACCGAGCGGAATGCCGCAAGTGAGGAAGCCCCACGTCACCATCGTCCAACGCCGCGTGATGTGAATCCACTTCTCTCCCGGATACTTCATCACCAGCGCCGCCAGAGCGAAGGCGAAGGGTACAGTGAAGCCAACATATCCCAGGTAAAGCATGGGGGGGTGGATCACCATCTCGGGATACTGCAGCAACGGATTGAGGCCAGCTCCGTCCTGTGGCAGGGTCCCTTGCATGACCGCAAAGGGATGAGCAGCGAAGTTCACCAGCAAGAGGAAAAACACCTGAACCGCCGCAATGATCACCGAGGCATGCGCGAAAAGGTGGGCGTCGGTTTTGTAGCGCAAGCGCAACACCAACCCGTACGCCGACAGCAGCAATGCCCAGAACAGCAGAGACCCTTCCTGTCCAGACCAGAGCGTGGCGAATTTGTACGGAGCGGGCAGATCGCGATTGCTGTGATGGAAGATATAAGCAATGGAGAAGTCGTTTTGAAAAGCAGCGACCAGCAGCACTACCGCAGCCAGCAGCACGGCGGCGAAAACAGCGATTCCCGCCCGGCGAGCGGTCTCGGCCAGCCGCTCCGAACCCGGACCTTTCCGGCTCAGGGCCAGAAGCCCGGCCAGGAACGAATAGATACTTAATGCCAGTGCCAGTATGAGGGCAAAGCTGCCGACTAGGGACATAGGGAAGGCCTGTCCCGGTATTCTTCCAGAAACAGCCTAGCGGAGCAACCGCAAAGCCGGAGGGGTGGAACTGCCGATTCTCGTCACGCAGAGAGTGCTCGGCGGGGTTACGGTGAGGGCCGTGTACGTTCCCGTTCTATCCGGCAGGCACGCAGAACCCCTCCCCTCTTAGCACAGCAGGCACAGCGGCCAATCGCCTATGCGCCTTGATGATTGTAACGAGCAAGCACCTCGCGCTCCGCGTGCAACCAGTCATCGCACTCGTTCCCTGGGGAGCCGGCTCGCTGCTCATAAAGTTCATAAGCGCGGCGGCGGATTTCTTCCTCCAGGGTGGCCGTCAGAACGACTTGGTTGGCGTCCTTGGCACCTCGAGCGGTCGTCGCTTTTCTGGTTGTCGGGTTGCCGTTGCGAGGGATCTTCACACGAGCCATGTTCGGGTACTCCTTACACATACCAACATTCAACAATGAACTGAATTCAGCTGTCAGCCACACCTTCGTTCTTCCTCATGCGTGCAATTCGCATAAGTGGTGGCCTGCCTTTAAACAGATAATAAACCGAACCGCTGTGAATTGAATCCGGTGCTAAGAAAAATTCCGGGGGGAGCATCTTTTTCGGAACTAGGATTCAGCGTTCCTTGTTTAAAATTCTCTCAACTTCCTGAGTTCCCGCGAAATCGGAGGAGAGTTGCTCTCGATTTCTATTCGCATTTGGACACTGCTATCTGTTCTCTGCCTGCTCACTGCGCCGGCCGGCGCTCAGGAACAACCCTGCCTTCAGGGAAAATCCGGCTCAACGCCGCTTACGGGCTGCCCGAGCACAGGCAACGACAAGCAAGACAAGCACGACCGCAAGATCGAGCCTCGGCGTGAAACCATCGCGGTCACCGGAACCTTTGGGCCCGTCGCAGTGGAAAACATTGATCGGTCCGTGTCGGTGATCGAAGTCCGGGAGCAGTCCTTGCTGTACCGCCACTGGGTCGAGCTTCTGCAGCAAGATCCGGCGCTCGACCTGCGCCAACGCGCGCCATCTGGAATTCAGGGCGATCTCTCCATTCGCGGTTCTTCACCCGGACAGACTCTCATTCTGCTGAATGGACTGCGCATGAACGATGTGCAGACCGCTCACCATAATCTGGATCTCCCAGTCCCAACCCAATCTATCGAGCGGATCGAGGTTTTGCGGGGAGCCGGTTCGACCCTCTACGGGTCCGATGCGGTGGCAGGCTCGGTCAACTTCATCACAGCACCGCCCAAGTATTCGGAGTTTCGAGCAGGAACCGCCGTCGGCAATTTCGGGGTGAACCAGCAGACGGCTTCGGCCTCATTCATCGTGGGCAAGTGGGATCAGGAACTGGGGATGTCGCGCGACTTTTCCAGCGGATTCCGCCCTGACCGTGACTATCGCAGCTCGACCGCTTTCTCGAACACCGGATTGCAAACTTCACTGGGACGAACGTTGCTCATGCTCGGCTATGGCGACAAGCCCTTCGGAGCCGATCAGTTCTACGGCAACTTCAACTCCTGGGAGCGCACGAAGGCGTGGCTTGCTGGACTAAAGCAGGACTTGGGCCGCAGGGCGGAATTTGACTTCGGCTACCGGCGGCACACGGATGAATTCATTTTGTTTCGGGACAACCCTGCCTTCTACGAAAACAGCCACATCGATGAAAGCTGGCAAACCGCCATGCGGATGAACCAGCCGCTGGGCCGCAACGCCACTCTGTTCTATGGCGGCGAGGGGTTCCACGAGTCGATCGACAGCAACAATCTCGGTCAACATGCGCGCAATCGTGGTGCAGCGTATGTCGGTTACGATGTGCGGGCCTGGAAGCGCTACTCATTCTCCGTGGGTGCGCGCGAGGAAATCCTCAGTTCCACTCACGGCGAGTTCAGTCCCAGCATCGCAGGAGGAGTATGGCTGAAAGCCGGCTGGAAGCTGAAGGCCAGCGCCAGCCGCGCTTTTCGCCTGCCAACCTATACCGACCTCGACTACCACGATCCGGCGAATCTGGGAAACCCGACGCTGCTGCCGGAAACCGCCTGGAGTCACGAAGGCAGCGTTCTTTGGGATCGTGGCGGACTGCTGAAGGTGGAAGCAACCGTCTTCGAGCGCCGCGAGAAAAATGACATCGACTATGTGCTAAGGGACTGTGCGGTGTTGCCGCCTGCAACAATTCCTCCCGGGGCCGCATGCTCGCCTGGACTTGTCTGGCATGCGGAAAACTTCCAGCGTCTCAACTTCACCGGCGTCGAAACCTCCGTCGAACTGCGCCTGCCTTGCCGGCAGCGAGTTGATGTTTCCTACAGCGGACTGCACGGCGCACAGGAGTCGCTGAACGGGGTGCTATCACGGTATGTCTTCAATTATCCCGTCAACCAAGCGGTTGTCGCCTGGCATGGAAGTTTGCCAGGAAATCTGGTGGCGCGTACACGGATTGGCGTGGTCGATCGTTTGCAGCGAGATCCCTATCCCCTATGGGACGCGGCGGTAGGGC
>Ga0335070_10004516_pt1 | contig 16292 bp, 14 predicted proteins | sample Lox_Sample_13_FD_206722 | JGI IMG/M metagenome (GOLD analysis project Ga0335070, IMG submission 206722) | Soil microbial communities from Loxahatchee National Wildlife Refuge, Florida, United States - Lox_Sample_1.3 | ecosystem: Environmental > Terrestrial > Soil > Wetlands | place: USA... | reverse complement strand
TTCGAGTCCCGTCGCTCCCGCTATTTGACGTGCTGCCCGCGACGGAAGATACCGGGTCGCAGACAGCGCCGTGTCGGGTTCAGCTGTCGGCGGCCCGGGCGATCTGACGTCTGGCAACCGGGCGCCTGGCCGCCTCGTCGCCGATGCCGGCCGACCCGGCGGTCTCTCGCAGCGGCACGTCGCGCAGCCGCCAGCTCAGACCGAACGCGCCGAGCATGACGGCGGCGGCGGTGAGGAAGACCGGGTGAAGGGCGGCGGCATACGCCGCGACGTACGCCTCGTGAATCAGGGACGGGAGGTGCTGCACGAGAGCGGGGCTCGCATGTGCGGGCGCGTGCACGCCGGGCGGCAGCCGGCGAGCGAGCTCGTGGCTGAGCCGGTTGGTGAAGATCGCGCCGAAGACAGAGACGCCGATGCAGCCGCCGATCTGACGTGCGAGCGACGCGCCGGACGTGGCGACGCCGAGCAGCCGGTACTCGACGGCGTTCTGGGCGGCGAGCACGAGCACCTGCATCGTGAGGCCGAGCCCGAGGCCGAGGACGAGCAGGTACAGGGCCGTCTCGCGGGTCGGCGTGGAGACGCCGAGCAGGCTGAGGAGGTACAGCCCGACGGTTGCGAGGGCCGTGCCGACGATCGGGAACACGCGGTAGCGCCCATAGCGCGAGATCAGGAGGCCGCTCGCGATCCCGGTCACGAGCACGCCGAGCATCATCGGCGTCATCAGGAGCCCCGACTCGGTCGGGGTGCGACCCTTGACGACCTGCAGGTAGAGCGGCACGAACGTGACCGACCCGAAGAGCGCGAACCCGATGACGAAGCCGATCACGCTCGTCGTCCGGAAGGTCTCGTTGCGGAAGAGCTCGAGCGGCAGGATCGGATCCGCCGCGCGCGATTCGACGAACGGGAACAGCGCGAGCATCGCGACGCCGCCGACAATCGTCGCGAGCATCCCCGGCGCGTCCCACGGGTAGGTCGTGCCGCCGAGGCTGGTGTAGAGGATGATCCCCGACAACCCCGCGGCGAGAACGACCGTGCCGAGGTAGTCGATGCGGTGGTGCTCGGTCGCCTGCCGGGAACGGAAGGCGATCGAGATCACTGCGAGCGCGACGGCGCCGAGCGGGAGGTTGATGTAGAAGATCCACCGCCAGGAGAGGTTGTCGACGAAGAAGCCGCCGAGCAGGGGCCCGGCAACGGTCGCGACGCCGAACACCCCTCCGAACAGGCCCTGGTAGCGGCCGCGGTCGCGCGGCGCGACGAGGTCGCCGACGACGGCCATCGTCACCACGGTCAGGCCGCCGCCGCCGAGCCCCTGCACGGCGCGGAAGGCGATCAGCTGCGGCATGCTCTGCGCCAGCCCGCACAGAGCCGAGCCGACCAGGAAGAGCACGATCGCGACCTGCAGGACGCGCTTGCGCCCGTAGAGATCGCCGAGCTTGCCGTACAGCGGCGCGACCACCGTCGACGCGAGCAGGTACGCGGTCACCACCCACGAGAGGTGCTGCAGACCGCCCAGGTCGCCGACGATCGTCGGCAGCGCGGTCGACACGACCGTCTGGTCGAGCGACGCCATGAACAGCACGAGCAGCAGCGCGGCGAAGATGAGGCGCCGCCGGCTTCCGGACGTCTCAGTCACCGGGGACACCCGCTCGGGCGGAGGCAGCGAGCGCCCGGCGCGCGAAGATCTGCTGCGCGGTCATCGTCCGCTCGGGGCGCGAACGCCCGAAGAAGCTGATCATCCAGTGGAGGAGCGCGCTGACCCGGTTCTTGAAGCCGGTCAGGAAGGTGAGGTGGACGACGAGCCAGAACAGCCAGCCGGCGAATCCCCAGACGCGGACGCGGCGACGCTCCCCGATCGCGTAGTACCGCGAGACCGCGGCAAGGCTGCCGAGATCGCGGTACCGGAAGGGCTGCGGCTCCGTCTCGCCGTCGAGGCGCTGCCGGATCTCGGCCGCGGCGTGACGTCCGGACTGGATCGCGACCTCCGCGAGCCCCGGCAGGCGGTCGAGGGCCATCAGGTCGCCGACGACGAAGACCTCCGGGTGGCCCGGAAGCGTGCAGTCGGCCGTGACGGGGACCTGTCCCGACCGTGTCGGCTCCACGCCTGCCTGCGCGGCGAGCATGCTCCCGAGCGGCGACGCCTGCACGCCCGCCGACCAGATCTTCGTCATCGCCGCGAGCCGCTCGAGTCCGTCGCCGGTCTTCAGCTCGACGCCGGCGGCGTCCATTCCCGTGACCAGCGTCTCCGTTCTGATCTCGACGCCCATCCGCTCGAGCTTCGCCGCCGCCCGCCGCGCGAGATGCTCGTCGAAGGTCTGCAGGATCCGCGGCGCGGCGTCGACAAGGACGATGCGTGCGTCTGCCGTGTCGATCCGCCTGAAGTTCGACCGCAGGCTGTAGCGCGAGAGCTCGGCGATCTGCCCGGCCATCTCCACGCCCGTCGGGCCGGCGCCGACGACGACGAAGGTCAGCCAGGCGGAGCGGCGCAGCGGGTCCTCCTCCAGCTCGGCCAGCTCGAAGGCGCCGAAGATCCGCCCGCGCACCTCGAGCGCGTCGTCGATCGTCTTCATGCCCGGGGCGTAGACGGCGAACTCGTCGTGGCCGAAGTACGACTGCCCCGAGCCGGCGGCGACGATCAGGCTGTCGTACGGAAGCTCGGAGCTCCGGTCGAGCAGGCTGCAGGTGACCATGCGGCGCTCGAGGTCGACGTCGCCGACCTCGCCGAGGACGACCTCCGCGTTGCGCTGGTGGCGGAGGACGTCCCGGAGCGGCGGCGCGATGTTCCCCTCCGACAGGACGCCCGTCGCCACCTGGTAGAGCAGCGGCTGGAAGAGATGGTGCGCCTGCCGGTCGACCACGGTCACGTCCACGGGGGCCCGGCGCAGCGCCTTCGCCGCCGCAAGGCCTCCGAAGCCGCCGCCGACGATCACGACCTGATGGCGAGCCGTCATCGGCTCAGCTGTGCCTTGACGTTCAGCGTCGCCGGCCGCCGGATCATCCCGAGCTGGCCGCTGCTCATACCGAGCTGCTGCTGGTCGACGGTCGTGGACGCCTCGACCTCGAGCCCGTCGTCGACCTGCTCCACAGTCGCGTCGAACTCGAGCGGCACGACCCTGCCCGCCGCTTCGAGGTCGCCTTCGACGTGCAGCTTCCCGTCGCCTGCATCGCGCACGCGTGTCGACGTGAAGCGGACCTGGGGGTGCTCGGCGCCGGCGAAGAAGTCGGCCGACTGCAGATGCTTGTCCCGCGTTCGGTTCCCGGTGTCAAGGCTGTCGGCGTCGATCGTCAGCTCGATCTGGGTTCCGTCCGGCCCGACCTCGTACGAGCCGCCGAAGCGGTCGAAGCGGCCGTGAACGGTGCTCAGGCCCCAGAACGTCTTGACGGCGAAGGTGACGGAGCTCTCGTCGCGGTCGACGCTCCAGCGCGTCGGCGCAGCCACTGTCTCCTCGCTCTTGATGATGGTCATCGCATCTCCTCTCGTGGATCGTGGATCTGCGACGAAGACTCCTGGAGGGCGATGCCAAATCACTGCCAAGCCGTCGGCCCCTACTGCCGCGGCGGCCGGACTCTCTGTCGACGGGTGGCAGGTGGCCAGATGCGCGTGGAGCCGGCGAGCTGGTCGCCGGCTCCATGGAAGTGCGGGTCGTGCAGACCGACCGTCAATGCGACGGCTGGGGAGTCGTCTTCGTTGGCCTCGGCCGTGCCGAAAAAGCCTTCTTCGCCTTCCGCTCGAGCAGCTTCTCGCCGCCGATGGCGACGACGAGCTCGCTGACTCCGGTGACGAGCGCGAACGCCGCGATCAGTGCGAGCACGGCGAGCGCACCTGCACCCGGCTTCGCGAAGATGACGATCCCGAACACGATCGACACGAGGCCCATCAGGACCATCGACGTCGTGTCGCGTCCGTTCAGTGGAAGCTGGAACGACGCTGCGACGGCGAGAATCCCGAGCGCAACGGCGTATGCGCCGATGACGTACAGCAGCGCGATCGCCGAGATGCCGGGCCAGGCGAAGACCATCACACCGACGACGATTCCGAGCAGGCCCCTCAGGATCAGCCAGCCGCGCTCCTTCCCGTGCACAGTGAATGCGGTGCCGAACTCGACGATGCCCGTGGCGAGCGCGTAGGCGCCGAAGACGATCGTGAGCGCGTAGACGCTGATGCCGGGCCAGGCGAGGATCAGCACACCGAGCACGACGGACGCCAGGCCGTGCAGGCCGAGCATCCACCGCATCTTCGTGACCTGTGTCCGCGAGAGCTTCGCGGCGCGGTCGAGCAACGTATCCATCTTCCTACCTCCGTTCCGTGATTGACATCTGCACGACGAAACGTGCATGGCGTGAGTGCCAGGCCGCTGCCACCGTTGCGTCTCCGGCTGCCAGCCGCCGCCGGTGCGCGCGCGCCGGCTTCACCGCCGCCGCCTTCGTTCGCGGTTCGGCCGGCGAGCTCGCCACACGAGCCGCCGCTTGGCAGCACCGGCGTGCACCATGAGCACGCCGACGGACATCGCAACGAGTGCGGTCACGAGAGTCGGGTCGGTCGTCTGCATGTCGCTCTCCCTCGTTCACTTGATCTGTCTGGACAGCTCGGCAGCCTTCTGTTCGAGCTCGTCGCGGGCCGCCGTGATGCGGTTCCTCGCTTCCTGCGAGGCGGCGCCGTCGGAGTCGCGCACCTGCGCGAGGCGCTCGCCGACGGCGATCCGGCGGCTGCGAACGTCGCCGATCGCCGCCTCGGCCTGTTCGCGCGTCCTCCACGCCTTCGCCGCGACGCTGGCCTGGAGCCGCTCGAGGTAGGTGTCCCAGCTGTGGAGCTCCGCCTCCACCGCCGCAGCGAAGGTCGCCCAGTCGTCGGAGGCGTCAGCCTCCAGCGAATGCTCGGCGACGTCGAGCCTCGTCTTCAGCTGCCCGAGCTTCTCGTCGACCTCGTCGGGAGCCTCGCGGACCGCGGCGCCTACGGCTGCCTCCTCCTGGTGCAGTGCGTCGAGGTGGCGCCGGATCCGCGGTGCGACGGCTTGCGATCGCGCCTGCAACCGGTCGATCCTGCGGCGGATCTCGGGAAGCTCGTCCTCGATCGTCGTTGTGCTCATGTCGAGCCTCCTGTTGGTCTGTCTGACAGCGCGAAGGGTCGCGGGCGCCGATGCCAACGCTCTGCCAGGCGCGGCCGCGGGTCTGCCAGCTCAGGTCAGGGTGAGTTCCGCGCGCGCGCGGAACTCGTCAGCCGCGGCGGTGTCGCCCCGGCCCTCGGCGAGCTCTGCGAGCCCGAACAGCGCTGCCGTGGCCGGGCTGCCGGCGAGCGCGAGGAAGAGGCTCTCGCGCGCCTGGCGCGGCCGCTCGATCTGCGACCACTCGAGCACCTCGCGGTACAGCCTCTCGGCGGCGTCGGCATCTCCGGACGCCGCCGCGATGCGACCGAGCTGGACGCGTGCATGAGCCGCGACCCACGTCGCCTGGGCCGCCTCGGCGGTGAGAAGCGCCTGCCGCTGGAGCTCCTCCGCCTCGCGCACGTCGCCGTTCGCGAGCACGCTCGAACCGAGTGCGGAGAGCGCGAACGCCGCGTGGTCGCCGAACCCGATGCGGGCCGCGAGCTCGAGCGCACGCCGGTATCCATCGACTGCGGCGGCGCCGTCGCGGCGTCGCTCCGCTACCCACGCCTCGAGCAGCAGCGCCGGGACGCGGAACGCGTCGTACTCGATCGCGTCCGAATGACGGAGGACAGTCGCCGCCATGGCGGCAACGGTGGCGACGTCCGCGGAGCGCGCCGCGCCCGTCGCGCGAATGAGGCCACTCGCCGCGGCACCCCAGTCGTCCCCGGCCGCCTCGAGCGTCGCGCACGCATCTTTCGCCATCGCGTCGGCTCGCTCGTCCCCGGACTGCGCAAGAGCGAGCGCGAGGGTCAACTGCGCGAGCCCGAGCTGTTTCGGCGCCGTCGCAGACGCGGCGAGCGCCAGCGCGCGCTCGCCCGCCCCGAGCGCGGCGTCGAGATCGAGCTCTTCGGTCGCAAGGAAGCAGAGGTTGGCCAGCAGGTCGACCAGCAACTCGACCGGCGCGTCGTCGCGGGTGGCAGACAGCGCGAGCTCGAGGAAGCGCCGTCCGTCGGACACGCGCTCCGCGAGCGCGAAGTACCAGCCGAGCGTGCCGAGCCGATTCGCAACGGCAGGGTCGGGCGCGTCGAGGGCGTACGCGAGCGCGGCCCAGAGATTGTCGTTCTCCAGCTCCAACCGGCGCTGCCAGCGCAGCCATTCCGGCCCGCGCAGCTCACCCCGAGCTTCTTCGGCCAGCGCCGCGAAGTACTCGGCGTGGGCGGCGCGGGCCTCGGCGAGCCCGCCGCTCTCGACGAGGCGCTCGAGCACGTACTCGCGGACGCTGTCGAGCATGTCGTACCGGGCGACGCCGCCCGCGAACGAGGCCGACACGATCGACTTGTCGACCAGCGCGGCGACGAGATACGCGACGGTCGGCTCGTTGAGGCCGTGCGTCGCTGCAACCGCGACGAGTGACGCGAGGGACGCGCCGCCGCGGTGGACGGCGAGCTGCTGGAGCAGCGTCTTCTCGTCCCCGTGCAGGAGGTCGTAGCTCCACTCCACGAGCTCCTGGAGTGCGGTGCGGCTCGGGTCGGAGTCCGGGACGTCGCGTAGGAGCGCGGCGCGGCGCTCGAGGATGGAGACGAGCTCCGCGAGCCCGAGCACGTTCACCCGGGCGGCGGCGAGCTCGATCGCCAGCGGCAGCCCGTCCACCCGCCGGGCGATCTCGGCGGCTTGCGCGACGGCCTCGGCGTCCGGCTCGAATCCGGGCCGGGCCGCGCGCGCACGCTCGAGGAAGAGCTCCACGGCGGCCGTGCCGAGCGGTGCGACGGGGATCCGGACTTCGCCGGCGACGTGGAGCGCCTCGCGGCTGGTGGCCACGACCCGAACCCGGGGACACTCCGCGAGGAGCGTCGACGCGATCCGCGCTGCTTCATCGAGGACGTGCTCGCACGCGTCGAGAACGACGAGCGCGCGAGCTTCTCGAAGGCGCGAGATCACGCGCGCGAGCGGGTCGGAGGCGCGGACGTCGACCACGTGCGCGAGGAGGCGGACGGCGTCGGCCGCGCCACCCGCGCGCGCGAAGTCGACGAGCCAGATGCCGTCCGGGAACTCGGGCTCGAGCGAGCGCGCCGTCTCGACCGCGAGCCGGCTCTTCCCCACGCCGGGAGGCCCCGTGAGCGTCACGAGACGATGCTCGTGCAGCAGGCCGGCGACCTGGCCGAGCTCGTCCTCGCGGCCGACGAACGACGTCGAGAGGGCGGGGAGGTTGCCGCGGCGCCTGCCGGCGACCGGAACCGCGGCGATCGCGGGATCGTGCGCGAGGATCGCCTCCTGCAGCCGCCGGAGCTCGGGCCCGGGCTCGAGCCCCAGCTCGTCGGCGAGCACGCGCCGCGCTTCCTGGAACGTCTCGAGGGCGTCCGCCTGGCGGCCGCTGCGGTAGAGCGCGAGCATCAGCTGCCCCCACAGCCGCTCTCGGAAAGGGTTGTCCGCCAGCGCCGCCCGAAGCGCCGGCGTGAGTTCCCGCTGCTCGCCGAGCGCGAGCGCGACCTCGAACTGCTCCTCGAGCGCGTCGACGCGCAGCGTCTCGAGCCGGCGCGCCTCGGCGCTGAACCACGCCGTCCCGGTCAGACCCTGCAGCGCCGATCCGCGCCAGAGGGCCAGCGCCGACGCGACCGCGTCCGCCGCGGCGGCGACCTCTCCCTCGCGCAGCGCGGAGCGAGTCTCCGCGAGCAGCTCCTCGAAGCGCACCGCATCCAGGCAAGCGTCCTTCAGTGCATATCCGTCGGGGGAGCCGAGAATCGACTCCTCTCCGAGCGCGGCGCGAAGGCGGGCGATGTGGTGATGGAGCGCGTTCCGCGGGGCGGCCGGGAGCTCCTCCCCCCACACGCCGTCGACGAGCGCGTCGACGTCGACCACCCGGCCCTGCCGGAGCGCGAGCATCGCCAGCAGGGCTTGTCGCTTCGAGCCGCCGACGTCCGCGATCGTCCCGTGCGCGAGAACCTCGAACGGGCCGAGCAGCCGGATTTCGAGCAGATCCTGCACAGGCGCATAGCTCCTCGGGCGAGTCTCGCACGCCCGAACGCTGGCATCCAGCGCCCCGGCCTTGGCACTGCCGTGGCATCGCCCGGGCGCAGGCTCCCTTTCGACCCGACGAAGAAGGAGAGATTTCGATGAACCCGTCCGAGACCAACGAGAAGCCGCAGCCGGACAAGAGTCCTCAGATCGGCAAGCGCGAGATCGGCGCCTTTCTGCTGCTGCTGGCGATCAACTGGACGTTCGTCCTGCTGTTCTTCGGCGCCTCCGCGCGGCAGCGGGTGACGATCCCGTACTCGCCGACCTTCCTGGCGCAGGTGCAGGCCGGCAACGTCTCGACGGTGACCGCGCAGGACGCCGCGATCCAGGGGACGCTCAAGCACGCGATCCACTACCCGGCGGGCGACAAGAACGTGAAGGCGTCGACCGATTTCGCGACCCGGGTCCCGGACTTCGCCGACACGAAGGCGCTCGACACGCTGCTGCAGGAGAAGGGCGTCGTGATCACGGCGAAGGCCCCGCCCGGGACGCCGTTCTGGCAGACGCTGCTCGCCGGCTTCCTCCCGACCCTCCTGTTCTTCGGGCTCTGGTACTACATCATGAAGCAGTCGGGCAGCGGCAGCATGTTCTCCATGGGCAGCTCGAAGGCGAAGAAGTACGAGCCGACGACGGAGCGGGTCACGTTTGCCGACGTCGCCGGGATCGACGACGCGAAGGAGGAGCTCACCGAGGTCGTCGACTTCCTCCGCAACCCGGAGAAGTACCGCAAGCTCGGCGCCCACATCCCGCGCGGCGTCCTCCTGACGGGGCAGCCGGGGACGGGCAAGACGCTGCTCGCGCGGGCGGTCGCCGGGGAGGCGAGCGTGCCGTTCTTCTCGATGTCCGCGTCGGAGTTCGTCGAGATGATCGTCGGGGTCGGCGCATCCCGCGTGCGCGACCTGTTTGCCCAGGCAAAGGCGGCGGCGCCGTCGATCGTCTTCATCGACGAGATCGACGCGATCGGCCGCTCACGCAGCTCCGGCGCGTACAGCGGCGCCAACGACGAGCGCGAGCAGACGCTCAACCAGATCCTCACCGAGATGGACGGCTTCGACGCCTCCACCGGTGTCATCGTCCTCGCGGCGACCAACCGTCCCGACGTCCTCGACTCGGCGCTGCTGCGGCCGGGACGCTTCGACCGCCGTGTGCCGGTTCAGGCTCCGGACAAGGACGGCCGCGAGCAGATCCTGCGCGTCCACACGAAGTACGTGCCGCTCGCCGACGACGTCGACCTGGGCGCGCTCGCCGCGACGACGGCCGGCATGGTCGGCGCGGACCTCGCCAACCTCGCCAACGAGGCGGCGCTCCTGGCGGCGCGGCGGCAGCACGAGCGAGTGACCATGGGCGACTTCAGCGACGCGCTCGAGAAGATCGAGCTCGGAACCGCGCGCAAGCTCCTGCTCACCCCGGCCGACAAGCGGCGCACCGCCTACCACGAGGCGGGGCATGCACTGGTCGGGATGCTCACCCCCGGAGCCGACCCGGTCCGGAAGATCTCGATCATCCCGCGCACCATGAGCCTCGGCGTCACCATCTCGGCGCCCGGCAGCGACCGGTTCAACTACGACAAGCAGAGCCTGCTCGCCCACATCAAGGTCGCGACCGGCGGCCGCGCCGCCGAGGAGGTCGTCTACGGCGACGAGACGACCGGCGCCGAATCCGACATCCGCCAGGCGACCCAGCTCGTCCGCAACATGGTCGGCCGCTACGGCATGAGCGACGCGATCGGCTTCGTCTCCGTCCTGCCGCAGGAGGGAGACGACTCCGGCCTCATGCCCGGCGTCTCGGAGGTCTCGGAACAGACCAGGCAACGGATCGACGACGAGATGCGCCGCATCGTCGGCGAGGAGCTCGACGAGGCCGTGCAGCTGCTCACCGACAACCGTGAGCGGCTCGACTCCCTCGCCGAGGCGCTCTTCCAGGCGGAGACCCTCGAGGGGCCCGAGGCGTACGCCGCCGCAGGGCTCGCCGCTGCCCCCGACGCTCCGGCGCCGGCAGAGCCCGCGACCCCCGTCGCGCGATAGGAGGATCACGATGCTGCCGCTCTCCGACGGACTCCACCCGCGACGGTTCCCGATCGTGAACGTCGCCCTGATCGCGGCCAACTTCGCGGTCTGGGTGTTCTACGAGCTTCCGCACCTGAACGCGGCCGTCTACCACGCCTCCTTCTATCCGTGCGCCGTCGACAACGCCTGCCGCGCGCCGGAGCCGTGGGAGATCAGCTGGTTCACCGCGATGTTCATGCACGGCAGCTGGAGCCACATCCTCGGCAACATGCTCTTCCTCGCCATCTTCGGCAAGAACGTCGAGGACGCCTTCGGGCACCTTCGCTACCTCGCCTTCTACATCGCCGGCGGCTTCGTCGCGATGATGACGCAAACCGCCGTCACGCTCCTCTTCGGCACGGCGGCGGACGCACGCGTGCCGAATCTCGGCGCCAGCGGCGCGATCGCCGCCGTGCTCGGCGCCTTCATCGTCCTCTACCCGACCGCACGCATCCGCACGCTGGTGCTCGTGTTCATCGTGCCGATCCCCGCCTGGGTCTACCTCGGCGGTTGGTTCCTCTACCAGCTCGTCGAGGGGCACGCCGGTCTCACCTCGGCATCGGCGAACGGCGGCGGCGTCGCCTTCTTCGCGCACGTCGGCGGCTTCGTCTTCGGCGCCCTCGTCACGATGGCCCTGGTCAACGCCGGGCGGGCCGTCCCGCAGAGCACGTCGGGCCGCACCGCCCTCGCACCGACCTGATCGGCGCCGCGGACGGCCCGGCTGCATCGCTCCGAGTGACGCGTTCCGCGTGCGGCAGCTCCGCAGCCGTCGGTCCGCGACGGAGTCGACGGCGAGTGCGGTCGAGTCGCTCCCGCTCTGAGACCCACCTCTACAGCGGGTTTCTTCGTCACTGAGCACGCGTCGCGCGGCGAAGCCGTCCCATGCGGGCTCTTGAGCCGCTGGCCGGGCACGATTACGCTCCGCGCATCGGGCGGATCCTCCTCATCCTCGCCGCTGCCGCCGTGCTCCTCGTCGCTGCCGGCGACGGGCTCGCCGCGCGCGCGGCGGCGCGCGACGACCGGGCGACGGCCGCCCGGGCCGCGGTCGTCGATCTTCGCTCGGCGATCTCCCAGGAGTACTACGCGATCCACGCGATCGACAGCGACTCGATCCACAACGCCGCGGCGGCGATCACCAACTCGGAGCGCGCGCTGTCCGCCGTTTCGGAGATGGCCGACACGATGCTGGCCGACGACCTACCGGGGCTGCCCGACACGGGCTGGAAGAAGGTCAAGCACTACACCGATTCCGCAGACTCGTACTACGACCAGGAGGCCCTGTACCACCTGCACCACGACATGAAGCCGGAAGACGCCGCACGCTGGATCCGAGGCGCGATCACCAAGAAGAACGCCGCGCTGAAGGTCGTGAACTACCTCGCACACCCGCCGTGCACGGAGCTCGTGAACCTCCGGGGTCCGATCATGGTCAACGGCGTCCCGCAGGGCCCGTCGCAGCTCACGCTGAGCTTCTCGTGCACGGTCGCGATCAACGAGGTCGAGGTGGATATTCCCAACGCCGCGATCCAGTCGTGCGACGGCTCCGGCGACGCCTGCGCCGTCAACGGCGACCTCGTGACGCTGCACGCGGGCGACAGCAAGACCGCGACCATGACGCTCGACACCGAGAACGTCGGCGACGGCGACCACTTCGCCTCGGACATCGTCCCCATCGCCGGCGACACCGTCGTCGTCGACGAGATCATGTAGGCGCATGCTCCCGATCGTGATCATCGCAGCCGTTGCGATCCCGCTCCTCGCGGTCGCGTTCCTCGCCGCCCGCCGGTCCGACAAGGAGGGCGAGCATCCGGCAGCCGAGAGCGACGCCCACCGGCGGCTCGTCGAGCAGGAGTACGAGGACTCGGAGCGCTACCAGGCCGAGTGGCGCGAAGAGCACAAGCACGAGAACGACTCGCCGCTGTAGGCCGTCAAGAAACGCGTGGGACGCATCCCGCGCAGGCGGGTGCGGGCAGGCCGGTGCGTCGCCGGATGGCTGTTAGCGTCGATCTCGCCGTCAGATGAAGGAGCAGATCGATGCACACCGTCCGCGCAGCCGCCGGCCTCGCAGCCGCCGCCGTCGCTCTCGTCGTCGTGTCCGGGTCCGCTGCCGCGGCTCCCGCCGGCACCGCCGCCGCGAAGTCCTCTCCCGTCAATGCAGCGCTACCGACCGTCTCGGGCACCGCGCGCCAGGGCCAGACCCTGACCGCCTCGAGCGGCAGCTGGGGCGGGACGCTCCCGATCACGTATGCGTACCAGTGGCAGCGCTGCAACAGCGGCGGATCCGGATGCACGAGCATCTCCGGCGCCACAGGCGCGACGCATCTCCTCGGCTCCGCCGACGTCGGCCACACGATGCGTGTGCGCGTGACGGCGACGAACGCGGACGGCAGCGCGCAGGCCTTCTCGGCTCCGACGGGGTTGATCGCCGACCTCGGCAACGCGCCGGCGGCGACGTCGCAGCCGGCACCAACGGGGACGACGATCGAGGGGCAGACGCTGACCGCGTCCGACGGGACGTGGAACGGGACGCAGCCGATCACGTTCGCATACCACTGGCAGCAGTGCACCGCCACGGCGTGCACGGACATCAAGGACGCGACCGGCAAGACGTACGTGATCGTCAAGGCGGACGTCGGACTCCGGCTTCGCTACCACCTGACCGCGACGAACTCCGTCGGGAAGGGCTCCATCGACTCGAACCTGAGCGACGTCGTCGCGGCCAAGGGCGACCCGCCCAAGAACATCACTCCGCCGCTGATCATCGGGACGCCGGCCCCGGGCAAGCAGGTGCACGCATCGTCGGGCGAGTGGGCCGGCGCGAACGGCGCCTCCTTCGTCTACGCGTGGCTGCGCTGCGCCGCATCCGGTACGAACTGCGCCGCCATCACCGGTGCGGACAGCCCGAGCTATGTCGTCACAGCCGCCGACTCCGGCCGCTCGCTCCGCACGCGCGTGACGGCGAAGAACGCCGCCGGATCGACGGCCGCGGAGTCGCCCGCCGTCCTCGTCACGACGCCTCCCTCCGGGAACGTCGTTCCGGTGTCGTCGCTGACGGCGCGGCCCGACCACCTGCTGATCCAGGACGTCAAGTTCAGCCCGAGCCCGTTCGGGAATCCCGGCGGCTCCTTCACGCTGAAGGTGCACGTCGTCGTCGAGGACTCGAAGAAGGGCGTCAGCGGCGCGCTCGTGCAGGTGACCGGCATCCCGTACAACTGGGTGAAGAACCCGCCGGAGACGCCGACCGGGTCGGACGGCTGGGTGACGCTCACGGTCGGGACGACGAAGAGCCTCCCGCACAGCGGCGCGCTCGTCATGCAGATCCGCGCCCGCGGGCCGGGGAACACCGAGGAGGACATCCTCGGCGGCATCTCGACGCGTAGGCTGGTGCAGCTGTCACTGAAGTAGGTGCACGTCGACTCGAATTGCGACGAAGGGATAACGACATGCTGGTAGGCGCGTCGGTCTGGTGGTACGGCGGCGGCATCGCGCTGTTCTTCTACATCGCGCTGATGCTCACCCTCGGGCTCGTCACGATCAGGAAGGGGCATTGGGTGATGTTCATCGTCGGCATCTTCCTGCCCATCTTCTGGTTCATCGGCGCGCTCATTCCGGCGAAGCGCTGAGCGCCGGGCGGCGGATGCCGACGTCGTCGAGCGCGGCGGCGACGAGCGGGTCGTAGCGCCCGGCGGCGAGGTCGCCGATCGGGTCGCGCGTGTACCCGAGCAGCGTCAGATACGAGAGCCCGAAGGCGGCCCGCATCGCGAGCAGCCTGCGGCGCTCCGGGTCGTGCGTGTCGATGAGCACCGCGTTCGCGGCTCCCAGTTGCCGGATCTGCCGGATCCGAGACGGGAGCATGATCACGAGGACGAGGATCGTCGGCAGGAGGAACACGAGCAGCCCGAGGATCAGGGCGAGCTGGTGCACCTTGTCCTCGCCCTGCTGTCCGAGCTGCGCGACGTTCCCGCCGCTTCCCTGTCCCGCCTTCTCGAGCGCGCCGGCGAGCGAGCCGCCGACGAGCGGGATTCCCTGGACGGCGCCGGCGGCGGAGCCGAAGCCGCTCTCGACCGAGAGGCCGGCGTGCTTCACGCCCGAGCCCAGCACCGCCATGCCGTTGACTGCATCGTGCACCTTGACGCCGATCCACGCGAAGAGCAGGACGAGAGCGAGCAGCGCGAGATCGCGCAGGATCGTCGATCGTCGCTTCGCGGGCACGTCCGGATAGAGCTTCAGGTGCGCGGCCACCGCTCGTGACCATACGCAGCCCGTCGGGCGGCAAGGTCACATGCCGGATGCCTCGCGCAGCAGGCTGCCGCTCCGCTGCGCGGCGATCAGGTCGCGGTACCACCCGAAGCTGCCCTTCGGCACGCGCTCGAGCGTCGGGTACTCGACGTACACGATCCCGAACCGCTTCCCGTAGCCCCAGCCCCACTCGAAGTTGTCGAGCAGCGACCAGACGAAGTACCCGTGCACGGGGACACCGGCCGCGACCGCGCGACCGACGGCACCGATGTACGCCTCGAGGAACGCCTCCCGCTCCGGGTCGCGCACCGCGCCGTCGTGGCTGCGCACGTCGGCGAAGGCGGCGCCGTTCTCCGTGATGTAGATGCTCGGCACGGCGTACTCGTCACGCAGGCGGATGAGCACGTCGTGCAGCCCTTCCGGATACACCTCCCAGCCCATGTCGGTGTAGGCCGACTCCGGATCGCGCGCCACGTCGCGGCCGGCGCCGTCCGGTCCGGCCGAGACGACCTGGCGCGAGTAGTTGTTCACCCCGAGGAAGTCGATCGGCGCGGAGATCGATTCGAGATCGCCGTCGAGGATCACCGGTGCGCCGGCGTCGAGGCTCGCAAGCACGTCGGCCGGGTACTCGCCGCGGAAGATCGGGTCGAGGAACCAGCGGTTCTCGAGTCCGTCCATCCGCTTCGCGGCCGCCCTGTCGGCATCGCTGTCGCCGGCCGGGTAGACGGGGTGAAGGTCGAGCGTGATGCCGACCTTCGCGCCCGGAAGAACACGGCGAAGGATCTCGACCGCGCGACCGTGCGCGAGCAGGAGATGATGCGACGCCGCCAGCGCGTCCGCCTGGCTCGTCCGCCCCGGAGCGTGGCGTCCGTTGCCGTAGCCCTCCCACGTGGACACGCGCGGCTCGTTGAGCGTGATCCAGGAGTCGACCCGGTCGCCGAGCCGCCCGGCGACGATCTCCGTGTACTCGCCGAACGCGTCGACGATGTCCCGGTTCGGCCAGCCGCCGAGATCCTCGAGAGCCTGCGGCAGATCCCAGTGATACAGCGTCGCGAACGGGCGGATGCCGTGCTCGAGCAGCTCGTCGAGCAGCCGGTCGTAGAAGTCGAGCCCCTCGTGATTCACGCGTCCGCGCCCGTCCGGCAGGATGCGCGGCCAGGCGATCGAGAAGCGGAACGCGTCGATCCCGAGCTCCGTCATCAGTCCGACGTCCTCGGGATAGCGGTGGTAGAAGTCGCACGCGATCTCGCCCGTGTCGCCGTTGCGGACCTTCCCCGGCGTGGCGCAGAACCGGTCCCAGATGCTCTCGCCGCGGCCACCCTCGTGGGTGGCGCCTTCGATCTGGAACGACGCGGTCGCAGCGCCCCAGACGAAGTCGGGTGGGAACTGCATCACGTGATCGCTGGACATGGCTTCCTCTCGTTTCAGGTGGACGGATCGGTGATGGGGCAGCGCACGAGGTGGTCAGGGCGCCGCTCGAGAAGGACCTGCGGGTCGCTGACGCACGCGGCGACGGCGAGCGGGCAGCGCTCGGCGAAACGGCAGCCGACGAGGTCGACGGCGAGGTCGGCCTTCGGCCGCGGCGCGAGGCGGTGGCTGTGCAGGCCCGCGTTCGGATTCGGCACCGCAGAGAGCAGCAGCTTCGTGTACGGGTGCATCGGCCGCTGCAGCACCTCGTCCGTCGGCCCGTGCTCGACGATCTGGCCCGCGTACATGACCATCACGTCGTCCGCGACGTAGCGCGCGCTCGCGAGGTCGTGCGTCACGTACAGGAACGCGATGTTGCGATCGCGCTTCAGGTCGAGGATCAGGTTGAGGATCCCGAGCCGGATCGAGACGTCGAGCATCGACGTCGGCTCGTCGGCGAGGATCACCTCCGGCTCGACCGCGAGGGCGCGCGCGATGGCGACGCGCT
>Ga0335070_10004515_pt1 | contig 16297 bp, 14 predicted proteins | sample Lox_Sample_13_FD_206722 | JGI IMG/M metagenome (GOLD analysis project Ga0335070, IMG submission 206722) | Soil microbial communities from Loxahatchee National Wildlife Refuge, Florida, United States - Lox_Sample_1.3 | ecosystem: Environmental > Terrestrial > Soil > Wetlands | place: USA... | reverse complement strand
TCACCCGACGATGCAATCTCTCCTGTGGCTATTGCTCCGAGTACGACAGCACCTCTCAACCCATTCCCTTTACCATCCTACAGAGCCGTATGGAGAAGTTACGTCAGCTGCGCACATGGGCTGTGGCATTAATGGGTGGTGAACCGACACTGCATCCAGATCTCCTCCCTATCTTCGGAGAAATGCGTCGACTAGGATTCCGCCGCCGCATGATGACCACGAATGGCATTTTGCTGACAAAGGAACTAATCGAAGGTCTCAATACCCAAGGCATGACCGATCTCAACGTAAGCGTCGATGGTGTGAAGCGGAGCCCCACAACGATGAAGGTGCTGGAGACGCTGCGAACGAGACTCGGGCTCCTGGCCCGGCATGCGCGCTTTCGCGTTGTTCTGAGCGCCGTCATCGGCAGCGCCCCTCCAGAAGAAGTCCTCCAGGTCGTCGATTTCGCAACCTCGCATGGATTTAGTCCGCGCGTGCTCTTGTTGCACGATGAATCAGGGCAGATCGGACTCTCCCCGGATCAGTTGGCCCTCTATGCAGAAGCCAAGCGCAGAATTGGCCGCGCCGCGAATGAAGCGGGTAACTATCGCGATCGCTTGATCCGCGGAGAGCAAGCTCCATTTCCTTGCCGAGCCGGTGCGCGATATCTGTACGTCGATGAATTCGGGATGGTGTGCTGGTGTGCGCAGACCCGCAACTCGTTCAGGAAGCCCTTATTGGACTATACCCTTGATGATCTGCGTGAGCAGTTTTACACGGGGAAATCCTGCCAGGCTACATGCAGTGTGGGTTGTGTGAGGACCGTCTCCGCTTATGACGCCTGGCGCGTTCAACGGGCATCGTCGAATTAGTCGATCACACGGAAGGCGAGGGGTTAGGTGGGTTGTTTTTCCCCAGTGTAATCAGGCTAACAGACAAACCCATCTATCCCTTCGAGAGCAAGGCAACCAGGAGTCGTAACAGATAATGAGACGGTGCTACCAAGTTGGAGTGCTATTGGCCGGTGTTGGGGTGATTGGATGGATTCTCTGGACGGTTGGCCTCGCAACTGTCGCGACAAACCTCTCCGTTATTGGAACTCGGTTGCTTGCCTTCATCGGACTGTACCTGTTTGCCCAACTCGCATTCATGGTTGGCTGGTGGGTGTTGATGGACCCCGATGCGCAGGCCTGCGGGTTTCTCAGGTTGTTCGGAGTCTACCTCGCGGGCGATACGGTCAATTATCTCGTTCCTTCCGGCAACCTCGGAGGGGAACCTGTAAAAGCCTATCTATTGAGGGATACGCTGGGCTTTGGGCAGGCGCTCACGTCGATTGTCATTCACAAACACGCAGAACTGGTTGCCGAATGGATCTTGCTGGTTGGAGGCTTGACCGTCTGCCTGATGTATCTAGAACTGCCAAGCCTGGTGACCCTCGCAAACACGGCGATTGTCGGTGGACTCGGAGGGAGCCTCCTCATCATGACCTGGACCCTGAGGACGGGTTCGATCTCGTTGATCCTGCGTCGGATCGCTGCTTGGAGACCGCTGGCTTCTTACCTCCAAACCCATCAGCCCGCTGCAGACACGCTGGCAACGCGGATTCGTGAGTTTTACGACAAGCAGGGGCGATGGTTTCTTGTTGCAACAGGCTGGTGTCTGATCGGGTGGTTCGGCGGATTGCTTGAAACGTACTTGGTCCTCCGTATTCTCTCCCCAGCAGAGGGGTGGACAACGGCTGTGGCGGTCGAAACCATGGTCCTGGCGTTTAACATCGTCTTTGGGTTTATACCGGCTCGGCTGGGCAGTGCCGAAGGAGTCAGGGTCGCGGTGTTTCTGTTGGTTGGGCTTCCGGCAGCGCAAGGGGTTGCGTACGGGGCTGTCCGCCGTGCCAGGGAGCTGGCCTGGATTCTTCCTGGATTTGTCATCCTGTGGAAACGACACCTCAGCTGGTTTACTCTACGGCGGTCCGAAACTCTGCCGGCGGGGCTAGGATGAAAGGTATTCAGCCCAGCGTCGTGATACCTGCCAAGTGAGAATGAGTGAAATGGAGCCGAGTCTATCGGATAACATGCCCCGACCAAGCTTGCACCGATCATCGATCACGGCAATCCTCTTCGATTTTGGAGGAACATTGGATGCGGACGGCGTCGCGTGGAAGGAGCGGTTTCATCGCTTGTACCAGGAGCAGGGGGTGGACATTCCGAGCGAGCGGTTTGCGCGAGCATTCTATAAAGCTGACGACGCCCTTGTCGGCAGGATTCCCTCTACGCTATCCCTCAAAGACACCGTGGACCGTCTGGCACAGGATCTCGCCAAGGAACTCGAGGTGCACGACCGGGACGCAGTCGAACGAGTCGCCCATCGGTTCGTGGCCGATGCCCACGAGCACCTCAGGGCGAATATGTGCCTGTTGCAGGATCTGGCTCGTCACTATCGTCTCGGAATCGTCTCGAATTTTTACGGAAATCTTTCTGCCGTATGCAGTGGGGTCGGGTTGAGTCCCTTGTTCCAGACCATCATCGATTCCGAGGTGGTTGGGCATCTGAAACCGAGTCCAGAAATCTTTCATGTGGCATTGAAGCATCTCCATGCCGAACCATGGCAAGCTGTCTTCGTGGGGGATTCACTCCAGCGGGATATGGGGGGAGCGAGGGGAGTCGGAATGCCCCATGTGTGGCTCACCCCACAACCGATTGATGATGGAGGCGCCTGCTGCCCGAACGATCCCGTGGCACGCCGGCTGGAAGAAGTCGGGGCGTTGTTCATATGATACCAGCGAGCCTCATACGTGGCGGCATCATCGCTGCTGGTGAAGGATCCCGTCTCCGCGATGCCGGATACTCCATGCCGAAGCCGCTCGTGCCGGTGGCGGGCGCGCCGCTGATCGAACGTGTGATCGGCAATTTTCTGGCAGCCGGCATCGAATCGTTGGTGATTATTTTCAACGAAGAAGGTGGGCGAGAGTGCGCCCGCTGGGTCCGGTCTCGATTCCCCGATGTGGACATTGAGGTCGTTGTCAAAACGACGGCGTCATCTCTCGAAAGTTTTTTCAGAGTTGCCGGGCGGATCACGGCGGGGCCTGCGCTGATTTCAACCGTAGACGCCTGGTGTTCACCGAACGATTTTAAAGCGTTTGTCGAGGGGGCCGCTCGCCATCCGCCGGATACAACCGTCCTGGCCGTCACACCGTTTGTGGCAGATGAGCGGCCACTATGGGCCTTGTTGGATCAGTCGGGATGTGTGAAGAGTCTCGGCGGCGAAACCGGAACGATGGTGACGGCGGGAATGTACCTGGTGCCAGAGCATGTGAGAACGCTCTCAATACCGGAGGGCCTTACCAGGCTGAGGGATTTCCTCAGCTGGTTGGTCACGAGCGGCGAGCCTGTGTACGGAATCCCGATTGAGACAGTAGTGGATGTGGACCGGGGTGAGGATGTGCCGCTCGCCGAGGCCTTGGCGAGTTCATTTCGGTTGAACCAGACGGATCCATCTTCTGAGGAGGTCACGTGAACGACCGAGAGTGCTGGGGGATTTACCGGGAACAGGCGCATTCGCCTGGGCGGGAGTTCGACGACGCCGAAATTCTTCGCCTGACCGGCAAGCACCTGGATGCCATGGGATTTCACATGAGCCTCGCGACACCCGATGAGCTTCCTGTAGCGGTTCTGGGTACTCCTCAGGCGATTTTCATGATGTGCGAGCAGACCGGAATCCTTGAACAGCTTCGGCGATGGGAACAGCGAGGGGCGCGCGTCGTCAACAGCCCTGCCTCGGTACTCAACACGTACCGCGAACGGATGGTGCTGCTGTTCGAGCAGGCACGCGTCGCTGCTCCGGTGAGCCGGATCGTCCCCTCTGCGACATCGGGTTTCACGTGTGCCGGTCCTGTCTGGGTAAAACGCGGAGATGTGCACAGCACGCAAGAGGGCGATGTGTCGTTCGCTGCCGATGGGGATGAAGCAAGACTGGCATTACGGCGCCTGGCTCTGCGCGGTGTTCAATCCGCCGTGGTGCAAGACCACATTCCGGGCGATCTGATCAAGTTTTACGGAGTCGGTCGGCCGGATCTCATGCTGCGCTACCGCCCATGGTTCCGATGGTTCTATCACAAGGACCAGCAGGTCGCAGGGCACCGGTTCGATCCTGGGAACCTGGAAGACCTTGCCAACCGCGCCGCGTCGGCGCTGGGTCTCGAAATTTTTGGCGGTGATGCGATCGTGAGTGAAGGAGGTGCCGTAACTGTGATTGATCTGAATGCCTGGCCGAGCTTCGCGCTCTACCGGGAGGAGGCTGCCGAGCGCATCGCTGCCTACCTCGCCGAGCGGTTTCTAGGAGGACTGCCCTCATGAATCGCCATGAACCAGGCCCTCGGTCCAAGCACATCGTAGAAGAAGAACAACGGTACATGTCTCCTGGTTTGCAGTCCATCGCCCTCTATTCCGGGTTGGCGATGGCGAAAGGCACCGGTTGCACGCTGATCGACGAGGACGGAAACCGCTATATCGATTTCGTGGCCGGCATCGGAGTGGGCAGTGTCGGTCACTGTCATCCCCATTATATAGAGGCGTTGAAACAACAGGTCGAGCGCCTGACGTTTGGCAGTTTTACCACGGAGGCCCGCGCCAAGTTCCTGAACCTGTTTGCGTCGGTGACACCCAAGGGACTCAGCCGAATTCAGATGTTTTCAGGCGGAGCGGAAGCGGTGGAGGCGGCTTTTCGGTTGGCCAAATCCGCCACCCAACGGTTCGAGTTTATCGGCTTTTGGGGCGGCTTCCATGGGAAGACGGGCGGAGTCTTGGGTCTGCTCGGAGACGATTTCAAGAAGGAGCTCGGACCGTTCATGCCGGGCCTCTATTCGTCGCCCTACGGCCATTGTTATCGTTGCCCGTGGAAGTTGAGCTTCCCGAGCTGCGGGCTCGCCTGTGCCGACCATTTGCGGCAGGTTATTCGATACCAGACGCAAGGTGAAATTGCCGCCATCATCGTGGAGCCGGTTCAAGGAACCGCGGGGAATGTCGTGCCTCCTCAGGGGTTCTTGCAAGCGGTCAAGGATATTGCAAAAGAACATGGCGCCTTGCTCATCGCCGATGAAATGCAAACCGGATTCGGGCGAACCGGGTCGATGTGGGGATGCGACCATGACGGGTTGATTCCCGATGTTATGACGGTTGGAAAAGGCATGGCCGGGGGATTTCCCTTGTCCGCACTGATTTCAACGGATGAGCTGACTAGCCGGAAGCCGTTTGCCAACGCAAGCGGCAGTTCGTCGAGCTATGGAGGCAATCCGCTGGCAGCGGCGGCCGGGCTGGCCACGCTGGAGATCATCATCAAGGACGACCTCGTAAAGAACGCCGAACGTGTCGGGGGTGTGATGATGGCGCGGCTCCGTGCCATGCAGGAACGGTATCGGTGTATCGGTGATGTCCGGGGAAGAGGGTTGATGCTCGGTCTGGAGCTGGTGCGGGACCGGCAGTCGAAAGAACTGCTCCCGAAAGGCGTGACACAAGCCCTGTTCCAGGAATGTTTACGCCGGGGATTGGTCGCCATGTGTTACTCGCCCATCGTACGAATCAGTCCACCTCTCATCATCAACGAAGACCAGGCTCTGCAGGGACTCGAGCTATTGGACGAGGCCCTCGCCACCGTGACGAAGGAATACCATCTCGAATAGGGAGACTCGATGCTCCGAGGAGCAATGATCGGATTCGGCAATGTGGCGGTCTACGGACATGTGCCAGGGTGGCTGGTGCGATCCGATGTCGAGATCGTGGCCGTGTCGGATACGAACGAAGAAAGGCGATCCGAGGCAACACGTCTTCTGCCTCATGCGCGCTGGTACGGGTCGGGCGAGGCGTTGTTGGCCGAGGAGCGGCTCGATTTCGTGGATATCTGCACACCTCCCTCCGGCCACGCAGACTTGATTCGAATCGCCTTGCAGGGAGGGTTGCATGTGCTGTGCGAGAAACCGTTGGTGACCCGTCCTGAGGACCTTGCTGAGCTTTCGATGCTGGCCGGCGCCACGCGGAGAGTTCTCTATACAGTGCACAACTGGCACCACGCTCCAATGATCGAATTCATTCATGACCTTCTCCAACGTCGTGACATCGGCGCCATCAGACGGTGTGTCTGGCAAACCCTCCGGGTGAAACCGGCGTCAGCTGGCGCCGGCCATCTGGGAAACTGGCGTCTCGATCCACGCATTGCTGGTGGAGGTGTGCTCGTCGACCACGGGTGGCATGCCTGCTATGTCATTTTCAGCTGGCTGGACCGGAGACCGACGGCTATCAGCGCCAAGCTGGAGACCAGACGACATATCAGCTCGCCCCTCGAAGACACAGCTACGGTCCACATTCAGTTTCCTCGAGCTTCAGCGGAACTGTTTCTGACATGGGCTGCCGATGAGAGGCGAAACGTCATAGAAATCACGGGTGATAGGGGAACGATTCATGTGGAGAATGATTCCGTCGTGTGTTCTTCGGTCGGATCAAGTGAGACCCTACGCCGGCGGTTGCTAGGGTCGAGTCTGTCCGAAGGCTCCCACCATCCCGAGTGGTTCGGTGGCGTCGTTTCTGGATTCCTTTCAGAGATCACAGATGAAATGATGAGAGGCCGCAATTTCGCCGAGGCGGCCCTGTGTGTCGATATGTTGGCCGTGGCTCAGTTGTCCAGTCGAGAAGGCGGTGCCTGGCTGCCCATACCGGACCCGATCGAGGCGGGGAAGTCGGATAACGGAGTGCCGCGATGACCCTTCTCTCGAATGAAGCCGCACTTGCGGATCATTCCATGTGGGTCGATCCTGCCGGTCCAACTCTGGGTGTGGTGGTTCCGCCAAAATATGGCGAAGAGGTCTCCATTTCTCCCATGACGGTTGTGCTGGGCCTGCCTCTCCTGCGACGAATCGTACTGACCGCTCAGCGGGCTGGATTTCGGACCATCTTAGTCGCGACTTCCGATCCTTCCGGTCTCAACCAAATCTTGGATGGAACCCCCGCTCTTGCCGTCCATCCGTCCGACATGGGCGCGCGCTTCCCCCGAGGACGCATCGTGCTGCTGGCTTCCAACGTGCTCCCGACGTTGCAGTCGTTGAGACGATTACGGGATCAGCCGCTTGAACTCGATCGGGCCTGTGTCATTGGTAACGTCGCGGCATGCATCGAACCCTCGGAGTTCTCAACTTTCCGATCGATTCTAAAGGATGTCCTGCGAGGTCACGCGAGCTTTGGAAAGTTTGCCGGTGCGGGCGGAATATTACTCAATGAGGAACAGGTCGATGGCCTGTTTCCCTTGAAGACGACAGAGGATCGACAGAAAATCGAACAACATCTGCTGCAGGGACTGATCAAAGATACCGAAGGATTTATGTCCCGCCGGCTCGAGAGACCGATCTCATTGGCGATCACACGTCGCCTCGTCTCAACCAATATAACCCCCAACGCGATGACTGCGGTCAGCGTTGGAATAGGGCTCCTGGGGGCTCCGTTTTTTCTCTCTTCGTACTGGGGCTACCAGCTTATCGGCGCGCTGCTGTTTCTCGCCCATTCCATCCTGGACGGATGCGATGGAGAGTTGGCGCGATTGCGCCATCAAGAGTCGCGCCTGGGGGGCATTCTGGATTTCTGGGGCGATAACCTCGTGCATGTGGCGGTGTTTGCCGGTATGGGAATCGGATGGAGTCTCAGTCTGGGCGAGGCCTGGCCACTCTGGCTGGGTGGCCTCGCGATAGGGGGAACAATCGGTTCAGCCGGGTTCGTCTACTGGCACACGATGCACGGCGAAAGGTCGACCGGCCCTCTCTTTACCTCCGTCGTTCGATCGACAACCTCCACGCTGTCCGATTTGATGGACTCGCTGGCTCGCCGAGATTTCATCTATCTGGTCGTCTTGCTGTCAGCTTTTGGGAAGGCTTCGTGGTTCCTGGTCCTAACCGCGATCGGCTCTCCGATCTATTTGGGGCTCTTGCTTTGGCTTGCTCGTCATGAGCGCCGTAACAGAGGAGAACGAGCATGAGTGAACAGAGTTCGCGTTATCCAGAACTTGCAAGGACGATCGCTCCGGCGCAGGGGAAGCTCGGGGTCCTGCTCCCAGGCCTTGGAGCCGTGGCAACCACCTTGATCGCCGGCACACAACTGATCAAAAAGGGTCTGGCAAAACCCTTCGGATCGTTGACCCAACTGCAACGGATACGACTCGGGAAACGCACCGCGCCTCGATTTGTCCCGATCAAAGAGGTGGTGCCGCTTGCCGAACTTTCCGATCTGGTGTTCGGCGGGTGGGACATCTTCCCGGAGAATGCCTACCAGACGGCCAGGTCTGCGGGGGTTGTGCCGCATGATCAGCTGGAACAGGTGCGGCATGAGCTCGAAGCCGTTACGCCTTGGCCCGGCGCCTTCGAACAACGGTATGTGCGGAACCTGCGAGGGACTCATATCAAGACGGCAGCCACGAACATGGATTTGGCTGAGTTGGTGATGCGGGATATTGAGAGCTTTGTGGCGTCACACGGAGTCCGCCGGTCGGTCATGATCTGGTGCGGATCGACGGAAGTGTACTCCCAGCCAGGCTCGGTGCATCAAACCCTGGAGGCGTTCGAACGGGGTCTGAAAGAGAACGCGCCGGAAATTTCCCCTTCGATGATCTACGCCTATGCGGCGCTTTCCCTCGGAGTGCCCTTCGCCAACGGAGCTCCAAATCTCTCGGCCGACATTCCGGCGCTGGTGGAATTATCCGCCAAACGGAGGGTGCCGATCGCAGGAAGCGACTTCAAGACGGGCCAGACCTTGATGAAAACAGTCGTCGCGCCTGGTCTGAAGGCCAGGATGCTGGGGCTCCGTGGCTGGTTTTCTACGAACATCCTTGGCAACCGGGATGGTGAAGTGTTGGATGATGCGGGCTCCTTCCGCGCAAAAGAGGTCAGTAAGAGCGGCGTGTTGGACGCAATTCTGCAACCGGAACTCTACCCGGATCTCTACGGACATTACTACCACAAGGTGCGCATCGAGTTTTATCCTCCGCGGGGCGATGCCAAGGAGGGATGGGACAACATTGATATCGTCGGCTGGCTGGGGCAGCCGATGCAGATCAAGATCGATTTTCTCTGCCGCGATTCCATCTTGGCTGCTCCGATCGTGCTGGACCTCATTCTCTTCCTAGACCTGGCGCAACGAGCCGGGCTCTCCGGGATTCAGGAATGGCTCTCCTTCTACTTCAAGTCACCGATGTCCCGACCGGATTTAAAGCCCGAGCACGATCTCTTTATTCAACATCTAAAGCTGACCAATACGCTTCGCATTCTGGTTGGTGAGGAGGTGTTGGACCATTCGGGATTGGATTATTACGAAGGCGAGATGTCTCGAGGTTCCAGATAGTGTGATCGACTGTTGAGGATGAGGATCCCTTTTTGGAACAAGACGCGATTCAGCGGAGTCGGGCTCGCAGTTCTGTGGTGTGTGGTCATTCTCCTCTACCAGCCTTCCTCCCTCAGGTCGGCAGGGAACCCTCACGAAACTCATGATCCCGGAGCTGCTCATGAGTCGAGTTCAGAAAATGCAGACGCGCAACATGCCGGCCTGACGAGTTCTGGTTGGGACGGGTCGCCGGAAGGGAGGGCCTACTCGGAATTCAATCACCGCCTGGCCGGGGCCTTCGTCATGCTCATCGGGCTGGGGGAACTACACGGCGGCTTGGGTACTGGCCTGATGACATGGACGAAGTTCCTGTTGCCGGGTGCGATGCTGGCAGCCGGGAGCTACCTCCTGATCTGGAGTGACCATGATGCCTGGCCGATTGGCCCGAAGACCTTGATCGAGACATTTTTCGGGGATGGGACCAGCACCTTGCAACACAAGCTGTATGCTCTCCTCCTTCTCGCAGTGGGTGCGATTGAGTTGATCAAGCGATCTGGGCGATTGTTGCCGCGTTACTGGTCATTGCCTCTTCCCGCCTTTGCGGTGATCGGGGGGGTCGCTCTTTTCCTGCATTTCCATAGCGATCACCCGGCCGCCCATGAGATTGCGCTCCATCACGCGATCATGGGAGTAACCGCGCTGATGGCCGGGTCCTGTCTGATCGCGTCCGAGTATGCGCGGGCGAAGCCTGCTGCGCTTAGTTTTGGGGCCAAGGTACCGGCTCGATGGAAAGTCGCGTGGGGGATCCTTGTCCTTATTATTGGGGTGGAGTTGCTGTTGTATGCCGAATGATGCTCGCAGAGAACACATCAAGTCTCTTCACAGTCAGAATGGTTGAAGGCCCTGGCGAGACAGCTGAAAAGTGTAAGAAGTCGATCAGATTTCGGTGGAGGAACCAGGTCGTGGACAGGTGTGTTGCGGTAGGAAGTGATGCCCAGCGAATGGCTCCGCTGATCAGTTCGGCGACCACAGAACCGGCCATCTGCTTGTGCCTCTTTCACGGAAGGGCAGAACTAGCTTGAGATTGCTCGGAGACCTGTGGCCCGACTTCCTTCGCAATCCCGCGCTCAATCCGAGAGCCGAAGCAGGTCGGGCACAGGTGAAGTCCTTGCTCCTTTGACGTGTAGAAGGTGTGCAGATCGGACAAGCCGCAGTCCGCGCAGGTAACCGGACGCAGTGCAGGTGGGAGTTGTGAACAGGTCGCTCGGCAGCTCAGAAGCCTTACCTCGCTCTCTGCGCGCAAGGTCTATTTCGGAAGACCGCGGAAGTTAGCCGTGGTGGAGGTACTGTCAGGACTTGGTTCTCCTCTTTCATGGCAACGGCGGCCTGACGCAGGCGAGGAATGGTTTTTCCATCGAATCGACTCTAGGATACATCAAATTATTTGAGAAATCGACCAACCTTCCTTTCGCTGAAGATAAGTGAGTGCGCCTTTAAATTGATCGGACCCTCTGGTGCGTTTTGGGACTCTACTCGAGCCTGTGGTGGGACTAAATACCCCACTGATCATGAGCATCACCTGCAGAACCTCGTATAAAGGCCAGTGGGAACATGGCATGGGAATTGTGTTTGCACGATCGACATCTGGAAATTTTTCAGTTGTGTGCACCCAAAAAGATAGCGTATCGACTAGGCCGTAATTTCGGATGAGGAAGGTCGACTTGCAGGTACCTAGAATCGAGCCTTGAACGGTCCGAAGGAGGGGGCACCCATGAAGGATCGTCAGTCCGATCTGACCCGCGACACACTTGCCGTGGTGTTCCTCTTTGCCTTGATCGCGGCGTCGCTTTGGATTCTATGGCCGTTCCTCGGCGCAGTTCTGTGGGCGACCATGATCGTAGTCTCAACCTGGTCCATTCTGCTCGTACTCGAGCGTTGGATGTGGGGAAAACGCTGGCTTGCCGTGACGGTCATGACGCTCCTGTTGCTGGCGGTGTTCCTCGTGCCCTTCGCGATTGGCATTGCCGCTCTCGTGGAAAACTTCGCTGAGATTACTAACTGGACGACACAGCTCTCCAGCTTTACTCTGCCGCCACCACCTGACTGGTTGGGAAAACTCCCTGTCGTGGGTCCCCGTATGGCGTCAAACTGGCAGCAATTCGCGTCCCTGAGCCGTGAAGAGATGGCGGCTCGAGTGTCACCGTATTTGGGCGGAATCATTCGATGGGTCGCAGGACAAATCGGCGGTCTCGGTTTGCTTCTCGCGCAGATTTTGCTGACAGTGATCGTGGCGGCCGTGTTCTATGCCGGCGGGGAATCTGCAGCGGCGCTGGCGACGAGTTTCGGGCGTCGACTGGCGGGGGAGCGGGGGGAGCAGTCCGTGCACCTGGCCGCACAGGCGATTCGAGGGGTCGCGCTAGGAGTAGTGCTGACCGCGCTGGTGCATGCCGCGCTCGGCGGAATCGGTTTGATGGTCGTCGGGGTGCCGTTCGCCATCTTGCTAACCGCGGTGATGTTCATCTCGGCGGTCGTACAAGTCGGCGTGATCCCGATTATGTTATGTGCCGTAGCGTGGCTCTACTGGACAGGCCAAACCACGTCAGGGACTGTGCTGCTCATCTGGAGTATCGTCATCGCCCCAGTCGATAACGTGTTGCGGCCCATTCTGATTAAGAAGGGAGCGGATCTTCCCTTGCTGTTGATCTTTGCCGGCGTGATCGGGGGCTTGGTCTCGTTTGGCGTAGTCGGGCTGTTTGTCGGTCCAGTTATACTCGCGGTTGCCTATACGTTGCTTACTGCGTGGATCGACGAAGGTGTGGCAATCGGCCGGACAGAAGAGGCGCCTGGATCGGAGCCCTAAGCGAGCATGGACACGAAATCGTAATGATCGGCTGGTCAGTTTTCTCTGTACTTGTAATCGAAGGCTTCACAAAACCTGGCACGAGGTCAGGTCCAGATAAAAGTCTGTTGCACGATATCAAATGCGGTGTCGAGAAAACCTCAGTCGCAAGAAGGAGGAGACGATGGGAGCAACACATGCGAACTTGTGGATAGTATGCGGAATGATCGCGGTCCTGGCCGGCTGCGGCAGCTACTATCGGGTGAACGATCCAGCCGGAACGAGGGAGTACTACACGACGGAGATCGATAAGAGCAAGGCCGGCACGATCACGTTCAAAGACGAGAAGAGCGGCAGCGTGGTGACACTGCAATCGTCGGAGGTGAAGGAAATTTCCGAGGAAGAATTCAACGCTGCGCTGAAGAGTAAAGAAAAGAAGGGCGAGGAGAAGAAGGATAAATGATCCGGGGCACAAAGCGGGATGACGCAGCACGCCTCAATCGGTTCGGTCACTCAGGATGGACTCTCAGAGTGGTGGCGGATTTATCTTCGGCACCGCTATGCTGTCCTGTTTTATTCGCTTCTCCTGACTCTGGTCGGATTTCCGATCGTGAAAGCGATCGGACTCACCGGCAATCTCTTGCAGGTGTTCGTGGGCCTGAATTTACTGGCCGCCGCCGTTCCGCTCGAAAGTCGAAAAGGGCGTTGGGTTCTGCCAGCGGTTCTGCTGGCCGCAGTCCTCATCAGGGTAGGGTCCGTGCAGATCGGCCATGCGGGACTCTCGACCGCAAGCCTTGTACTCTGGACCTTGATCGCACTGTACGCGGTGTTCGGCGCGCTGCGCCTTGTCCTACGTTCGTCTACCATCACCCCCGAGCATCTCTATGCCGCCCTGAGTGCCTATCTATTGGTAGGGGTGTTCTTAGGCGTGCTGTACTGGAGTTTGGACGAGATGTGGCCCAACTCGATCATCGTCGCCGGTCCTGGGGCGTCCAACCCGTTCCGGCTGTCGGAAGGAATCTACTTCAGCTTCATCACGCTCGCGACCGTGGGCTACGGCGATATGGTTCCAGGAAATGACGTGGTTCGGGGTCTGGCGATTGGAGAGGCAATTGCGGGGCAATTCTATCTCGCTGTGATGATCGCGAGGGTCATGAGCCTCTATTTGCGAGAGGCGCGCTAAGTGGCTTTGTGCTGAGCATCTGAAAAGGGGCAATAGCGAGGAGGAGAGTTCGTGCGACGAGTTGAAGCGGCGGTAGCTAGGCGATGCCTGAATCTTCTGATGGCTGGGACGATCCTGTGGATCACGGCCGGCTGCGGAAGCATCGGCCCGAACACCGTCGGACGAGACCGGTTCGACTATGTGTCGGCGATCAGTGAATCCTTGAAACAGCAAATATTATTGAACATCGTCAAGTTACGATACGCAGATGTTCCTGTGTTCATGGATGTGGGCCAAGTCATCAGCGGCTATGAACTCGAAGGCACACTCACGGCCAGCGGTAACCTTGGCGACAAAGATTGGAAAACCGCGGGCGGAGCCCTCGGAACCTTTCTAAACCTCGGCGCCGGCGGACGGTATCTCGACCGGCCGACGATCACGTATTCACCACTTACTGGCGCCGATTTCATCAAGACCATGATGACGCCCTTTCCTCCGGGTTCAATCATGTTTCTCGTCGAGGCGGGGTGGCCGGTGGATGTGCTGCTGCAGGTCAGCGTGCAAGCCATCAACGGTCTTCGAAACGAGAGAGGCGGGATGCAGGGTCATCCGGCCGATCCTGAGTTTATCGAAGTCATTCGGTTGTTGAAGAAGATTCAAGTCGCTGGCGGAGTGGGATTCAGAGTGCAACAAGAAAAAGAGGGCCAGGAAGCCTCGATGCTGATGTTTCACACGCGCCGTTTGACTCCGGAGACTGTCAAGGATATCGCGGAAGTGAAACGGCTCCTGCGTCTGAATCCAGAGGCGACGGACATCCGTGTCACATATGGAGCCGATGCCCAGAGTGATAGAGAGATCGCGCTCCACACCCGTTCCGGCTATCAAGTGCTCATCGACCTCTCCACGGATGTGGCCGTGCCTCCGGAACATATCGCAGAGCGGCGCACGATTGCCTTGCCGGTCACGGAGATGGAGGGAGCTGCAGTTCTGCCACGTCTCATGACCATTCACAGTAACGCTGATCGGCAAACCGACGTATTTGCGCAGGTCAAGTATCGCGGTCACTGGTATTGGGTCGATGATCGAGACTTACTTTCCAAGCGGGTCTTTACGTTCTTGACAGTGCTCTTCACGTTGAGTGAAACGGGCGAGAAAATCCAGAAACCGATTCTGACGATCCGGGCGAACTAGCCCACATTATTCATGAACGCTTCTACTGCAACCGCCGATACGCCGCTGCGACTGACTTGGCTGCCAGTTTCCCGCACCCAAGCGGTCGGGCTCGCCCCTCACGGCCTCAACGTACTGTTTCAAGTACGCCTCAGCCTCTCGGGGCTCCGCACGCCCGTCTCGCGTGGCGTCTTGGCGGTTTCGTCACGAACCGTCATGAATAATGTGGGCTAGACGGGATGGACAACGTATGGCCGCAGGCTCAGCAGCGGAAGCGATCAAGCCAATTCTTTAACGGAAGAGGAGCAGCATGAAGAGGACCTATGCGCGGAATTTGGGAACAGCCGGGATAGTGACACTGATGAGTCTCGTCATGGGTGCGGGCTGTGCGGTCAATCCCGTCAGTGGACGGCCCGAGCTGACGCTGATCTCCGCCGAGCAAGAGAAAGAACTCGGCGCCGGGGAGAACAAGAAAATCGAACAGGGGATGGGCTTCGTCGACGACACGGCTTTCACCCCGTATCTTGACCAGCTCGGCCAACGCCTGGCCGAACATTCTCCGCGCAAGAACGTGACGTTTCAATTTCACATCGTCGATATGGCAGAACCGAACGCGTTCGCGTTGCCGGGCGGGTACGTGTATGTGTCGCGAGGCCTTCTGGCTTTGACGAATACCGAAGGTGAATTAGCCGGTGTTGTTGGGCACGAGATCGGTCACGTCGCGGCAAAACACGCGGTCCAGCGGATCTCGAAACAAGCCCCGTTGGCCGTGGTGTTCGGCATAGTCTCGGGCATCACCGGTCTGGTCAGTTCAACAGTTGGCGATCTGATCGGCGGTGTCGGCGATCTCGCCCAAAGCGCGATTTTCTCACCCTACAGCCGGTCACAGGAAACCGAGGCAGACGAAGTCGGCCAACAAATCGCCGCAGAAGCTGGCTGGGACCCAGGGGAGCTTTCGGCGTTTCTCGCCACCCTGGAACGAGAGGTCGTGCTCCATGAGAAAGAGCCTCGAAAGCCGAGCTTCTTTGACTCACACCCCCCAACACCGGACCGGGTGGCAAACACGGCTCGTCATGCGAAAGAACTGAAGCGCGCAACGCGGGAGCCGATCAGCGCGACACGGGAAGCCTATCTTGCTCGGCTGAACGGTCTCGTCGTCGGACCGCGCGCGGCCAACGGCGTGTTTCGTGAGGCGGCATTCCTGCATCCGGACATGAATTTCTTTGTGAAGTTTCCGGACCAGTGGCCGCATGACAATGCGCCGGACAAAATCGTGGCAGTCGCGCCGAAGAGTGATGCGGCAATCGTCCTTCAGGCTGTCGCAAAAGGGGACGATCCGCTCGAAGGGGCGCGAGTCTTAGGGAAGGCCCAAAAGATCGACTTGGCTTCGAAAGCGAAATCCACCACCATCAACGGGCTTCGTGCAGCGAGGGCGGTATTTCCCAGTGATCGCAAGGCGTACATCGAGTTGACCTGGATTGCTCACGGCGGTCTGATCTTTCAATTTCTTGCCGTTGCACCATCCGATCGGTCCAAGGAACTGCAGCCGGTGTTTGACTCTGTGACCGGGAGTTTTCGACCGTTGTCGGCTTCCGAACGAGCCGGTATCACGGAGAAGCGAATCAGACTATTCACCGCTCAGAAAGGTGAGACGGTCGAAGCGCTGGCCTCTCGTGCACAATCCGCCTGGAAGACAGACGAAGTGGCCGTCGTGAACGGGCTCAAATCGACTGCACAACTTCGCGAAGGACAGGTCATCAAGGTGGCGGTCGAAGAACCGTATAAATCACAAGAACC
>Ga0335070_10004514_pt1 | contig 16297 bp, 18 predicted proteins | sample Lox_Sample_13_FD_206722 | JGI IMG/M metagenome (GOLD analysis project Ga0335070, IMG submission 206722) | Soil microbial communities from Loxahatchee National Wildlife Refuge, Florida, United States - Lox_Sample_1.3 | ecosystem: Environmental > Terrestrial > Soil > Wetlands | place: USA... | reverse complement strand
CAGATTCCCTACTCCCTAGCCCGCTCGGGCACGCCTTGACCGCGGTCGTAGGATGGTGGCGATTTTCACGACTCCCGGCCTCCAGGTGGAGAAAGCCGTTTGATTCGCGCTGCGGGGGATTCATACCCAACGCCATGCGCGATCCGCGAGTGCTTCGTCAAAAAAAGGTGAACACTATCGCCCCTCTGCCGGTCTTATCTGGTGAGATGGCTCATGGATGACAGAGTCTCGGTTGCAGATCGCGTTCCAGGAGCGCGCGTTGGCACAAGAGGAAGAGGCCGCGAGCCGCGACGACCGTTTCGCCGCTTTGGTGAGGCGGCAGGCGCGCTTCGTCTTTCGCGTGGCCTACTCAGTTCTGCGAAATGCTCACGATGCCGAGGACGTAGTGCAGGAGACATTCCTCAAGCTCTATCGGGGGAGGAAGTGGGAAAGCATGGTCGACGAAAGAGCTTTCCTGGCCCGCACCGCGTGGCGGATAGCCGTCGACAAGCTGCCACATGTACGCGCGGGCGTGCTCGATTCCGGCATTCTGTCGGGCGATCAGGACCCCGAGCAGGCCGCGATCCAGACGGGCTGGAACGCGACAATTCACCGCCTGATCGATGCTCTGCCGGAGGAGTTGCGGCAGCCGCTGGCGCTCTCGACCGTGGAGGAGTTGAATTCGCACGAAATTGGCGCCGTGATGGGAATTGCGGAGGGGACGGTGCGGACGCGCTTAATGCGGGCACGGGAAATTCTGAGGCACAAATTGGGCGCGCTGAGGGAGGGGCGTCATGGAAAGTAACGGTGACCTCGACCGGATGATCGACACGGCGCTCGCCGGATACTCGAGCGCGCAGCCGCTCGAGGGGCTCGAAGAGCGCGTGCTGAACCGCGTCCGTTTGTCGGCGCGCCGCCGAGTGATCGGCTGGGCGGTGGCGATGGCAGTTGTGGCGTCTGTCGTGGTGGCGGCGATTTTCGTCCGGATACCGCGAGCGGCGGTGCCTGCGGGGCAGGATGTCGCCCGGGTGCAAACCCCGGCGCCCCCTCGGCTTGTGCCGGAGACATTGCGCATCGCGCCGAAGCAGCGCCGGGGCAGGATCGTGACCAAGCGTGCCGAACCGCCGAGGCCCTTGCCGAGGCTGGAGCAGTTCCCTTCTCCCACACCGATGACCACTGAAGAGCGCGCCCTGCTGGCATTTGTGGAGCATCATCCGGATGAGGCGAAGCAACTCGTCACCCAGCAGCAAAAGAGTGGCGAGCCGATTGAAATTCAACCCATTCAAATAGCGCCGTTACAGAGCGATGGCGCGCAATAAGGAGAAGAAATGCGGTGCATACGAAGCTGCGGGTTACGCTTGCTGCTGTTGGCGCTAATGACGTGTGTGTGCCTGGCCGACGATGCGACGCCGGCAAAGTTCTGCAAACTCGACTTTGTGGTCAAAGAGGTGGACGGTACCAAGGTGCTAAACACCAGATCCTACTCGTTCCTGACCACCCAAGTTACACACGAGGCTTGCTCGATTCGCACTGGCAACAAAGTGCCGGTGGCCGGTGGCGGATACCTAGATGTGGGCGTGAGCATCGACTGTTATGAAGTCAAAGAGACGCCGCTCGGCCTCTCACTCGGTGTAGCCGCCGACATCAGCAGCATCCCGGCGGAATCACAAATACCGGTGAGTGGACAAGTAATCCGCCAAAACAAGTGGAGGTCAGTTGTCGTTGTGCCGCTCAAGAAACCAACGGTGATATTTTCCTCAGACGACCTGACGTCCAAGCACCAGATGCAACTGGAGCTAACCGCGACGCCGATCCCGTAGGCTGCCGGATCATCTCCGCGCCCGCGCGACCGCCGCTTTCCATTCGCCGAAGAAGCGCTCGCGCGTGGCGGCGGGCATCTTCGGCTCAAAGCGGCGCTCGGCGCGCCAGAAGCTCTCCACTTCGGCGACGCTTTTCCAATAGCCTGTGGCCAAGCCTGCCAAGTATGCCGCGCCCAGCGCCGTGGTCTCGACGTCCACGGGACGCACGATCGGTTTGCCGAGAATGTCGCACTGGAACTGCATCAGCAGATCGTTGACCGCAGCGCCGCCGTCGACGCGCAACTCGCGGAGTTCCTCGCCGGCATCGGCCTGCATGGCGTCCACCAGCTCACGGGTCTGATACGCAATGCTCTCGATGGCCGCACGGACGATATGCGCGCGCCCTGTCGAGCGCGTCAAGCCAGTGATGAGGCCGCGTGCCTCCGGGTCCCAATGCGGCGCGCCCAGGCCGACAAACGCGGGGACGAAATACACGCCGCCGTTATCGGGAACCGAACTCGCCACAGCCTCGGATTCTGCCGCCGTAGCGATGGCTTTCAGCTCGTCGCGCACCCACTGAATCGCTGCGCCTGCAATGAACACGCTTCCTTCAATGGCAAACTGCGGCTGGGCGTTGGTGGATGCGGCGCGCGTGGCGAGAAGCCGATTTTTTGAGACGGGCGCGTGCGCGCCGGTGTGGAGCAGCGCGAAACACCCGGTTCCGTACGTATTCTTCGACAGGCCCGGACGGAAACACGCCTGGCCGGCGAGGGCCGCCTGCTGATCACCGGCGATTCCCGCGATCGGAATGCGCGTTCCCAAATGTTCCGGCGCGATCTCGCCGGCTACGCCGCTCGAAGGCACGATGCGCGGCAGCATGGCCCGCGGCACGTCGAAAATGCGCAGCAGATCGGCGTCCCAATCGCCCGCTGTCAGATTCATGAGCATAGTGCGGGACGCGTTGGAGGGGTCTGTGGCGTGAACGGCCCCCTTGGTGAGCTTCCAGATGAGCCAAGTGTCGATGTTGCCGAAAAGCAACTCGCCATCCTGCGCCCGTTTGCGGGCGTCGCGGACATTATCGAGAATCCAGCGAATCTTGCTGGCGGAAAAATACGCGTCGATGACGAGCCCGGTCTTCCGAGTGATTTCGGCCCCTTCAGGCGACGCGGCCAGGCGCGTGCAAAAGTCCGCCGTTCGACGGCATTGCCAGACAATGGCCGGAGCGACCGGCGATCCCGTGCGGCGGTCCCACACCACCGTGGTCTCGCGCTGGTTGGTGATCCCAATGGCGACGATGTCGGACGCCGCCACGCGGTTGCGTTCCAGAACCTTCCGTGCCGACTCCATTTGCGCGTGCCAGATCTCGACCGCATCCTGTTCCACCCATCCCGGCTGCGGGTAGCGGGAAGGGAAGGCGGCCGATTCCATCGCTGTTCGCCGGCCCTCTTCGTCATACAGAACCGAGCGCGCGCTGGTGGTACCTTCGTCGAGCGAAAGAATGAAGGGCATGGGGGCAATTATAATAGAGACATGTTTTTTCGCCGGCAGCGCGTGAAGGAACCGACGTATGAAGAGCGCCTGGACGCCATCCGCCGCGCGGGTTTCACGGTGGAGGTGCTCTCCGGCTCGCGACGGGTGCGCGTCAGCCGGGATGGATGCGCAGCCATTCTCGAATTGCCGGACGGAATCGTGCGCATCGTGGAGCCTGCGGGAATCGTCATGAGCGGCGAAATCGGAGCGCTGGTCGACGGCGGATATCAGAAATTCTTCCAGACACCCAGCGGGAAGCGAAGACCCGCCCTGGCTTCCGATCTGCGCGCGCTCCACAATTTCCAGGAAGACCTCAAGGAAGCGCTGGGCTCAGAGAGTCTCTACAACGAGTCCCTCGGAACCGTCTCCACGTTCTATCAGTACGACCGCGTGAAGGACCGCGATCAGGGTGTGCCCAGGCGGCCTTGGGAGTAGGAAATCTCACGTCTGTGGAGTGAAATTTCGGGAAATAAAACGTGCTCGCTGGTGTATCTCGCTGATTGATTGAAGCATCCATTAACTGTTAAGCTACCGTATTACAACTAGATATGAAGTGGCCACGTCTTCTTATTATCCCCTTCATTCCCTTTGCTTGCCTGTTGGGAAGTGATTCTGTGCCACCGGCAGCGTTGGTGGAAAACTTCACGGCGGTTTCCAATGCGCAGAGCGCGCGGCTGCGAGGGGCCTCCATGGAGGTAGAGATCGACGCAAGTCTGCCCAAGCTGAAGAAACAGGGGAAGTTACACGCCCTGCGCCGGGTTTCGCGCCTAGGCCGGATTACGTATGAAGCCGTTCATTTTGAAGGAGATAGCAGCATCAAGAACGATGTGATCGCACGCTATCTGGCAGCTGATACCCAAACCCAGGCGAACGACGGCGCATCCGTCGCGATCACGCCTGCCAATTACAAATTCAAGTACCGGGGAATGGTGGATCAAAACGGGCGCTGGGTCCATGTCTTCCGGTTGACACCGCGCAAGAAACGAGTAGGCTTGTTTAAGGGAGAATTGTGGCTCGACGCTGAGACGTGCCTCCCAGTCCGGGAAGCGGGCCGGCTGGCCAAGATGCCGTCCATTTTCCTGCGGCGGATCGAGTTTGTCAGGGAGTACGATATTCACGAAGGCGTGGCGTTTCCACGGAGCATTGAAAGTACCGTGGACACCAGGCTGGTAGGGAAGGCGGAGTTGAGGATTCGATTCCAGAACTTCTCGCTTCCCGACAACTCCGCACTTTCTTTAGCGGCCAGTTCGGGCCAGTAAGTTTCAGGTTCTAGGAAAATAACGAATTGCATGCGAACACTCTTCTTGAATCCTCCTTCGTTTGAGGGATTTGATGGCGGCGCCGGTTCGCGCTGGCCGGCCGCCCGCGAAATCGAGTCCTACTGGTACCCGGTCTGGATCTGCTATCCGGCCGGAATGATTCCCGACAGTAAAGTAGTGGACGCACCGCCGCACAAGATTTCGATTGAACAGACCGTCGCCATGGGCAAGGATTTCGAACTGCTGGTGCTGTTCACGTCGAGTCCCGGCTTTCACGTCGATGTGCGGATGGCGGAGATGATGAAGGACTCCAACCCGAAGCTGAAGGTGGCCTTCGTGGGTCCGCCGGTGACGATCGAGCCGGAGAAGGCGCTGGCGAATTCGGCCATCGATTTCGTCGTGCGCCGCGAGTTTGATTATCAGATTGCCGATTACGCCAAGGGCAAGCCCCTCGAAGAACTGCCGGGCGTGAGCTTCCGCAAGAACGGGAAAATCGTCAACAACCCGGAAGGCGGCGTGATCGAGAACCTCGATGAACTCCCCTGGGTAACGAAAGTCTACAAGCGCGACCTGGATGTGACGCGCTACAACGTGCCGTTTCTGCTGCATCCTTACATCGCGTTCTACACAACGCGTGGATGCCCGGCAATGTGCACGTTCTGCCTGTGGCCGCAAACCCATTCGGGTCATCGCTGGCGGGTGCGGTCGAGCGACGACGTGGCGGCGGAAGTCCGCTACGCTTTGGACGCGTTTCCGAACATCAAAGAGATCTTCTTCGATGACGACACGTTCAATTATCAAAAGGCGCGCACCATTGACCTTTGCAGCAAGCTCAAGCCGTTGAAATTCACCTGGTCGTGCACGTCCCGCGTGACCACGGACTACGAAACGCTCAAGGCCATGAAGGAGTCCGGGTGCCGGCTGCTGATTGTGGGCTACGAGTCGGGCGACCAGCAGATTCTGAAGAACATCAAGAAGGGCGCAACTATCGACATGGCGCTGCGGTTCACGGAGAACTGCAAGAAGCTGGGCCTGACGATCCACGGTGATTTCATCATCGGGCTTCCCGGGGAAACGCGCGCAACCATCCGCAAGACGATCGACTTTGCCAAACGGATCGACGCCGAAACGATTCAGGTATCGATCGCGCATGCTTTTCCGGGAACGGAGCTATACGATTACGGCAGAGAGAATGGCCTCATCAGCATCTCAATGTCTGACGAAGCGGGGCACCAGCTCCCGAATATCACCTATCCGGGTCTGGACCAAGCGGAGCTCGTGGACGCGGTCGAGCAATTCTATGGAGAGTATTACTTCCGGCCTCGCGTGATCTGGCGCGTGGTGCGGAAAGCGATCTTTGACTCGCACGAGCGCCGGCGCCTGGCAAAAGAGGCCCGGGAATACATGGCCCTTCGTTCCAAGCGCAAGCGGTACGTCAGCGATCAGAGGGAGGCGGCCGCCGCGGCCAGTAGTGCGGGCGATTAGCCGGTTTCATCATGACCTCCCCCTTGAAGAAGCTCAAGCTCAAAACACGCATCTTCACCGCTATCGTGGTGCTGACGAACGTGCTGGGGAATTCTTTTCTGAGCCGCGGGATGCAGGGTATGGGCGAGTTGCTATCGCTTTCGCCACTACCGTATATTCGCGCCCTGTTCAACCCTTGGGTGGCGGTGGGCGTTTCCCTGCTGATCGTGTGGCTGCTCTCGCACATGGCCCTGCTGAGCTGGGCCGATCTCAGTTATGTGCTTCCGGTGACGTCGATCGCCTACGTTCTGGTGGCCCTGGTGGGCCGGTTCCTGCTGCACGAACACGTTTCCCTTACGCGGTGGCTCGGCGTGACGCTGATCATGGCTGGAGTGGCCCTGGTAGGTCATACCGTTCCGCGAACTACGGTCTCTCATAAACCGGGAACTTCCATATGAGGTGGATCCTAGTCACGATCATTGTGCTGGCGACCACTGCCGGCGAGGTGCTACAAGCCTTGGGCATGAGGCATCACGGCGAGATCCACGATTTCCGTCCGGGAGCGCTGGGACGAGTGGTTTCGGCCTTGGCGCAATCGTGGCACATCATGGGGTCGATTGGCGCGATGGCCGTTTCCTTCTTCGCATTCATGTCGCTCATCTCTATCGCGGACCTGAGCTTCGCCGTACCGGCGACCGCCGGCAGCTATATCCTTGAGACCATCCTGGCGAAGTACCTGCTCAAAGAGCACATCGGCTGGAAGCGCTGGTCTGGTACCCTGCTGGTGGCTTGCGGCGTGGTACTCCTCGCGATCGAGTGATCTGGCTGGCTGCGCCCGCGATTCTGGCGTCGATTTACCATGTGATCGCGCTCGTGGCGGCGCTGCGTTTCAAAAACGTGCGGCTCAACCAGGAGGCTCTACTCCCGCCGGTCTCCATCCTGAAACCGGTGTACGGGCGCGACCCGCAGTTCTATGAAGCTATCCGGTCGCACGCGCTGCTGGACTATCCCGAGTTCGAAATTCTGTTCGGACTGAATGACCCTGGCGATGCTGCCCGGGAAGACATCGTGCGGCTTGCCGCTGAGTTCCCCGAACGCGCTATCCGCATGGTACCCATTGACCGGGTTCTGCCGAACGGGAAGGTGGCGGTGCTGGCGGAACTGGCGCGCCAGGCGCGGTACCCGCTGCTGGTGGTGAACGACAGCGACATCGTTGTGGCGAGCGATTATCTACGCACGGTAATCGAGCCGCTCCAGGTGACGGAAAACGGTCTGGTGACCTGTCTCTATCGCGGGCGCGGCGTTAGCCGGCCGGCGCGTTGGGAGGCGCTCGGTATTGCCACGGATTTTGCTCCGAGCGTGCTGGTGGCGCGCTTCCTCGGCCAGTCGGAGTTTGCGCTCGGGTCGACAATGGCCCTGCGTGCCGCGGATCTCGAACGGATTGGCGGCTTCGAAGCGGTGGGCGACTACCTGGCGGATGACTATCAGCTTGGGAGGGGCATCCAGGAACTGGGCTACCGGATCGTGCTGGCTCCCACAGTGGTGGAAACACGGCTGTCTGACGAAACGTGGCGCCAGGTATGGCGGCACCAGGTGCGATGGGCGCGCACGATTCGCGTGTCGCGCACCGCCGGTTATATTGGATACGTCATCACCAACGCCAGCGTTTGGGCCGGTCTGGCCGTGGTTTCCGGCTGGTGGCCGGTGGCTTTAGTGTGTCTGGCCGTCCGGATTGTGGCCGGCGTGGCCACCGGAGCGTTGGTGCTCGGGGATCTGGACTCCGCACGCCAGTGGTTCCTGATCCCTTTCCGCGATGTCTGGGGGTTCGCCGTTTGGGCGGCCGGCCTCGGTGGGTCAACGGTCGAATGGCGCGGAAGAAAGCTGCGGCTCGATCGGGCAGGCCGCATCACTAGCGGCCAAAACACGCTTGGGGGCTAACTTGCCAGAAGGCTTCCGCATCGCTAGAATCAATGAGTTCGCACACATTTTGGAGGATTCATGGCCGCCGCCGTTGAGCAGAAGGTCAAGCAGATTATTGTCGAGCAGTTAGGCGTAGACGAGAGCCAGGTGGATAACAATGCATCGTTTGTGGAGGATCTCGGCGCTGATTCCCTCGACATCGTGGAGCTGGTAATGGCCTTCGAAGAAGCTTTTGAGATTGAGATCCCCGACGAGGACGCGGAAAAAATCGCCACCGTCAAAGACGCCATCGACTACATCGAGAGCAGGACTTCCAAGAAGTAGCCTCCTGCAACGATCCTGGAGAATGACTTGTCGCGCAGAGTAGTAGTAACCGGTGTCGGCTTGGTGTCGCCCGTGGGGATAGGCACCGAAGACACCTGGCAGGCGCTGAAAAGCGGGAAAAGCGGCATTGGTCCGATCACCGCATTTGACGCCGCCGACTTTGCGTGCCGGATTGCGGGAGAAGTCAAGGGTTTCGATCCGTACAAGTACATCGAGAAAAAAGAAGTCAAGAAAATGGGGCGCTTCATTCAGTTCGGCATTGCGGCGTCGGAATGCGCCCTTTCGAATTCCGGCCTGAAGGTCAACGCCGAAAATGACGAGCGCGTAGGTGTCTACATCGGGAGCGGGATCGGGGGGTTCGAGGTCATCGAGCGCGAGCACAAGACGCTGCTCGAGCACGGACCGCGGCGCATCTCGCCGTTTTTTATTCCCGCCACCATCATCAACCTGGCGTCCGGCTACGTTTCCATTCGCACGGGCGCGAAGGGACCCAACTCCGCAACGGCTACGGCCTGCACCACGAGCGCGCACTCAATCGGCGATTCCTTTCGCATCATCCAGCACGGCGATGCCGACGTGATGATTTGCGGGGGCGCGGAGGCCGTCATTTCGCCGATGGGTGTGGGCGGGTTCGCAGCCATGCGCGCGCTGTCTACGCGGAACGATGAACCGGAACGCGCCTCGCGCCCGTGGGACAAAGCGCGCGATGGTTTCGTGGTGGGCGAGGGCGCTGGAATTTTGATCTTGGAGGAGCTGGAAATCGCCAAACGCCGGGGCGCGCGCATCATGGCCGAGATGGTGGGCTACGGCATGAGCGCCGATGCGTACCACGTCACGGCGCCGCCAGAAAATGGCGACGGAGCCTACCGGGTGATGCGCAATGCACTGCGCGATGCGGGCCTGGAACCCGCGCAGATCGATTACATCAACGCGCACGGCACCTCGACGGAATTGGGCGACCGCATCGAAACCGTGGCGATCAAACGCTGCTTCGGCGACCACGCATACAAGGTAGCCGTGAGCTCGACTAAATCGATGACCGGACATCTGCTGGGTGGCGCGGGAGGCCTGGAAGCGGGGATCACGGTCATGGCGATTCGCGACCAGGTGGCGCCGCCGACCACCAACTACGAAACCCCCGATCCTGAGTGCGACCTGGACTACGTCCCGAACCACGCACGGCCAATGCGCATCGAGCACGCTCTTTCTAATTCCTTCGGATTCGGCGGCACCAACGGCGCACTCATCTTCAAACGTTACACGGAGTAACCCCTAGTGAAAACTGTCGTCTGCATCAAACAGGTTCCGGCCCGCGATTCTGTGTTGCGCGTGGATCCATCGCGCGCATGGATTCAGGAAGCTGACCTGACTTACGAGATCAATGAGCCGGACGCCTACGCGCTCGAAGAAGGTCTGCAGTTGAAAGAGAAGCATGGCGGCGAAGTGGTGGTGCTGTGTGCCGGTCCGGGAGGCGCGGCGCAGACCATTCGCGAAGCCCTGGCCAAGGGCGCCGATCGCGCCATTCACGTGGAGGAGGAAAAGCTCGGCGAGTTCGATCCACTGGCGCTGGCACGGCTGATGGCGGCCGCGCTCCAGACGGAGAAACCCGATCTGGTGCTGACGGGCCTGCAATCCGACGACCTCGGCTATGGCCAGACCGGCGTGATTTTGGCGGAAGTGCTGGGACTTCCGCACGCCACCATCATCATGCAGGTGGAAAAGCAGAACGGCGGCATTCGTGTAAAGCGCGAGCTGGAAGACGGATGGTTCCAACACGTCGATATGCCGCTGCCGGCGCTGCTGACGATTCAATCCGGCATTAACAAACTGCGCTACGCCACGCTGATGGGCATCAAGAAGGCAAAGACAAAAGAAGTGAAACGGCTCACGGCGGCAGAACTGAGCGTGGCGCCGCGGGCGACGGTCCGGCTGGAGCGTGTTTATTTGCCGGAAAAGAGCAAGCACACGCAGATGCTGGACGGCTCGCCCAAAGAAGCAGCAACGAAGCTGGTGGAGAAACTGAAGTTCGAGGTACGGGTCCTATGAGTGTTCTGGCAGTCTTAGAGCAGCGTGCCGGCGGATGGCACAGAATGTCGTGGGAGACGCTGGCGGCGGCGCAGCAGTTCGGCGCGGAGTTGGGACAGCCGGTGAGCGCGGCGGTGATCGGCGGCGATGTCTCGGCATTGGCGTGCGAACTGGCGGGCAAACAACTCGAGCGCGCGTACGCCGTAGAGCACGAGCTGCTGAAGGACTACACGCCGGACGGTTACGCGGCGGCGCTGCAACAGCTCATCACGGTGGCCAAGCCGCGCGTGGTCTTATTCCCGCACACGTACCAGGTGCGCGATTTCGCGCCCAAGCTCGCTACGTCACTCGATCGGGTGATGGTGAGCGATGTGGTATCGCATCGCGTGGAGGGCGGCGAGCTGACCCTGGTGCGCCAGCTCTTTCAGGGAAAGATGAACGTGGATGTGCGGTTCGCGGGCGAGCCTCCGTTCTTTGCATCCGTACAGGCTGGCGCGTACCGCGCAGACAAAGTGGCCGCTGGATCGGCAGCGGTAGAGAAATTCACTCCCGAACTTTCTGCCGGGATGATCCGCACCAAGCCACAGGAGCTGTTTCGGGAGTCGCAACGCGCCGTCGATCTGACGGCGGCCGAGATCATCGTCTCGGTGGGGCGCGGCATCAAGGAGGCGGAGAACATTCCCGTGGTCCAGAAGCTGGCGGAAGTGCTGGGCGCGGAGCTGGCAGCCTCGCGGCCCATTTGCGACAACGGCTGGCTTCCCATGGAGCGGCAGGTTGGCAGCTCCGGTCAGACGGTTTCACCCAAGCTGTATCTGGCCGTGGGCATCTCCGGCGCCATCCAGCACCTGGTGGGGATGAAGGGCTCGAAGACCATCGTCGCCATCAACAAGGACCCGGACGCGCCGATTTTTGAAGTCGCGGATTACGGCATCGTCGGCGATTTGTTCCAGGTAGTGCCGGCGCTTGTGGAGGAGATTCAGAAAGCCAAGGGGTAAGGCTCCCAACTCAGCGAACAAGTTTCTGCGTCAGGACTTGGAATAATTCTTCGCACTTAGGCGCAGCAGCGCGAACGGGCACAGGTCTCAACTTCGACAGAAGCTCAATGGCGTGGGCAGCCTTGTTGTCAAGGTAGGCTCCCGGCCCCGTCTTGCGAGTGGCGTCGTTCAGGGACCTTAGAAGATCGGGTTTTGGAATCGTTTCGACATTGGGATTAGCCCGCAACGCTTTTTCCTTGAAGCCTTGGCCATAGTAATCACGTAATGTCTGGCGATCAGCAAGAAACCAAGCCTCCATTGCTTGGACCATCCAGAAAATCTGGTCATGACGAATCTTCGCCCTAAGGTTTCGCTTTATTTCACTGCGTAGCCCATCGTGGTACCCGACCTCGCTGTCCAGGAGCAGCATAAGAAACGAATTGCGATGCTGAGATAAAGCAGCGCGAAACACGGATATTGTCTGCTCACGTCCGCCGCCCGCAATGAGTTCCAGGCGCCCATTCATGCTGCCGAGGCCGCGTCGCAGAAAACTCTTCATGGGCCTACGGAGGCCATTAGCGCCCTCGAAGTACACTCGAACTGAGATCTCAGAGGTTGCCACCAATCTCGCCCTTCCGCCAGATCTCGCCCAGAGTGTAACGGTCGAGCCAACCTTTGAGGCGTTTCCTGGAAAGCCGTTCGAAACGCGTGCCCGAGCCGGCATCGTTCTCACTAAGTAACACCGACTCAGGACGATCCGATAATGCGTCGATCAGAGCATCGGAATGCGTCGTTACGATAAGCTGCGTTCTTTGCGAGGCCTTGACGATCGCCTGGGCAACGAGGTAAATGGCGTCCGGGTGCAGGCCGAGCTCGGGCTCGTCGATGCAGACCAGCGGCTGAGTGTTCGGATTAAGCAAAATGGCCAAGATGCAGAGAAACTTGAGCGTGCCGTCGGACAACCGGAACGAAGAGCTTGGATCGCGCAGACCCTCCTCCGCAATGTGGACCCGTAGAATACCTGCATCCAGTCGAGTGCGAACAGCTTTGAAACGCGGGCAGAACTTGTTCAAGTATTCGTTGACCGGTCCGATAGTCCCGTTGAATTCCATTTCCTTGAGAACGACCGCGAGGTTTCCGCCACCATCTTCCAGGAACTCTTTAGGAGAACTCGACGCCGTGCCGGTTCTGGCTTGGGCAAGCAAGCTACTGGTTCTTAACTCTCGGTAAATCCTGATTTGTTCCAGAGTGCGACCGAGACGCGTGGTGGGAGTGGGATCGACTGGGTTCTTGTAGCGGCTAAGAACAGATTCGTGGCCAGAGACGATACCGGGCGCTGAGCGCGTCTGACCGTTAAACACGACCTGGCTTTCCGTGCGATCAAAGTATGTGGCCCGCCTTTTCCGGGAGGTAGGTTTCGCGCCTTGTAGTCTCTCGGTGTGGATCACAAAACCACCGACCTCTGAGAAGCTCAACCCGTAGGAGAGGGGAGCGCCGCCGGGCTCATGTTGCACATCACATTCCAGAAAAGCAGTAGGAGATTGGGCGTCCACACCATTCCAGATCCAGCCATGAATTCCTCCGCCTTGGACGATAACTCGATTCAAATCCACAGGCGCCGCTTGCAGCAAGCTGATGGCATCCATCAGGTTGGATTTTCCTGAGCCGTTTGGGCCTATGAGGACGTTCAGGGGGCCGAGTTCGAGGCTCACGTCCTTGAACGAGAGCAGGTTCCTCAGCGTGATCGAGCGTAGAAGCATGCTACTGCCATTCTATTTTGTATTCCGCCGGCTTAGTTTGACTCTTCTTCCTTCCCCGTGTACAGCTCTTCGATGTTCTCTTTGAAGTTCTCGATCACGCGCATGCGGCGCACCTTCATGGTGGCGGTGAGCTCGCCGGCCTCGATGGAGAAATCACGCGCCAGCACACGGAATTTTCGCACCTGCTCGAAGGGCGCGAGCTGCTTGTTGACTTTCCGGATGATCTTTTGCAGTTCGGCATGCACCGGCGGCGCGTCGGCAATCTCCGCCAGCGACCGGCCCTGGTATTCCTTCATCCCGTCGAGCAGCTCGGCCGTACCGGTGTTGATGGTGAAGAGCGCCATCAGATAAGGCAACCCGTCGCCGACGAGCATTACCTGGCTGATCAGGGGCTCGAATTTAAAAAGGCTCTCGACGCGGGACGGATAGATTTTCTTGCCCGTTGAAGAGACGATCATCTCCTTTTTGCGACCGGTGATGAAGACGTACCCGTCCTCGTCGATGGTGCCGATGTCGCCGGTGTGCAGCCAGCCGTCAGAGACCACCTGAGCCGTGGCGTCGGGATCTTTGTAGTAGCGCGACATCAGGCTGGGGCTGTTGACCAGCAATTCGCCGTCCTCGGCAGCGCGCACTTCGACACCCGGGAGCGGTTTGCCGATGCTGCCGGGTTTGGGCCGCTCGATGGGATTGAACGCCACCACGCCGCCCTCGGTGAGCCCGTAGCCCTCGACCAGGGGCATGCCGATGGCCTCGTAAAACTCGGCCAGCTCGGTTCCCAGGGGAGCGGCGCCGGAGGCCGCCACGCGCATATGGCCACCGAAGCGGGCACGCACCTTGGCGAAAGCCAGCCGGTCGACCACCGCCAGCGGGAAACGAATCCGCGCGGGTACGCGCTGACCCTTGCGGCGATAGCGTGCCGCGGCGAGTCCCAGCGCGAGGCCGGTGTAGAAAAGTTTCTGCGCCGCCGCCGGCCGTTTCTTCAACTCCGTGCAGATGGTGGAATAGACGCGCTCCCACATGCGCGGAGGCGCGAGAAAAATCGTGGGCTTCACCTCCTTGATGTCCTGAGGCAGCTTGAGCAAGCTCTCGGCGAAGCTGACCGGAGTGCCGCTGCGCATTGGCAACAGTTCGACGACCACGCGCTGCGCGATGTGCGCCGAGGGCAGGAACGCCACGGTGCGGTCTTTGGGACCCATGGGGAACGCTATAGGTCCTGTGTCGACATTGGCCACCAGCGCCCGATGGCTGATCATCACCATTTTCGGCTCGCCGGTCGCTCCGGAGGTTAAATAGAGGATGGCGTCGTCGGAGGGTTGCACTTCGCTGCGGATGCGCGGGAGCAGGTCTGGATCACGCGCCATGGCTTCGCGGCCGCACTGCCGCAGATGATCCAGCGTGATCGCACCCGGCGCTTCGCCCGTCATCAGAATCCATTTGGCGATCGGGGCTTCCTTGAGGCGCTCAAACGTCTGCACGTCCTCGACGAACACGGCCTTGGCGTCGCAGGCCTGAATGGTGCGGATCAGTTCTTTTGGCGGATACGTTGGATAAACCGCGGCGGCGACGGAGCCGTTGGCCATGATTCCGAGATCGGCCAGGTAAAATTCGAGCCGCGTCTCAGAATCGAGCGCCACGATGTCGCCCTTGCCGATGCCCAGCGAGCGCAACCCCGCGGCGATCTCTCCGGCGGCGTCGCGGTACTCGATCCAGCTCAGCGTGCGCATCTTCCGCTTGCCGTCTTCCGAGTAAAGTTGGTGGAGACCTGGGGCGTTTCCGTACAACTCGGCGGTTTCTTCAAGGACGCGGAAGACCGTGCGATCAGCCATCGACCATGATGCTATCACGTAGGCTCGACACCGGCTCAGCCGGGCATGGCGCGGCGGGGCAGAGCTTCCAGTTCCTCGAGCGTGCGCGGCCAGTCCTCGCGCAACAGACGGGACAACGCGCGGTCGGCCAGCAGGCGGCCGCCGGTCTGGCAGTTGACGCAATAGTTGGTTTCGTTCGCGGCGTACCGGATGCGCTGCACTTTGGCGCCGCAGTCCGGGCATGGCTCTCCGTAACGGCCGTGGACAGCCATCCCTTCGCGGAAGGCGGTGACTTTTTCGGGGAATCCGCCCTTGGCTTCGGCGCGCAGCCGCTCCACCCAGGCGGTGAGTGAGGCCTTGGTTGCGTTGTAGAGGCGCTCGATCTCCTGCGGCTTCAATTTTTGGGTCAGAGCAACCGGTGAGAGCCGCGCGCGGTGCAGGATCTCATCCGAATAGGCATTGCCGATGCCGCTTAAGGTGCGCGGATCGGTGAGGGCGCGCTTCAGCGTGTGATTGGCCGACGTGAGCGCTGCCGTGAATTCGGCGAGGCTGGCCGTCAGCACTTCGATGCCGCCGGGATCGAGCGCGTGCAGATTCTCTTCGCCGGAAACCACGTGCAGCGACGCCCTTTTCTGAGATCCGGCTTCGGTCAGCACCAGCGTCCCGTTTGAAAAATCGAAGGCGGCCGGAGTATTCTTGCGCGCCAGTTTGGCGCCGCGATCGCGCCAGTGCAGCCGCCCGGCGATCATGAGATGCAGGACGAGCCACAGGTCATCTTCCAGGCCGATGGCAATCCGCTTGCCGACGCGGCGCAGTGCCCGGACTTCCTTCCCATTTGCCGCGGTGAGCGGCGGATCGATGCTGCGCAGCAGGAACGGGCTCGCCAGGCGCACACGCTCGAGCGTCCCTCCGAGGATGCGAGTCTCCAGGGCTTCGATGTAAACCGTAATGTCCGGAAGCTCGGGCACTGAAAAACCTGCTGAATTCTAGCACGGGATGAAGCGAGCCCAAATCGTCGGGCATCTAACGCACATGGATCTTCAACTCAACGATAAACTGGCGCTGGTCACCGGTTCCACCGCGGGCATCGGGTTGGCGATCGCGAAAGCACTTGCAAGAGAGGGCGCGCGGGTCATCGTCAACGGGCGAACGGAGGCGAGAGTGGCCGCGGCGATTGCGGAAATCCGGCGGGAGCACCCATCGGCGCGGCTCGAGAGATTCGCCGCTGATTTGTCGCAAGCGGGCGCAGCGGATGCGGTCTTGAGTCAATTCCCAACGATCGAAATTTTGGTCAATAATCTGGGCATCTACGACCCCAAGCCTTTCGAGCACATCACCGATGCCGAATGGAACGGCATTATTGAAGCCAATTTCATGAGCGGCGTTCGCCTGAGCCGTGGCTGCCTGCCAAAGATGAAAGCGGCCGGATGGGGACGCATCATTTTCATTTCGAGCGAA
>Ga0335070_10004513_pt1 | contig 16298 bp, 13 predicted proteins | sample Lox_Sample_13_FD_206722 | JGI IMG/M metagenome (GOLD analysis project Ga0335070, IMG submission 206722) | Soil microbial communities from Loxahatchee National Wildlife Refuge, Florida, United States - Lox_Sample_1.3 | ecosystem: Environmental > Terrestrial > Soil > Wetlands | place: USA... | reverse complement strand
GATCAACTCAAGCTACGTGACAGATGGAGACATGAAGACAAGGTGGGCTTCCATCCCTTATGAAGATCCACCTCAATGGCTTGAGCTGAGCTGGCCAACCCAGCGAGAAATAGTTGCAGCGAAAATCTATTTCGAACGTGCTTACGCTGAGGACTATCTAATACAGACTTGGGACAGTGATCAATCTGTTTGGATCACGCAGGCAAACGTCACGGGAAACACTGAACTCGTTCGTCTTCACTTTTTCGACAACCCCGTCACAACTACAAAAATGCGAATATACGTAACAAAATTCGATGGCTTTGCTCTCACAAGTATATTCGAACTTGAAGCCTATGAAAAATCTGCAACAATCTCAAGTTCCCTTTCAATTCTGCGCAATGGAAGCTATCAATGTTTCATACGCGCTAATTCAATGTTGGAAAATGGTCGAATATATGTTAAGCTGGGTGACGAGACGTCTGAAGTCTCCATGACAAATGTTTCAAGTGGATATCAATGGTTTGATGCAGGAACTTTCTATGTGGATGCTGGCGAACGGGAACTGAGTTTAGGTTCGCTTGGAAAGGTAGGCATCAGCCAAATACTTCTTGTCTCCCTTCTTGGCAATGAAAACCATACAGCGCTTGCAGATTTGTTTGCCAGCAACAAAAGCACTCCGACTATTGAGTGTGAAATAGTTAACCCATGCACTTACAGTCTGCAGGTCAATGCTACTGAGCCTTTCTTGCTTGTTCTTTCCGAAACCTACAATCCCTTATGGAAAGCGCTGATTGAAAACGAGGAGATTTCTTCCTTTCCCGTCTATTCTTTCCTAAACGGCTTCTTCATCAACAAAACTGGAAATCTAAACTTGACTTTGTACTTCACAGGTCAACGTTATGTTGACGCAGGTCTGAAGGTTGCTTTGACAAGTTTTCTTGTATGCTTTGGAGTACTTGTCATCCCTGCAAGAATTCCTCGAAAGATAGTTTCCAAAATCAGACAATCACGGAAGAGGGTAGACTCTTGAGGGCTGAGGAACTGGAAGGATATTGGGATCATGTTGCTTTAGAAGCGCGGAGCGCCGAATCTGAGAGAGTCAAGAAGTGGAAAAATGCTGCAAGAAATTGGCTTGCAGAATATGCCGATAAAAGAGCAAAAGACTTCGTCCTAAGCATTGCTGAAAACGTTCTAAAGCCTGCGAGGTCAACGCGTGTTCTTGACATCGGTTGCGGACCAGGAAAATGGACAAGACTTTTTGCGGAGAGAAGGTCGAGGGTGACTGCTGTTGACGTGAGTCCCAAAATGATTGTTTTAGCCAAAGAATCGATCAGCAAAGAGAATTTAACAAGAGTGGATTTTCATGTTATGAGTGTTTCAAGGTTGAGGCTTCCTGATAACGCTTATGACCTTGTGAACTGTGTGACAGTTCTTCAGCATGTTTTAGATGATGATGAATGGGAATCAGCCGTTAAGGAACTAGTGCGGGTTACGAAGCCAGGAGGAAAGATTCTGCTGTACGAGACTGCGCCAAGCTTGGCTATCAAAAAGCGTACGGCTCATCTTCGGTTGAACACGATGAAATCCTATGCGAACGAGTTCAGGAAAGCTGGTGCGCGCTTGGTTTATTGGAGGGCAGTGGATCTGTCGCTTCCAATCACGTTTTTCGGTTTGAAAAAATACGCTGCGTCCTTCAACAAACAAGTTTACTATTTCCTAGCTGGTCGTTTCTCTCTGTTTTCACCAAAGTCTCTATCTTTTCTCTCCAAGATCGCGGTAGCGCTAGCCAGACCGATCGATTACAGGTTGGGCGGGACTCCGCTTGGTTTCCTTTCTGTTGGGAAAATCATGCTCTTTGAAAAGAATGTGTAGAGCTAAGTTGTGTCGATTTCAGAATCTGAAGCCTCCTTAAACCATTTTTCTACGCCAATGAAACCATCAACGTCGATCGAACAGAGATGGATTCTAATGAAATGTTTCATAGTTTTGCCCTGTTTCAATGAAGAAGAGAACATAAAGCCACTCGTCTACTCAATTAATGAAGCTTTCAAAGATGCGATTCCTTACAAGATTATTGCGGTCAATGACGGCAGTCGTGACGGCACGGGAAGGGTTCTCAAAGATCTTTCTTTCGATTATCCTTTGGAAGTTGTGGAGCATTCTGTAAACCTGGGTTTGGGTGCGGCTTTGAGAACAGGCTTGACAGTAGCGGCTGAGGAGTCTTCTGATCGTGATTTCGTTGTGACTATGGATTCTGACAACACTCATGATCCAAAGCATGTTTTGGAAATGTTGAATGCTGCTTCGCAGGCTGATATCATTGTGGGTTCCCGTTATGTGAAAGGTGGTAAGCAATTGAATGTTCCCTTGCGAAGGATTGTTTTGAGCAAAACTATCAATCTTCTGGTGAAGAAGTTGTTCAGACTGCCTTCAAAAGACAATACTAGCGGTTTTCGCTGTTTTAGAGCTAGTTTGCTTAAGCGTCTTTGTGTTACTTTCGAGATGAGCATAATTGAGTCTAAGGGGTTTGTGGCTTCTTTGGAATTGTTGGTGAAGGCAGTTGATTCTGGAGGTACTGTTGCTGAAGTTCCGATTCTTCTTGATTATGGAAAAAAAGGTGGTGCCAGCAAGATGCGTTTGTTTCCAACGGTTATTGGCTACTTGAATTTGTTCTTCAAATACAGGAAATTGAATCATTCGAAAAGTCTGGTTTAGCCGTGTCTTTTTTGTTTGAATAATTTTTCGGTTTTTGTTCGAAGTCTGAATCAGAACCTCTAAAAAATTATTAATAAACGTGCCCCACCTCACCATAGATGACTCAAAAGAGGAATGAAAAAAATGGAAAGAAAAAACAGAATTCTTGCAATACTAGCCATTACAATGATTGTAGCAACGATCTTTGCACCGATACTGTTGATAAAGCCCGCTATTGCGACAGATCCTGATAGTTGGTACACAAACGTCACAGGAGTATTAGGCACTGATTCTTATGCTCTGTATCCTTTCAATCCAGTAAGTCTAAAAATAGGCTTGTCCAAGTTTGGAGAAATGATCGACAGCAGATCAACACAAAACGTAGGCTTGGAATATGATACAAGAGATCCTTTTGCGCCTCCTGCAGGCTCAAGTGTCCCAAGTGAAATACCAAAACACAAATGGAGTCAAGGATGGCTGATAAACATAACGTACTATCACGTTCCGACAGGTCAAACCAGAAACGTCTGGGCATGCGCTTTGCAGGCTGACCTGACTTCCTATGGAAACGATTGGATACGTGTTTCCAACAACTGGTACGGAGGAGTCTCAGGTGGGCCTACTCTGGAGCAGGATGAAGACCCAAGAGATCCAGGTCGCCTGATCAGTGACCCCACATCAGACACGCATACCGGCGGAAGAAAAACCAACGGAACAGTGACAACGGATACACTGCGCGTCCTGTACAATGATCCTAGAATGTACATTGCTAGAACTGTGAATCACATCGCCGATTGGATACAGACGAGCAACACAACAGGCACTGATGAACCACTCGTTGATATAGTCTACACTTTTATCTTCAACAAAGACATGAAAGAAGTAATCATTCTCAAAGACATCAAGATCACCACGACAAAGTTCGTAGTTGGACCAATATCGATACCTGGCATGGAATCCCAAGACTCTGGGCTGATCATTCAATTCAGCAATAGAGGAGAATGGGATCTTGGTCCAAGCAGCGGCTCGAATGCATACCAAAGCTATGTTCACATGTATCGTGGAGACTATGCCCAAAGCACGGTGTATGACGACGATTATCATCTGAATCCGACACTTCCCACTAGTACTTACTCTCAGTATGGTTCTCAACCATCTTCCAGTGGAACTTATGACGTGGCTCAGATAATTTCTTCAGACCAACTTTATGATGGTTGGGCCGCCTTCTGGCCTTCGCTTTCTGATTGGAGCGTTGACGCAGGCAGACAAGATCAGTGGTGGAAATCTTTGACAGCAGGTGACACACACACGATCGACGGCGTAGGTGGAGAGCCTTTCCGTTCGCCATACGTTCTTGGTGAATGGGACTTCTTCCTCACCGAAACAAGAAGCTCGGTTGGCCAACGATACTTTGACAGACAATTCAGAGGTGTAACCGTCTACGGAGTATCTGACCTTTGGGACGGATCTGACGCTCGCCCTAGCCTCGACACAGAGGTTCAATATCAACTCGAAACGGTTTTCAACCCATGGGATCTTTACAGTGCAGTCCACCAAGATACGAGAAGATGGGTTGAATTCCACAATGTGACGCTCACAGAAAAAACTGCGGCAGACGCGGGAACAGACCTGAACATAACCTTGTCTCACACGCCAGTCAGATATTCGTCAACTTGGGAGGATTACTGCAACTTCAGCGAACGCATCATATGGGACGGCGCACTCAAGCATCCAGCAAGGTCTTCATGGTATCCTGGCAGCAGTTTATCATCGTATGAACCTTACGAGCTATATGTCAACTCCACAGGATACGGAAATGTCACGATACGCGCAGCTTCAGTTCCAGCCGCATACACTGTGATAAAGATTCTGTATTCCACAAACTGCACACTCAGCTACACACAATCAGATATTACGAACTGGGGCGGCAGTCTTTCACTAGGAAATGACACATTGACTGTCACAAACGCTACAAAAGGAACCATTGTGCCGAGCATTGCAGCAAACTACACTGAATGGGTAGACCCGCTCGGCGTCACTCAGAGGCTCTCAATACTGTACGATGAGTTCATGTTCATGACAAACGCGAGTGCTGCACCTAGTGCTTGTCAGATCTTGACGAACACAGATGACTTGAACATAACAGTTGACATGAAGATTCCTTATGAGGGAGGAAACGTCACAGTGTACAACTCGACATACTTCGGCGCGGCTCCAGTGAGTCCAGTTTCGAACACGCAGAACTTCACCTTCAACGGAAACATGAGCATTATGTACAAAGTCAACCCGCCCGACAGTCAATCAGCAGGATACGAATATGTTCACATAAAAGGTAGTATCCTTGTTCGCGCCAACCACACCTTATACTCCACAGGCTCAGCCTATGGAGCCACTGCCAACTACACAATTGCAGGGGCTGCACTGACGAAGGAGATAATGGGACGCTACGAATGGATAGTCGTTGGCAATCATTCCAGAGCCATCGACTCGATTGGCGCGGCAGCGGTTTCAGAAGCTTTCAAGGAGAAACAGGTGGTAGTTGACAACGGTGGCTTGGACATGTCAGACATCGCTTGGGGCCCAAGGATACCCTATCTGCTTGCCAACGGAACCTATACGACTTGGCGTCCGTCAGGACCAGCTTGGTGCAACATATACGATGGCACCGGCAGGTTGAACTTGAAAGATGACTGGTGCACACGATTCCCAGTGGCTTCATCCAGCATCGTGACAGTAGGAGGTCCGTCAGCTAACCTCATGAGCGAATACGTCAATTCGTTCGTGCAAGCAATTCAAATCTACGGCGGCATACCCAACATACTCTTAAGCGATGTGATCTTTGCACCAACTTGCTGGAACACGACTGCAGGCAGCAGCTATCTAGGCCAATACTACTATAGTGATGGCCAATTCTCCACTGGCAACACCACAACTGGAATAGGTGTAATCACAACCTACAAAGACATTAACGGCACAGTAGTCTTCATGATCCACGGATGGAGCGGCGACGACACCTACTACACGTGCAACTGGTTCCAAGAATACGGAGCATATTACTTGCAGACCGAGAACAGAGGAGTAACAACGCTCATACTTAGACTGAACTACCAGAACATCACTTCGCGGTCAAGCAACCCAAGACCGCCAAACTACACATATGACGACCACAAACCATATGTCCAAATCCTCGAACGGCTAGGAACAATAAGCGAGAAAACACCACACGACCCATAAACCCAAAAACCTCAATCCATTTTCTTTCTTTTTTATATCAAACTTTTACCCTAACCAGAAAACTTTGACCTAAATCACTAGAAACTCAGAAGCAGCTCCATATCCATTTCTGCAACTCTCTTCCACAAGAACTGCTTAGAGAAAGATCTAGAGTAACTTCTTAATTCGTTTCTCTCATTTTCTTTAGCATTCAAAATATCTAGAACGGTTGAGGTCATGCTTTCCAGATTCTTCACGGGAACTAGAAACACGCTCTTGCATTTTCCGAAAACTTCTCTTAAAGCAGGAATGTCATAAGCAACAACGGGCAGACCGCAAGCCAAAGCTTCTGCAACAGCTATTCCCCACCCTTCAAAGAGACTGGGAAAAATGAAGACTTTGCTAGACTTCAACAAGCCATATAATTCTTTGTCGCTGCACCATTTTCTAAGAAGAACTTTGTTTTCCAATCCGTGAAGAGCGATTCTTTCCCTCACTGAGTTAAACTCTAGTCCGCTTCCTATGATCAGAAGTCTCGCGTTTTTTCTTGCCTTAACAATATTCCTCCAGACTCTCAGCAAATCAAAAATGCCTTTCTCTTTAGAGAGTCTACCCACGAACACTCCATCAAATATCTTTGTTCTAAAGTACGGCTTAGATCTGCTTATTAAACCCACGTCAACCGCATTGCCACTTACCATGATCCTATTTTCGGGCACGCCACTGTTAGCCAAAGTTGCTGCAGTGAATTTCGAGACAGCAACTATCCTGCTAACCTTTTTCAAAAATGGAATACTCACGTAGAATGACAATGCCTTTGCCAGTGACACAAGCCTACCGTATCTTATGCTTCTGTAGCAACTGTAAAGTGAGCAGTCTTTTCGCTTAGCTCCACCGATAAACGGCGTATCAAGATGATGTGCGACCACGCAGAGAGGCTTTTGCAGAACGAAGCTTGTGACGCAGCCTGAAACAAGGTTTGGCAACGTGTTATTTGGAACGAAGATCAGATGGGGTCTTGCAGTTTGACCTATGGAAAAGCTTCGGGCTGACGCCTCAATCATCCAGAGAATCCAACTGGCATAGTTGCCTATCCATCCTTTTGCTTGAAAACGAGACGGCAACAGTATCTTCTGGCAACTGATTTTGGAGTCTAGAACGCTGGGAGCAGACTCTAGAACAGTAATTTTCAAGTTGCTTTTTCTACTGAGAAATTTCAGGGTTTCGGCAAGTCGCTTCTCGGCGCCACCCATGGCAGTTACTGAACTGTTTGGGTGAAAAAAAATCGTTAAGACGCGGCTGAACGGGTGTTGTTTCAGTTCTGATTCAAGGGATATGGTAAAACCATATGCTTCTTGCCTAGCGGCTGGCAAATCCTTTACCACATCATCTCAGTTTATGGATGGTTTTTTCCAAAATCTCTGAGTGCCTGTTGCAGGAGAAATTCTCTTCGACGAAGCTTCGTGTCGTGTGCGATATTTCTGCTTTGTCAATCTCGGCAGTTTTCAACGTTTTTTCTGCAAAATCCTTTGTGTCGTAGGGTTTGGCTTTGAAACCTGTCTTGCCGTCGAATACTGTTTCGCATGGTCCTCCTCCGTCATCCCAGACAACTGATGGTGTGCCGCAAGCCATTGCTTCAACAGGTCCCAGTCCAAAATCCTCCTTAGGAACCGAATAAACATAGGCATCTGCAGCGTTATAGAGTGTTACAAGTTCTTTCTGTGACTTGAACCCTAAAAACTTGACGTTCTTTTCGATTTTCAGCTTTTTGGCGAGTTTCAAAAGTCGCCTCACGTATCTGTCGTTTTCTTTGGTTATCTCGCCCGTTATGACAAGAGTCGCTGATGGTGATTCTTTTACTATGTGGCTCATGATTTCCATCAACCATTCCCACCGTTTCACTGCCACAATTCTGCCCGTCGAAAGGATGAGAGGCCAACCGTAACTTCTGCGGAGTTCTTTGATTGCTTCTTTGTCAAGTATTCTGAAATTCTCTAGATCAATTGGTGGATAGCAGACGTCTGCTGCTACTCCGTAGATCTTGTGGATACGATTGGCTGTAAAGTAGCTGTTTGCCAAAACAGCGTCTGAATTTACCACGCCGAGATAATCCATCTCTTTTAGAACTGGACCTGCAATTTTGCCTAGCCTATAGATTATTTCTCGAACATCATTGAATCTCCATAGTGCCCTTTCGTCTTTGTTCAGGTAGAGGAATCTTGGTGGAGAATGGATATAGCTGATGTATCTCTTTCCTTTGCTTTTTTTGTTCAGGTAACCAATCCATGGGCCAGGACCGTATCCATGGCATACTAGGATGTCTTCATCGTTTAATGTGGGTAGAGCCAATGGGGCTAATGGCACTGAGGAGATGATGCGTAATGCTGCGTTGTTTGGGATCATTTTTGTGAAGAAACTTTTTGTGAAGCAGTGCGGGTTTCGGGTTTCTTTGCGTAGATTTTTGTCTACGTAGGCGAAGAAGCAGTTTGCGTCGTGTCCTTTGCTGCGGAACAGTTCGACTTGTTTCAGAATTACTCTTTCTGCTCCTCCTAATTCCTTTAGGTGACTGTACAATATTCCTATTTTCAATGGGTTTCATCCTTTTAGCTTAAACAGCATTGGGCGCCTTCTGCTTCTCCGTTTGTTTTTGCTGTTTTTGTGTCTGTTTAGGCTTGACGGAGAGGTCTTTCTTTAAACGCTTATTAAACAGTTTTTAGGAGTTCGGATTCCGAACAAAAAGAGGGATAAGCATTGTCTGATAAGGCTTTTCTACTACCTGCGGGTACTGTCATAAGCCCATCAAAAGGAAAGGACTAAAGGTATGAGCGACACGCCGAAAGAAGCAAATGAAAAGCCCATCATTGCGCAAGCAGATTTTGAACGTCTAACGGCGCTTGTTTCTGCAGAGTTCCAAGTTGAAGAGTCATTGATAGAACAGGGCATCCCTACATACTATCTGAAGCAGCCGCAAGAAACGAAGCAAGCGTTTTTGAAACTGCTTAAGAGTCTTGAACCGTTACGTCTCATAGCAATTTTGCGTAAGCAAAGTGGGCGAATCGTCCTAAGAGTTGTTTCAACGCCTCCAACTAAGCCAAGTAACACGTTGCTCAATTGGATTTTGCTCCTTGCAACAATCGTCACAACCTTTCTCACAGGCTATATGCTCTCTGGAGGCTTGATGGATCCCCTCGTCGGCGGAGCTGCTTTCACGGTAAGCATATTGGCGGTGCTTGGTTCGCATGAGATGGGTCACAAGTTAACTGCTGATAAAAAAGGTATAGAGGCCACATTGCCCTACTTTATTCCTGGTCCGCCTCCATTTGGGACCTTTGGGGCAGTGATAATGCAGAAGTCTCTTCCTGCAAATAAAGATGCGTTATTCGATGTAGGTGCCAGCGGTCCTATTATAGGTTTCATAATTGCGACTGTTGTCCTTCTCATAGGTTTGCCGTTGTCGGTGCCGTCGCCGCCAGTTGAGGGTATTCCAGTAGGAATGCCAGTTTTATCGCTTCTGATTGAATGGCTTCTGAGCAGCTTGAAGCTTATGCCGCAAGTCCTCGAAGGTCAAGTTTTGCTGTTGCATCCTGTTGCTTTTGCAGGCTTGGTGGGTGTTTTCGTTACTATGCTTAACTTGTTGCCAGTTACACAGCTTGATGGTGGTCATGTGGTGCGGTCTATATCTGGTGAAAAGGTTAGGATCGTTTTGAGTATTTTGTCAATCATTTTTCTGTTTTATGAAGGGGCTTATCTTATGGCTTTTCTTGTGTTGTTTATGTCGTTTTATAGGCATCCTGGTCCGCTTGATGATGTTTCTGGTCTGTCTGGACGTAGAAAGCTTTTGGCAGCTGTGTTAGTAGTGGTTTTTGTGCTTTGCACTTTTCCGTTTGAACCGTTTCTGTAATCTGTATTCTTTGTATTTGTGTTGAACTTGTAGACGGCAAGGTTTATTAAATATTGCTATACCTGATGCTTTGTAAGAATAACGATCCAGCTTAGGCGACTGATATGAGGGGGCTGTCTATCTTATTCGCGTTCTTCTCGCTTTTCACAGCTGCATGCCTGCTCATTCCTTCGCCGATGTTTCCAGGATATCTTTTATGTATCATGATTGGAGGGACTGTTGCGACTTATTCGCAGTATTTGAGTGCGTTTCTTAACGGTGTGATTTATGGGGTTGTGTTGTGGCTGGTTTTTGTGGCTTTGAGTAAAAGGCTTGAGCAAGATTAGGGTCTAGGATAAATCGGGTAATTTGGATAGAATAAGTCTGTAGATGCGTGGTTGTGGTTTGTTTAGTTTTCAGGTTGAGCTAAAAAACCTGTGAGCTTAATTGTGCTTCCGCATTTGTTACAGGTGAGGATGAGTTCTGCTAGTTCGTCGTTTTTGACTTTGGTTTCGACGATGTGATAGAGTTCTTCGCTTTCGTCGTCTGGGCTTATCATGGTTCCGCATTTGGGGCATGGGAATGCTCCGTCTCCATCGATTTTTGTGAGGTCAATGGTGTAGGTGATGTCTCTTTTTACTGTAGCTTTTTTCATCATTTTTCGTTTACACCTTTTTTGTTCGTTTTTGGATTGTTGCCCCATGGTTTGCCGTGTTTGTAATTAAACAGTTATGAATCTGGAATTCATATTCGGGTTAAACGCCTGCGAGGTTGATGGTGAGGTTCTTGAGGTTCGTGTGGTTTACACTTGGTGTGATGGAGGTTACTTTATAATTTATAAAGGTTTACTTCTACAACAAGGTATGCAAAGTATATCGACTCGTGTGTGGTGACAAGCCTTTGGAAAAGTTTGACGTGGTTGTTGTTGGTGCTGGGACTGGTGGGTGTCTTGCTGCGAAGACTATGGCTGAGGCTGGTTTGAAAGTTTGTCTTGTTGAGAGGAAGAAGCGGGAGGCAGTTGGGGAGAAGGTTTGTGGGGATGCTCTTGGCGAGCATCACTTGAAGGCTTTGGGTTTGGAGAAGCCGCAGGGTGGGGAGCTTGAGAAGAGGATTGAGGGTATCAGGATTTTTTCTCCTGATTTGGGAACGGTTTTTACTATTAGGGATAAGGATTTTGTTGGGTACATTTTGAATAGGCGTTTGTTTGGGCAGTGGTTATTGGAGTTGGCTTTGGATGAGGGTGTTGTTTTCCATGATGGTGTGCAGTGTTTGGAGCCTATTGTTGAGAAGGGGTTTGTGAGTGGAGTTTTAGCCAAGAACATGGCGACTCGTGAAAGTGTCAGGTTCAAGAGTAGGGTGGTTGTGGATGCGAGTGGTTTTGTGGGTGTGGTAAGGCAGAAGCTTCCTGAAGAGTTGGGGATTGATCGTGAGGTTGCGAATGAGGATGTTGAGGCTTGTTATCGGGAGATTAGACAGCTTAAGCAGGAGTCTGGGGAGACCGAGTTCTGTGAGATTTATCTGAATCAGAAGGCGACGCCTGGCGGGTATTCGTGGATTTTTCCGAAGGGCGGTGCAAGAGTTAATGTTGGATTGGGGATTTGTATGCGAGGCAAGTTTCCTAATCCGAAGGGACAGTTTTACGAGCACGTGTTGTCGCGAGGGGTTTTTGAAGGGTCTTTGCTTTTGAGTGGAGGTGCATGGTATGATCCTACGCGAAGACCGTTGGATAATATGGTGGGTAATGGTGTTGCGGTTGTGGGTGATGCTGCGTGTTTGGTGAATCCTATTCATGGGGGTGGGATTGGTCCTTCGATGTTGAGTGGTTTTTTGGCTGGGAAGACTATTGTTGAGGCTTTAGAGAAGGGTGACGCCAGTCAAGAGGCATTGTGGCCTTATAATTGTAGGTATATGGAGGTTTATGGGGCGAAGCAGGCTCGTTTGGATGTTTTCCGTTATTTTTTGGTTGCGACTAGTGATGAGGAGTTGAATTTTGGGATGAGTCGCAAGCTTCTGACTGAGGGTGATGTTTTGAAGGCGGGTTTGGGTGAGGATTTTCATTTGAATGTGACTGAAACTACTAGGCGTGTTTCTAGGGGGTTGAGGAGGGTTGGGTTTTTGAAGAGGCTTCGGCTTACGGTTAAGTTGATGAATCGGGTTAAAGCGCATTACAAGGATTATCCTGAAGCTTCTGAGGGTTTTGGAAGGTGGCGGGCTGAGACTGAGAGGTTGTTTGGTGGGGCTAGGTCGGAGATTATTAAGTAGGCTTATAGTGTTCTGTGCATACAATTATTCATAGACGCAGTGTTGAAGAGGTAGCAATTGTGCGGGTTGCAGTTTTGGCTACAGGTGGAAAGGATTCGGCTTTGGCTTTGTATCACGTTTTGAACAGTGGCTATGAAGTGAAGTGTTTGGCGACGATGATCCCCTTGAGGGAGGACAGTTGGATGTTTCATTATCCGAATATTGGGTTGATGGATTTGTGGGGTGAGGCTGTTGGGTTGCCTGTTGTGAAGGCTGAGACTGCGGGGGTGAAGGAGGAGGAGGTTGAGGATCTGAAGCGGTTGATTTCGGGTTTGGGTGTTGAAGGTGTGGTTTCTGGTGCGATAGCTTCGAATTATCAGAAGACTCGGGTTGAACGGATTTGTAAGGAGTTGAGGGTTGAGTGTGTTGCGCCTTTGTGGCATAGGAAGCCTTTGGATTTATTGGAGGAATTGTTGGATTTACGGTTTGAGGCGATTGTGACTGGGGTTTATGCTTACGGTTTTGATAAGAAGTGGCTTGGGAGAAGGCTTGATGCTGAAGCGGTTGCAGATTTGACGGAGCTTAACAGAAGGTATGGGGTTTCGCTTGTTGGCGAAGGAGGAGAATACGAAACCTTAGTACTGGACGCACCATTCTTCAAAAAAAGAATCAAAATAGTCAAAGCAGAGAAAATCTGGAAAGAACAAAACGGGCACTATCAGATTGACAAGGCAAAACTAGAGGACAAGTGAATAACGCTATTCAAAGCCTAAGCGGCGACATCTCCCAAAGTCTGTCTTCACATGACCGTTTTCTTCTGAGAGAATATTAAGCAATTACGTAATAATAAAGACTGCTGGAGGTATCTTCTGTTGTCTTTGCTCACTTTTTCACTTCTTCTTAGATTCGAGGATGCTGTTTCGTTTCATTCCTGCTCTTGAAGGTCCTTAGTCATGTAGAAGCTTCTATCTTCGTAGCCCAACTTGCTGTATAGGCGATGAGCATTTTTGTTAGGAGCCAAGACCCCGACTCCTGATATGTTGCAATTGTTCTCTTTGAAGTATTTTTCCAGCTTGTTCATCAGCATGATTCCAACGCCCTTACCCCTGTATCCAGCTTTCACTACAAGTTCCAACACTTCCCCAAATTTTGAAGGCACATGCTCAAGCTGGTCTTCTTTGGACTGCTCAGGAATTGTCCCCACGACGACACCAACAAGCTCTGAATCGAGTTCCGCAACATAGATTATTCCGTTGTTTTCAGCGACTTTTTGAAGTGTTCTTTGAGTATAGCTCTCGCCAAATTCTGGCATACGCCGCATTCTTTTCAAATCGTCTATAGAGACTATGTAATCCATCAGCTGTTCCATAAGCTTCACGAAAGCAGTTCTATCCAACTCTTGATACTCCCTAATCTTCACTTTCATTTCCACATCACTCAATAACTATGTTGTTAATCACACCATATTTAGAAACAAATATAGATTTTCCAATTTCTCAACTTATGAACCCACTCAGTTTGGCTATAACTTTTCCGCAAAAGCCAAAAATTGGCTTGAATGGGCTGATAGAAGATTGTTTCAGAAGCCACAAATGCGAACTGAAATGGGCTTCTGTTGTAGACAGAAGGACAATGCTTTAGAGTGCGTAATGTTTCCATTGCTTGCAAGGTGGTGAGTTTTTGTCAAGAAGAGAAAAGAAGGCTGCGGGCTTAGAGCAGCATAAGAACCTACAGAGAGAAAGAGACCAGAAGAGAAAACAGAAAAAGCAAGTTTCGCTTCCAGCAAAGCATTTGAAAGGGAAGAAATAGGCTTGGGTTTGGCAAAGGTTTATCTCAAATCAGAGTCTGATAGAAGAAAGTTCTAGTTGGGAATCACGCTCAGATTTCTTTGTAAACACTTATTAAAGGAGATGCGGAGAATTTGACGGGTTCTGACAGCGATGCTTGAGCAACTTGGATTAATAGGTAATGCGATAATTCTTGTTGCGGCATTGATTGCTTTAGATAGAGCCAGCGACTTGACGATTACCCATTCCGTGAATGTAGCAAGCGTGACTGGCTATGGAAAAACAACAATTGGGTTTATTCTGGTTGCGTTTTCAACGTCATTGCCAGAACTTCTTGTTGCAGTATTTGCGGTGATTCAGCCAGAAAATGTCGGAGTATCTATTGGCAATGTTCTAGGCTCAAACATAGTCAACATTTGTTTGATACTCGGAATTTGCTTCATTCTCATGGCTCTGAAATGTCCAAATCGAATATGTTTACTTCCGACAATGGCAAAAGAAGAAATAGGAAGCCTTTACTTCGGTCTTCTCGTAGCATCAGTTATTCCATTGACCTTGCTCTACGTGGGATATGCAAGCCAGTTCATGGGCATAGTTCTTCTAGCAGTTTTTGTATTCCAGATTTATCAACTTTCAAAAATAAGAAATGTGAAAGAAGAAGGCTCTCTGGGAACGGAAAGACAGAAACTTCGCAAGTATGCTTTCTTGGCAGTCTTAGGTGTTGTCGGCGTAGTGATTTGTGCTTATTTTATAGTCGAATCTGCATCTTTCGTAGCCGTTAGTGTTGGCATTCCGAAAGTCGTTATTGGTGCGACTGTTATTGCTTTTGGCACAAGCGTTCCAGAACTAGCCACGAGCATTGATGCGGTTCGGAAAAGGCATTTGGATTTGGCTCTCGGCAACATTGTCGGAAGTTGCTTCATTAACATAACTTTTATCTTAGGAGTAACGCTTCTGGCTTCACCTTTGAGGATTAACATGAGTGCCTTTTCTGACCTTGCTATTTTCTCTTTGATAACTAATGTTCTTTTGTGGTATTTCTTGTCTAGCGAGAAGATAGGCTGGCGAGAAGGCGCGGTTCTGCTTTTCATGTATTCATTGTTTCTGGCATTCAGTTTTAGCGGCTACAGATTTTAAGTTCGGCTATAACTTTTCCGCAAAACCAGAACTGGCTAAGAAAGACTGATAGAAGTACCTTCCAGTTAGAAGTCTTGAGCTTTTTGGGAACCCTATTTCTTGAATTGCTCGATTTCCTCTTGTATCGCCCTTTGGACGTCTTTTCTCTAAAAGAAATGGCGCTTCTTCTGAACGTTTTGTTCCTCAGATTGGACAGGTTCGGGGGCTGGCTCTACATTGATCATCATTTGGGAAGACTGCTCCTTTGGTTCCTCATCCTTCTTTGTATCTTGAGCAGGCAGATTCCATCTGTCCTGCAAATCGCTCTTTCTCGATTCAAGTTGTCTGACAGATTCTCGTTCTGCCTCCAACTTTTTTTCCAGATCTCGAATTTCGATCTTTTCTTCAAGTATCTCTACGTCTTCTTGCAAGGATTTCTCTTTTTGTTCCTCAACCTGCAACTCGTCTTTTAGCCTTTCTTTCCTTGCTCGAAGGTCTTCAATTTGCGTTGCCATAGCTATCCTCTTGCGTTTGAACGGTGCCTTGTATATAATTGGATTATGAACGGCGAATTCTTATTTGAGATCACAACTACTGGTTAAGTAAAGCATTGACTCTTCTTGGGCTTTATGTCGGCATGGCTTATCTGGTTGTTGGAATAATGAGTGGAATTCCAATCGATTGTGCCGTTTACTCAATGCAGGGCAGAAACATGCCGAATCCAGAGATAAAATTCCGCCGACATTGTGAACCTAAATAGGAATAATGCCCTTTCTATGCGAACTGCGGCGAAAAATTACTACAGCAGCACGCGTTATTGCGTTGGCTATCGTAAAGAAAATCAGAGCGATTTTTGGGAAAGCTGAGGGTGAGGGCGTTGGACTTTTTGAGCTGTAATCCCATCAAATTCTACAGCTTTCATCTCGCCTGTCTTTGAGTTTGTGTATAGGGCTCTAAACCTTGGAGTGTAGATTATGGCTCGCTCGTTAACTTCAAAGAGTTCAGTGACGACTCTGTTTATGTCTTTTGGACGTTTGAGTATCTTGGATCGGATAATGTCTAGATCTGCGTCCGGAGCGATTTCCTTCACTCCAAATGCCGCTAATATTTCATCAGGATTTTTCTCTGGAGTAGTGGATGTGAGTTCTCCAGGCGTGACTTCTTGTCCAAACTTGTCTAGAATAAGAGAGGCCTTAACCTCAGTTGTCAGCCGCTCCTCTCCATGAAGTTTAAGCACACTATTGCCTTTGTCGGAGGGGTCCGTCGGCTGGTTGGGCCTGTATTTTTGATTTGAAAGAATGATTTCTTGCACTCTGTTGTCAACTTTGACCGAGTAGGTGCACTTGCGAAAATAATCGACAAAATACCTGCCACTAACCATTATA
>Ga0335070_10004512_pt1 | contig 16299 bp, 11 predicted proteins | sample Lox_Sample_13_FD_206722 | JGI IMG/M metagenome (GOLD analysis project Ga0335070, IMG submission 206722) | Soil microbial communities from Loxahatchee National Wildlife Refuge, Florida, United States - Lox_Sample_1.3 | ecosystem: Environmental > Terrestrial > Soil > Wetlands | place: USA... | reverse complement strand
CGTCCTGCGACCCGCCTGTACCCCACGAGACCCAGCAATGCCAGCAGCGCTCCGAGGCAGGCCAGCGGATACTTGATCGAGTAGACGACGGGCCACAACACACCCCGCATCATCGCGCGCAGCCAGTCGTGGTTGCGGATCACCCGGGCGATGGGCGGGGAATGGCGGTAGTAGAACTGCACGAACCTGCGGCCAGCGAAGTTCGTCATCAGGTACCGGTCACGGAATTGGCGCAGTATCACCACCTCCCGCGCCATCGAGCTGCCAAACGCAGCCGTTGCGATGAAACAACCCGAGAAGCCGTTGGCACCGGTTGAGGCGGATTCGTTCGTAAAGGTCGCGATGCAGATCGTATTCACATCCTGAAGCGTGACCGCCCCGCTCCCGCAGCCAGTACCACTCCAGCCCGCAAAATCCGAACCGTCGCCAGCCAGCGCATTGAGCGCCACCGATGTGCCACGCGGGAGCCGCATCTGGCAGGCCGTGCCGCACCAGATCCCCGCAGGTGTGCTCGTCACCGATCCCAGCCCGGTCCCGGCGATCCCGATGGTCAGGGTGAGCGCATCGCCGATTTCCGTGACGGTGTTTGCCGTTGAGTCGGCGACATAAGCATGGCTGCCGTCGGGACTGACTGCGATACCCGCCAGGGAGCTGCCGCCTGATGTGGTTGTCGCGACCGATTCCGGTGATCCCAGGCCGGGCACGTCGATGACCGATACTGTGTGATTGCCGCTGTTAGTCACGAACAGTTTCTTGCCGTCCGGGGTGACGGATATGCTCGATGGAGCGGAGAACCCGCTGACAGACGTATCGATCGCATCGCTCGCAGTGTTCACAACACTTACGGTGTTTGCGCCGTTGTTCGCCACGTAGGCCGTCTTGCCGTCGGGCGAGAAAGCGATGCCCACTGGACCTGCGCCCAGGCCGAGTATGGTTCCGGACCCGCTCTGTGCGCCCGTGCGAGGATCGAGTACGGCGATGAAGTCGTCAGTGGCTTTGGCCGGATCGATCACCGCCACGTATACCTTCGTGCCATCCGGGCTCGCGGCTACAGCCGACGGAACAAGCCCCGGACCAAAGGACGGCGAAGAGATGTAAGTCTCGGTGGCAAGCGTGATCAGGCGCACGACGCCGCTGTCGAGATTGTCAGCCACATACAATGTCGTTCCGTCCGGACTGATCGCCAGCGACTGAGAGACCGACAGGTATCCCTGGCCCGTGGTGAAGCCGGTGATCGATTCGCTGGCAATGGGTTGAATCAGAGCCGCGTCCAGGGCGATCACCCCAGCTGCGCCCGCCGTGACATAGACCCGTCGTCCGTCCGGACTCGCCACGATACCGGTGCCAATGGCTTGCGCGGTGTTCGGATGCGAAGAGTTCGGGAGGATCACCTGGTTGGTGATAGCACTGACCATCGTCACTGAGCCCTGGCTCGCAATGTAGAGCTTGCGACCGTCCGGGCTGAACGCAACACTTTGTGGACCGGATCCGATGGCGATGGACGCGTTGGCAACGGCCGCAGGTGAAGTCACGTCCGCATTGAACGCCACTGGAGTGAATGCCTTGTCTGCCGGAGTGGCGAGACTGACAGGTCCGGTGACGGTCTGGTCGGGAACCCGCACGTACAGGACGGTCGGGCTGGCTGCGACCACTTCGGTGACGGGTACGGAGTTGTTGAACAGCAGCTGATCGTTGGCTGCGCTGGCATCGAAGGAACTGCCGACGATCGCGACGATCGTGCCCGGCGCGCCACCGGATGGAGAGACGAACTCGATGCGCGGGCCGCCTGGCCGCGCGATCCGCACACCGGAGAACGCGCCCTGTGCATTGCTGCCCTGCTGACCCCAGCTGCCGCTGGCCATCTCATCGGGAGTGCTCAGCGCCAGCAGGCTCCAGGAATTCTTCCCGCAGGGCGCGCGATCGAGGGTACCGGGAAATGTGTTGCCGCTGATGGCGCCGGCGATCGATCCTTCCATGCAGTCAACATCACCCTGCAGGGTCGCAGAGCCGGAAATGCCGGATGTATCCCCGGACAGGGTCGCGACCCACGTACCGGATACCGGCCCCACCGCCGGGTTGACTCCCTGCCAGCTACCCGCCCAGGTACCCGCGAGATCCGGTGGTGGTGGCTGTGACGAGCCACTGCCGCCTCCGCAGCCGCCCAGAGTCAGCAGGATGGCGAAAGCAACTGCCGCACCGACGCGGAAATGGGTCATGACGGGCTCCGGGCTCGTGAACCAGGATGGGTTCGTGAGAGCCAGGAGTGGAGAGGGTGACGTCCGGGTACCGGATTCTCACCCGCTGCGGAATCTCGCACGATTCCGCCGATGGCGACTCAACCGGACATGACGGGCGGTCGGGTCAGAAGTCAGTGGGCGACACGGGCTCGTAGCCCGGATCATTCTGGTTCCTCAACTTCAGGCTGTCCCGATCGATCTTGCGGCCGCGGACGAACACGGCGGCGATCCTGCGGGTATCCGAGATGTTCCGGTCGGGGCGGCCGTCGACGATGATCAGTGTGGCCTGCTTGCCGGGTTGCAGGGTTCCCCAGTCCGTGGCCCCCACGAAGCGGGCGGCATTCTGCGTAGCCACCGTAATGGCCTCGAGCGGCGTGAGCCCCGACTCCACCAGCAGCTCGAGTTCGTGGTGCAACCCTTCACCCTGGAAGTCTCCCGGATAGGCGGCATCCGTGCCGGAAGTCAACAGCACACCCGCGCGGAACAGCGACTTGGCGTTGGCGAGTGCATTCTGAAAGTGGCGGATCGACTCCTGGGTGGCGTCCTGTTCCTGAGGAGTCAGTTTCCGCGCGGCCTCGGCTCGCAGTCCGTCGAGGAAGGAAGGAGGGCTGGTATCGCGGATGAGCGGATCGTCGAGGAAGGCCAGGTTCGCGAACCGCCGGCGACTGAAGCTTTCGAACACGTTCAGGGTGGAGATGAACACCGTCTGGTGGCTCACCATGTACTGCACGTCCGACGGCGACAACGCCTTCGTGGGCAAATGCGCGAAGCCGTAGATTCCATCGTCCACGAGATCGGTGGAGCCGTTGCGGCGCCACTGATCGATGATCACCCGCAAGGAGACTTTCCGGCCTTCCTGAACGAGACGCTCGAGCACGGAGTGAGACAGCCCGACATACGCCTTGATGAAGTCAACATGATCGCGCTTGAGGCCGTTGACGACGGCCGGAACCTGGCCAACCGAGCCAACCGCATACGAGAGCGGCGGCCAGACCGGATCAGCGCCGTCCACGAGGGCTCCGACGCAATAGATATGCGGTCCAGGCAGTCTTCCGGCCGCGACCTCATCGCGTATCTGGACGATGTACGGTTGAACATTGCCCGTATCGAGTACGGTCGTGACACCCGCGTAGAGAAGGGCATTCAGATACCGACGGTAACCCAGCATATCGACCGCATGGCCGTCCCACCCGCCCACCAGGTGCACGTGCATGTCCGAGAGGCCTGGCAGAACGGCCTTCCCGTGCAGGTTCACGACTGATGCACCGCGCGGTATCTTGACTGAGGACGCGGACCCCGCGGCTTCGATGGCTTCACCGCGAATGACAACGGTCGCGTGCTCGAGAGCAGGCGCGCCCGTGCCGTCGATCAGCACGGCATCGGTGAACGCCTGGATCGCCTCCGGATGCGGATTGGAGGGGCCGGCTCCGGCTGAACTGGCGCCCGCCGTCAGCGCGAGGATCGCAGCCCCCATCGGCAAGCTGCGTAACGATTGCCGGATCCGGACTGCACTACGAAGCATTGCGTTCATGTCTACTCCCCTGCCAGTGACCCGATCCCAAGCCATACCGACCGCCCCGGCCCTGCGCGGGCTACCTGAAGCGCAGGCGCGCTTCGATTCCGGCCGTCAGGGGGCGGTTGATCAGGAAGCGCGGCTCGCCGGGTATGCTCGCTCCGATCAGGATGGCATCACCCAGATTGGCGCGCGTATTGGTCAGATTCTTCACGTACGCCGCGATCTCCCAGCGGTCGTTGCGCGCACCGAAGCGCAGGTTGGCGATGTTGTAGGCACCGCGGCGCAGCGGGTTGATCTGGGTGTTATTCGCGGAGAAGCTCTCGCCGATATGGCTCCAGTCCACCCGCCCGAATCCGGTCCACTCGGCCGTCAGGGGGTGCTCGTATTCCAGATCGGTTGACACCGTGACGCGCGGGACCTGATAGATCGGGCTGCCGACCGTCTGCGGCGTGCCTGTCCCCTGCTCGGTGATGTGGGCATCGTCGTAGCCGAAGCCCAGTCCCCAGGTCAGTTCCGGCAGCAGCCGCGCATTGGACTGCAGTTCGAATCCCGTGCTGCGCGCCTTGCCGGAATTGCCCGTGATGCCGTAGCCGCACAGCGGCAGCGACACCAACTGCTGGATCTGCTCCCAGTTGATGGTGAAGACGGCCGCATCGAGGGTCACGCGGCGCTCCAGCAGGCTGGATTTCACGCCCAGCTCGTAATTCCACAGCGTGTCTGACTTGTAGGACGTCACGCCCGCCGCGGTGAGACCCGCATTCTTCAGGTCCTGGTCGCAACCGGTCGGAGGCGGGCCAGGTGGCAGGGCGATGTTGTTGCCGCCCTCGCGGAATCCCTTTGCCGCGCTGACATAGGTGAGGACGTCAGGCGTGACTTTGTATTCCAGCAGGTACTTGGGGGTGAATCCGCTCTCGCTGGACTGCGGCGCGTTGTAGACGGAGGGAGCGCCGCCAAAGAACAGGCCGTCCGTGTCTTGAGTGAAGGTGGCCGTGTCCCGGAACCATCGCAGACCGACCGTCGCCTTCAGGTTGTGGAGGATGTCATAGGAGGCATCGCCGAAGATCGCGTACTCCTTGGCTCCGCGCGAGTCGATGAAGGCCAGTGCCAGATCGTTCGGATACCCGACGGCGGCGCCCAGACCCTGCCCGGTCCATTCGTAGTCGCGCGGCCGGGTGCTGTCGGAGTAGAACCCACCGAGGATGAACTGGAAGGGACCGGAGAGCGTGGAGGCGAACCGGATCTCCTGGGCGAAGCGACTCAAATTGAGCTTGCGGGTGATCGGACTCGGGATGGGGCCCGGCAGGCCCAGATCCAGAGTCAGCACGTCGGTGTCATCCTCCGTCTCGAAGGTCTTGCGGTCGAAGTAGGCGCTGGAGGAGACAAGTGTTCCCAGCGGGACCGTGTAGTTCACGGTCAGGCTGGCCAGCCACCACTTGTCGGTACCGCCCTCGGGAATATCGAACACCTCCCGCTGGATCAGATTCTCCGCGCTCAGTGCGGCGTACGGGGCTCCCTCCTGGTGAGTCTCCTGGAACATCACACGGGGTGTCACCGTCAGCCCGTCAACCGGCTGGAACAGGAGCGCGATCTGTCCACCCCAGTATTCAGTGCCACCGACATGATCTTTCGTGTAGGCGGGTGGTCCTGGCTCCGGGCCGATCTGTTTGTCGAAGTAACCGTCGTCGTGCTGATAGAACGCGCTCGCTCGCACAGCGATACTGTCCTGCACGAGCGGGACGTTGACCGCGCCCTCCACGATCTCATTCAGGGAGCCATGTTGCGTGCCCGAACCACCGGTATGCACCTGGCCGCTGAAGGCCGACGCATTCGGCTGCTCGGTAATGATGCGGACGGTGCCGCCCATCGACTCCGCACCGTAGAGTGTTCTCTGCGGGCCGCGCAATACCTCGATTCGCGCAATGTCCACGATGTGCGGATCGAGAGTCTCGAGCACCGGCACGTCGTCGATGTAGAAACCGGTAGTGTTGGCACCCTGGATGCCGCGCAGGGCGATGCCGCGTCCGGCAAGCGATCCATCCGCCGCGCCGATACCGAACGACAGGTTCGGTATGGACGTACCGTAGTCGAAGAACTGCGCGACCGACTTGGCTTCGAGCTGGCCGGAGTCGAGTACGGTCATGCTGACCGGGACGTTCTGGACATCCTCGCTGCGCTTGGTCGCGGTCACGACCACTTCCTCCAGACTGGTGCTGCTGGGGCCGGCGGCGCCGGAGGTTCCATCGGGTGCGGCGGCCCGCGCCGATCCGGCTCCCAGGGCGGCTGACAGGGCGGCGAGCATCATCGCGCGTGACACGACAGAGGGGATCGTCGGCATCGAGCTACCTGTTTGAGTTGTGGGTTGCCGTGCGCAACATGCGCGGGCATTCATGTCCCAGCCTGATCTGATCTTAGTCAGTTGACCCGCGGCCGCGGCATGCGAATCGACGTGAAAAGCATGCATCCAGACGTGCGTCGCGGAGTCGTTGACTTCGGTCGGATTGAACGGCCAGCGTAGCGCACTGCCGGTCTGATTCCGGTAGCAGCGCGGTAGCGAACTGGCAACAGCTGGTCGTGTTGATCTGCCCGGGTGCAACGCGACCGCGGACGTGATTTGCTCACCCCGTGTGGGAGTCCAGCTCGACACCGGCCGACTCGGCCAGTGAGCGCAGTGCGGGGCGGATCAACACGGCCATCACGGCGACCGCCAAAGTTGCGCTGCCCACCACCAGAAAATACAGGCCCTCTCCCCAGCGTTCCGCGAGGGTGCCGAGTACGCCAGCGAGATAGGCTCCGAGACCCAGAGTTGTCGCGTAGTAAGCGCCCATGACCGCCGCGACGATGCGCCTGGGAGCCAGTCGGTAAACCAGGCCGTAGGTGACGGTCCACGCAGCCACCTCGCCGGTGGCCTGCACCCACACGCCAATGGCGGGGAGGGTCCAGCCAGGCCGAGCGGTACCCGAGTGTGGCCAGGCCGCATAGGCGAAAACCAGGATGCCGAGGGCACCCAGTGCAAGCGCCCACACGTATTTGACCGCTATGTCGGGCTCCCTGTTTCGTCGCGCGAGCCACGCCCACAGCGCAGCGAACGCCGGTGCCGATACGATCAGGGATGCGGCATTGATCGAGGTGAACCACTGAGTGGGTATCTCGAAAGAACCGACGTGACGGTCGACCTCGCGCTCGAGGAAGAACGACATCGCGCCCCAGAGCTGGAACGATCCGATCGAATAGATGAGCAGCAGCAGGGCGAACACGCCCAGAACGAAGAGCCGCACACCCACATCCCGCCGGCTCATCCGGGGGTTTGGGTCAACCGATGCGTCCCGGCTCATGGCGGAGGACCGCCGGGTCAGGTGCTTTCGTCCCCATGCAACGTACGTCGAGATCGCGACTCCCATGGCAATCGCCGAAAATCCGAAGGCGGGCGCCCAGCCATAGGCGGCGGCAACCCATCCCACGATCAACCCGGCGACGAGGCCGCCCAGGTTGATGCCGGCGTAGTAGTAGGCATAAGCCCCCTCGCGCCTGCCGTCGTCGCCCGAGAAGCTGTCGCCCAGCGCCACCACGAGGGTTGATTTGATCAGGGCGTTTCCGGCGATGAGCGCAACGATGGCGGCCCAGAAGCTGACGAAGATCCCGGCATAAGCGTGGCCCGCATCCGCCGGCAGAGCCGGGGACGGCGTCAATCCCAGGGGCGCGGTTCCCGAGCCGGAGTGTGCCCAGCTCACCGCGATGGTCAGCAGCACATAGCCTGCGAACAGCAGGGTTCCGCCGACGGTCAGCGCGCGGCGATACCCCAGAAACCGGTCGGCGACCCATCCGCCCACCACCGGCAGCGCGTACATGAGGCCGTTGTACAGACCCGAAAAGGTGAGCGCCGCGGCGCTGCTCCAGCCGAATCCGCCGCTGGCCCGATCCGCCGACAGGTACAGCGCGAGCAGGGCCACCATCGAGTAGAAGCCGACACGCTCGCAGAACTCGAACGCAATGACGAAACGCGCCCCTGGTGGGAAATCCCAGGGGCGCGTGCTGCGAGCGGTGGCGGGCTCAGCGATGTCGATGCTCATGTCCCCGCGCGCTGCTCTTCCAGCTGCCCGGCAGCTGACCGGAATGGCGTTTGAAGGCCGCCGTGAAGTTGGCGGGGTAGTCGTAACCCACGGCATAGGCCACTTGCGCGATGCCGTGTTCGCCGGTGGCCAGCAGCTCGGCGGCCCGTTCCATCCGGCAACGCACGATGAACCCGTAGATCGTGACGCCCAGGACATCCCGGAACAGGCTCTTCAGCTTGGTCTGGTTGACACCGACAAGGCGCGCCAGCTCCGGAATGTTGGGTGGATGCGCGTAGTGCTGCGCCAGGTAATCGCGCGCTTCGTAGACGCGACTCAGGTCGCGCGGGCTGAGCTGAGGGGATTTGTCACGCAGCAGTGACCGGTTCTGCAATTCGCCCAGGACCTCCAGCAGGATCTCGGTGCTCAGTGTTTCCAGGTACCGGTGGCGCAGTGTCGGCGACAGCCGGTGTGGCGAGTCCAGGATGCGTTGCGCCGCGTGGATCGCGCCCGGCCGTAGAGCGAGCCGCTGGCAGGATGTGGGACGTCCCGGCACGTAGAGACTGTCGAGGGGCGCAGGGATCTCCGCCGGACCCAGCCCGAGTACCCGCGTCAGCAACTCCGGCCGGCAGTGCAGCACGATCATCCGCAACGGTTCATCCAGTGCCGCGTAATAGCCCTCGCTGCTGGCGCCCGGCGAGACATACAGCAATGTCTCGGGCGCCTGGGCCAGAATCTCGCCGGAGCCGGAACGCAACCTGCCCGACAGCAGGATGCGAAGTTTGAACAAGCCGTCGCCTTCGACCCGTACCCAGGTATCCCTGTGATAGGAGGCGTCCGTCACGGATACCATCAGCCCCTGGCGGGGCTTGAAGAAATCCCAGTAGCCTTCGCCCTCGGATTCACGCAGATAGTGGCGCACAACCCGGGCGCCGCGCCGTTGCGAATTCGTCGGCACCTCGATTCTCGAGCTTGACTCGGAACCGCTGCCCAGCAGCTCCGACAGCACGCGCTCGGCATCAACCTGCAACATCCCGACGATCGGCTCGGGCGCGATGAGAACGTCATCGGCCAGCTGTGCATCGCCGCGGCGTCTGCGGCGCCCGTCCATGTCATCGACGAGCTGAGGCGACGATCTGGCTCCAGACGAGACGGGTCCAGGCAACATGTGGCTCACTCCCGATTCCGGATTCGTGCGGGAACCCATTCCAGCACGACGCCTTCATCGGCAAGCGCCTCGATGAAGCCGTCGCCTTCAGTGGCCGTCACCGCGTTGCCGGCCGCCTGCGCCGCAGCCCTGGCGGCTGCGAGATTCACGGACTCAAGGCTGATCGCGGCAATGGGCGGGCCGGCGCCGGTCGGCGGGGCTGCGATCTGGCCGAAACGGCGCCTGAAATCCCCCTCGTCAAGGAAGGTGATCCGCGTTTCTCCCGTCAGGATCGTGTTGGTCCGGGAATCGCCGGGTGCCGGCGCGATGTCGAATATCCGTTCGAGTTGCCGGCGCAGCGGCGCGCTGCCGGCCGTCAGGATCACTTCCCTGAGTGAAGTGGCGCCATTCGGGTGCGTGGCGCGTCCCGGCTCCCACACGAACTGGGGCGTCAGGTGCTCGCAGCAGAACAGCGGAAAGGGCAGCCCGGGGGCCCGGGCAAGCATCGTGATGCGAAACTGCGCGCGCTCGCTGCGACCGCCGATGAGCACGGGCCTGGACAGGTTGGCAGGCGCAGCCACCTCCAGCCCCAGCGATGACCACAGGCGGTAGGCGGCATCGGCCGAGCCTTTCAGGGCGATACCCCACAGCCCCGGTGTTCCGGACATGAGGGCCCGATAGGGTGACTCCTGTCCCGGGGTCACCAGACCCAGCAGTTCCAGGTAGGTCCGCTGGAGAATGATGAGATGATTGGCCGTGCCGCCGCTGTCATGAAAGCCACGGGGCGTGGTCGCGAAGCCGAGCGAGCGCCAGCGCGTCTCGGAGCGGTCCAGATCCGCGGACATGACGATGAGATGGTCGATGCCCTGGATGACAGGCTCTGTGGTGTTCACGACTCGGGTGCTGACGCTGCGCGGGTGCGTCATGTACTACGCGGCTCCATCGCGACAGTCAAGAAAGGCTTGCCTCGCGCGGATTCCGGCTTTACAAGGGTTTTGCGCCACGCCGGTGTCCGTCCGATCTCATTAGTCATGCTTCCGATCCGATGCATAAGTCTGCCCGGCACTGACATTAAATCCTCCGCTCGCGACAGGGGCAGACCGTCGCGGAATGTCCATATGCGAGCAGGCAATGAGTGCAGCTGAGCCACCAACCGCCGGGCAGATGAGCGCCTGGCTCGCGGAGAGCCCGTTTCACCGCGTTCTGGGCCTGACACTGGAGTCCTGCGATGCGGCCGCCCAGACCGTGGTGATCCGCTGCGCGTTCCACTCCGACCTGGATCGTTCCGCCGCCGCCGGCCAGTACCATGGTGGAGTCATCGCCAGCCTGATCGATGTCGCGGGGGACTTCGCCCTGATCGCGGTGCTCGGTCATGGGGTGCCGACCATCAACTTCCGGGTGGACTACCTGCGGCCGGCGATGAAGGGCGATCTGATCGCGCGCGCGACCGTGCGCAAGGCCGGGCGCACCATCGGTGTCGTGGACATCGAAGTGCAGGACGACCGGCAGCGGCTGATCGCACTCGGCCGCGGCTGCTACGGCACACAGCCCGGATAGACAGCGAGGCGCATCCATGCGAGCGGTTCTGACAGTCGCGCACGGCGGCCGCGAAAATCTGCAGCTCAGGTCGGACTGGCCCGTCCCGGTACCCGCCGATCACGAGGTGCTGCTGCGGATCGCCTTCACCTCGGTCAACTATCACGACATCTTCACCCGACGGGGTATGCCGGGTGTGCGGGTCACGCTGCCGGTCATCGTGGGCTCGGATATCGCCGGCACCGTGGCGGCGGTCGGCAAGGCCGTGAACCCGGGCTGGATCGGCAAACGCGTGCTCGTGGATCCGGTGCTGCGCGGCGAACGGTTCGGGATGCTGGGGGAAACCTTACCCGGCGGCCGGGCGGACCAGATTGCCGTCGCCGAGTCGATGTTGATCGAGATGCCGGCGCAGGTCACTTTCGCGCAGGCGGCCAGCTTGCCGCTGGCCTACGGCACCGCCTACCGGATGCTGATCACGCGGGGGCAGGTGAAGGCCGGAGAGAAGGTGCTGATCCTGGGAGCCAGCGGCGGAGTCGGGGTCGCGTGCGTGCAGCTGGCCAAGATGCTGGGTGCCGAGGTGTTGGCGTGCGCGAGTAACCCCACGAAGCTGCAGCGACTGCGCGAAGTCGGCGCAGATCACGTGGCGGACTATACGAAGCAACCGTTTCTGGATGCCGTCAAGGAGATCTACGGCAAGCCCCGCATCACCGGTTCGGGCGGCGTGGATGTGGCAGTGAATTTCACCGGAGGCGACACGCTCGTTCCGACGCAGAAATGCGTGAGGCAGGGCGGGCGGATACTCTGCTGCGGCGCCACGGCAGGATTCAACCTGCAGCTCGACGCACGTTACTGGTGGACCTTCGAGCAGACTCTGATCGGCTCGGACGGCTGGTTGAAGCAAGACCTGGCCAGCCTCCTCGAACTGGTCGCGGCCAGGCGCCTCGATCCGGTCATCGACCGTGTGTTGCCCCTCGAGCAGACCGCCGAGGCAGAGCGATTGCTCGAGGACCGGGAAGTGTTTGGCAAGGTACTGATCCGCCCTTAGGTCCTTCCGATGACGAGTTCCTTGCGCAATCTCGGTGACATCCTGCGCCTGCCGGCGCTCGGTGAGCGCCTGGCTTACGTGGATCTCAGATCCGGTGAGCCGGTTGAGTTCACGGCCATCGAGCTGGACCGTCTTATCGTGGCCGTCGCACGTGGACTGATGCGGCGCGGAATCCGCGCCGGCGAGCGGGTCGGCATCGTCGCGGAGAACCGGTTCGAATTCATTGCCGCGTACTGCGGGGCGATGCGCATGGGTGCGGTTGCAGTCCCCGTCAACTTCAAGCTGCCTGCCAACGTCATCCAGCACGTCTTCCGCGATAGCGAGGTCCGTTTCGCTTTCGCCGACACCGCGCGGGCTGCTCTGATTCCCACCGGGATTCCCGCCGTGGATTTCGATTCAGCCGCTGGTGCCGACTTCCAGGCCTTCCTCGATCATGGAGCGCTGACGACCTTTGAGCCGGGAGCGGATGACCTGGCGGAAATCCTGTACACGTCAGGTTCAACCGGATTGCCCAAGGGGGTGCCGCTGACGCATCGCGGGCAGCTTGCGGCGCTATCGAACTACTGTGAGGCGCTCGATGAGAGTCTTGCACAGCAGACGGCCCTGATCGTGGCGCCGCTTTATCACATGAACGGGCTCTTCTTCACCAGCGTCGCACTGACCAACCGCATCACTGTGATATCGCTGCCGCGGTTCGAGGCGCGTCGCTACCTGGAAACCGCGGCACGTTACCGCTGTACGGTTCTTTCGGGAATACCGACGATGTTTGCGCTCGCCGTGCGTGAGAGTTCGCGTGTGCCGGAACTGGATCTGACTTCGGTGCAGGATGTTTCGATCGGTTCGGCGCCCCTCACTGGAGCCTTGCTCGAGCAGGTGCAGAAGCTGTTTCCCAACGCGAGCGTGCACAACGGCTTCGGCACCACGGAAGCAGGTCCGGCGGTGTTCGGCGAGCATCCTGACGGCATCCCGACTCCCCCGCTGTCGCTGGGTTATCCGATTCCCGGCATCGGCTGGCGCCTGGTTGACGGTCCATCGGCGGATGAAGGGGTGCTGGCGCTGCGGACTCCAGCGTTGATGAGCGGTTATCTCAATCTGCCGCAGGTGACAGCCGCCAGGATGCGCGATGGCTGGTACGTCACGGGCGACATCATGCGTCGCGATGCCAACGGCTTTTTTTACTTCGTCGGCCGATCCGATGACATGTTCGTCTGCGGTGGCGAGAACATCTATCCCGGCGAGATCGAAAATCTGCTCGAGCGCCACCCGCTGGTCGCGCAGGCTCTGGTGGTGCCGGCCCCTGATGACATCAAGGGCCAGATTCCCGTTGCATTCATCGTGCCGCGACCCGGAGCGCATCCGAGCGCCGAGGAGATCAAGTCCTATGCGCTCGAGCGCGGCCCTGCGTACGCTCATCCGCGTTTCGTGGTCTTCCGGGAGGACCTGCCTCTGTCGGGTACTCACAAGATCGACCGGTCCAGTCTCGTGAAGTTCGCCGCCGAGCTGACACGCCAGGCCGGCCGGAGCACCTGATCATGTCCGATTCACGCATCTCTCGGCGCAACGTGCTTGCTGGAACGGGATCGATGGCCGCAGCTCTCCTGTTCGGGCGCAGTACCCGCGCGAGCGCGGATTCGATCTCCCGTCCGTCCGACACCGGGTTGCTGGAGCTCGCGGCGGCGGAGGCCGTGAGGCTGATGAAAAGTGGTGAACTCGACGCGGAACACTATGCGTCGGTCCTGCTGGCACGATGTCAGGCCGGGGCGAGTCTGAACGCATTCATCACTCTACGGCCCGACAGCGTTCTCGAGGCCGCACGCGACTGCGATTTGCGCCGCCGTCGTGGTGCACGTCTGGGCATGCTCCATGGATTGCCCATCCCCATCAAGGACAGTCTCAACACAGCCAACTATCCCACGACGGCGGGTACTCCAGCCCTGCGGCATTTCCAGCCTCAGGAGGATGCACCGCTGGTGCACGCACTCACAAGCGCCGGCGCCATCGTGTTGGGGAAGACCAATCTGCACGAGCTGTCGTACGGCTATACGAGCAACAACCATGCCTACGGAACCGTTCACAACCCCTATGATCCCACGCGCATTCCTGGTGGAAGCAGCGGGGGTACGGGCGCCGCTATCGGTTACCGGATGGCACCGCTGGGAGTCGCGGAAGATACCGAAGGCTCCATCCGGGTTCCGGCGGCGCTGTGCGGTGTTGCCGGTTTCAGACCCACCACGGGTCGCTATTCCACCGTGGGCGCGGTTCCGATCACACCGCTCTTCGATCAGGCGGGTCCCCACGCGCGCACGGTCCCGGACCTCCTGCTGTTCGATTCCGCCGTGACCGGCGCTCACTCCCCGGCGCCGATGACCGTCCTGCGCGGCGTCAAACTGGGTGTGGTGCGCTCCTACTGGTATGCGGATCTGGATCCGGAGACGGAGCGCGTCACGACGCTTGCCCTGGAGAAGCTGCGGCGGGCCGGAGTAGAGCTGGTCGAGGGTGAGCTGCCGGACCTGCCGCATCTGATCTCACTCACCACGGATCTCATCCAGAATCACGATGTCAGGCCGTCCCTGACGCGCTACCTGGCGCAATACCGCACCGGGGTCAGTTTCGAAGCGCTGCTCGCCCAGGCCAGTCCCGATGTCAGGGTGATGATCGAAGCGGCTTTGCCCGGCGGCTCCGACTTCGTGCCGGAAGAGAACTATCGGCGGGCCGTCCAGGTACATCTGCCCGCATTACATGCGCTCTATCGTGATTATTTCGCCCGCACCGGCGTGCAGGCAGTCGTGTTCCCCGCGACGATCCTGCCGGCGCCCAGGCTCGGCGAGGAGACCATGGACGTCGAAGTACGGGGACGCAGGATGCCGCTCGATCAGGCCATGGCGCGCAACATCGCGCCCGGCAGCACGGCGGGGCTGCCCGGTCTGGTCCTGCCGGCCGGTCTCACCGGCGAAGGATTGCCCGTCGCGCTGGAATTCGACGGACCCCGGGGGAGCGATCGCAGCCTGCTGCGGCTGGGCCTCGCTCTGGAACAGGTGCTCGGGAGATTGCCCCCGCCACGGGGAATCTGATCCCCCTCCACCGCGTGTCCGGGGCACCGTGTCCGCGGTGCCTTTGCGGCAGCGCCGCAATCCGTATTCCTGAATCCCGTGCGCCGGCCCGGCCTCGGGCGCATTTCCGGTACCCGAAAACGCGCCGCGACACTCATGTTGCTTTGACGAGCGCAAAGAACGCCAGCGCAACGCCACCCGAGGTGTCAACGCGATGAGAGCCTTGCAGTACCGCTTCCCAATGCTGGGAGTGTTGATCGTACTGGGTGGATGTGGTGGTGGCGGAGACAGCGCGATTCCACCTCCACCGCCCGCGAACGCTTCGCCCGGTGGCGTCTGGACCGGAGTGGATGCGATCTCGGCGACCCCGGTGCTCGGTCTGGTTGCGGAAACCGGGGACCTGTTCTTCAGCGCTGAAGGACCGACGACGCAGGGTGTGTACTACGTCGGCAAGTTCGTAACCGATGGCAATGCCATCAACGCGAACGTTGATGCGGTCACCGCGCCGTTCTCGATCTATCCCGACCGGGCCACATCCGGAACGGGAACACTGGGTGGCCAGATTGCCGCAAGGATGTCGATTACCGGCAGCGTCAGCATCAACACCGATGCGGCCACCTCGATCGTGGGCGGCCAGGACTTCAGCACACCCGTTTCGGTGACCTTCAGCAATCAGTACAACCGACCCTCATCGCTGGCCACCATCGCGGGCAACTACGGTCCCGGTTCACTGGCGCTCTCCATATCGGGCAGCGGAGTGCTGTCCGCCCGGGACGCCGGCACGGGTTGCGTCATCAGCGGCACCGTGGGGACCATCGATACGAACTACAACATGTACGCGGTCAGCCTGACCACCGTCGGTTGCGCCACCGAGTTCAACGTTCCCGACGGAGCTCAGCTGAAGGGACTGGCGACACTCAACGATTCACAAAGCCCGGAGTATGTGATCATTGGAGCCGCCGATACCATCGGCCCGACCAAGTCCGCTCTCATGATCACCATGAACCGCACGTGATCCGGGTGGCACTGACCGGAATGAGGTATCGAAGACCGGTACCGCGCAGACGGCAAGCCACACGGATCCATGCCCATTCCGAAAATACTCGCACTCTCCGGGAGCCTGCGCGCCGCCTCGCTGAACAGCATGCTGTTGCGGGCTAGCGCGCGCCTCGCTCCCGCAGGCGTCGATGTTGAGGTCTATCGGGGCCTGGGCGCGCTGCCTCTGTTCAATCCGGATCTGGACGCGCTGGAGCATCCGGCGGTCAGCGATCTGTACACGCGGATCGTGACGGCGCAAGCCGTCGTGATCGCGAGTCCGGAGTACGCGCACGGCGTCTCCGGTGTCATGAAGAATGCGCTCGACTGGATGGTGGCCAATGACTCATTCGTGAGCAAACCAGTCGGGTTGTTCAATGCATCGCCGCGGGCGACGATCGCTCAAGCATCCTTGCGCGAGATCCTGGAAACGATGTCTGCCCGGATCATTCCGGAGGCCTGCATCACCTTCGGTCTGCTGGGGTCGGGACTCGATGAAGAAGCGCTCGTCCGTCACTCTCAGATGAGAGCAGCAATCATCGGGGCACTTCGAGCGTTGATCGCGTTCAGTGACTGAGCACGAAATTGATGGCGACCGGTCCCGTCGAATCGATGGGAGCGTGATGAATACAGGGCCGCAACGGGTCAACACGGTCTCGTCGTCCTTCCTGTTGACTTCCTCCCTCA
>Ga0335070_10004511_pt1 | contig 16300 bp, 19 predicted proteins | sample Lox_Sample_13_FD_206722 | JGI IMG/M metagenome (GOLD analysis project Ga0335070, IMG submission 206722) | Soil microbial communities from Loxahatchee National Wildlife Refuge, Florida, United States - Lox_Sample_1.3 | ecosystem: Environmental > Terrestrial > Soil > Wetlands | place: USA... | reverse complement strand
AACCCTCCACGGGTTTGCCTTGAACGTCGACATGGACCTGTCCCCATTTTCGAGAATCGTACCCTGCGGCCTAACGGACTGTCGGGTTACCTCAATGGCGGAAGCGCTCGGTTCACCGGTGCCACTTTCCGCTGTGCGTTCGGTGTTGCAACGAGCCTTCTCGCGTGCGCTCAAACTTGAATGGACTTCTATGATGTGTGAGCTGTCCCCTAGAGACGGAACCAACGAGGTGAAAGATGAATGAGCTCGACACGCCGACTTTCCGACTCGCTGTGGCGCAATTCGACCGCGCGGCAGAAACGATGAACCTCGATCCGAATCTCCGCGAGCGCCTGAAGCTTCCTCAGCGATCATTGGTCGTCAGCCTTCCTGTTCGCATGGATGACGGGCATATTGAAGTCTTCACCGGCTATCGCGTCCAACACGACTCGTCGCGCGGTCCTTCGAAAGGGGGCATCCGCTATCATCCGGACGTGAATCTCGGGGAAGTCGCGGCCCTCGCCATGTGGATGACGTGGAAATGCGCGCTGGCCGATCTGCCCTACGGCGGGGCCAAAGGTGGCGTGAAGGTTTCGCCTAAACGTTTGTCTCGAGCAGAATTGCAACGATTGACCCGTCGCTATGCGGCGGAAATTTTCCCTCTGATCGGACCGGAGAAAGATGTTCCAGCCCCTGATGTCGGCACTGACGCACAGGTGATGGCCTGGATCATGGATACCTATAGTCAGCAAGTCGGCTATGCGGTTCCCGGCGTCGTCACAGGCAAGCCACTGTCGATCGGTGGAAGTCTGGGGCGAGAAGAGGCGACCGGTCGTGGGGTGGTGGACGTCACACTTGAAGCCCTGCGCCACTTGAAGATCGACGTGCGGAATGCCAAGGTGGCAATTCAGGGTTTCGGGAATGTCGGTTCGCACACGGCCCTCATTATGCAGGAGTGCGGCGCCCGCGTCATCGCAGTCAGCGACGTAACCGGCGGAATATACAATCCATCGGGGCTTCCCATTCCAGACCTCGTTCGTCGCAACAAGACCGCTGGGGGACCGCTCAGAGATACCAAGATGGGTGATGCGATCACCAACGAAGAACTGCTCCAACTCGAGTGCACAGTCCTGGTGCCCGCCGCGCTCTCCGAGCAAATTACCAAACGCAATGCGGCACACCTTCGCTGCCGTGTGCTGGCGGAGGGAGCGAACGGCCCGACGACTCTGGAAGCGGACCAGATCCTTGAAGACAAGGGCGTCTTTATTCTCCCCGATATTCTCACGAACTCAGGGGGCGTCATTGTGTCGTATTTCGAATGGGTCCAGGATGTTCAGCGCTTTTTCTGGAAGGCGAAAGATATCCAAGAGCGGCTACATGAGATACAGAGTTCGGCATTTCACCGGACCCTTGAGTTTGCTAGATCCAAAAAGACCTCGATGCGCATGGCCGCCCTGATGAGTGGCATCGACAAGGTCGCTCAGGCGCATCTGCAACGAGGCTTGTACCCATGAAATGTTACTTCCCCCCGTGCGAGCCCCTCTCGGCCAACACGCACGAGCTGTCGCTCATGGGAGATTACGCCTTAGCCATGATTGCCGGAATCTGGCTCGCAGACGGACTCTTACTGCTTGTAGCTCCTCGATTCATCGTCACGCACCTTCGCCAGACCCTTACCGATTCACCGGCAATCTTGCGTTGGGAATGGCTCGCCGTGCTTGGCGGAGGAATTGTGTTCGTTGCGGGGCAGAATCTCCTTTACCAGCCGCTCTGGATGATCATGGCAGGGGCCATGATCGCGAAAGGGCTCTTTTTGTCGATGGGGCCTTCCCAATGGCGAATCCGCATACTCGATTGGTGTTTGAGCCGAGAAGATGTGGATTACCGGTTCTGGGGGCTTAGTCTCTGTACCCTTGCGACGCTGCTGTTCCATGCGTTAGGGTGGGTAACCGGCTCATAGTAGACCCCGACATGAGGAACAGTTCAGATGACCCGAAATACGATCGTATCGCTCTGGGAAGCTCACAAGCTGGAACAGTGGCCGCGTATAGCCAGTGATCAGGAAGGGCCCTTGATGACGCTGGACACCGTGATTAGTGGATGCGTCGTCTACTATCTCGATAGCCCCGAGGGTCTTGACCCTCAACGCCGTACGATTGTGGGAGACTGCCTGACAGACCTCGACACTCTCGCGGAAGAGCTTGATGAAGACTCCCGACAATACTTTCAACGTCTCCGACATTTAGGCGCTCTCCTGCTCGCGCCCTGTGAATCAGACTGATTCTCGGTAAAGTGAGCAGGGGCGGATTAGTCCGCGCCCCTGTTCCACGATTCATGGGACCTCAACAATGTCTTTCTTCATCGGCGCCAGAAGACCGAGCAATTCCCCCTTTTCACTTGCAGGCACCTTGAACCTATCCAACGCGCTGGTCAAGTCCTCGACCAACGCTCCGAAATCCGCATTTGAGATCTTCATGCCAGCATGCGTGGTTTTCATGTCACGGCCGGTGTATCTGCAAGGACCTCCGGTCGCCATGCAAACTTGATCAACGAGGTGTCCTTTCAATTTCGGAATGTCCGTCGTCGCAAACCGTCCGTTGATCCTTGTATCAGCCGCCACATTTGCGACAAACTGATCGACCACGGCAGTTATTGCCGCCTTGCCTCCCAGTCGATCGTATAAGGATTTTCCGCCGGGCATGGTCGTTGTCTCCCCGCAACCTATGGCAGCGAGCAGCATCCCCACTCCCGCCAACCCAGTCGATACATTCATGAACGACTTCATCGAAACACCTCCTTGATAATGAAGAAGCGCTTCGCAGAGTGAAACATACGTCGGGAGCATCACCCTTGAGTTGAGTGAAGAGCAACGCCTTGCCGCTCCACATTACGATTGCTACGATCTATTCGTCCAATATATTGATTTCATAGTTTCCATAGCTATAAGCTATGGCTCGATCGGGTCATTTGTTATGGAACTGCGTCATCTTCGGTATTTCATGGCTGTCGCTTCAGCCCAGAGCTTCACCAAGGCAGCTGCGGCGCTGCATGTCTCGCAACCGTCATTGTCGGTGCAGATTCGCGCGTTGGAAGACGAGCTGGGTAGCCGGTTGTTTGATCGGCTCGGGCGAAAGGTGTCGCTCACTCAGGCCGGGGAAGTGTTCCACGATCATGCGGAGCGCGCAGTCCGTGAACTTGAACGGGCTGCACAACTCGTACGGGAGGTGCATGGAGCGTAACGAGGCCGCCTCGTGGTCGGCACGCTCGCGACAGTGAATTCCTATTTGATCCCGCCGCTGGTTTCGCAATTCAAACAGCGGTTCCCCGGTATTCACCTTCAAATTCATTCCCAACCCTCCAACGACATCGTGAGCAATATTCTTGCCGATCGGTTTGATTTAGGCATTTGTCTGCTCCCTTTGGTACACGACCGGCTCTCGACAGTCCCGATATTCGAAGAGCGGCTGGTGCTGGTCGCACCCACACAGCATCCTCTCAGACAATCCCGCCTTCCCATGAAAGCCCTCGCGGGCCTCCCGCTTGTGCTCATGCCCGCTGATTACTGTCTCCGAAAGATGGTGGAAGCAGAATGTCTCGAGGCTCACGTCAAGACCGACGTGGTACTGGAGATGACATCACCGGAGGGTATTCTTCAGGCGGTCGCTGAAGGCGCTGGCCTGACCATTTTGCCAGAATTGTATGTCAGACTTCGATCTCCCGCAGCGAGGTTCCGTCTCATCGAACTCTATGACCCCGTGCCGCGGCATTCGGTCGGACTGGTCTCTCTTGTGAACCGATACCAGAATCTCGCCGCCAAGGAATTTGCCACGCTTTGTCGAACCACGATGGCACATCTCATGACGAAGTCACAGCCCTTCCCATCTCGCCGGAATCCGCCACGTGCCTAAGCGCCCTCTGGCACCTGGATCTAGCGGTGAGTCGGGTCCGTTCCCCCTTGTTTGCCCCGATCTCTTTCTTGCAAGTTCGATAGGCCTTCGATAGAATGACCGGAGATTGGATGGCCCGCCACAATCACCAGCACCCCCGGAACACACTGACCCATCCATCGAAGCAGGAACGAGGAGGAATCGATGAGGGATATGCCGCGAGTGATGATCCTGAGCTGCCTCATGACAGCCGTGCTCAGCGGATGGGATACACCCAGCTATGGTGAACCCTATGAGCTGAGCAAGAACGACGTAATGGATCCTAAAACGCTGAAGAGCGCTGACATCGCTTTGTTTGGAGTTAAGCTGGGGGATCCTGAAGCCAAAGCCTTAGATGTTCTCGTCAACGAGAAGATTCCCGGTATCAAAGTCGAGCAAGAGGCACTCTTTATTTTCTTACTCGACCAACGGAAGCCAACAGGCCCGATGGCCGGTGTCCGTATTCAGGACGGAAAAGTTGACCTGATCTTTATCAATAACCGTTTTGCGTACAAGACGCGTGGCATCTTTCGGAACGTTTTGAACAGCGAAAGCCCTGAAGATGTGCGAAAACTCCTGGGCCAGGAAGAGTATGGAGATGAAAACGTGATGGGTGCTGTGTTGGCCTATGATAAACAAGGATTTGTGGTCAACTACCTCGGGAAAGACGTCAACGTCGAGTTTTCACCGCAACGTTAAGCTCGCCTACTCTCACGAAATCTGATCCAGATGGATGCCCCTGTAAACTCGTCTAGCCTGTCTTAGATTGACGCCTCAGCCAACGGCCGAAGCACACATTTCGCATCTTTTGTCCCTTCTTTCGTGAGACTCGCCTGGAACTCAACCTCTCCACACAGAGAGAGACGACATGAGAGCGTTAGTGGACGATGGAGTTAGCTCGAAGGCCGAAGTTGATCAGGTTTTTCGCTGTGTCCCAGCGCCGTTTGGAGTTGAGAATGACCAGCAGGAGATCACTTCCGTTCTGGGAGACCTTGGCAATGAGGCACCGGCCAGCCTTGGAAGTAAAGCCGGTTTTGACGCCTTCGACGCCGGGGATTCGGCCAAGGAGCCGATTCGTGTTGTGAAGTACGTAGGATCGATAGCCATTGACCGGCACGATAATCGCGTGTTCTTCGCGAACTAACTGTCGGAAGATCGGTTGTTGAAGCGCTATCAGGCTCAGCTGAGCCAAATCCTCGGCCGTTGAATAATGGTCCGGTCCATCAAACCCACAAGCATTGCTGAAATGAGTATCAACCAGTCCCAGGACAGAGGCCTTGGCGTTCATCAGCGTGACGAATTGGTCTTCATCGCCACCGACATGCTCGACAGCAGCCAAGCAAGCGTCATTCGCCGACACGATCAACATCGCTTTGAGAAGATCTTCCAAGCGAAAAACCTGTCCCGGCTTCAACCGCAGATGGGTCTTGTGTGCACGGGCCGCATTCTTACTGACCGTCACCTGATCATCTAGGCGTCCTTGTTCAAGAATGACGAGGGCCGACATAATCTTTGTTAAGCTGGCAGGTGACAAGCGTTTCCCTGAATCATGTTCATAAAGCACGCGCCCGCTATTCAATTCCTTGAGGAGAATGCTATGGGCAGGAACCTTCCGCCATGGAAGAGAGCGCCCATCCGTTACCATGGGATGAGCCTGCGAGGGAGAAATCCGCTCCTTCTGCGCTGATGCCGTCGACGGAATGGAGACTGTGACACCACACAGCACAAGCAGGGCTAGGGTACCCACCGAGAGCCTCGACAACCCGCTGTCTATCGCTGATGGCATCCCAGATTCCATGACTTAATTCTCAGAGGGTGAACGACTCCCGGACCTTTGAGCCTCGGAACCCACTGTCGATCACCTTGTGAAAGAAGCGAAGCAGATCAGCAAGGTCGATCCAAAACCCACAATTCAAGCACCGCGCATAGAGTCGTCGATTCATCAGCGTATAGTGACGCTCGACCATCATAAAGCCTTTGCACTTAAGGCAATCCATCCATCACCGTTCGACAACGACTGGTTAGCGAATCCGATTCATGACTAAGGCGACACAACCCGCCAAAAGCCCTCCCCCAAGAATCGTCGTACCAAACGACAGGTATCCGCTCTGGGGATGTGTCCCGTCAAAGAGATCGCGCACCCCACCCTGTACCATGAGCACAGAGAGAGTGAGCAGAGCTCCGATCGTAAACCACCACGCAAAGGATCGCACGACCATCCACGCTACAGGCCATCTGGGAGTCCGGAACCCGCTCCTGACGGCCACTCTAGCCGAGGGTCCTAGACCTGTCAAGCACGTAGCGGATTCATTCGTCCATCAGTCTGCTTGTGCGATTCGTCTGCTCCTCATCGAGCCTCAGAAGCCGCGACACGGCCGGACTTTAACCCTCGATGGAGAAAAATGGAGACGGATCCGTTTCCATTATCAGCCGTCACGAGACCTGGTTCTTCGGCTTCTTTTGTCATGACCCGATAGAGCGCCACCGCAAAGGGACCTGCTTTTGTACGATAGTTTCTCGGGGGATATTCAAACGTCCCATCCCCTCGACCAAATAGGATGGACAAATCGCTCGACTGCAGGTTGACGATCGCGACATCCGCACGGCGATCACCGTTGAAATCCCGAGCGAGCCCGAAGTTTGGTCCGGCATCGGCACCGGAATCGCGACCGGCCTGAAATGTGGCATCACCTTTACCAAGGAAGGTCGTAAAACTGTCCCTCTCGCCGTTGATGACCAGCATGTCCCGTATTCGATCATCATTGAAGTCCGCGAAGCTGACCCCCAGCGGACGCTTCCCGCTCCGATAGTCCGTCGGGCCTCGAAAAGTCCCGTCTCCGTTCCCGATCCAGATCGAAATCGCATTTGACATCGGCCCACCGTTGGTGACGGCTAAGTCCAGTTTCCCGTCGCCGTTCAAATCTTCTAACGCGACCGAGGTCGGCGTATCCCCATATTCGTATTGAGCGCCGTGTTGAAACTCACCTGTACCTGTCCCCACAAACACCTTGATCTTGTCGTTCCGCAATGCAACGACGAGATCGGGAACCCGATCCCCGTTGAGATCTCCGCTCGCAATGGCAACCGGAGTGCGGTGCACCGGATACTGGGGGCCTTCGTCCAGCTTCCCATCCGTGCGTCCATAGAGGACCGCGATTTCATCACTTCCGGAACAGGCGAGAACGACATCTGGGTATTGATCTCGATTGAAGAAGCCCACCGCCATCGACCGGGGCTCCCTACACACATGAAGTTGTATCTGATCGCGAAACGTACCATCTCCGTTCCCTAATAAGATCGAGAGCGTATTGCTTCCCATGTTCGTCGTGACGAGATCCGTCACGCCGTCTTGGTTGAGATCGAACGGATTGACCGTCGTCGGATTTTTGCCGACTTTATAGCTGGCAAAATAATAGAACACATCCGGAGGGATGTAGGTGTCTTGCTTTGAACAGCCGCCCACAGACAGAAGCAGGAGGCTAGTGGCGACCGTTATTCGCACACCTGCTCTGTGTTTACCGTAGCGCTTCGCTCTCGCCGTCACACTCCACTCCTCGCTTAAGAACGGGGTCGATCACGAGTTCTCCGGCACAAGATCCGCAGTTGTTGCTCCCCAAGGCCAAAATAGTGTGGGCAGTATACAGACCACTCTGTGCTCTGGCAATCAACCGGCCTATCTAACCCAGTGTCAGACCGATGTATTCGAGACTTTCCTCTTCTGTACGAGGCTTTGATAATCGTGCGTAGTCTAGGGTACAATGCGACTCTTTTTAACGGAGGACTGTTATGGGTAATGTGGTAAAAGTACCGCTGACGATGTACGGAGTGGCCGAGGTCTTGCATTGGTGCCACGACCGAAACAAAGGCCGTGTGCCTGGGGTGGATACGGCTGGCTTTGAAAAGATGAAGGCGCTCTTAGCCGAAAAACCGCAGGGAGCGGACTACTTTACCCTCGACCAATTTTGGAAGAAGAAGGTGGTCTTGGAGCTCACCGAAGAAGAAATCTCTACAATCGACCGGTGCCTCTACGATATCCCCAACTTCGACAACGAACCACTCCCCCAGATCCGTCACAAGTTCTGGCCGCAACAATCGGCTGCTCGCTAAGCGGAGGAAGGGGTTGGCCCGTGTCAATCGCTTCCCCAATCCTTCAGACTCTTGGTTGCTCGAGCTGATCCGGCAAGGAATGGTCGCGCAGAGAACCTGCGCCTGTCGGCAGGGTTGGTTCCGATCGCCAGCTGCGGACAAATAAACCAGGATCGAAGAAGACGAAGGTTCTAGAGCGTCCCCTCGCCCTTCAGGTACCGGCGAAAGCGGCCCATGAGGTCCGCCCCGAGGGTTCCGCCTTCCGGCTTTTTCGTATTCGGATCGGCAAAATGCTCTCGAATCTCGTGGAGACGCTTTTCCGCCTGCTCATTCCCCTGGAGACGCTTGGTTTTTTCCAGCGCCGTATCGAACGCATCAAACGTCAATTCATTGTACCCGAACGAACGGATGCGCTTGACGGCTTTCATCATCGCTTGATTCCGGAACATGGTGAGATGATCTGAATCAATCTCTTTCAGTCCCAACTTTCTGGCTCTTCGTTCCGCGGCCTTACGAATGCCGCTCCGGACGAAGTCCGGCGACGTTTGCAATCGTTTCCACGCTTCATCGGTCCAGGCCACTCGTTCTTGCGGTGCTTCCCATAACGCGACCAACGCTGATTCATCGATACGGGCCAGGCCTTTTTCTCGGGCAAGTTCCTCGGCATCTCTTTTGAGCATGTCCGTCACAAACTCTACGGCGATCGGAGGTGACTGTTTGAGCTTCTCCTGCAACTTCACGAGCGCCCCCTCCGTCCATTCGAGCGGCGGCCCGTCAGCCTCCCGCAGATCGCCCAGTGCTTCGACCTTTTCGAACAAATCAACGTTCACCTCGAGATGCCCGCGTTCTCGAGCTATCTCTTCGGCAATCTGTTTGATCATGCCGCGCATGAACTCGGGAATCGTCGCGAGCCGCTCCTTTGCCGCTGCCGTCCACGGAAGATTCCCGCGCTCCATGTCTTCGGCTGCCGCCGCCATACCGGATTCACCACCCATCCGACCCATCATTTGACTTTTGAATTGGTCAAGAGTTTCTTCGGTGATCTCGGTGTAACCCAGTTCACGAGCTTTCTTCTCGGCCAGACGACGAACCATCCCGCGCAAAAACGCCGGTGCGCGCTCCATGCGTTTCAACGCCCCATCTGTCCACCGCACATCGGTTGCGATCGATGCGTCTCGTTCTGAGGAACTCATGCTTCGCCTTTCCTCGTCAAGCATTCAGCAGCTCTTTCAGCTCCTTGCCAGCTTTGAAGAAGGGAACTTTTTTGGCCGGAACCGCCACCGTGGCTCCAGTCTTGGGATTCCGCCCCTCTTTCATCCGACGTGCCCGCAGCCGGAAGCTGCCGAAGCCCCGGATCTCCGTCTTGTCGCCGTTCTTCAACGAATCTCGGATACAATCAAAAATCGTATTGACCACCACCTCCGCCTGACGTTTCGTCAACGTGGTGACTTGTTCCGAGACTCGCTCGATAATCTGCGCTTTCGTCATATCGGATTCCCTCCCCTTCTAAGCGTGGCCATCATCACCCAGTGCCCCGACGGCGGCATCTAGTACGCCATGAGATACTTCAGACTGACCCCCGTGTGAAAATCGAGCTTTGGGAACAGTGTGGACAGCCGCGACTCCAAGAGTTCCCTGAGTGAAAACCGTCGCCGAGGTTCCACGACTTTCGGTTCTCCTTCGATTCCAGCAATCTCTGCGGCCAGTTGAATCGCATCTTCGAGATTACCCAACTCGTCAACGAGCTTTGCATCTTTGGCCTGTCGGCCGGTGAAGATCCTCCCGTCGGCAAGCGCCTTCACATCGGCCACTTCGAGGGATCGACCCGCAGCGACCGCCTCAATAAATTGTTTGTGGACATCGTCCATAACAGATTGCAGCAAGGCCTGTTCCTCATCGCTCATCTTCCTGAGCGGGGAGCCCACATCCTTATAGCGCCCGCTCTTGACCACCACTCCTTCAACCCCGATTTTCTTCAGCAGGCCCTCGATATTGGCCATCTCCATGATGACGCCAATACTCCCGGTCAGCGTTCCCGGATTGGCCAGAATTCGATCGGTGGCCGCGGCGATGTAGTAACCGCCTGACGCCGCGACCGTACCCATCGATGCGATGACGGCCTTATTGCTCTTGTTCCGGACACGCTGCACAGCGTCATAGATTTCCTGTGATGGCACGACGCCGCCACCAGGGCTGTCGATGCGCAAGACGATCGCCTTGATTGAGGGATTTTCCCCGAACCTCTTCAATTCCCCGACGGTCGTTTGAGAGTCCAGGATGATCCCTTCGATTCGCACGAGTGCGATCCGGTCCTCCGTCGACAAGTCCAAATCCGGGAAGAACAGATTGACGAGCACGAGCAGAAGAAATCCACCGCCGAGCACCCAACGCACGATACGCCAGGTGGTCCATTTGCTCTTTTTATCCGAATGTTCTTCACTCATCGGTTGGTCTCGAGCATGAGCCCACTGGGTTGGACCATCTCGCCACGAGGTCTCGCTCACGCCGGTCGAGCGACACCACCAGGGCTCGGCTACTTCTCCTCATCAGCCTGACCGCGCTTGCGGCTCTGCTTCGCCGCACGCCCCAAGCTTTGATCCAACGCTCCCTGCGCCGCGTGATACTCGTCGACCTGCCGGCGCTCGGAATCGAGCTGAAGGTCGCGCAGACTGAGTGCGATCTTCCGCTCCTCACGATCCACCTTGATGATTTTGGCCGCCACCTCGTCCTGCAATTTGAACTTCTCTTCGAGCTTTGCATGTGGCTCCAGCCCCGCCTCACTGATATGGATCAACCCTTCGACCCCTCCCTCCAGCTCGACGAAAATCCCGAAGTCCGCGACCTTGCTGACCTTGCCATTGACTGCGTCACCGACTCGATAGCGGCTTGGTATCTCGTCATCCCAAGGGTCGCGTGTCAACTGTTTAAAGCCCAGGGAGAGGCGCTCCTTCTCCTTGTCGAGACGCAGCACCACGGCCTCGACTTTCTGCCCTTTCTTAAAGAGCTCGGATGGATGTTTGACGTGCTTGGTCCACGACATGTCGGAAATATGGATCAAGCCGTCAATCCCTTCTTCCAACCCGATGAATGCGCCGAAATCGGTGAGGCTCTTCACCTTACCTTCAATCCTCGTTCCAACGGGATATTTCTCTTCCACCATATTCCAAGGATTGGGGGCGGTTTGCTTCATGCCGAGCGAAATCTTGCGGCTGGCGGGATCCACGTTCAACACGGCGGCCTCGACCTGATCACCGATCGAGACCACGCGCGACGGATGCCGGACCTCGTGTGTCCAGGACATCTCGGACACGTGCACCAGGCCTTCCACGCCCGGTTCGATTTCCACGAACGCGCCGTAATCCGTCAGGCTGACCACACGACCTTTGATACGGGTACCGATGGGATATTTGTTCGCTACGTTGGTCCAGGGATCCGCAGTCTTCTGCTTGAGGCCAAGCGAAATCCTACCCGTCTCTCGGTCATACTTGAGAACCGTCACCTCCACCCGGTCACCGACGGTGAACATTTCCGAAGGATGACCGACCCGCCCCCACGACATGTCCGTGATATGGAGCAGGCCGTCGATGCCGCCCAGATCGATAAAGGCCCCATAGTCCGTGATGTTCTTGACGGTGCCTTGAATCAGTTGTCCTTCCTTCAACGTCGAGAGGGTCGTCTGCCGCTTCTTGTCGCGAGTCTCTTCCAAGAGAACACGACGCGACACCACCACATTGCCGCGGCGATGATTGATCTTGATGATCTTGAGCGGAACGACACGGCCGACGAGACCGTCCAGATCCCGCACCGGATGCAAATCGATTTGTGAGCCCGGGAGAAATGCCTTGACGCCGATGTCTACCATCATGCCGCCTTTGATTCGGGAGATAATCTTCCCTTCAATGCTCTTTTCTTCCTTGTGCAGCTTCTCCAGTTCCTCCCAAATCTTCATTTTATCGGCTTTTTCTTTGGAGAGCACCAGATTGCCGTCGGCATCTTCACACTCTTCGATATACACCTGGAGGCGATCGCCGACCTTAACCTGCTGGAGCTCTTCGGCAGAAAATTGATCGCTCGGGATCATGCCTTCGGATTTATAGCCGATGTCCACGACCACCTTGTCTTTTGTCAAGGCCACAACGCGGCCTTCCGTGATGGTGCCTTCCTCGAGGTTGCGGAATGTCTCCTCGTAGAGGGCCGCCAAGGCGGCACGATCCAACTGCGGGTCACTCTGTTTCGAAACCGTACTCATGGGGTCTTCCTACTCTTCCGAACAAGTCGGGTGCTGATGGTAAAGAAACCGAAGCTCACTCAGCATTGCGGGCTCCGGCTGTGTCGTGACGGTTCGGCGGCTCAACTCCTCCGAGTGCAGCGATTCGATCCATCACTGTCTGACTGACCTCCTGATAAAATTTCTTCCCTTCGCCGTTGTTTCGCGCAGGGGCAAACGCAATAGGTTCTCCATATGTCACCGTCACTGGCCGAAACTGCGGCCAATTTGATTGGACTGGCAGCGCCTCATGTGTTCCCTTTAGGTACGCGGGAATGACCGGGCATCCCGTTTGCGCCACGATCAGCCCGACTCCGGGTTTGGCCGGCTGCAATCGCCCGTCCTCGGTTCGGCTGCCTTCTGGGAATATGACGATTACCTTGCCTTCCTTCACCAAACTGATGGCCTTCCCAAACGCATCGCGATCCAAGCGACCGAGCCGTAGCGGAATCCATCCGACCCATTGCAACAGCCGATTCACTCCTCGGAGCGGGAACAAATCACTTCGTCCCAAATACCACGCCCGCCGTTTCATCCCGCACCCTAGCAGCGGGATATCGAGATAACTGGCGTGATTGGCCGCAACGATAAAGCCGCCGGTCTTCGGCACCTGTCCGACAACCCGAAATCGAAAACACAGCCATGCAACTGTTCGGACGAGAATCCAGAGAATCCCATAGACCACCGAACTCACAATTTGGCCGTGATCACAGCCATCATGTGATCGACCACAGCCTCTACCGTCATGGTCGAGGTATCGATGTGCAGCGCATCCTCAGCCGGGACGAGAGGCGAGATCGCCCGCGTCCGATCTCTGGTGTCACGCCCGATCAAGTCGGCATTGGTCTGTTCGAGAGCCCCGGTATGCCCGGCCGCGACTAATTCTCGATGACGCCGCTGTGTCCGAACATCGGCGTCGGCATCGAGGAAAAATTTCACGTCTGCCTGAGGGAACACTTTTGTCCCGATATCGCGCCCTTCAGCAACCACCGCACCAGCGCTCCCAATTTGACGCTGAACCGGGAGCAACCAGGCTCGCACCGCTGGAATAGCAGAGACGACTGAGGCAGCGACCGACACAGCCGGGGTGCGGAGTTCGTCCGTAATATTCCTTCCGTTCACCAAGACCTTCACCGATCCATTCTGGAACTGCATCTCAATCGACGTTCCAGGAAGCAGTGACTCAACCGCCTGGGAGTCGGTCGGATCCACACCATGGTAAAGGACATTCCAGGCAACCGCTCGATACAGGGCTCCCGTGTCGAGATAGAGATAGCCGAGTCGAGCGGCTAGCAATTTTGCGACGGTACTTTTCCCGACGCCGGCTGGACCGTCGATCGCGACGATCATCTGATTGACTTTTCTGCCTTTCGCTTGAGGTTCCTGGGCCATCCGACAGTCTCGTATTATTCGCCTTCAGGTTTCTTTAGTCAATAATTCCAATAGCTTGGATTGAAAGTCCGGGAATGATGTCTCAATGCAGGCCGTGTCGTCAATCACCGTATCGGTGGAGGCGGTCAGGCCAGCGATGGCCAAGGCCATCGCGACACGGTGATCTCCGTGACTTTGGCAGGTAGCCGCGGTCAATCGACCGTTTTCGTTCGGTTTTCCTATCCCTTGGATCCTCATCCCATCTGGCTGTTCGATCACCCGCGCGCCCATTTTTCTCAATTCCGCCGCCATCGTGGCAATGCGATCGCTTTCTTTGATTCTCAGCTCTTCCGCCCCTGATATTATTGTCTCACCTTCTGCCACCGATGCGGCGACACAGAGAATGGGGAACTCGTCGATCGTCTGAGGAATCAGATCAGAACCGATCGTCACCCCGTGCAGAGCAGCCGCCCTCACCCGAAGATCTGCGACCGGTTCTCCCCCCTCCTCACGTCGATTGAGGACTTGCGCGTCGGCTCCCATCCTCGTCAGGACCTCGAGCAGTCCCGTCCGTGTGGGATTGACCCCAACCCCCCTGATCAGGACATCGGATCCAGGTACAATGCTGGCTCCGACAAGAAAGAAGGCTGCCGCCGACAGGTCACCTGGGACAATTAACTCCTCTGGAGCGGCATTCCAACCGACTGGGGGGCGTCCATCGAGCGAGACCGTCAGGCCTTCGCGACGAAGCGGAATCCCAAAGTATTGAAACAAGCGTTCCGTATGGTCCCGGGAGAGGCGAGGTTCCGTGATCCGAGTCGTGCCTTGGGCGAACACTGCCGCCAGTAACAGAGATGACTTGATTTGGGCACTTGCGACCGGCGAAGCATACGAGATCCCTCGAAGCTTGCTTCCCGTGACAGCCAAGGGAGCAAGCTCGCCACCCTTTCGTCCCGCAATCATGGCGCCCATTTCACGAAGTGGCTTGACGACACGACCCATCGGGCGGCGGCGAATCGAGTCGTCGCCGGTGAGGACGGTAAAGAAATCCTGTCCGGCCAAAAGACCCGTCAGAAGTCGGATTCCCGTGCCGGAATTGCCGCAATCGATCGGAGCCTCTGGTTCACTCAATCCCCAGAGCCCCTTCCCGTGAACCCGCAACGTCTCGGAGGATACCTCAATTCGCACGCCGAATGCCTGACAGGCCCGTATGGTGTTGAGACAATCCTCGCCTCGGCAATACTTCGAGACGGTGCTGACGCCGTCGGCTAATGACGTCAGGATGATGGCCCGATGGGTGATGGATTTGTCACCAGGGACTGAAATCGTCCCTTTCAGCGAGCGACCGGGATTGACAGTCAACGATGCCATAGGTTTCTACGTGGTGGACGATGGGGGATGAGATGTGAATTTCTCCCGTTCCTGTTTGGCGCGTTCCAGCTCTTTTTCTATTCCGGCGGCATCGCCGGATTTGATCAATTGTTTCAGCCGAGCCAGCGACTGTTCATAGGCTTCAATGCACGCCACAATGTTGTCGCGATTCCAAAGGAAAATGTCCCGCCACATTTCCGGCGAGCTGGCTGCAATCCTGGTGGTATCACGCAACCCGCCGCCCGAGTGGCCTGCCAGATCGAGCGACGGAATCAGACGGTCGCGAAGATCGATGAGCGCGTTGACCAATGCGAAGGCTGCCACGTGGGGCAGATGGCTGACTGCACCGAGAATTTTGTCGTGCGCATGAGGGTCCATCTCAATCACCTCCGAGCCTGTCTCCCGCCATAGAGCCCGCACGCGCGCCAATGCATCCGGATTCGTCGTTTTTGTCGGCGTGATGATACAACGAGCACCCGTAAATAGCTGAGGAGTCCCTGCGACTACACCGGTTTTTTCCTTTCCGGCGATCGGGTGGGCGCCGACAAAATGGACACCGCGAGGCATTGCCGTCTCAGCCTGCTCGACCAATGGACCCTTCACGCTCCCCACGTCCGTCACGATGGCACCTACCTTGAGACACGAGGCCCATTCCTTCAGATGACGGTCATACGTGTCCACCGGCGTTGCCAGCACCACGAGGTCGGCCTCCCGTACCCCCTCGGTCGAGTCCACGACGTAGCGATCGATGGCGCCCAGCTCGACCGCTTTCTTCAGGTTTTCGACTCGACGCCCGACACCAACGATCCGATCGGCCAACCCTTTTCGCTTGAGAATCATACCGAGCGAGCCGCCGATGAGACCAACGCCGACAATGGTGACCTGAGTGAAGTGGACAGTCATGGAATGTATGGAAGTCAAGATCGTGGTCGAAGGCGGGGGCGGCCTATACCTCTCGTCCCACTGCTTCCCCGATCTTCCGCAGTTCCTGCATGAGTTCTTTGAATTTGCTCGGCCTGATAGATTCTTCACCGTCGCAGAGGGCACACTCCGGATTCGAATGCACCTCGATCAGCAACCCGTCTGCGCCGGCCGCCACCGCCGCCTTCGACATCGGAGCAACCAGGTCCCATCGGCCAGTCGCGTGGCTTGGATCGACGATGACAGGCAAATGTGACAAGTCCTTCAAGGTAGGAATCGCCGCGAGGTCGAGCGTGTTCCGGTATTGAGTTTCAAAGGTTCGGATCCCCCGTTCGCAGAGCATGACATTCCGATTTCCACGCGACATGATGTATTCTGC
>Ga0335070_10004510_pt1 | contig 16301 bp, 13 predicted proteins | sample Lox_Sample_13_FD_206722 | JGI IMG/M metagenome (GOLD analysis project Ga0335070, IMG submission 206722) | Soil microbial communities from Loxahatchee National Wildlife Refuge, Florida, United States - Lox_Sample_1.3 | ecosystem: Environmental > Terrestrial > Soil > Wetlands | place: USA... | reverse complement strand
TCGGCGAACGTGTAGCGATCCATGCGCGGAGGGCGTTTCTCGAGTCCGAGGTTGAACTTGATTTGCTGCATGAAGTCCTTGACGTCGCCCAGGAGCGGGACCATCGGCATCGGCGCCCGGCGGACGAAGTGCGCCCACAGGCCCTCGATCGCGTGCCAGACGAGGTGCAGCGCCATCAGCGTGCCGAGCACGTGGTGGAAGAAACGAACCCGCTCCACGCCGCCGATCAGGAGCACGATCCCCTTCGCCCACATCGCGGCCGGGTACTTCTGCGGGAGCCCGGTGATCACGAGGCCGAAGAAACACGCCATCATGACGAGGTGGTTCGCGACGTGCCGTCGCTGGAACCGCGGGATCAACTCGCCGTGCGCGCTCATGAGGACCTCCGGGTGCGGCGGCGTCCGATGACGTCCACCGCGATGTACAGGAGGAAGAACCCTATCGTCCCGGGTATGACGAGGCGGTAGAACACCCGGACCCAGTAGATCATCGGGTACTTGGTCGGCGACGGGACGTAGTGCCCGGTCCACGCCGAGAGGAAGTTGGCGGTGGCAGCCTTGTGGCACCCCTGACAGCGGGCCAGCAGGCGCTGCTTGATCTGGGCGTCTCCGGACGCCCGCACGGACTCCACGTCGTGGTAACCGTGGCAGTCGTAGCACACGGCCTGGTTGAGCGGCTGGTCCGGCGACGCCGTTCTGAAGAGCTCCGCCGTCGTCCCGTGGAAGTCGGCGACATAGGTCGCGTAGACCTGGGTCGAGAGGCCGTACTTCGCCATCATCTTCTCGTTGGCGTGGCAGCGGCCGCACGTCTTGGGCGACGCGAGGCGGAACTTGGGGAGCAGCGGATCGAGCGTGCCGTGTGCCTCATGGCAGTCGACGCATGTCGGCACGTCGGGGTTGTCGTTGGCGGTGAGAGCGGCGCCGTGGACGCTCTTGCGGTACGCCTCCGCGACCCTTCCGTGGCACTTTCCGCAGGTGAACGAGATGTTGCGGCGGGCCACGCGCGAGCCGGCCTCCGACGGCGCCAGGATGTCGTGGCCGCCGTGACACGACACGCAGGTGGCCGCGACGTCGAGGCCCGCCAGCTGGACGGCCTGGCCGTGCACACCGACGAGGTACTCCCGCTTCTCGTGGCACGCGAGGCAGCGGGCGGCGACGTTGACCGGCGCCGTGGCGGACGCCGGGTCCTTGACCGATCTCACGTTGTGAGCGCAGTGACACGCCCAGCACGGCGCCCTGAGCTGGCTGCCGCCCGCGGGGTCGCGGTGGGTGCTCTTGTTGACCTGTTTGAGCTCGCCATCGTGGCACGTGACGCACGGGCTCTCCTTCAGAGTATCGGCCGGGTGGGGGATCTCCGACGCCTTGGGGTGACAGTCGAGGCAGGCCAGACCCGCGTGGACGTTCCCCGCCTCCGGTGCATGCTTCACGAGGCGCTCGATGCGCTCCGGGGCGAGCTTGAGGTCCATCGCCCCGGCGGCGTCGATCACCTGCTGCTTCGAGCCGTGGCATTCGAGGCACGCCTTGTCGTCCGCCGCCCAGCCAGCCGACACGGCGACCGCGAGTGTCAGCGCTGCTGGGAGGTAAGCGGGGTTAATGAATCGTTTCGATTTCATTACTTTCCCCCTCGTTCGTCATCTTCCGCCATGTCGTTCGTAACGTCAAGTCACGCGAAACCGCAAACTGGCAGGGGGCAAAATGCTACAGTGTCTCGCTCGGCGGCACGCCGGGCGGGAGGTCACGTGCGGCGATCACTTCTCGTAGCAGGGACGTGCGTTGCGCTCCTCGCGAGCCATGCGAGGGGTGCCGGTCCCGTGTTCTCCGCCTCCGCCAAGTGGCAGGCGGCACCGCCGGAGGCGGGCGCGAGCGCCACGCTTCTGGTGACCGTGACCGTCCAGCCCGGGTGGCACGTCAACTCCGACGCGCCTCTCGACCCGTACCTCATCGCCACGCAGGTGCGCTTCCCCGATCTGCCTCCCGGCTGGAGCGTCGCCAAGCCCGAGTATCCCGCGTCGAAGCTCGTCAAGCTGGGGTTCAGCGACGAGAAGCTGGCCGTGTTCGAAGGGACGTTCTCGGTGGCGGTTCCCGTCACCGCGTCGGCCTCCGGGGTCCGCCCGCCGAGCCTCCGCGGCGTCGTGGAGGCGCAGGCGTGCAACGACCAGCTCTGCATGGCCCCGGCGGAGGTCGGGTTTGCCGTCCCGCTCGCCGGGGAGACATCCGCTGCGCCGGCCGGAGCGCTATCTCCCCCCGTTCCGCCGGCAGCGGGCAACGCCTCCGGATCGCCGGCGCGGTCCGCGGCCCAGGAGGTCCCGGCCGCCGCGGCGAAGCTGGCCGGCGCCGGCCTGCTCGTGCAGCTCGCGGTGGTGTTCCTGGCCGGGCTCGCCCTCAACCTGACGCCGTGCGTCTACCCGTTGATCCCGATCACGGTCGGGTTCTTCGCCGCGCAGAGGGAGGGCAGCCGCGGCCACACCTGGCTCCTCGCGGTGACCTACGTCCTCGGGATGAGCGTGACGTACTCCGCCCTCGGCGTGGCTGCGGCCCTCTCCGGCCGCCTGTTCGGTGCGGCGCTGCAGTCGCCGTGGGTCGTTGGTCTCATCGTCTTGGTCATGCTCGCGCTCGCGGCGTCGATGTTCGGCCTGTGGGAGCTGCGGGTCCCCGCCTGGGCGACCCGGGTTTCCGGCGGCCGCACCGGCGTCGCCGGGTCGCTCGTGATGGGCCTGGTCGTGGGACTCGTCGCGGCGCCCTGCATCGGGCCGTTCGTCCTGGGTCTCCTGACCTACGTCGGCCAGAGGCAGGACGCGTGGCTCGGATTCGTCCTCTTCTTCACGCTGTCACTCGGCCTCGGGCTCCCCTATCTCCTGCTGGGAGGGTTCACCACGGCGCTCGACCGGCTCCCCAACTCCGGGGCCTGGATGACCGGCGTTCGACAGCTGTTCGGAGTTCTCCTGGTCGCGCTGGCCGGCTACTTCGCTCGGCCGCTGCTCGGCCACCCCGCCGGCGACCTGGTGTTCGCCGGCCTCCTGCTCGCAGGCGGGCTGTACCTCCTGGTCGTCGCACGTCCAGGACACGACCAGCCCTGGGTCGACCGCTTCATGCGTCTCGCGAGCGCCTGCGTCCTCGTCGCGGGCATCATCTTCCTTCCCTCGAAGGGTTCGACCGGAGCTCCGGCGCTCGCGTGGCGCCCGTACGACGACGCCGCGGTCTCGAAGTCGATCGCCTCCGGCGGCGCCGTCGTGCTCGACTTCTACGCCACATGGTGCATCCCGTGCAAGGAGCTCGACGAGAGGACGTTCACCGATCCCGATGTGGCGGGCAGACTGGCTCGGTTCGACCGGTACAAGGTCGACCTGACCGCGAGCGACCCACAGACCGACGCGCTTCGGCAGCGCTTCGGAGTCGCGGGCGTACCCACGATCGTGTTCTTCCGGGGCGGACATGAGGTCAGTTCCGCCCGCCTGACCGGGTTCGAGCCGGCGCCGGCGTTCCTGCAGCGTCTGTCCACCGTCGAATCCGACTGAGGGCTCGTTCCGCGAGCGCCGCCCTGGAGGTGCTGGCGCCGAGGGCGCGGCGCAGGCGCTACGCCCCGCCGGTCCCCGGGTCGGCGCCGGAGTCATCCTCCCAGGCCCAGATCGACTCGTCGCTGTCGAACTCGGGGAGCCGCGGCATGTGTCCGCGGGCGGCGTTCGCCCGCCACTCCCAGAGGATCGCCCACTTCAAGTACGTCCCGAACGCCTGCAGCATGCAGAACACGAGCCCCGCCGCGCCGTCGAGGAACCCGAGCTGGAGGAAGTACATCCGGACGAAACGCCAGATCGGGCGGCCGAGGACCTCGACGATCCCCGACTTCCGGTTGGTCGTCCACCCCTGGGCCGCGCCCCAGAAGCCGTACTTGACGATCCGCGGGAGGTACTGGTCGAACGACTCGACCATGTAGTGGAGCATCGGGTGCTTGAGGATCAGGGCGGGGCCCCGGGTCTGCATGTCGGCGTGCACCCGCTTGTTGGGGTAGCGGCCGGCTCCGCGCTTCACCAGACGCACGACGCGGTCGTGCTGCCACCCCGAGTACCGGATCACCCGGTCCATGAAGTACGCCCGGCGCTTGATCGTGTAGGCGTTGGCGTTCGGGCCCGACTCGAGGAGCGCGGTGATCTCGTCCCGCAACGCGGGCGTGCACCGCTCGTCGGCGTCGAAGATCAGGATCCACTCGAACCGCGTCTGGTCCATCGACCAGTTCTTCTGGGAGGCCGAGCCCATGTACTTGCGCTGGAGGAAGCGAACGTTGGGGTACCGCTGGGCGATCTCGGGCGTCGTGTCCGTCGAGAACGAGTCGACGACCACGATCTCGTCGCACCACAGGAGCGACTCGATGCAGTCCCCGATGTTGCGCTCCTCGTTGAACGTCGTCACGACCGCCGAGATGCGGGGACGCTCGTGGGGGGTTGACTCGACCGACGCCATGCGGACCTCCGGAGGGGATCTTACACGCACGCGCCGGACGAAGCCCGTCCGAACGCTCCGCGCGGCGGCCGGATCGTCACATCCGCTCGACGATCGCCTCGCCGAACCCCGAGCAGGAGACGAGGGTGGCGCCCTCCATCTGCCGCTGCAGGTCGTACGTGACCCGCCTCGCGGCCACGGCGGCCTCGATCCCCTTGACCACGAGATCGGCCGCCTCGCCCCAGCCGAGGTGACGGAGCATCATCTCTCCCGAGAGGATGAGCGACCCGGGGTTGACCTTGTCCTGGCCCGCGTACTTCGGGGCGGTGCCGTGGGTGGCCTCGAACAGCGCGTGCTCGTCGCCTTCATTCGAACCCGGCGCCATGCCGAGCCCGCCGACCTGGGCCGCGAGGGCATCGGAGAGGAAGTCGCCGTTCAGGTTCGGAGTGCACAGGACGGAGTACTCGGAGGGGCGGAGCAACGCCTGCTGGAACATCGAATCCGCGATCCGATCCTTGATCACGACGCGCTTGCCGGCCGGTAGCTTGCCGCCGTGGACGTCGTAGAGCTCCGTCTCGGTTACCGTCACGTCGCCGAACTGCTCCTTCGCCGCCTGGTACCCCCAATCCCGGAACGCGCCCTCGGTGAACTTCATGATGTTGCCCTTGTGGACCAGCGTCACCGAGTCGCGCCGGTTCGCCAGTGCGTAGCGGACCGCCTTGACGGCCAGCCGCGCGCTCCCGAACTTGGAGATCGGCTTGATCCCGATCCCCGAGTTCGGACGGATCTTCTTGCCCAGCTCATTCTCGATGAATAGGCGCAGCTTCTCCGCCTCCGTGCTGCCGCCCTGCCACTCGATCCCCGCGTACACGTCCTCGGTGTTCTCGCGGAAGATCACTATGTTGACGTCCTGCGGCCGCTTGACGGGCGAAGGCACGCCCGGGATCCACCGCACCGGCCTCACGCAGGCGTACAGGTCGAGGACCTGTCGCAGGGTGACGTTCAACGACCTGATCCCGCCGCCCACCGGTGTCGTCAGGGGCCCTTTGATCGCGACCCGGAAGTGGCTGATCGCCTCGACCGTCTCGTCGGGCAGCCACGTACCGCGTGCGTTGAACGACTTCTCGCCGGCCTCGACCTCGACCCACGCGATCCGCCGCCGTCCGCCGTAGGCCTTCTCGACGGCTGCGTCCAGCACTCGCCGGGTCGCGCGCCAGATGTCCGGCCCGGTTCCGTCTCCCTCGATATAGGGGATCACGGGCTTCTCGGGCACCTGGATCGCCCTACCGTCCCACCCGATCCGCTCGCCCCAACCCGGCACACGCAAGTTGTCCAAGCCCATATCCCCCCCTCTCGTTCCCGCGGACGCGGCACACGCGCCGCGCGGAGCGTACACACGGTCCGCGGTACGGTCAAGGAGTGGGCCACTTGAGAATGGGACGGAGCGGGGCTAAGGTTACGCCATGGACCTGGCGCCGGTGACCGTGCAACGGCTCGTCGAGTCGGCTCGCCGCGCGTTCGAGAGAGCGTACGCGCCGTACTCTCACTTCGCCGTCGGAGCCGCCGTGCTGGCCGAGGACGGGCGCGTCTTCACCGGCTGCAACGTGGAGAACAGCTCGTTCGGCCTGACGGTGTGCGCGGAGCGCAACGCGGTCGCGGCGGCGATCGTGGCGGGTGCGGTCCCCGCGGCGGTCGCCGTCGTCGCCGACGCACCGCTCACGGCGCCGTGCGGCGCGTGCCGGCAGGTTCTCGCCGAGTTCTCGCCCGGGATGCCGGTGATCCTCGCGTCGTACTCCGACGACGCGAGCAAGGTGACCTCGCTCGACGCGCTCCTGCCGGGCGCGTTCCGGCTCGGCGGAGCCTAGCTCTTCGCCGGCCGGCGGCGCAGGAAGCGGTAGTCGGGGACCTCGTACTCCTTCAGCTTCGCGATGAGTGCGCCGCGGGAGATCGCCAGCGCGCGGGCGGCCTTCGACTGATTCCCCTTCATCCGCCTCATCACACGGTCGATGACCAGCCGCTCGACGGCGGGGACGATCTCCTTCAGATTGTCCGTGGCCAGGAGGCCGGCGACGTCGTCCGTCGCCGTCTCGCTCCCCCTTCCGCCGCGGGCGTCCTCGCCGCCGACGCTCTCGCACCGCACCATCTCCCCGTCAGGGGTCGCCGCGACCAGGCGGTTGATCTCCCCCACGAGCTCCGCCATCTCACCCGGGAACGAGCGGGCGAGCAGCGTGTTGAGACACTCGAGCGCGATCCCCCGAAGGCGCTTCCCCTGCTCGGCGGCGCCCTGGCGGAGGAGACCCGCGATGAGGAGCGGCAGGTCCTCCCTGCGCTCAGCGAGCCGCGGGACCCGCAACATCCGCCGCGAGAAGACGAGGAACAGGGCCGAGCTCAGCCGCCCCTGCTGCACCAGGGCGAGCGGGTCCTCGCCGCACGTCATGAACCACCGCACCGAGGTGTCGCCGGCCGGTACCCTCTGCTGAGCCGAGATCAGCCCGGCGAGCTCGGCCTGAACGCCGGGCGGAAGCCAGTCGGCACCGCGGAGTATCAGGGCACCCCCGAGCGCCTGGCCGAGCGCTCCACCAGCGCTGCCGGTGAGGCTTGGGTGTCCGGTCGGTCCGAACAGGAGCGCGCGCACAGTCGCCTCGTCGCGGCCCTGCCCGTCCACCACCACAACGGAACGGCCCCTGGTCGGTCCCATGGCGGCGAGCATGCGCGCCGTCTCCGTCCTCCCCACGCCCTCGCCGCCGCAGATCAGGACGGGCTCGGCGCTGAGAGCGGCTCCGAGCATCCCGGCGCGCAGCACTTGGATCGCCTGCGAGCTCCCGGGGACCTGACCCTCGAGGCGCTGGGCATCCGCCGCCTCGCCGCCGTCACGCAGCACGTCGCCGCGGCCGACGTCGCGCCACCGCATCCCGAGCAGCCGCGACGCGCCGCAGAGGAGGCCGACACCCTCCGACCCCAGGCTCCCCACCGGCCGGGCCGCCATCACCGCCACCAGCTCCTGCGAGGCGTCGTGCACGGGGACGACCGCGATCGGTCCGCCGGCGCCGTTGGTCTGCGCATACCGGCCCGGCGCTGCGAGCTCCCGGAGCACCGAGGGATCGAGACGCGGGAGGCTGCCCCCCCATACCGACGCGACCGCTAGCGGCTCGGCGTCCCCGTCGAGCGCCAGGACCGCCAGCTCGACCGCGGGGAGCGCCTCGCGGATCACGCCGGTGAGGCGCTGGAGGGTATCGCGCCCGGGCGCGGCCAGCATCGAGACGAGTTTGGCCCTCGCCGCGGCGAACCCCGTGGGGTCGGCCAGGAACACCGTCTGGTCGGCCGCATCTCGTCGCTCCCGGCGCGCGTCGTCGGCGGGGCCGTCTCCCTCGGAATCCCCCCCGCCGGCGCGGAAGATCAGGTTGACGCCTCCGATGCGGATCTTGTCTCCGGGGTTCAGTACACCGCGCGAACGCCGCTCCCCGTTGAGGACGACGGTGAGGTGATCGCCTGTAACGAACGTGAACACCTCTCCGGTCCGGTGCATCACGAGATGGCGCTCGGCGACGCCCGGCGACCGCACGACGACGTCGTTCTTGCTCGAGGACCCAACGGTGATCTGGCCCCTCGAAAGACGGTAGGTCAGGACAGCGCCGTTCTCCGACTCGAGTGCCAGCACGACCATCCGAATCTCCCTTCCTCTTGTGCAATTATACTTCAATCAACGGAATCAAGAAAGGTGAGTGGCGTTTTCTCGTACATTTCGGACTCGTTCTCGTTAGGCAGGCCGTCGGTTGCGTTGGCCAAGACCCAGGGCACCGCCCTTCCCGGGAGGCGGCAGGTCAGGACGAGCCGGCCAGCCGCATCCGGATCGGGAGGATGATCGTGGGGAGGCCGCTGAACTGTAGCCGCCTCTGAACCGCGAACGCGGTGTCGTTGTGGAGGAACCGGTAGTAGAACTTCTCCTGCGCGAACACGAGCTTGCCGAGGAAGAACACGCCTTTCGGGAACTCCTTCTGGACCTCGTGGCACAGCAGTTCGGCCTCGAGCACGACGTCCGTCCCCATCCGGAAGCGGTAGTCGGCGGCGAACCCGAGGCGCCGGGCGAAGTCGGCGTACCGCTGCAGGCCTTCCTCAGTGCTACGCCTGAGGGCGTCGACCTCTCCCCGCCCCTTGAAGTGGCCCGAGTCCACGACACCGACGGAGAGGAAGACCACGTTCTTGTAATAGCCCGGAAAGAGCCGCTGGATCGACAGCAGGGCGTGGACGCCGAGGCCACCGTACCCCGACACCATCAGCATGGCGACCGGCGCCTTGGGGTCGACCGCCGCGACGACCGGCGCCGCGCCGCCGGTCGGGATCTCCTCGAGGATCACGTCCAACTCCGAGATCTCCCGCTGGACGTTCCGGTAGTGGAGGTGCACGAGGATCCCGAGGACTATCAGACCCGACGTGATCAGAAACGTCAGCCAGCCGCCCTCGGCGAACTTCTCGTAGGTCGTGATCGCGAGGATCGCGATGCACAGGAGCAGCGTCACTGCGTGCAGGACCGTCTTTGCGAGCCATCGACGCTCCTCCCGCCGATGGGCTACCCACATCCTGGCCATGCTGATCTGGGTGAGGCTGAAGGTGATGAAGACGTTGATCGCGTAGAGCACGACGAGGAACGAGACCTTCCCGTGCGAGTACAGCATGAGGCACGCGGAGGCGGCGGCCATGAGGATGACGCCGTTCTTGGTCACGAGGCGCTCGGAGAGGTTCGCCAACGCGTGCGGCATCCAGGAGTCGACCGCCATGTTCGAAAGCACGCTGGGCCCGCCGACGAACCCGGTCTGCGCCGCGACGAAGAGCAGCGCGCCCTCGGACACGAGCGTGACGATCAGGAGCCAGGTGCCGACGTTCCATCCGGCCACGTTCCAGGAGCCCAGGACGCGCTCGAGGAGGACGGCGTTCATCGTCCTCCCCTCCTCGGGCGAGGCGTGCCACAGCAGGTAGCACACCAGGATTCCGCTGGCGGCGAACGCGAGCGAGACCGCCATGTACACCATCGTCCGCTTCGCCGTGGCCACCCTTGGTTCCTTGAGGATCTGGAGGCTGTTGGAGACCGCCTCGATCCCGGTGTACGTCCCCGCACCCAGCGAGTACGCGCGCATGAAGAGCAGGAACACGGCGAGAGCACCGATCTGGCTCACGTCGCGCGTCATCGCCCCGTTGGCCGAACGAACCACCTCCGGCAGGGCGAGGGCGTGGTTCGCGACTCCGTACACGACTAGCACGAGGTGGGTCACGATGAACACGACGAAGATCGGGAGCAGGACCTTCACCGATTCCTTCACGCCCCGCAGGTTGAGGACCAGCAGCACCGCGAGGATCGCGAGGTCGAACGGAACCTTGTACGGCTGCCAGGCGAGGGGCAGGAAGCTCAGGACCGCGTCGACGCCCGAGCAGATCGACAGGGTGATGGTGAGGAGGTAGTCGACCACGAGGGCCGACCCGGAGATGACGCCGGGGATCGGGCCGAGCAGCTTGCTCGCCACGACGTACCCTCCGCCGCCGCTCGGGAAGTGCTCGACGACGAACGTGTACGAGTACGAGAGGAGGACCACGGTGAGCGTCGTGAGGGCTGCGAGGTAAAGCGCGAGGTACTCGTGGCCGAGCACCGCCCGGAACGCCTCGTCGGGACCGTACGACGACGACGACAGGCCGTCCGCGCCCAGCCCCACCCAGGCTAGGAACGCGACCAGCGAGAGTTTGTGGAAGACGTTGGGGTCGGTCGGGTCGCGCGGCCCTCCGACGAGGAGCTCCGCGAGACCGGAAAGCACGCTCCGCCGCCGTCCCCTCCCCTGATCGCCTCCGAGCGAACCGCCGGGAAGCTCCGGCACCTGCCTGCTCCTCCGTCGGTGAGTCGCGGCGGGTCGTCGCGCGCCGCAAACGCTACGGCCGGAACATATCACAGAGACCGGTTCGCCGCCGCGCGCGACAGGGCTCGGGTTTGTCTGGCCGGCGCCTTCCGCGTAGACTGGCCCCGATGTGGCGCCTCCCGATCCTGCTGGCGCAGAAGTTGCCACCCCCGGACGACGCCGCGGTCGAGGCCATCCTCCACGGACTCGTGAAGGCAACCGGCGCACGCGGGTGCGTCCTGTCCCTCCAGACGGTCCCCGACGGCCCCAAAGCCACGTATCGGGTGGGCCACGAGGGCTCCGGGCCGCGCCTCGTGATCCGGCTCGAGCCCGGCGAAAGCGTCCGAGGCGTGCTTCGGCTGTACGGGGCGGGCGGCGGCCCGGCCGCCAGCCCGACCGCCCTCGAGTGCATGCGGCCGGTCCTCGAGGGCGCCGTCCTCGCCCTGGTGGACCGCAACAACGCGGGGTACCAGATCGAGATCCTGACCCAGATCCTCGGCGCGCAGGAGGAGGCCAACCTCCTGATGGACGCCGCGGGCGAGATCCTCTTCGCGAACGCTCGCGGCGAGGAGCTGCTGTCTCTCCACACCGAGCGGCCGCAGGCGCGCCTCGCGGCCGACGACCGGCCGGCTCCCCTGCTCTCGTTGATCGTCGCGGAGATGGCGAGCCTGCGCGGATCCGGCGACCGCGTTCGACAACGGGTCGTGACGACCGGCGACGGCGGCCGGTGGCGGCTCGAGATCGTGGCGCTGAGTGGCCTCGGGAGCAGCGGTTACTCGCTGGTGGTTCTCACACCGCTCCGCCTCCTCGACGCGGCCGAGATCCGCCGCCGCTTCGAGGACGTCCAGATCTCGCGCCGCGAGGCGGACGTCCTCGCGTCCGTCCTGAGGGGCCACAAGGCGGGTGAGATCGCCGGCCAGCTCGGGATCACCGAGTACACCGTCAAGGACCACCTCAAGCACGCCTACGCGAAGCTCGGCATCAAGTCGCGGGGACAGCTGCTTTCGCGCCTTGCCGCGGTCGTCCCCGGGGCGTCGTAGAAGACACCGCTTGGTATACTCGGGCGTGCTCCAGATCGGTTCCGCCGTCGTCGATCCGCCGCTGATCCTCGCACCCATGGCCGGCATCACGGACCGGGATTTCCGCCTCCTGATCCGGAGGCTGGGAGGGTGCGGCCTCGTCTCGATGGAGTTCATCTCGAGCGAGGGCCTCACCCGGCAGCGCGCGAGCACCCTCAAGATGCTCCACTTCGTCGAGGAGGAGCGCCCGATCGCGATCCAGATCTACGGGTCCGACCCCGAGCGCATGGCCGAGGCGGCGAGGTTCGTGGAGGCGATGGGCGCCGACGTCTGCGACATCAACATGGGGTGCCCTGCCAACAAGGTGCTCAAGGGGTGCGCAGGCGCGGCGCTCACGGCGGACCTGCCGCTGGCCGCACGAATCGTAAGGTCCGTGCGCGCGGCGATCCAGATACCGCTCACCGTGAAGTTCCGGCTCGGCATGACGGACGACGCCAAGACGTACGTGGAGCTGGGCGCCATCTGCCAAGAGGAGGGTGCGGACGCGGTGACGCTCCACCCCAGAACGGCTCGCCAGCAGTTCGGCGGGCGCTCCGACTGGAGCGCGATCGCGCACCTCAAGCGGGCGCTCCACATACCGGTCGTGGGGAACGGCGACGTCACCTCTCCCGAGTTGGCGGTCGCGCTGCTCCGCGAGACCGGGTGCGACGCCGCGATGATCGGGCGTGCGGCCCTGACGAACCCGTGGATCTTCCGGCAGACGAGCGCGCTGCTGGCCGGAGGCGCTCGCGTCGAGGCCGGCATTGCCGAGCGCCGAGCCCTGATGAAGTCGCACTTCGACGAGGTCGTCCGGCGCGAGGACGAGAGGACCGCGCTCCACAAGCTGCGGAAGTTCACCGGATGGTACACGCATGGGCTGCCCGACGGGCGCAGCCTCCGGCGCCGGCTCTCCGAGGTAGCATCCGCGCAGGAGCTGTTGGGCGCCGTCGACGAGTACTTCTCCGGACAGGGCGCTGCCTGACATGGCTCGACTCCCGATGGCGATCCCGCCCGACCTCGAGCGGCTCACGCCCGACGTGCCGAAGACGGTGTTCGACGCCACCTTCCGTCTCGCGTGCGAGCGCCTGGACCGGTTCGTGGGCGCCCTGAGCGCGGAGCTGGCCGTCAGCCTTGAGCTCCCGACCGGTGAGTGGACGACCCCCCACGCGCTCGGCGAGGAGAGAAAGTGGGCGGGCGGCACGCTGCCGGTCGAATGGCTGCTCGGCACCCTCGAGCTGTACGGTGCAGCCGAATGCCGGGACGAGAGCTGGCGGATCACGAGTCGCCCGGCGGGAGAATCGTCGGCGCGGCTCCGGGAAGCGGCCGAAGAGGTCATGCCAGCCGCGCGCCCGGCGTATGAGGTTCTCTCGCTCTCGGCACAGGCGCTCCCGGCCGTGCTTCGCGGCGAGCTCCGGGGCGAGGACGCGCTGTTCGGGCCGGCGGCGATGGGCCTGTGGTTCGAGTACTTCTCGAACGCGAACCCGCACTACGCGCCGAACAACCTGGTGACGGCGATCGCCGTGGAGCGCGCAGTGGGCACCGGCGCCCGCGTCCTCGAGGTCGGCGGCGGAGGGGGGAGCGCCGCCCAGGCGCTTCTGGAGGCGCTCGGCAGGGAGAGGAAACCGCCCTCGGCCTACACCTTTACCGAGCTCCAGCCCGCGTTCCTCCGGCGCGGGGTCCGCGCCGTACAGAAGGTGCTGCCGGCAGGCTGCCAGTTCACTTCCCTCCGCTTCGACATCGACGGCGAACCGGGCGACCAGGGGTTCGGACCCGGGCAGTTCGACGCGGTGTTCGGGGTCAACACCCTGCACCTCGCGCGCGAGGTCGTCCCGACCCTCCGGCGGCTGCGCCGCCTGCTCCGCCCGGATGGCGCCCTTGTCATCGGTGAGCTGCTCCGGCCGACGCCGACGCAGGCCGTGCACCTCGAGCTCCCGTTCACGCTCCTCACGAGCTACGCGTGCACGCCGGTCGAGTCCGGCATCCGCGCGAGGCCGGGGTTCATGAGCGCCCGGGGGTGGCGCCGGGCGCTGGAGGCGGCGGGTTTCCGGGAAATCACGTTGCTCCCGGCGGAGATCGAGCGCTGCGCCGGGATCTACCCGGGGTTCTACTGCGGCGCCTTGACCGCGCGCGCCTGATCGAGGCACCTCAACTGCGAACTCGGACCCGGTAGGTCAGCTTCGACTCGCCTCCCGCGGGGACGGGTACCGAGAACGACACGCCGAACGCCGACACCTTCTCGAAGGGGTGCGAGTTGGAGACCATCTCCCAGTCGCCCCCCACCTGGTCTCTCACCTCGACCGTGATCGGGGCGTCCTTGTGGTTGCGCAGCGTGACCTCGAACGCGTCCTCGTAGAGGTTGTCCGCGAGCTTGCGGTAGTCGGTCTGACGTCGCTCGGCGACCACGTCGAACGCGTTGCCCATCGTCACCTTCACGAGCTCGTCCTTGGGCGTGTGCTCGATCCGGTCCTCACCGACGAACTGGGCCGTCCCGCGCCGGTCGCGCTGGTACAGGCGGACGACGCCCGCCGGCAACGCGATGCCGAGGTGGTTGTCGGACCTGTTGGCGATCTCCACGTCGACGCGGACGTCCTGTTTCTGCTTGCCTATCCGCTGCAGGTACCACCACTGGGGGCTCTCGACCACATACCGCCGAACGGCCCGCACGCCGTCCGCCTCGAGCAGCGTGACCTGCTTCTTCTGGTGGTCCTTGATCGTGGTGGGGCGCTCCAGGGTGTAAAGGTGGTACTCCGCGAACGCCTCCTCGCGCATCTCGCCCGCGACCGCCTTGGCGGCCATCATCATCGGCTGCGGACCGGGGCGGGGCGAGGGCGCGAGGTGGACGTCGCCCGCGACGAGCTGGAGCGTGGCGTCAGGGTACGAGGCTCCGGACGCGTTGTCGAGCGTGACCCACCCCAGCAGGCTCCCGGTGTCGCCGGCGCCGCCGAGCGTGAGCACGTAGTCGGCCTTCCACCCGATGCCGGTGGTCAGGTACGTCGCCTCGAGCCTGCGCTCGCCGCTCCGCTCGGACGACAAGAGCCACACGAGCGTCGGGCGCTCCCGCAGGTTCTCGGGGAGCTCGCCGAACATAAGCTCGCGATAGGGAGGGTTCGACACGATCTTGTCGCCGATCCGCCACACCGTGCCGTTCTCGACCGAGAGCAGGCGCCCGACGACCTCCTTGCGGACGGTCGCCCCCGGCACGCTCCCGGGCTCCTCGCTGACGAGCGTGACGTCGCGGCCGAGGTACTTGGCAAGCAGCGTCTGCGGCGACAGCAGGTCGTACTCGTAGTTCTGCTCGAGCACCGAGATCCCCTCTCCCGCGATCGCGACGGTCTCGGGCATCACGTGCTCCGCGATGTCCCGAAACTCGAGAGCCACCTCGCCGGACGGCAGCGAGATCGGGCGGGTGTCTCGCACCAGCGCCCGACCGGCGTTGTACACCGTCAGCGACAGCGTCCGCCCTGCGCCGGCCTGCGACACGAGCGGAGCGGGCCCCGCCGCCCAGGCGACGGCAGCGGAGACGAACGTCAGAGCGACACACACGCGCGTCCTCATGGTTCCCTCCTACGGCGAGGCGCCGGCGACCAGAGCGATGCCCGCCGGACCCCCGACGACACGCCCCACCCACTTCGCCGTCACGCCCCGGCGCGAGCAGGCGTCGACAAACGCACGCACGTCCCCCGGCGCGACGGCCGCCAGCAGCCCGCCCGACGTCTGCGGGTCGCAGAGGAGCTTCACCGTCACGTCGTCCACCTCGCCGCGCTCGACCCTGCGCTCCACCCAGCTCATGTTGGCGAGCAGGCCCCCAGGGATTGCGCCGGCCTGGGCGGCTTCCCTGGCGCCCGTCAGGAGCGGCACCGCGGCGGCGGCGATCTCGATCCTCACGCCGGCCGCATCCGCCACCTCGAGCGCGTGGCCGAGGAGGCCGTAGCCGGTCACGTCGGTCAGCGCGTGGACCTCGACCTCGCCGCACGCCTCCGCCGCCGCGCGGTTCGTGGCCGCCATCGAGGCGATCAGCTCCCGGCGCACGGGTTCCGTGAGCTCGCCCCGCTTGAGCGAGGTGGCCAGGACCCCGGTGCCGATCGGCTTCGTCAGCACCAGCCCGTCCCCGACCCGGGCGCCCGCGTTCGTGAGCACATGACCCGGGTGCACGGTGCCCGTTACGGCCAGCCCGTACGTGAACTCCGGCCCCTTCACCGTGTGTCCGCCGAGCGGCAGCACGCCCTCGTCCCGCAAGACGGACAGGCCGCCCGCCAGCGTCTCCCGCAGGACGTCGAGCGGGAGCGTCTCCCTCGGGAACGTGCAGACGGCGAGCGCGGACAGCGGCGTCGCGCCCATCGCGTACACGTCCGAGAGCGCGTTGGACGCAGCGATCCTCCCGAAGTCGAACGGTTCGTCCACCACGGGCGTGAAGAAGTCCACGGTCTGGACGAGCGCGAGATCGTCGGAGAGGCGCACCACTCCCGCGTCGTCGAACGTGCCGGCCCCAACCAGGAGCCGAGGATCGGCGACCGTCGGAAGCGCCCGGAGCACCTCGTGAAGGTCCGCCGGACCCAGCTTCGACGCTCAACCGGCGCAGCTGACGAGGTGCGTCAGCTTGAGGATCTCTTCCCGCGTCATCGGAGCAGTATAGCCAGGCGCCAATGTCATCACAGCATTGAAGCAATGCTGTCATGACATTGCCGCATCGTCCTCCGTAAACCTCTACGGAACGCGGGAGCACCGCGTCGGGAGGCGGACATGATCCGGGACCGCGCTGATGAACCGGCCGAAGTCGGAGGGATCGAGGTCCTCGCCGCCGGACTCCTCCTGTTGCTCCTCCTCTCGGCGTTCCTCCCCTGAGACGGCGTCCGGCCGGTCTTCCGTCGCGGCCGCCTGTGACCGTCGCACGCCCTCGCCAATTCGACGCGGCGCACCTACACTCCCGCCCG
>Ga0335070_10004509_pt1 | contig 16301 bp, 22 predicted proteins | sample Lox_Sample_13_FD_206722 | JGI IMG/M metagenome (GOLD analysis project Ga0335070, IMG submission 206722) | Soil microbial communities from Loxahatchee National Wildlife Refuge, Florida, United States - Lox_Sample_1.3 | ecosystem: Environmental > Terrestrial > Soil > Wetlands | place: USA... | reverse complement strand
TGATGGCCTTTGTCCCTTTTTGTCTTTTTCTGGTGACCATCTTCGGGTATTTCCTCGGTGAGCAAAAGGAGTTCTACCAGTTCTTTTTGTCAAAACTCATAAGCTTTTTCCCGAAGGTCACCTCCCAGGTCACCGAAGAATTGAAAATGATCATCTCCCATAGGGGCATCGGAAAGTTCACCCTGCTCCTTTACGGTCTTCTTTCGTATCAACTTTTTTCGTCCATGGAGTCCGCCATCAACGTGATCTTCAGGGTAAAGGTCAAGCGCTCTTTCTTCATCTCCCTGATACTCTCCCTCTTTGTGGTGACGCTTATCAGCGCCTTTTTCCTCGTCTCCTTCAGTGCCAGTTCAAGCATATCGATGCTTGAACCTCTGCAGGAACTATTCCCGGTCCTGAAGATGAGCAGGATCACCGGCATCTTTATAGGGTTTGTCATCCCCTTTATCCTTATGTTCCTGACTGTCACTACTGTCTATATTCTTCTTCCAAAAAAGAGTGTGAGGCTTGCCCACGCATGCTCCGGAGCCCTGTTCACCTCCATCTTCCTTGAAGTGGCAAAGCATGTCTTCACCTTTTATGTGCGCCACGTCTTCAGGCTCGGCACAATCTATGGCCCTCTGTCGGCTTTTGTGATATTCTTGTTATGGGTCTATTATTCTTCATGCATATTCCTGATAGGCGCCAAGGTGGTATATAATCAGCAAGCTCCAGGGGAAAGAACATGATTGATTTGCAAGGGAAATTGGTCGAAGTCATCGCAAATGACATAACCTATACAGGTACCCTCGTGGAGATAAGTGAAACGGAAGTCTATCTCGAGGGCGAATCTGGCTGGATCGTGATCCCAGTTGAGCAGGTTGCCTCCATCAGCGAGAAGTGAGCTCACAAGGAGAGAATCCTATTTTATGGATAACCACTATTATTCCTTGTTCTAAACTTACAATTTGAAGTTGACAAGAAGCGGAATTCTATTACACTATAAAACACTATGACCTTGTATCTTCAGGTTTTTGCCGGTCTCTTAAATCCCCAATTAAGGATGTGCGAAATCATGCCACAAAAAGAGGAGGTGATCTCAGAGCAGGAGATTGGCAGTGTGCGGTTGTCACATGGGCACTACAGCTTTTAACAAAAAAAAGACAAGAAAGGGGAGAATGTATGAAGAGAAGTTTCGTTGTTATTTCTTTACTGATATTGGTATTGGCGGCTGCCGCCTATGCGGTCATGGAGGATACCTGCATGACAGGGCCGAGTCCAAGCATAGAGGCAAAGGTAGTACCTGCAGAAAAACCTATTATGTTTGATGCCATCGCGTACATTGCGGGACATGGTGGTCATGTCGCGGTCATTGATATGAGGACTATGAAGCCCCCTACGGACATGGAAAAAGGCAGGATAGTACTTACAGAGGCGGGCGGCGAGATGGAGGGCAAGATCGCAGGTATGAGCTTCGAAGAGGTGAAGGCGGGCGGGGGAACCCATGGCCAGGCCATAGTATCGGAGAAGGGCAAAAAGGTGCTTGTTGCCGGCACCCTGAACGGAAACGTCTATAAGGTTGACCTCGCCACAGGGAAAAAGACAGGTCCCTACAAGGTTGGCGAGAAGTTCTGCGGCGCCATCGTCGGCCCTGACGGCCATATCTATCTCGAGGACATGGCAGACGGCAATGTCTACATATGGGATTCGAAGACGCTGAAGACCGTGGACAAGCTGCCTGTGGGCAAGGCAGTGTGCGGCATCCAGTGGACCAAGAATGCCAAGAAGGCGTACGTCACCGACATGCCTACAGGCGTAGTATATGTCATAGACTGGAAGACCAAGAAGACCATAAAGGAGATCACCAGCCCTGAGATGACATTCGTCCATCAGGCACGGATGACCCCTGATGGCAAGTACCTCTTTGTGAGCGCTCCCAATGAATACGATCCGGGACTGAAGCCGCCCACGCACAAGAGCCAGATCATCGTGATCAACACAGAAAAGGATGAGATCGTGAAACGTATCATCCTGCCCGATGATGTGAGACCTCACGATTTCGCGTTTACCAAGGACGGCAAGTATGCGTTCCTCTCATCAAGGACATACGGTGATGACAGCAAGGTTTTTGTCATGGACCTGAAGAATGCCAATATCGTGGAGAGCGTATCTGCATGCGCTGCATGCCATAAGGAAGCCGGCGTAACAGTCAAAATGGATAAGGGTTCACCGCTCCTCTGCGGTATCGAGGTTGACTGGAGCCCAAGCAAGAAGATGTGACCTGCTCACCGTTCATTCCGTAAACACAGCTCAGGCTGTCAGAAGGGGGGCTACACGATTTGCCCCCCTTCTTTCTTAATGCTATAGTAGATATATGAGGATCGTTTAACATGGCTGCACGACTAAATATAATCTCCTTTGCAGTAAAAAACTTAAGACGGAAGATCGTGAGGACCGTGCTGCTCGTCCTTGCCGTAACCGTCGTAACCGGTACCCTGTTCTCCGCGACCCTTTTTATCTCCAGCATGCAGAATGCCCTTAAAATCGGGACCTACAGGCTTGGCGCGGATGTCCTGGTTGTCCCTGACAAATATTTGTCTGAAGCCCGTGCCGCATTGCTTGCAGGAGAGCCTACGAATTTCTTAATGGATCGTTCTGTTCTCGACCGGGTGAGAGATGTTGAAGGAGTAAAGAGGGCATCTCCACAGCTTTTTATCAAGCCGACGTCCTTTACCTGCTGCTTTAATGTGAATGCCTTCCTCGTTGCCTTTGATCCCAAGTCAGATTTTACTGTCACCCCCTGGCTCGAAAAAAACCTTAAAAAGCCCCTGGTGGGCAATGAAATAATCACAGGGAGGGGACTCCCGGTGATCGCCGGGGACAGCATTCCCTTCTTCGGTACTCTCTTCAAAGTTGTGGGCACTATGGAACCCACAGGAATGAAGTTTTTTGATCAATCCGTTTTTATGACCATGGATGCAGCGTATCAAATGACTGAGAACTCACGCACTAAATCCATGCAGCCCATCTTCATAGAAAAGGATAAGATCTCCGCGGTCCTCGTTCAGGTGCAGGAAGGATTCACCCCCGACAGGATCGCCATAAGGATTGAGCATGACGTAGACGGCGTCAAAGCCATTGCCTCGGACGAGGTCATCAGCACGGTGAGAAAACAGCTGAGCGGTCTTCTCAAGGGAATACTGCTCATCAGTGCGGTGCTATGGGTGCTGGCCCTTCTAATGATAGGATTTGCGTTCTATATGATTGTGAATGAACGCCAGAGGGAGCTGGGTCTGTTGAGGTCCATGGGAGCTAAGAAGAAACATGTATTCAGACTTATTATTAGTGAGGCCATGATTATCTCCACTGTAGGAGGTGTCATAGGACTGGTTGCCGGTTCTGCGATTCTCGCGACATTCAAAGACCTCATCCTCCACAGCCTGAAACTGCCTTATCTCCTGCCTTCTGTCGCCATGCTTATAGAATTGGTGGCAGGCGCCATCATATTCTCCTCCCTCACCGGCCTTCTCTCGTCCCTGGTGCCTGCGGTTTTGGCCAGCAGAATGGAACCCTATGAAGCCATAAGGAAAGGAGAGTAAAGGGGAGATGCGCAGACTGATTTCTTTATCTGTTCTCTTTGCATTACTGGCAGTATCAGAACTTCTCTACGCGCAGCCATTTCCCGTTCCCCAGGGTACCATGTGCTCCGAATGCGGGATGATGGTGAACCCCGATTCGAAATTCTCGGTCGAGCTGGTTACAACCAACGGTAAGAAGATGTTTTTTTGTGATATAGGGGACATGCTCCGTCACTTCAGGTCGGACAGGGGAGCGCTGAAAACCATTTATGTCAAGGATTATACGAGCGGCGGCTGGATTGACGGCGAAAAGGCATTATATGTCCTTAACAAGAGATTTTCAACCCCAATGTCGTGGAACATCGCCGCTTTCAGCTCTGAGTCAGAAGCAAAGAAGTGGGGAAGCCCCGTTGGTTTCAGCGGCGCATTCGGATTGGTGAAATGAGACACTGGAAATTCGGTGCGATCCTCTTTTTTATGGGGTTTCTTGTACTCCTGACGCCACGCTATATCCTTCCGACGTGCGAGTATCAAGGGTTGACCAGAATGGCATGCACATATACCGGCACAGCAGAAATGTTTATAGGAGCCATCGTCATGAGCGCTGCTGTGGGAATAATCCTATCCAAGGACCATGGGACTTTGAGATGGTCATGTCTCACGAGCCTGGCAGCAGGCATATCGGTGCTTCTTGTGCCCGAGGCGATCGGCTACTGCCATAGCAGCGAACACCCCTGTAATTACGGGACCGTTCCTGTATTGAGACTCATTGGTGTCCTGATCGTCCTGCTGTCACTGACAGGTTTTTTCGCCTCTTTTAAGAGGGTCGGAAAAGAGTAAACTTTCCATGGAGAGTGAACGATGAAAAAGCGTGTTCGTGCAGGAATAAACACAATGGCCTTGATGCTCCTGGTCGCACTCCTTCTTTCGCCTGTTGCATGCAAGAAGGAAGAGCCCCAATCTGAAAGGATACCTGCCCAGGCCTATAACCCCTATACCACTGACTCTGTTTTGGGCGAAGTGAAACAGAAGTTAGAGAAGAATCCTGATGATGTGGATGCCCTGTTTCATCTCGCAGACCTGTACGAGCGAAACGGGCAGTATCCCGAGGCGATTGAAACGTATAAACACCTTATAAAGGTAAAACCCGGCGCGGGATATGCTTACTTTAAGATGGGCACTGCCTATGACCGGATCAATAAGCCTGCGGAGGCTATTGAAGCGTTCAAGAAGTCCGTCCAGTATATGCCAAAGCATGCAATGACATACAATAACATGGGTGTCGCATATGGAAAGCTGAACAAGTATCAGGATGAAATTGCCGCCCTCAAAAAGGCGATACAGCTAAGACCATCCTACTCAACGGCCAGGTTCAACCTTGGAGTGACCTATCTGAAGATCGGGAATAAAAAAGCCGCGCAGCAGGAATATGAGTCTCTGATGAAGTTTGATGAGGGCGCTGCCGAGGCGTTGATGAAAGAGATCAAGAAAGGCTCCTAGGAATACGGCCATTGGAGGCGGAATGATAGAAGTCACAAACCTTATCAAATCGTATGACATCAATGGGCAGATGCTCAAGGCAGTGGACAATGTCTCCTTTACCGTCGAGAAAGGAGGGATGGTCTCCATCATCGGCCATTCAGGGAGCGGAAAGACCACCCTTTTGAGCCTCATAGGAGGCCTCACAAGACCGAATTCCGGAGAGGTCATCATCGAAGGGCAGAACATCTGGTCCATGAGCGACGACAACCTCTCTGAGTTCAGAAACAAGAAGATAAGCTTCATCTACCAGTTTTCGAGCCTGATCCCCACCCTCACCTCAGTCGAAAACATTATGCTCCCCACCGCCTTCGGAACCTTTACCGAGGATAGTGAGGGGTATGCCAGGGAACTCCTCAAGGTCGTGGGACTGGAAGACAAGGTAAGCTCATATCCCTCACATCTTTCCGGAGGGCAGCAGAGGAGGGTCGCCATCGCGAGGGCGTTCATAAACAGGCCTGATATCCTCCTTGCAGACGAGCCCACAGGTGACCTTGATGAAGAGACAGAAAAAGAGGTGATCGATCTTTTTCACACAATGAACCAGGAGAAGGGTGTCACCATTGTAATCGTCACCCACAATAAAGATATCGCCCTCCAGGCAAAAAAACAGTTCAAAATGACCAATGGTATTTTATCGGTGATGGGTGAATAGGGGTATCAGCGGTCAGCTGTGATTTTCGAGCCTTCCATCCACCATCGTGAGGACCCTGTGGCACCTTTTCGAAAGAGACTCATTATGGGTAACGATTACAAAGGTGATGTCCCGTTCCCGGTTCAGTCTCAAAAGAAGGTGAAAGAGTTCCTCCCCTGTGGCAGTGTCCAGGTTCCCGGTGGGCTCATCAGCGAGCACAACCCTGGGATTCAATATCAGGGACCTCGCTACAGCGACCCTCTGCTGTTCTCCCCCTGAAAGCTCCCCCGGCCTGTGGTCTCTTCTCTCGTACACCCCCAACTCGTTGAGAATACCCTCGGCATGGGCCTTCAGTTCTGCACGGTCACGAAAACTGATAAGACCGGGCATCATCACATTCTCCAGAGCAGTGAACTCGGGGAGCAGGTGATGGAACTGAAACACAAACCCTATAGTCCTGTTGCGGAATAAGGCAAGGGCGGCATTGTCCATAGAAAAGATGTCCTTGCCGTCGTAAAAAACCTTCCCTAATGTGGGCCTGTCCAGGGTGCCCAGCACATGGAGGAACGTGCTTTTCCCCACGCCCGAGGCCCCCACAATCCCCACAATCTCCCCTGCCCCGATGGACAGGTTAACGCCCTTGAGTATCCTGAGCTCTCCTGCGGGAGTATAAAATGACTTCTCTATCTCCTGGGCTTCAACGAGACTTTTCATCCTTGCTTTTACTGCCGGTGAATTCCTTCACCTTCTCCGTGGTCTTCTCTATTCCCTTGATTACAGTTCCGCTTCCCTGCTTTATCTGATCCGCCTTTTCTCCCACCTTCTGGCTCTCCTGTTCCACTTTTTTCCCGAACCACCTGAACTTCTCACCCCCGCTATACACGGAAAGAGCGATAAAGGCGATTAACAGAACAATAAAGATAAAAATGATCCTGAAGATAAATTTGAACATGCTCCCACTCCTCCCGCAAATATTCATTGAGTTTACCAGAAAAGGGAAGGAAAAGTGAAAAGAATGGATAATATAAAGAAAAACTCTCCCTGAGGCATCCAGGGTTCCCTGATCTGCCTCTTCCATAAATAGATGCAGAGGGACTGTATCTGTTCATTTTCCCGAATTTATGACATAAATCATAGTATTCGTCTGTCATGAAGGCTAATGTAGAAATAAAGGAGGTGTCATTATGGCAACAGCAACAAAGGTCCGCGAGAGGCATTTGGAATTGGATGAGGATGGTTTTCTTGTAAATATTGATGACTGGGACGTGCATGTAGTCGAACAACTGGCTCACAAGGAAGGAGTCAAAGAGCTGACAGGTGAACACTGGAAGCTCATCGCTGCACTCAGGCTCCATTATGAGAAATATGGTGAAGCACCCCTGTGTCGCGACATACTCATAGAAGCAGGGTTTTCAAAAATGGATATGTACAAGCTATTTCCCCAGCTTGGATACAGGAGTGCCTATAAGCTGGCCGGCTTGCCGAAACCGACTGAATGTTAATGCTTCTACAAGGTTAGAAAAGGAAAGACCCCTTTACTCCCTCCACCAAAAATCTGGAAAGGGCGTAAAGGGGTCGATACACTGATCTAAGTGCGGCAATCACGAAAAACGCAACAGCCCTGTCTTAAGAGATCACTCTTAGCCCATAAGAGCCAGCGAGCGGCATATTCAGGCCTGGCCCCATGCCCTTATGCGGGCGGACTAAGGGACTTCACCCGACGGCATGTCTTCGAGCCTCAAAAGTAGATCCTTCACCGTCTTTTTCTCAATGAGGATTCCCTTTTCGTTACCAGACTTCTCCAACTCCTTCATGTACACCTGGAGTGCATTCAATACCGCAGATGCCTCCAACCCACTCAATTTCAAATCCATCGTCCTGTTCTCCTTTCTTTCTAAATTGAGTTGTAATATACAGATTACCATATGCGTGGTTACTGTCAAGGCCTAATCCGCTCTTCCCTAAATAAAAATAGGCCTTCCTGCCGGGAAATTGCACCGTCCTGCAATTGTTTTTTGGTATCTTCACCGACGAGTCTGTAGTTTCAAGAAAACAAAAGTCTTGTCGTTCCCTTTCTGTAACAAATGCGCAACCGGTCGCCGTTGGGTTACGGAGCACAGCAACAAACCGACATTTTCAGAAAACCGGAACTCTATCAAGAGTACGACTGGAATAAAACACCTTCGGGAAAACCTGAGGGCGCGAAGTACAGCCACAACATCGCACAAGCCAAAGTTTGGCGGTGGAGACGGCGGACATTTTTCTCGTTAGGAGCAATCCCCTCGATACTGCGGCCATCAATGGCTGATCAGCGCGACGTACCAGAAGATTGTCCAGAACCTTGCCTGGGCGTCCGGTCATTGTGGCCATCAACGCGAGATTTCTGAAAGTTCCGAGATTGAATAGCTTCTGTTATGTCATATCTGTCGACTCTGCTATACTGATAATAGCGATAGGGATGAACCCTTTGCGATAAACAATCGGAGATTAAGGGGGAGCAAAATGAAGAACGTAAATGAGAATACGTGCGAGTTCTTGCGCAAGTTTATGGAGTCGTTCGCGGTTTGGCTCAGAACTAACACCGGCTTCATAAGCTGACCCGAGATAATCAAGAAAAAAAGCCGATGTCTGCCTTCAGCCAGCAGGGAGTTAGCATACTTGACTGCTTACGGCGATTATGATTCTTAAGCCGGATAACCGCATCATCAAAACGGACAAATTGGGATTCACTTTTGAAGTGGGTCCCTGCAGTACCGAAGATTTTTCTGCTCTTGTGGAGATGTACAGCATTTTTTCGCCCAAACCAGCCTCTCAGGGCCTCCCTCCAAAAGATCCGGAAGTCTGTTACAACTGGGTGAAACGCCTCTTCTCTATAGGGATGAATTTCCTTGCTTGGAGAAATGACAGGGTGATCGGCCATGCAGCGCTCGTTCCACACCCGAACGGGAAGTCGGGAGAGTTCATAATCTTCGTTGACCAAAACGACAGAAATCTCGGCGTCGGCACAGAGGTGACGAGATTAACCCTCGAAGAGGCCCGGAAACTCGCCTTTGATTCGGTCTGGCTGGCGGCGGAGAACTCCAACTTAATCGCAATAAAACTTTATCGCAATTTCGGCTTTCAGTTTAGAGATGAGAATATCGATGAAAGGATCATGCTCCTCAAACTATGATAAATTTGTCACGGAAAGCCTATTCCAAGAAAAACAAGATCCAAAACGCGCATTATGGTGAGAAGTAAACACCTGTTGCCTCTTCCTGGATCTGATTAGTTGGAGCAAGAACAATCGGATATCAATAACCAAAACTGTTGCGGACTTCAGGAAGTACATCACGCCAACATCTGGGACGGATTTACCCGCCCCCCTCACAACTTCTCAACGTAATTGAGGTCTTCATGGAAGGTCTCTTCCAGATGGTAGAGAAGCATAAAAGGAAATAACGAGACATATGACACCCACCGCAGCGGCGCCCTAAATGACGTCGAGGCGCTCCTTCGCAAACTGGAATGAAAAGATGATGGGGATGACCATGCCACGGATGAAGTTGGGCTGTGGACGCAATGGTGGCCCTCGGGTTGGTGCCGAACTGCACAGAGTTAATTACCAATTCACTAGGAAGCTATCATAACCGAGCAGATGGCCTATTCATAAAGCCTTCGCGTATGCCTTCACTTCCCGCTCCAGGCGTCCACGAAGCGCTTCCGCGGTCACATCCAAATCGTATTGCGACTGCAGCCCTGTCCAGAACTGGGCGGATGTTCCAAAAAACCTTGCTAACCTGAGTGCGGTATCAGCCGTAATCCCCCGTTTCCCGAGAACTATCTCATTTATTCGCCGTGCCGGTACCCCTATGTTAAGAGCAAGCCTATTCTGACTTAGACCCATCGGCTTAAGAAACTCCTCCGAAAGGATTTCGCCCGGATGTACGGGATATAATTTCTTTTTCATGGTCTCCTTTCTAATGGTAATCTGTTATTCCCACTTCATACGCATCCCCGTCTCTCCACGTGAAGCATATGCGCCACTGATCATTAATCCTAATGCTGTGCTGCCCCCTCCTGTCGCCTTTGAGTTTTTCCAGCTTGTTGGCAGGAGGTATTCTTAAGTCAAGCAGATTTATAGCGTTATTTATCATGCGCAATTTCCTCAATGCAACCTGCTGAATATCCCCCGGCAATTTGCCGGAACCCTCCAGTTGATAGACGTTCTCTGTTTCTTTGTTTTTGAATGATTTTATCACCTCATATAGTATATAACGCTTTACGTTAAACGTCAAACGTTATATATACCGCTTTGCAAATAAGACCAGCATAACACCGATCACTTCCTCACCCCCTACTCCTCAACATAATTGAGGTCCTTATGAAAGGTGTCTTCCTGATGTAGAGGGCGTAAAAAGTGATGACGAGACATATCGCACCCACAGCGGCGCCTTAAATGACGTCGAGGGGCTCCTTCGCAAACTGGAATGAAAAGGTGATGGGGATGACCATGCCCGGATGAGGATAAGATCGTAGATGTCCACAAAGTACCCAAGGGATGCCACTATTACCGGAATGGTAAAAATGCTCCTCAGAACAGCAGCAGGGGATGGTGAGGAAGCTGTGCTATTGTGTTCCCTATCGGCAAGATTCTAAAATACCCATGGTTCAAATAACAATGACAAAGGAGTCGCTGAAACGCACTAAAGGGTTTCTCAGCATGTGGTCATTCCGAAAAAAGTTTGGTGATTCGCGAAAGGTGCGTATGGCCTCACGGTTATACGGGAAAGCAGTCCGTCTTGACGAAAAGGGAAAACCGTATGAGGCAATTGTAATGGTATGTCGTGCACTTCAGGCAGTACGAAAATCAGACGCAGGGTTGACAGAACCGGATGCACTCAGTCAGGTTATGACCGCTACCACTCTCTTTGATAAGCTGGCGACCAAAGTGGGACGCCCGGAGATTGTGCTCACTGCCCTCAGAGAGGCCCTTAACCTCTGCGATCGGGCTATGGCAGCTGATTCAAGATTTATAGAGCTTGTACAGCCTTATCGCGACAGGTTTCATCATCGCATAGGTTTAATTGCTGCGCAGCCGGAACAGTAATCATTAGAGGGACGAGCATGATGATACAAGAAACGTTGCAGGGCTGCTTAGAGAAAGTTTACAAATTTCTAAATTTAGATTATACTTGATAAACTATCTTTATATTTAAGGAGGAAAAAGGATGAAAAGGACTCTCTTGATAGCATTGTCAGTAATGCTCACTGTCGCGCTCGTCACATTCGCTATCGCCGCCGGAAAGAGCAAGATGGAACTCAAAGCAGGAGATGAGATTTATGCATGCAACTGCGGTGAGTCATGCAACTGCGACACCATGTCGCGGAATGCCGGCAAGTGTACCTGCGGCAAAGAAATGGTCAAGGCAAAAGTGACAAAGATTGAGGATGGCAAGGCCCAGCTGAAGGGCGAAGGATGGGCAAAAGAAAGGACCTTTAAGACCAATGGCAAGTATGTGTGCGCATGTGGCCCAGAGTGCAAATGCGACACCATCAGCCAGAACCCTGGCAAATGCACCTGCGGCAAAGAAATGAAGAAAGCAAGCTAAGTTCCTATTCTCCGAGCATGAAAAAAAGGCGGGAGCAATCCCGCCTTTTTTCTCCCCTCACCGGTACTTCCTTGATTTTTTGTAAAGTGGCCAAGCGTTCACTATTTTCACCATCACCCTCTTTTGACATCAAAGACCCAAACATGATACCTTTCACCATGGACGCTATCTTTCAACACCCAGATATCTTATTTAGCCCATGAAGGTCTGCGAGATATTCGCGAGCATACAGGGGGAATCCAGTTATGCGGGCGTGCCCTGCACATTTGTACGCATGTCAGGCTGCAACCTGAAATGTTCCTATTGCGATACGGTGTATGCGTATGAGGAAGGCACAGAACTCACAGAGGATGAAATAACAGGGAAGGTGCGTGCCATAGGCCTGAGGACAGTGGAGATTACAGGAGGAGAACCGTTGCTCCAGCCAGGTGTCCTTTCCCTGACAAAGAGGCTCCTTGACCATGAATTCAGGGTACTCATAGAGACGAACGGAAGCCAGGACATACGGCAGGTGGACCAACGGGCGGTCCTCATCCTTGATGTAAAGACCCCGGGGAGCGGTATGGCAAATACATTCCTCATGTCCAATCTCGATCTGCTTAGACCTGTGGATGAACTCAAATTCGTCATCACCGGAAGGAAAGATTATGAATGGTCAAGATATTTTGTAAAGGAACATTCTCTTACCGGAAAATGCACCCTACTCTTTTCCCCTGCCTTCGGGATGCTCCATCCAAAGGACCTCTCGCAATGGATTATGGAAGAGAGGCTTGAGGTGAGACTGAATCTCCAGCTGCACAAATATATCTATGGACCTGATGTGCGCGGGGTATGACCAAGATATGTCTTGAATTCGTCCTCAAAATGCGCGCTTAGTATCTCTTTGCCCATGGCGCTCTTTATCTCTTCAAGGCTCCAGAACCTCACCTCATCAATCTCGTTTTTGTTGAAAGGGATATCTCCGCTGTAAATGCAGCGGTAGGTGCACACAAGCTCTGTTTCGTTCCGGCCCCGGTGAACATATGAGTAGAGATACTCCATATCACAGTCAGAAATGCCCAGTTCCTCCTCCATTTCTCTTGCGGCAGAGAGGGCCATTGCCTCACCTATCCCCACATGGCCTCCCACTGAGGTGTCCCACTTGCCTGGAGCCACATCCTTGGTGAGGGAGCGTTTCTGGAGGAGCAGTCTGCCTCCGGGATCGAATACAAGGACATGCACGACCCTATGCATCAGGGAAGGATTAGAATGAACTTCAGCGCGTGGAGCTAGGCCAATGACTTCGCCCTTTTCATTCACGATCTCTACCTGCTCTTCAGAATCCTCCATGTCATTACCCGATCATCCGTTCATGCTGAATTGAGCATCCACAATGGGAACCTCTAGTATTTTATCAATGCACCCATCTTCTGTGAACACTGAGGGGGACGTGAGAGATGCAGGCCCGGGAAGGCCTGCATTGTTATTGGCTTAATTTTTTGTTACGTTTACCGCTTTCGGGCCTTTGGGGCCATCAACGATCTCAAAGCTCACTGCCTGGCCTTCAGCCAGGGACTTAAAACCGTTGTCCTGAATAGCGGAATAATGGACAAACACATCTCCGCCGCCTTCCCTGGTGATGAATCCAAAGCCCTTGGACTCATTGAACCATTTCACAGTTCCCTTCTCCATCCTGCGATACCTCCTTGCTAAAGATGTTTCCTCGAAAAAACTTTTTCGAGATAAAAGTAGTGAAGATTACGGAAATTGTGCCACAAAAAAACCGCAAAGTCCAAAGTCTTTGCGGCCCTGTCAACGACATACGACAAAAACTTCCGAAACTTCATTGATAATTTTACATAAATTTCAAAAAAGGTCAAGATGTTTTGTTTATTTTATTCGTTTTTTTTGGTTGGTTTTTTGTAGTGTGCTGATGTCAAAACCTCTGGAATCTGCTACAATTCGCTCATGGACCAGAAGCTGAATGAACTGAAGAAGAAGGTATTCCACGAAATCCTCGATATAGTGGGCCGTGTCTTCATTGTGGCGAGATATTCAGAACATGTGATCATCGGAAAACGCGGCTTCACCGAGGAAGAAAAAAAGGACGGCCTTGTCCTGGTCTTTAATGTGCACATGAACTTCGTGTGGAATGACTCCGGCATTTCCTCAACCCTTGTATTCGGCACAGCCCCCCAAAAATGTTTCGTCCCCGCAGAAGACATCGTTGCCATCTATTCTCCTGAACTGCAATGCCAGTTCATTTCAGCACCGCAGACTTCACATGAAATGCCGCCCGGGAAGGATGAAGAGGAAAAGGCTGGCCCCAATGTGGTGAAAGTGGATTTCAGGAAGAAGAAAGCGCCCAGAGGCTCCGGAACGACCCGCCAAGGGGGAGGAGATACCCATGGGTCCTGAGAAAAGGATGCGGGTGCTCACTGAATTTGACCTCCATCTTATAGGAGAGGGCAGCCATTACAAGAAATATGAGAAGCTCGGCTCCCATATAAGGGAAGTTGAAGGGATGAAGGGTGTTCATTTTGCGGTATGGGCACCCAATGCAGAGGCTGTGAGCGTCATCGGCGATTTCAACGGCTGGGACAGCGGCCCCCATCCGATGCAAAGTCTGGGTGATTCCGGAATCTGGGAGATCTTCATCCCAGGATTGGGTGAGGGAACTCTGTACAAGTTTGAGATACGGTCAAGATTCAGCGGCTATGTCACCCAAAAGGCCGACCCCTTCGGTTTTTATTTTGAAGTGAGGCCCAAAAGTGCCTCCATTGTGTATGACATCGAGGGGTTCGGATGGAACGACAGCCATTGGATGGCAAAGAGGGCGGAGAGGAACTGGCTGGCATCCCCTGTGGCACTATACGAGGTCCATCTCGGCTCATGGATGAGGACAGCTGAAGGAAGTGATGGGTGGCTTTCCTACAAGGAGATTGCAGAGCGGCTGATACCCTATGTCACAGGGTTGGGCTATACGCATATCCAACTTCTTCCCATCACAGAACACCCTCTTGATGCATCATGGGGGTATCAGACCCTTGGCTATTTTGCGCCCACAAGCAGGTTCGGCACTCCCAAGGATTTCATGCATTTTATAGACCTTTGCCACCAGAAAGGCATTGGGGTAGTCCTGGACTGGGTGCCCGCGCATTTCCCCACCGATGGGCATGGTCTGGGATTCTTTGATGGCACATGCCTCTATGAGCACGCGGATCCGAAGAAAGGGTTCCACCCTGATTGGGGCACAAAGATATTCAATTATGGCAGGAACGAGGTGAGAAACTTCCTGATATCCAATGCCATGTTCTGGTTCGAAAAATACCATCTCGACGGTCTCCGCGTAGACGCGGTTGCGTCTATGCTCTACCTCGATTACTCGAGAAGGGAAGGGGAGTGGATTCCCAACATGTACGGCGGCCGAGAAAACCTGGAGGCTATCGATTTTCTCAAAAAGTTTAATGAGGTATCCCACCAGTACCATCCCGGGATACTCACCATTGCCGAAGAGTCCACCGCATGGCCCAATGTCTCCAGGCCCACCTACATCGGCGGGCTGGGGTTCAGCATGAAATGGAACATGGGCTGGATGAACGATACCCTGGAGTACTTCTCCAAGGACCCTGTGCACAGGAAGTATCACCACAACAATCTCACCTTCAGCCTCCTCTACGCCTTTACAGAGAATTTTGTCCTTCCCCTTTCCCATGACGAGGTGGTGCACGGAAAGGGATCATTATTGAACAAGATGCCTGGGGACATGTGGCAGAAGTTTGCGAATCTGAGGATGCTCTACGGGTTCATGTACGGTCATCCCGGGAAGAAGCTCCTCTTCATGGGCGGAGAGTTTGGGCAGTGGGATGAATGGAATGTTGACAAGAGCCTCGACTGGCATCTCCTGGAGCACGAGCCGCACAAGGGGCTCCAGCGCTTTGTCAGGGACCTTAACGGAATTTACAGGGCCGAGCCGTCCCTCTATGAGATCGATTTTGACCATAAGGGATTTGAGTGGATCGATTTCCACGATGTGGAAGGCAGCATCGTCTCGTTCCTCAGAAGGGCAAAGAGCCATGATGACTTCACGGTTTTTGTATACAACTTCACCCCTGTGCCGAGGCAAAATTACCGGCTGGGGGTTCCCAAGTCAGGGTTTTACAGAGAAGTTCTGAACAGCGACTCTTCCCTTTACGGGGGAAGCAATCTGGGAAATGCAGGGGGCATATATGCGGAGAACGCTCCTTTCCAGCACCGGCCGTATTCCATTACCTTCACCCTGCCGCCGCTGTCAGTGTTGATGTTCAAGCCCGCACAATAGCACAGGAACGCCGCGGTTCCCACCTGACTCCTTCTTTAAACCTTGATAATTCATAAATGCCTCAGAGGTGTCCGGCTCCAATGGCAATCCGCCTGAGGCGGAAGGGTTATGTGCCGTCCGCAAGAGCAGACATTGACATTACATAAGTGCAGAGTGTTGGGAGGTATGTAGACCCTGGTACAATCGGGAAGGGCCATTGTCTTGTCAAGAGACGGATGCTCTCTCGGAACAAGGAGCTCATAGATGCGGTGGATTAATCCTTCATCATCTCTTCAATGGTGATGAGGACCGACCCTCCCAGGGCTTTCAGGTTATATCCCCCTTCCAGGGAAAATACCGTGGGGAGACGAAGGGAGAGTATGGATTTCACCATATCCCTGATTCCCTCATCAGAAACCCTGATGGATGCCAATGGGTCATCTCTATGGATGTCATATCCGGCAGACACCATGAGAATGCCGGGATCAAACTCCTTCACCATCCGGGGAAGGAGGTCATGATACGCGGAGAAGAATTCCCTGTCCCCTGAGCCGCTCATCATGGGAATGTTACGAGTAAAGCCCTTGCCCTTTCCCGTGCCGTGCTCGGAATCACTCCCTGTCCCTGGGTAATGGGGATACTGGTGTGTGCTGAAGTAGTAGACGCTCTCGTCTTCCTCAAAGATATGCTGGGTACCGTTT